>Ga0256839_1003590_pt1 | contig 15874 bp, 12 predicted proteins | sample 354166metaG_FD_185968 | JGI IMG/M metagenome (GOLD analysis project Ga0256839, IMG submission 185968) | Hydrothermal vent microbial communities from Mid Atlantic Ridge, Atlantic Ocean - 354-166 | ecosystem: Environmental > Aquatic > Marine > Hydrothermal vents | place: Atlantic Ocean: Mid... | reverse complement strand
TTGCGCTTCTACTCTTTTAAAGGAACTTACATACGATTTTGCTGCACTTAGGGCATCGGTGCTAGCCGTTTCAATGGTTTGCCTAAGCACTTGCCTTGCTTGTTGAGCCTGAACAACTGCCCTTTCTCTAGTAATTTTTGCACGTTGCACAGTTGCATTGGCCTGGTAATTATTAAATATTGGAATAGTTAGGTTTAGGCTTACAAATTGACCAAAGTTATCGCTCAACTGCTGGTTTGTTGGGTAATCGAGTCTATTCCTATTTTCAACTTGAGTTACCACAGGAATACCCGAGCCTGAATTGCCCACAAAACCGATGGGAACATCAACAAAAGTACCTGTGCCTTGAAACCGCCCTCTATCTGCAATAATAGAGGAGTAATTAGTGCGAATGCCTGCATTTAGCCGCAAGCTGGGCAAATAATCACTTTTGGCAACGCCAATGCCTATTTCGGCTGCGGCTACTTGCCCATCGGCACTTTTTATTTCGGGCATTGTTTGCTCTGCTTCTTGGTAGATGTAGTTGGCATTAATATTTGCGAGCATACTGCTGTCTAGCTCAATTTCAGGAATAATAACCCCTAACGTAGCACTACCGGGTAGCAACATCGATTGCTTTAATTGCAATAATGATATCTGAAGGTCGTTTTCTGCATTAATCACATTTAGCTCATTACTGGCCAACTGCGCCACCAAATCGAGCTCTGCCGACCTTGGGAGCGAACCCGCAGCTACTTGCTTTTGTGTTCTTTCTAATTGAGATTTAGTTGAATTGAATTGCTTTTGCGCATTATTTAAAAGCTCTTTATTAAAAATTACATTGGTGTAAGAAGTTATGAGCGAAAGAATTACATCATTTTTAATCTTTTGCAAATCGTTTTCACCGTTTTCTAATAAAGCCTTATTTTGGCGAATGGTTTTTAAGTTTCTACCTCCATTAAAAATTAACCAACTGGCATTTAAGCCTGCATTAGCATTAGACTGCTGCTGTTGCTGAGCAATATTGGTTACTGGGTTAATCGAAAGACCCCAGTTGAGGCCATACCCAGCATTGGCATTTAATGTGGGCACTAAATTTAATTTAGACTGCTGAAGATCTACTTCGTTTAAGCTAACATTTAGTTGCTGATTTTGCACTGTTAAATTATGCTCAAGGGCATAATCTATACAGCGTTGCAGTGTCCAAAGTGAGTCAGTTTGGGCGTTGGCGGTAAATCCAACCCATAAAAAGACCAAAAGTGCGAGTGTTGTTTTGAGTGTTGACATAGTTGTTAATTTAATCTATTACTGGTAAATAAATCGTTTCAATAACCCAATCAAGGCTATTGATATAATCAATTGTTGTTGTTTTTAATGCTGAATCCATTTCAAATACCTGGCAAGCCAAATCGTTTTTACCTTTACGTGAAACAGACATCGTGGCAATATTGCCTCCATCTTGCGAAATCACATTAGAAATAAACGAGATACTGCCTTTAATATCATGTGCTTTAATTATTAAGGTGACCAATGAAGTAGAAAATCCTGCCTTAAACTCATCTACCTCCGCAATATTAATAACTCCTCCTCCTTTGCTTTCTCCTACTAACGTACACTGCCTCTCTTTTGACCAAATTTTTACACTTACGGTATTTGGATGAAAGGTGCTTGCGTTACCCACAGAGCGAAATGAGTATGTTAAGCCTTTTTCCTTGGCCGCATCAAACGATGTTTTAATGTGCTCGTCATCTGTTTTTAAATTAAGCAAGCCTGCAATAATAGCGCGATCACTGCCATGCCCTTCGTATGTTCTTGCAAACGAGTTATAAAAGGTGATTTCTGCTTTTATAGGGATACTGCCTAGTAAACCTACGGCTGCACGACCAATTTTAACCACCCCCGCAGTATGCGAACTACTTGGGCCTATCATAATTGGGCCTATCATATCAAACACACTACTTTTATCACCCATAGATTATTCTGCAATTATTGCTCAATGTTAAGCTAAACGCTAATTAATTCTTAAAAGATTTATATAAATGGACAATAGCTTACACGGCTACTGCTCCTTTGATGTGAGGGTCGGGCTCATATCCCACCAATTCAAAGTCTTCGTACGTAAAATCGAAGATATTGGTTACCTTGGGATTGATTTTCATCGTAGGCAGTTTTTTAGGCGTTCGACTGAGTTGCAATTTAGTCTGCTCCAGGTGGTTTGAGTATAGATGGGCATCGCCTAAGGTATGGATAAAGTCTCCGGGCTGCAAACCACATACTTGTGCCATCATCATGGTTAATAAGGCATACGAAGCAATGTTAAAGGGTACTCCTAAAAACACATCAGCAGAGCGTTGGTATAATTGGCAACTGAGCTTGCCATCGGCTACATAAAATTGAAAAAATGCGTGGCAAGGGGGCAATGCCATATTTTCAATTTCGCCTACATTCCAAGCGCTTACAATAATTCTTCGTGAGTTTGGGTTATTTTTAAGTTGATTTACAACTTGTGTTATTTGATCGATATGCTTGCCATTGGGTGCAGGCCAGCTACGCCATTGGTAGCCATACACAGGGCCTAAGTTTCCATCCTCATCGGCCCATTCGTCCCATATTTTTACCCCATTTTCTTTTAAGTAGGCAATGTTGGTATCGCCTTTTAAAAACCAAAGGAGTTCATAAATAATAGACCTTAAATGTAGTTTTTTAGTAGTAATTACCGGAAATCCATCCTGCAAATTATACCTACTTTGATGCCCAAATACACTCATGGTTCCGGTGCCTGTTCTATCTCCTTTTTCGGTTCCTTCCTTGAGGATGCGTTGCATTAGGTCGTGGTATTGCTTCATAGTTGGTAAATCAATAAAACACGTCATTCCTGCGTAGGCAGGAATCTCTTTATTTATTAGGCAGATTCCTGCCTACGCAGGAATGACGTATCAATATTATCTTTTTACAAATTTATGAATTAGTAGTACTTAATAAAACTTACAAACAGATAAAAAACAAAAAAGCCTCCGTCCGCTGGCTAGCGGACAAAGACTTTTACTCAACAACCTACTGGCACGTTAGCCATAAGGATATCTATCTTCGGTTTGATAAGTCTATTTCTCTGGTTACACCTCTTGTAGTAATTATTACAATGCTGTCGCATTCACCATCACCAAAATCAACTATATAAGTTTGGTCTCCAAGCACCACTTCTTTAATACCTGCAACTGGGATGCGTGCCTTATTAGAGGGTCTGCAGCTTCTTTTAAATATTAAATCGGCAAGCACGGTACTGGTATAGCTTACTCCTCGTCTTGTTAACCCATTGGCTACGCTACGCTCTAACACATGCCATTCATCATTTATGGGGTTAGCTGCACGTACCCATACTCGGTACCTGTCAACTTCACGCGTTGCAAAGGTTTCATCTGGCCATGTAATTTTACCTTCGGATAATGTAATGTGGAACTTAGGGTTATCATCTAATGTTTCAGATACGTTTTCAACCGTTCTTATTCCTTCGATGTGACGACCATCAATGTAAAAGTTAACAAAGGTTACCGTCCATTTAGAACCAGGCACATATTTTGAACCAGTATAGGTTATAAAAATAATACCACTTCGAGTTACGCCATGAGGGCCTGTGCAACCATCGCCAAAATCAATGGTAATTGTTTGTGCCTCTTCATCATGAGTTACGGTAGCACATGAGAGCCTGCCATCCTCCTCATTTCCTGCTGTTTTTCCACCAATGGAGCCATCGGCATAACCCATCATATTTTCAGTAATATCATCAACTTCATTAAAATCTGCTTCGGCAATGGCATTTGATTCTACCGAAGATTCATCAAAATTACTGGGCTCTTCTGCATTTTGCTGACAAGAAGTTGCCAATAATAAGAATGCTATTCCTAAACTAAATGCACTTTTTACTAATAGTGTGTTCATTTTTTTAAGTGTTTCCATTTTCTCGTTTTTAAGTTTGTTTGGTTCTTAGAGAAGAAGAAATGAAAAAGGTTTAAAATAAACTAAAAATAATTTTTCAATAGTTGAGTCTTGTTGGTGAAACAACACCAACACTTAGCCGAATAGTGAAAATGCCTTCATAAAAAAGCCTCAACGATGATTTTTGCTGAGACTTTTTTAATAACCCACACGCTGGTAGATTTACCGAGTATTTTGGCTATTCGGCTAAGTGTTTTAGGTTTTCGTGGATTTAACTAATTTACTGGTTTGTGAAATTTTTAAACATATCAAAACTCTCTTTTTTAGCTAAATCAGTACTTTGTATTAAGCCCGATTTGCTATGTGCAGGGTTGTCGGTGCCTTCCACCAGCTTAAAATAATAGGCTTCTCTAATTTGTAAGCTATCTATTTTTTTAATGTACTCATAAAGCCTATCTGCTTGAAATATATCAGAATAGATTTCATAATTCATATTTGGCCCACCAAACTCCGATACTATAATCGGTTTGGTGGTCATCGTTTTAAAATTCAAGTAGTACTCATCCCAGTTCTCCACATCATCGTATAAATGAATGTCAACCTCATCATAAAGTGCATTGTCAAATACATAATTTATTCGGGTTAACACGGCTTGGATCTCTGCTCCATCACAGTTGGCAGCGAGGTAAGTTTCATCATACAAAATACCTTCGTCATCATAAAAAGAGCCGATTTTACCATTGCAACCTGCTAAAAAACGCAATGAAGCGTTTGTAAACCCACCAAGCACCATTTTAGTAGTAGGAGAATAGGTTTGAACGGCTTGGTACAACACATTACTGGCTTCGGTAAATTGTTGTGCAGTACCTATATACCAAAAATCTGATTGCCACTCATTTCCAAACTGAATTTTATCTATTTTGCCCCCATACCTCTGCAATAGCAATTCTACATAATTCTTAAATTCAGTAGTATTGGCATACACACAAGAATTATCGTTTTGAGAAGCCGTACAAGCCCAATTTGGGCCATTAGATTGTATGGTTAGTAATACTTCCAATTTATTATTGAATGCCCAATTAATTCTATCATCAAGAGGGAGCCAATTAAAGCTTCCTTGTGTGGGCTCTCTAAAAGACCAATCTTCGGCAATTCGTATAAACCCAACATTTAGCTCACTCAATAACGGAGCGGCAAAATCTCGTTGTTCTTGATCTGCAACAGGCGGAAAAGAGATACCAAGTGCTAAATAGTCTAACGAAAAATCGAGGGTTTTAGTAGGCGACACCTTAGAGTTATTACAGCTACAAATGCCAAAAAGCAGTACAGTCTTAAAAAAATAATTCATCGTAATTTTGTGATTGGATTCTTAAATATATAACCCTATAATGGGCAATCCCCCTTATGGTAAAGAATAGGCTATTCTACAAACCAAAGATGCAACACTTTTTCTGTAATTATTTATCATTTAAATTGCATCCGTATAACCTGAGTTTGATTACATTACATCACATCACATCAAATAAGTTATGGGTAAAATCAATAAACATCTAATTCCTGTGCTAGCATTATTAAGTTTTATTACTACTAATGGGTTTTCTCAAAGCATATTGAGCAATTCTAAATTAACTAGAGCGGCAAAAGAAATTATATCCTCCGCAACTACTTGTGCTTTAATTACTATTGATAAAGAAGGCAAGCCAAGTGTTAGAGCGATGGAAACATTGCCTGTAAAAGATGACTTTATTATGTGGTTTGGCACCAACCCAAAAAGCAGAAAAGTTGGCCAGATTAAAAGAGACCCTAGAGTAACCTTGTATTATTTAGATGCTGATGCCTCGGGTTATGTAACAATATATGGGATAGCCGAAATCATAGATAATAAAAAGGCGAAAGAGGCACATTGGAAAGAAGAATGGAGTGCATTTTATCCCAATAAAGAAAAAGGGTATGTGCTCATTAAGGTTACTCCAATTTCGATGGAAGTAATTAGTAACTCACGCGGAGTTACAGGAGATTCTATCACTTGGAAGGTGCCAAAAGTGGTTTTTAAGAATAAATAGTTTACCAACCTAGCACAAGCGGACGCTTGGCTAGGTTTAATAATGTTCTTAATCCTAATTATTTATACCCTTCATTATGCACATTGGCCACTGCCCTGCCAGAGGGATCATTCATTTTTTCTAACGCCTTATCCCACTCAAAAATAATAGGCGTACTACACGCAATAGAGGGCACAGATGGTACTGTAGCCGCAGCGGCATCTGACGGAAAATGTTCCTCAAAAATCAATCGGTAGTAATACTCTTCTTTTTGCAAGGGAGGATTCACGGTAAACCGATGTGACACATTTGCCATTTGCTCATCCGTAATATTTTCTTCCACTATTTCTTTTAAACTATCAATCCAATCGTAGCCAACGCCATCCGAAAATTGCTCTTTTTGCCTCCAAGCAACACTTTGGGGTAAATAGTCTTCAAAAGCTTTACGCACAATCCATTTTTCCATTTTACCATTGGTGCCACACATTTTGTCTGTAGGGTTTACGTTCATTGCAATGTCCATAAATTCTTTATCCAAAAATGGCACTCGACCTTCAACTCCCCAAGCCGCCAAGGCTTTATTGGCTCTATTGCAATCGTATAAATGAAGCCTATCCAGCTTACGCACAGTTTCTTTATGAAATTCCTCAGCCGTTGGTGCCTTATGAAAATATAAATAGCCACCAAAAAGTTCATCTGCACCTTCGCCCGAAAGCACCATTTTTATGCCCATCGATTTAATTACACGAGCAAGCAAATACATAGGAGTTGCTGCACGCACGGTGGTTACATCGTAGGTTTCTAAATGATAGATTACATCGCGAACAGCATCTAAGCCTTCTTGCACCGTAAAGTGAATGGAATGATGCACTGTGCCTATTGAGTCTGCTACTTCTTGTGCATATTTTAAATCGGGAGAGCCTTCTAACCCAACTGAAAATGAGTGCAACTGTGGCCACCAGGCCTCTTGCGTGTCGCCCGACTCTACTCGCTTGGCAGCGTATTTTTTAGCAATGGCTGAAATTACTGAAGAGTCTAGCCCACCTGAAAGTAGCACTCCAAAAGGCACATCGCTCATTAACTGGCGGTGTACTGCATCTTCCAACCCTTTTCTAAGTTTTGCAATGTCGCTTTTATTATTTTTTACGTTATCAAATTCACGCCAGTCTCTGGTATAATATTGAGTTGGCTTGGCATCTTCACTATAATAATAATGCCCGTGCGGAAAAGCTTCTATTTTTTTACACACTCCCTCCAACGATTTTAACTCAGAAGCCACATAATAGTTCCCTTCGGCATCCCAGCCTTGGTATAAAGGAATAATACCCACGTGATCGCGCCCAATTAAATAAGTGTTTTTAGTTTTATCATAAAGCGCAAAAGCAAAAATTCCGTTTAGGTCTTCTAAAAAATCAACCCCTTTCTCTTGGTATAATGCCAGTATTACTTCCGAATCGGATTTAGTTTGAAATTCATACACATCACCGAGTTCTTTTCTTATTGCCTGATGATTGTATATTTCTCCATTTACAGCCAATATTAAATTACCATCGGCACTAATTAATGGCTGCCCTCCCGATTGAGGATCAACAATAGCTAACCGTTCGTGTGCAAGTATGGCATTATTACTACTGTAAATCCCCGACCAATCCGGTCCTCTATGCCTTACTTTTTTAGACATCTCTAACACTTGCGTTCTTAGTTGATCGCTTGTTTGTTTTACATCAAATACTGCTACAATTCCGCACATAATACTATCTTAAAAATCATTCGCTTTTCAATAAAAAAACATCAATTCGCTTTGGTGCGATTGATGTCAATACCCTACCCGGTTGATATTTAATGCAAGGTAAGATTTAATAATAAGTATTATGATTAGAACAGGTAATTTTTTATAACAAAAAAAACAAAAGCGGTAAATAACAACGAATAATGGGTAAAAATAAACCCCAATTTAGTAGCCCCTGAAATTTACCTGAACTATTCCTAACGCAGCGTAGCTGCAAACAAAAGTCAGTTGTTTTTTTAACAAGGTAATCAAGGTCGGACGATAGTCAGACCAAAAAACAAATCTGACTCTTGTATGATATATTGTATTGAATAAACCTAGCCTATTATAATGTTTATTTAAAACCGTTAAAATGAAACAGTTTCTGTGGTTTAGTTTGCTAACATAGCCCACGGTTTAAACCGTGGGCTATGTTAAATTTATAATTTACACAAATGGTTTTAACCATTTTTCGTAAACTTCAGTCTTCGGGCAAAACTTGCTAAAAAAACAAATTTTTACGGAGTCATAGCCTAAACATTTTGAAAATGAACTCAAAACTAATCTCAAGCTTTGAAAACCCACTATTTATGCCATTTTTAGTAGTTGTTTTTTTAAATGTACCCGCCAAAGGCAGGCATGGTATGAATAATTCAGGTTTAGTAGTTCCTTAAATCCGCAAGAAAAATCTATTACAAAGTTCCTTGCGAATTAAGGTAGTTTTTATTCGGGTGATAGTGAGATTTATTTGTCATTTGATTTTTGTTTATTGGAGTTTATGGACAGGCACTATTTAGCTGTTCTGTGATGTTAATTACAGCATGCCACTCTGCTATGTTGAATCTTTGCATTGCATAAATTAAAACAACTTACAAAAATGGAAATAGAAATTATATTTAATGAACAAGGAAAAATAATTCCACTAATGAATGGGCAACAAATTACTATGGAAGTATCCCCTTTTTTAATTTTTTTAGCAACTTCAGGTATGTGTTCAGCCGTATTTGTGCAAGCATTTATGAACCAAAGAGGTATGTCAACCGATGGTGTTAAAATTGTTCAAAAAATGAATTATAATCAGTTCACTAATCAGGTATCTGACATTGATATTCATATTGGCCTGCCAGAAAATTTTCCTGCCAAGTACAATAAAGCCATTAAAAATGTGGTGGATCAATGTCCGGTAAAACAGCATTTGTTAGCTCCTCCTTCGTTTAATGTAATTACCAACTTAGATAAAACTGAGGTAGAGGCGTAAGAGTTTCTCTTTTTTACCGCCATTGTGAGAATGGAATTTAAAAACACCATTACCACATAAGCTTGTTGGTGTGGTGTTTTTTGTATTTCTTTAGGGAGCCTCTATTAATTGATTCGCATCAAAATTTTTATAGTGTTTTGCAGGCAATGCTTCCCGAAAACTTTCGGGATTGAAATACTATCGGGATAATATGAAAAAGTTAAAAGCAGCATGCGAAACACTATAAAAACCCTATGGGAACAAAGATAAACAACGATTTGACTGCGTTATGTTTTTTTTCAATAGCTTTGGTTATTCAAAAAGCAACCCTGCAAGCTGGCTCGATCGCTAAAAATGTTTACCAAACATTTTTTTAACGCTCCGCCCTCTTGCAGCTCATTGTTTCTTTTTGTTTTTTGAAAGAAATCAATTAATAGAGGTTTCCTTTAGGTGGTGAATTTAGAAGAATATATTAAAAACACACTTTACAAAGAACACGTATCAGTGGTTGTAAATTATATTGGCAAGGACAAACGTTTTGCACATTTAATGAAGCTATTCTTTTCTAAAGATAACAGGTTAGCGCAAAGAGCTGCTTGGGTAATGAGCCATTGTGTAGAAAAGCAACCTAATCTTGCTTTGCCATACACCGCCAAACTCATTAAGCATTTATTTAATCCTGTTGGAGATGCAATAAAGCGTAATACATTACGAATACTGCAACTAATAGATATACCTGAACCACTTTGGGGCGAAGCATTGGAAAAATGTTTTGAATACTTAGAATCTAATAACGAGGCTATTGCCATTAGAGCATTTTCGATGACGGTAGCTTATAATATTTCTAAAAATGTGCCAGAGATTAAGCCTGAGTTAAAAGCACTTATTGAAGATATTATTATAGTTGGTTCGGCAGGATTAAGAAGCAGGGGAAATAATATTTTAAGAAAGTTAGAAAAGGAAATTCTGTAAGTTAAATACCTATTTTATCACACACCATATTTTCGAGTTGTTCTAGTAAAGGCAACCTTCTTTCACGAATTTCTTCGGCAGAATATCGACAGTAATATTGCATTAAAATAGCAGCTTGGTTTACAAACGTTTCTTTGTCAATTAAACTCATTTTGCCCACAACAGGTGCTTCTTCATCGCTTAAATTAAAAAATGCCCCGCCTTGCGTTTCACGAATTAAACCAGTTTCAAGCTCATAAATTTTCATATCTGCCGTAACTGTTTGATGTGGCTCGTTGGCACCGTATATATGCAAGGTTAGGTAAGGCTTAGTAGTAACATTACCCATTTGATGAATTAATGCATTATTCACTTTTGTAATACTGCCATAAGGCAATATTTCCTTTTTAGTTAGGCTAAATTTTTCTCCCGTATTAGCATATACTTGGTGCATTACATTACCAAATACCTGCACAGCCCCCCATTGAGTATAACCATGGTTATGAACACTCGAAAAATCACCCGGATTCCAAGTCATAATCATTATTTCAAATTTATCGGTATGATACGCAAGGTTTCGACCATACCCCTCCTTTACAGGGTGCATATAATCTGCCCAAGGCTGCAAATCTCCCGCTGTAATATTGGCCTGCTCCACCAATTCGGCAGCTTTTTTAACGGTAATATGTTCTTGATCTTTTTCTATTAAACCTACTAATCGCTGTAATCCAGGGGTTAAATTTTTCATTACCATAAATTTATAAAAGGTATTACAAAATTAATTGCATGATAGTAACATCAAGCCATTTACCATCAATATTTCCTATTTCTTTTTGAACACCAACTACTTCATACCCCAATTTTAGGTTATACGCTATGCTTGCTTTATTCGATGCAACTATTTTTGCAACCAAATGATGATACCCAAATTCCTTGCATCTTTCAATTAATGATAATTTCATTTTAGTCCCTAGCCCCATTCGTACTTTGTGCGAACGCAAATAAATAGCAGTTTCACAGGAGGTTTGGTATCCTTCTCGGTCGCTATAACGCTTAATTAAGCCAAATCCAACTACTTCACCATCCAATTCAAGGCATTCGATAAGCTCTCTATCACTAAAATTTCGCATCATTGCTTCAAAGTAGGCTGCCGACCGAGTAGAAGTTACCATTGAGCTTCCTCCTGCCAAAATATGCTCGTTATTAATCGAAGCTATCACTTGGCAATCGTTGGCGGTGGCTTTTCGAATGGTATAATCTGGCATTTAGTAATTTTTAAGGTTATAAAAGTATCATATTTATGCCTAAATTGAGGATCAGTATTAGAAATAATGAATCCACTCCGAAAACAGACAATTTTTGCTTAGCGCTGTAATGAATCGCTCAATTTAGGTTTAATCTGTTCTCTAACGATACCACCTCACTATTTTGTATTTTTGCCCCGATAACTATCGAGGATTCAGAAATACGCACTTATGGAAAAAATAGCTCCTTATAAACCCAAAAATAAAATTAGAATTGTAACCGCAGCTTCGCTGTTTGATGGCCACGATGCCGCCATTAATATTATGCGCAGAATTATTCAGGCTACCGGAGTGGAGGTAATTCATTTGGGCCACGACCGCAGTGTGGAAGAAGTAGTTAACTGCGCCATACAAGAAGATGCCAATGCCATTGCTATGACCTCCTACCAAGGAGGGCATAACGAGTATTTTAAATATATGTACGATTTGCTCAAGGAGAATAACTCAACCCATATTAAAATATTTGGAGGCGGTGGTGGTGTGATTTTACCCGAAGAAATTAGTAACCTACAAGCCTATGGAATCGAGCGCATTTACACTCCTGATGATGGCCGCAACATGGGGCTGCAAGGGATGATAAATGATATGATTGAGCGATGCGATTTTCCAACTGGAGCCAATCTTAATGGGGAGGTAAAAGGGTTATCTAAAAAGGATGCACAATCAATAGCCAGATTAATTTCCGGTGCAGAAAACTTTCCCAAAGAATCGGCTAATTTGTTGAACAAAGTACACACACTTGCCAATAAAGCCACCACGCCCGTACTGGGTATAACAGGCACAGGCGGAGCAGGTAAATCATCGTTAGTAGATGAATTGGTACGAAGGTTTTTAATCGATTTTGAGGATAAAACCATTGCCATCGTTTCGGTGGATCCTTCTAAACGAAAAACAGGTGGTGCTTTATTAGGCGATAGAATTAGAATGAATTCCATTAATAATCCTCGGGTGTATATGCGCTCGTTGGCAACAAGGCAATCGAATTTGGCATTATCAAAGCACGTAAACGAAGCCATTCAGGTGCTAAAAGCAGCAAATTACGACCTTATTATTTTAGAAACCTCGGGTATTGGCCAGTCGGATACGGAAATAACCGACCACTCCGATGTGAGCCTGTATGTGATGACACCCGAATATGGAGCAGCTACCCAACTCGAAAAAATTGATATGCTCGATTTTGCAGATATTATTGCCCTTAATAAATTTGACAAGCGTGGAGCATTAGATGCCATTAGAGATGTAAAAAAGCAGTACCAACGCAATCACACCCTTTTTGAGGAAGAAACTGACACAATGCCTGTGTATGGCACCATTGCCAGCCAGTTTAACGACCCCGGTATGAATACGCTTTATAAAAAAGTAATTGATGCCATTGCCCAAAAAACATCTTCTTCATTAGTTTCTAAAGCTGAAGAAGAAAAAAGTCAATCAAAAAAGATATTTGTAATACCGCCCAATAGAACACGCTATCTTTCTGAGATTTCGGAGAATAATAGAGGCTATGATAAATGGGTGCTGGCTCAACAAGAAGTAGCTCAAAAGCTTTATAGCATTCAAACTACTTTAGAAATTTTAAAGGAAGATAAATCAGAAAAAGTTGAAGATACACTAATCAAAACCTACAAAAAATTAGCTCTTGAACTAGACCCTAAAAACAAGCAAATAATTGAGGAGTGGCCTGCCAAAGTAAAAAAGTATAAAGACCCCGAATATAAATTTAACGTTAGAGGCAAGGAGCTTGTGATTAAAACACATACTACTTCACTCTCGCAAAACGAAATTCCTAAAATAGCTTTACCTAAATACCAAGCCTGGGGCGATTTGCTTAAATGGAATTTGCAGGAAAATGTTCCCGGTGAGTTTCCTTTTACTGCAGGGTTATTCCCATTTAAACGCGAAGGCGAAGACCCCACCCGTATGTTTGCAGGCGAAGGAGGCCCCGAACGTACCAACAGGCGGTTTCATTATGTAAGCAAGGCGATGCCTGCCAAACGCTTATCCACAGCTTTTGATTCAGTTACCCTTTATGGCAACGACCCCGATATACGCCCCGATATTTATGGTAAAATTGGCAATGCGGGAGTCTCTATATGCTGCCTGGATGATGCTAAAAAGCTCTATTCCGGGTTCGATTTATCAAACCCACTTACCTCGGTAAGTATGACCATAAACGGCCCTGCTCCTATGCTATTGGGCTTTTTTATGAATGCCGCCATCGACCAACAATGTGAGTTGTACATTAAAGAAAATGGACTTGAAAAAGAAGTTACTAAAAAAATAGACCTTATTTATAAGGCCAAAGGAGTTGAACGCCCTGCTTACCAGGGGAAATTACCCGAAGGCAATAATGGGTTGGGCTTATTTCTTTTAGGGGTTACCGGAGATCAGGTATTACCCAAAGAAGTATATGATAAAATAAAAACCGAGACACTTACCAAAGTTAGAGGCACGGTACAAGCCGACATACTAAAAGAAGACCAGGCACAAAACACCTGTATCTTTTCTACGGAGTTTGCACTAAAACTAATGGGCGATGTGCAGGAATATTTCATCAATAATGGCGTTCGTAATTTTTATTCTGTATCCATTAGTGGCTATCATATTGCGGAGGCCGGAGCCAACCCTATTTCGCAATTAGCGTTTACGCTGGCCAACGGGTTTACCTATGTAGAGTATTACATTAGCCGTGGTATGGATATCAACGAGTTTGGACCCAATTTATCGTTCTTTTTCTCCAATGGAATCGACCCGGAGTATTCGGTTATTGGCCGGGTTGCCCGCAAGATTTGGGCCAAAGCAATGAAGCATAAATATGGGGCTAACAAAAGAGCGCAAATGCTCAAATACCATATTCAAACCTCTGGGCGTAGTTTGCACGCACAGGAAATTGATTTTAACGATATACGAACTACACTGCAAGCCCTTTATGCTATTAACGATAACTGTAATTCGTTGCATACCAATGCCTATGATGAGGCCATTACCACGCCTACCGAAGAATCGGTGCGCAGGGCAATGGCTATACAATTAATTATAAACAAAGAGCTTGGCTTATCTAAAAATGAAAACCCCATACAAGGCGCTTTTATAATTGAAGAACTTACCGATTTAGTAGAAGAAGCTGTATTGCAAGAATTTGATCGAATTACCGAACGCGGGGGCGTGTTGGGCGCTATGGAAACGATGTACCAACGCAGCAAAATTCAGGAAGAAAGCCTTTATTACGAAACCCTGAAACACACGGGTGAATTCCCCATTATTGGGGTCAATACTTTTTTAAGCTCCAAGGGCTCTCCTACAGTTTTACCGGGCGAGGTAATTAGAGCCACCGAAGAAGAAAAGCAGTATCAGATAGATATGCTTCGTAATTTAATTGAAGGAAATAAGGGAATTTCTCAAGACCAATTAACAAAAATTACAGCAACTGCATTGGCCAATAATAATATTTTCGAGGAACTGATGGAAGCAACCAAAGTATGTTCCTTAGGGCAAATTAAAGAGGTGCTTTTTGAAGTTGGTGGGCAGTATAGGAGGAATATGTAAATTAGTTAACTTGTCCATAATCATTGCCAAAAAACTGTTTTAAAAACCATAATTCAAAAGCAGGATCGAGGAGCTCATATTTATTATTTACTTTGTGAATAATATCATTTTTTCCAAGTGTAGTTTTATTCTTACTTACATTCCTTGGTGTGCCTAGTTTGTATTTTTGCATTACAACAGCACTAGTTAATTGTATTTCACCCTTAACAATTGCTTTTAATAGGTTGAGCTGTGTTGTACTAATTACTTCAATTTCCTTTTGATAAAGAGGGGTGTTAGCATAGATTAATTCGGTTAATGCACTGGTTATTTCTTTTTTTTCTGCTACTTTATCAGTTTTCTGCCATGCATAATGAGCTAACTGTTGTACATACCACGAATGGTTTTTCATAAGCATAGGAATTAGCTCAGCATCGGCTGTTTTAATTAACTTCCCTGAACTTAAAAAACCCTCTATAATAAAATTTGTCCAATTTTGTTTATTGATTTTTTGCAATGAAACAATATCTCCAAAACGATAAAAAGGTTTTGATGGGCTATTAAAAATCTCCTCCATCATATGTCTTTTGCTTCCATACAAACAGTATGTAACATTTTTATGACGCTGCCAACAAGCACGCATTTGTTTTTCAAAAATATTATAATCAGAAAAAGTGGCAAGGTTTTGAAACTCATCCAAACAAATAATAAATTTTATCTTTTTTTTTCGGCTTATGATTTCAGGTAAATTCAGTATTTCGTTCTTATGTTTTTTTAACTCTTCCCAATCAAAACTTAAATTAAAATCAATATCAGGATTATTGCCTACACTAACTTTCGGTATTAGTTGTTTAAAAAACAAAGTTCCTGCTTTTATCCAATTTTCCAATTTTGAAGATGACGCCTTTATTACTTCACGTGCGAATATTTCCAGAAATTCCTCTTCAGTACCTACCGAAAATAAATCAATAATTATTGTTCTATAAGCGGGCTTATTTAGATTAATTTCATCAATTACTTTTTCCACTAACGAAGATTTACCCCACCTCCTTGGAGAAATAATGGTGGTATTTACCCCTTGTAACAGATTTATATAAAGCTTCTGTACCTCTTTTTCTCTATTAGTAACCTAGCGTCA
>Ga0256839_1003589_pt1 | contig 15876 bp, 12 predicted proteins | sample 354166metaG_FD_185968 | JGI IMG/M metagenome (GOLD analysis project Ga0256839, IMG submission 185968) | Hydrothermal vent microbial communities from Mid Atlantic Ridge, Atlantic Ocean - 354-166 | ecosystem: Environmental > Aquatic > Marine > Hydrothermal vents | place: Atlantic Ocean: Mid... | reverse complement strand
TCTTGAGATCGCTTTGGAGTTTTTCGGTCCCCTTGTGCTTGGGGATTTCGCGGAGCATCACCTGGAGCCACTTCAGCTCCTCCTCCGGCGTGGCGGCCCGGCGGTACTGCTCCTCGGCTTTCAGGTATTGCGGCGTGAGATTGGCCGGCATGGCAGTGGGTGAATCGTGCAGTGCCAAGAGTGTTTGGATTCGGCGAAAGCCGGGCGGCAGCGTTGCATTTAAAGTCTGCACCTTCGGCTCGGCGGGAGCCTCGCCCTCCCCGTCGTGCAATCGACGCTTGTTCTTGCCCTGGAGCGGAAGCTCCCCCGGGAGGGCGAGCCTCCTGGCGAGCCGCGGTTTCACGCAAACGTTTTCGTCCCTTTTGGGCGCTTGTTCCTGCACAGGTGCGGAAGCACCCGCCCTCCAGCCCCCATGCCCTCCCACGGCTAAAGCCGCGCACCTCGCCCGGTGCGGAAGTACACTCCCAACAAAAACACCCGTTTTTCAATTAACAAGCCTAACCATGAACAACTCACCCTGATACGGCCATTCTTCAGGTTTTTTTACCAGTCGGTGCCGCACTGGATTCCATCGCACGTATTCCCAGGTTTCTTCAAAATCCCGAGTGTTTCGCATCCGTCGATCCCAATGATCTGTTTGCCAGCGGTGATCAGCCACTGCATGTCGCTTGGAAAAAAGTGACTTCCAGTACCGGACCCAGCTTTCCAACGAATGCGTTTCTTCTGTAGTAGCCGCAAACAGGTGAATATGATCGGGCATAATCACATAACGTCCCACTAGCCAAGCAGTGGCCTGCTGCCAGATTTCCCGCAGGAGCAGGTGAATCTCATCGTCGGCCAGCCATGCTCGGCGTGCCTTGGTACACACCGTTACCATTACGATCGTAGGGACGCCAGGAATCAATTCTACCCCGTGCACTGGATGCTTTCTGTTAGGCAAGCGATGATTCATAAAGACATTCCTGTTGCCTTGCGCTTTATGGGCACCAGCAACCGGTGTGGACAAGCCTGTCTCTGCTCCTTCGGCTCGGCGGGAGCCTCGCCCTCCCAGTCGTGCCAATCGACGCTTGTACTTGCCCTGGAGCGGAAGCTCCCCCGGGAGGGCGAGCCTCCTGGCGAGCCGCGGTTTCACGCAAGCGTTTTCGTCCCTTTTGGGCGCTTGTTCCTGCACAGGTGCGGAAGCACCCGCCCTCCAGCCCCATGCCCTCCCACGGCTAAAGCCGCGCACCTCGCCCGGTGCGGAAGCACCCTGCGCAGGCCGCACGGCGCACGCCGCAAGCCGAAGCTGTCTCTCCCCGCACTAACGTGCGGGGCTCCTCCGGGAGCTGACGCTTCCGGCTCGCCAACCGCCGGCTCACGCCGGCGGCTCGCCATTTTGCCCGCGTGCGTGCTATCCAGCGGTTGGGCCTTGTAGCGGTTCTGCCAGCGATTTTACAAACGCCTCCACCTCCTGCAAAACTTCCCCGGGGGGACGCTGCCCCAGCTGGGAAATGCGCCGCACGATGGCCGAGCCGACGATCACTCCGTCGGCCACCGGGGCCAACAGCCGCACGTGCTCGGGGGCCGAGATGCCAAAGCCCACGCACACCGGCACCGGGCTGTGTTCCCGCAACGCGGCCACCTGGCGGGTGAGCTCTTCGGGCAACCGCTGGCGTTCGCCGGTGATCCCCGTGACCGAAACATAGTACAAAAACCCCGTGCTGGCCTGGGCGATGCGCCTGGCCCGCTCCGGCTCGGTGGTGGGGGTGACCAGTTGCACCAAGGAAAAATCCCGCGCCTGGCACACCCGCCGCAGCGGCTCGGACTCCTCCACCAGCAAGTCCGGCACGATGGCCCCGGCCACGCCAGCCTGTTGGGCCTGGGCCACGAACTCCTCCAATCCGTGCCGGTAAACGATGGCGTAGCTGACCATCAGCACCACGGGGGCCTGAAGCCGCGGAGTGACCCGGGCCAGCATTTCCAGAATCTGCTCCAGCTTGATCCCCCGGCCCAGTGCCCGGGTGTAGGAGCTTTGGATCACCGGCCCGTCGGCGATCGGGTCGCTGTAGGGCACGCCCAGCTCGATCACCCCGGCCCCGGCCCGATCCAGCACCTGAAGCACCTGCTCGGTGAACTCCAGATCGGGATCGCCGGCCGTGACGAAGGGGACCAGGGCCTTGTGTCCTTGTTCCCGGAGGCGAGCAAAGGCGGCATCGACGGCGGACATGGCAGGCGTGGACCTTCCAGAGGGTTCAAGAGCAGAAACTTCGATTACCAGCTTACCCCGCGAAGCCGGGCGATTTCGTGGGCGTCCTTGTCCCCCCGGCCTGAAAGACACACCACCACGGCCTCCCTGGGGGACATTTGCCGGGCCAGCTCGCACGCCTTGGCCACGGCGTGCGAGCTTTCCAGGGCGGGGAGGATTCCCTCGCAGCGGGCCAGCAGGTCGAAGGCCTCAAGCGCCTGCTGGTCCGAGCAGTGCGTGTAGTGCACGCGGCCCGTCTCCTTCCAGTAGCTGTGCTCGGGGCCCACGCCGGGATAGTCCAGCCCGGCCGAGATGGAATGCACCGCGCAAGTTTGCCCGTCTTCGTCCTGCATCACGTAGCTGAAGCTGCCGTGCAGCACGCCCGGGGCGCCGAAAGACAGTGGGGCGGCGTGTTCCCCGGGCCGAGGGCCGCACCCGCCGGCCTCCACGCCCACCAGGCGCACCTCTTCGTGCGGCACCAGGGGGTAGAACATCCCCGCGGCGTTGCTTCCCCCACCCACGCAGGCCACCACCACCTCGGGCAAGCGGCCCAACTGCTGCTGGCACTGGCGGATGGTTTCCCGGCCGATGACCGACTGGAAATCGCGCACGATCCGTGGGAACGGGTGCGGCCCCACCACCGAGCCGAGGATGTAATGCGTGCTTTCCACCGAGCTCATCCAGTCGCGCAGCGCCTCGTTGATCGCATCGCGCAGCGTCTGCGAGCCGCTGGTCACGGGGCGCACCTCGGCTCCCAGCAGTTGCATGTTGAACACGTTGGGCCGCTGGCGGCGAATGTCCTCCTGGCCCATATAGATCACGCACTCCAGCCCCAGCAGGGCGCAGGCCGTGGCCGTGGCCACGCCGTGCTGGCCGGCGCCGGTTTCGGCGATCACGCGGCGTTTGCCCATCCGCACCGTAAGCAACGCCTGGCCCAGCGTGTTGTTGATCTTGTGGGCGCCGGTGTGGTTCAGGTCTTCGCGCTTGAGCCAGATTTGGGCTCCGCCCACTTGCCGGGAGAGCCGCCGGGCGTGGTACAGCGGGGAAGGCCGGCCCACGTAGTGCCGCAGCAGCTCGTCCAGCTCGTGCAGAAAGCCGGGATCGGCCAGGGCTTTTTCGTACTCTTGGGCCAGTTGGTCCAGGGCGTAGGTGAGTGTCTCGGGCACGTAGCGGCCCCCGAAGGGACCGAAGCGGCCGCGGGCGTCGGGAACCGGTTGGGCGGAACTCATAAAGGGATTGGGGGTAGGAGGCAGGGAAGGAGTCAAGCGATCCTACCCCCCGAGTTTCCCCCGGCCGGGGCAGTAAATCAACCGGGGGCCAGCGGCCGGCGCGAAGCTACTGCTTGCGCACATCGTGGCAGAACAGCTCGCCCAGGGAACGCAGGTACAGCCGCCCGTTGGCGATCACCGGGTGGGCCCAGTTGCGGTTGTCCTTGGTGGGCATGCGGAAGTGGCTTTTGAGCCGATAGCGTCGGGGATTGGCTTCGATCAGGGCGATGACGCCGTTTTGGTACTTGAAGTACAGGTGCCCGTCGGCATAGAGCACGGCGGCCGATCCCGATCCCGGTCCCCGGCCGGCAAACCACATGCGGCGTCCGGTGCGCAGGTCCAGGCAGATGGGGAATCCCTGGTTGTGCCCGTGCCCGGCATACAGATACCGGCCCACGAGAACCATCCCCCCGTGGTGGTTCTGAAAGGTCTTGGCCGGGAGGAAGTACACTTCCTCGGCCCGGACCCCTTCCCGCCCCACTCTTCGCAGTCGGAGCAAGGCCGCCCCGGTGCCATAGCCGGAGGAGCAGAACACGTAATCGCCAGCGACGATGGGTGTGGGGATGTTGGCCGTGCCGTTGGCCACGCGGTTATAGCCCCAGAGGAAGTGGCCGTCGCTGGCCCGCACGCCCGCCACACCGCGGCCCATCAGCTGCACGTATTGCTTGACCCCCGCGCCGTGGGAAATGACGATGGAGCTGTACCCGGCCCCGTCGCGCCCCCGTTTCCCCCCGCCGGGAATCCGGCTCCGCCAGATCACCTGGCCGGTGAGCTTATCCAGGGCGACCATGCCGGCCTGGGGACCGCCGGGGGTGCAGACCAGTTTCTCCCCGTCCACCAGCGGCGTTTCCGAATAGCCCCAGCCGGACATCATCTTCCCGCCGAAATCCCCTGGAAAACTCTTCTGCCACAGCACGCGACCGTCCCGGACCGAGCAGCAGACCAAATCCCCCTGGGTGGCCAGGGCATAGACCCGATCCCCGTCCACCACCGGGGTGGAGTTGGCTCCTCCTTGGGTGGCGAATCGCTGCTCCCAAAGTTTGCGCCCGGTGGTCTCGTCCAGGGCCACCAGATAGACCCCGTCGCTGCGTTTTCCGGTCGTAAACACCCGCCCTTGGGAAACCGCCACCGTGCTGAAGCCACGGCCCAGGCCCGTGACGTGCCACTGTAGCGGCGGTCCTTCTTCGGGCCAGCGATCCAGAAGGCCGGTCTCCTTGCAGAGCCCATCGCGGTTGGGCCCTCGCCAGTCGGGCCAGTCGTCGGCCAGGGCCGCCGCCGGGGCCAGGGCCAACAGCCCAAGCAGTGCCAGTCCAGAAATCAACACGCGGGCAGGATCAACCGGAGTCGATCGGGCATTTGGGTTCCACACGGTGCGTCTCCTCTGTGACAATGGGGGGGGAACGACCCAGGCGGGGGTGGCCTAGCAAGCAAACACGCTCTGCTGGCCCCAGCCGGTGGGGAAAACGGGCCGGGAAGGGGAGGGCGGTTTCCACAAACGGAACTGCTTCCCACTTGTCTTTGGCCCCGGGGGCCAGATTGTTACTCTAGAACCCTCAAAGAGCCGCTGCAAGGCAAAGTGCCAAAAGCGGCGTGTGTCCTGCGGCTTGCGGCTTGCGGAAGGAGCTTCCGCATCGGGGGGATGGAGGCTTGGGGGCTTGGAGGGATGGTACGTGTTTAGCGTGCCAGCACAAGACGGAGCATTTGCAGAGCAAAAACGAGTCGATGCTTCTCCGGCCAGCTGCGTGCGTCAGCACGCGGTTGTCTTGCCGCTGACGCTGGTTTTTGCAGCCGCGAGCCGTGGGCGTAAGCCCACGGAGAGCACGGCAATCATGCGCCGCTTTCTTGTCCTCACCGGGAACGTCAGCTTCCGGTTGCCAAGACAAAGCGCCATCCGCTGCCGTTTTGTGAAAAACCGCATACTTCACAATGCATCTGGCCAAAGCCGAATCGTACAAATCGTACAAAAAACACCGGGTCACAAGCCCGCAGCGGGCTTTGACCCGGCGATACTCCCCGTGGGCCTCTAGCTGCTCGTGTTTCCAGGTTGCCGCTTAGGCTCAGGCCTGCTCGATGCTGCGGATCACCACCTGGGTGAACCACTGCCGGTGGCCTTGCTTGCGGCGGTAGTTTTTGCGGCGTTTAAACTTTTGCACCACGATCTTCTCGCCGCGTACCGGCCCCAGCACTTCGGCCACCACGCGCACGCCTTCCAGGGTGGGGCGGCCCAGTTGCAACCCGTTCTCGTCGCGCAGGGCCACCACCTGGTCGAAGTGGATCTGCTGGCCCCGCTTGGCCTCGCAGCGCAGGTCCACCTCCAGTTGCTGGCCAGGTTCCACACGGTACTGCCGCCCTCCGTCGGCAATGATAGCATAAGTGGCGCTCATGGTTTTACCGCTAACAATTGTATTTGGGGAATTGTCGCACGAACTTGGGAACTTGCAGCTTACGCCAAAGAGTCCGGCTTGTCCAGAGCCGCTTGGGGGTAGTGCTTCCGCACCGGGCAAGAACAAACGTTTACTCTTGCAATCGGCGAGCCGCTGGCTGAGGCCGACGGCTCGCCCCAGGCCCCCAACTCTCCAGGCCGCTTGCGTCGCGTCAAGAAGGCTTTTTCCCCGACAGCAGCACCTGGGCGTTGCGATGCCGGATGGCTTCCTGCTCCTCCTGGGAAAGCTCCGACTCCATCAGCTTCAGCAGGGCCGATTCGAGCACGAAAAGCGGCATGTGCGAGCCGAAAAGCACCCGCTGCCGAGGCACCCGCTGAAGCAATCGCTGCACTCCCGCGGTGCCTTCGAGCATGGAGATTTCCACATACAAGGGGCCCCAGTCCATCATCGCCTCTAGCTCCCGGGTCGAGACGCTGCGCAGCGCCCCCAACAGCACCACCGGCACCCGGGGAAACGCCTTGAGCAGCCCTTGCAGCGGGGCCAGGTTCACATCCGGCACCTGAAGCAGCGGGTGCTGGGTCCTGGGGTCTTCCAGCCGCACGGCCACCTGGAGCAGCAAGCGATGCTGCTGGGCCAGGCGGAAAAGTTCCCCCACGGCCGGATCGTCCAGCTGGTAGCCGTGGTAGCCGGGATAGAGCCGCAGGCCCGGCATCTTGTGCCGCTGGACACAACGCAGGAGTGTGGTTTGCCAGTCGGGCAGTCGCGGATTGACCGAGCCCAAGGGCACCAGCAGCCCCCCGCCCCAACGGCGACACCACAGGGCGGTGTTGTGGTTCACCGCATCCAGGTCCACGTGCAGCAGGGCGTCGAAGTTGCCTGCCCAGGCCTGGCCCACGCCGCTGGAGCGTAACTTTTTGGCCATCCTCGCCGGGTCGTCGTGTCGCAGATAGCGAAACGGCCAGCGTCCCAGGTGCACGTTCACATCGACGATCATGGCTGGACAGGGATTCCTTTGGCGGCAAGAGCGGCAGTGAGCAACCGGCGCAGGTTGGCCCCTAAGATAAGTCGTTTTTCCACGGGGGCAATCTCGGCCCCGAGCACTTTGGCCAACTGGGAAGCAAAGCTGCGGCCCGGGCAATCGCTCCCGTAGAGCACCCGGGCGGCTCCCAGTTCCCGCACGGCCATTTCGACCATGCCGGCCGTGGGGTCGCTTCCGCCCAGCCCGGCCCAGAGATTCCCCCGGCGGCGAATGGCCCGAATGCCAAGCTCCCACTGCCCGCCGGTGTGCCCGGCGATGATCTTCGCCCCCGGGCAGGCGGCGGCTAGGCGAGCCGCATCCTCGGGGGTGCTTTCCCCGGGCAGGTTGCCGGTGGTCTTGTACCAAGTGTGTTGATACACGGGCACCCGGAGTTCCGCGGCCCGGCGGACGATGGCCAGCACCCCCGCCGCGGTGGCCCGAGCCGCCACCCACAGCTTCACGCCTACCAGAGGGCCGTTGCGCACGCAGCGGTCCAGCTCCTGGAGGCTTTCCTCGGGATAGTTGGGATTCAGGTACACAAAGCCCAGGGCGTGCTCGCCGGCCGCCTCCAGGGCGCGCATCAGGTCGTCGTTGTCGCGGCGAAACTCCCGCGGGGCAGGATTGCGGCGGAACCGCAGGCCCATGAAAAACACCACCCGCTCGATCCCCAGTCGCCGGGCGTAGCGGAGGATCCAGCGGATCCGCTCCGCGGCCGTGCCGCCCACTCCGGTCAGGTGGCCGTGGAGGTCCCAGATGCGCAGGCGCTGCAAACTGCGGCGGTCCCAGATTGTCGGCTGGGCCGCCCCGGCCCGCGGCAACCGCCGCAACGACAAGGCGCCTCCCAACGTAAGGGCCGAACCGCGAATAAACGCCCGACGATCCAGCGGCATGGACGGCACACTCTTTCCTGTTGCAAACAAAAACCCGGCTCCTGCTACCTTATTCGCTTCCGGGCCGCAGGGCAAATCTTCCCTTGGCCAGTTGTGCCCCAGGGGCAAGAAAAACGAGGAGGCGCCGGATACCCCTGCTGGTTTGTGCCTGGTGAGATGGCAGCCGGGGGCACGCCCGCTGCGGTCAAAATCCTTTACAAGGGTTCCCTTCCCGGACCAGAATAAAACCGGTTTGCCCAACGACCAAAGCGGCTGGAGTGGGCAACGGTTCGACCGAGTCCTTTAAGCAGGGTGGGAGCAAGAAGGTGCGCATCCAGCGCCCCCGGGGATTGGAGTTCTGGAGTATCATCTGGATGATCGGCGGGGCTACCGGAACGTGGCTGGTCCTGCAGGTGCCGCTGCTGTGGCCGCTGCTGGTCGTCACCGTGCCGATGTTCTTGTTTTCGGCCCTGTTGTGGCTGGGCTGGCGGTGGCCGGCCTGGGGCTTGATCGTGCTGTTCTCGCTGCTATTGCTCCTGCTTGTGGTGGGAATGCTCCTTGTGGGGGTGACGTTCCAAAGTGCGTTCAAGCTGATCGCCACGGTTCTGAGCATCTGGGAACTGTACCAGTACTGGCGCAGACCGCAACTTGAGCCGGAACTGCCCCTGGCTCTGCAACCGTCGCCATGGGAACACGACCAGATCGAGCAGGAAGAGCTGCTCCTTGGGGATTGGGACCACTACGAACTCTCCGAGGAGGAAGAATACGAATACGAGGGCGAGCCCTACGAGGAGGAAGACTCCTGGAGCCGGGCCGATTCCTGGGAAGAGACCAGCTGGGATCAGCCCCACCCACCCTGGCAAAGCCAGCAGAGGATCGACGACCCGAACTGGGGCCGCAGGGGCTGGAGGGACGAGGGCTTGCGGGGATGAGGGGGAAGCAGCAAGAGCTGGAGGGAACCGAGATACCAGGGCCCCGCCGCCTCCGGGAGCTTACGCTCCCGGCTCGCTGTTGTTGGTTTTTCTTGTATCGGAGCGGTAGCTCCCAGTGGCCGACGGCCCTGCCGTCCTCCGCCGACTGACGTCAGCGGCTGACCGGTTTGGTGCACGAGTCGGCGTCCTTGAGCATCCCGAAGGGATGCCAGATGAAGGAGATGAAGGAATGGTCCGTTGGTTTCTGGCACCCCTGCCGGGGTGCTGGGTGAGAGAAAGGCCGCCGCGGTCCGGTGGTCTCCGCTTCGCTACGACCACCGGCTACCAGGCTGGCAAGCCTTCGGCTTGCTTTTGCTCTGGGGGCGCTTCGTCTTATGCTGGCACGCTAAACACGTACCCGGCTTTAGCCGCCCGGAGAGCCGAATAAGCGCTTTTGGTTATTCTCCTCCGCCAGCTGAGAAGCTGGCGGCTCGCCGGTGGTGTGTTTACATGCTGGCGAGCCGCGTGCGCCAGCACGCGGTTTTTCAAGTGGTCGTTGGTGCGTGCCAACCGCCGGCTTACGCCGGCGGCTCGCCGTTTGCAAGAGTAAACGTTTGTTTTTGTCTGGTGCGGAAGCACCGCCGCAAGCCGCACGGCGCAAGCCGATTCGCTGTTCTCCCCGCACTGACGTGCGGGGCTCTTGCTCCGCAAGACCCAAGACCGCCTCGCACTGACGTGCGCACGCTCCTCCGCGGGCTCACGGTGCGCGGCTCGCCATCCCCCCAAGCCTCCAAGCCTCCACGCCCTCCGTCCTCCTCAGGACCTGGCTGCCTGCTGCAAGCGGTCTTCCAGCAGTCCGGCCACGAAGCCCAACAGGTCGTCCCGGCACCGGGAAATCTCCTTCAAGCGATCGTACCGGCCGCTGCGTGCGGCCAGCTCCAACAGGCTGGGGGCAAAGCCGGTGGTGTGGGCTCCGGGGGGGATCAGCTCCGCGGCCGCTTCCAGGGCTTCCTCCCAGCGGCCCAGGCGGCACAAAAGCTCCACATAGACTTCGGCCGGGGCCGTGCCGTGTTCTTCCTGGGCAAGTGAGCGGGCCTTGGCGGCGAAGAACTCCAGCGCCTCTTCCACCCCCTGGCCCAACTGCGCCCGGAAAAACCGCTCGAAGTCGGCATATCCGCCGGCAAAGGGCTCCTCGTTCTGGAACTGAAACTGCGGACCCAGGTGCTTGCCGTAAGCGCACAGGTCGGCCGCCAGGCGGAGTTCCTCGGGCCGCAGGAGCACGCGGGCGAAGCGGACCACCGAGTGCAGGTGCGAGGTGTCGATGTGATAGGCATCGTCTTCAAACAGCCAGGGGCGGTCGGCGACCAGTTCCTCCAGCGTGGAGCCTTCTGGCGGCGGATCGGGTTCGCGCCGGGCGATGTCGGCCCGCACGTTCTCCACCAGCTCCGGGTGCAGGTGGCGCAACAGCAGGGCGGCCACCGCCTGCTGCTGCTCCCGGGGGCGAAAGTGCATTTGGGCGTCGTAGAGCGTGATGGCGTTGCAGATGCCGTAATGTTCCAGCACCAGCTGGAAGCCCCGCTCGGGACACACCCCCTCGTGCACGGCCACTTCGATCAGCTCGTCCAGGTTGTCTTCGGTCACTTCGATGCTGCGCAGGGCCTGGGCCACTGGTTCCACCTCGCCGGGGGGACGGAGGTAAGTCCAGGCTTCGCGCAGGCGCCCTTGTTCGAGCAATCCCAGCCCCACTTCACGGCAGGCTTCCAGGTAGGCCTCTTCCACCTGGCTGCGCAGCGGCTCCTCCAGGTCGTCGAGGCTGCGGGTGAGGATCACCGGCAAGGAGAACCGCATGCGGCTGCGGATCAGCAGGGCATCGAACAGTTCATGGAACCGCTTTTCCCGGCGAAGCTGATCGATCAGCAGCTCCACGGCCGCTTCGGGGCCGTGCTCTTGGGCTTGCTGTTCCAGGAGGTCGTAGAGGGATTGGCTCATCCGCAGTTCCTCGGATTTCTCAGGGCGGGGGGAAAGGCAGTTATCATTGTACCACGCCCGGCTCCTAGCGTCCCGCGGCCTGGTAGAGTTTTTCGTGCCAGCGGCGGAGCCGCCGGGGGTCGAACTTGAGCACGCGGCGGTCGTAGGTCATCAGACCGTTGACTTCCCCCTCGACGTCGGTCAGTTGGGTATAGACGGCTGCGGCCAGCCCTTTTTCCACCAGGGGGAGGAGCTTTTGCATCAGCTGGTCGTAGTTGGCTTGCAGCTCTTCCCGGGTGCGAAAGGTGCGATAGCCCCAGTTGCGTTTGTTCCACCACAGGTGCCCCTTCAAGGGGAGCCCCAGCCCGCCGAACTCCCCCAGCACGGCGGCCCGACGCGGCTCCAGCGGCGGCATGGCCGGACCGGGATAGCGGTGGATGTCGTGGGCATCGCCCGTGCCGCGATCAGTCCAGCCGCTGGCGGAGATGACCAGCCGGGTGGGATCGTACCGCTTGAGCCAATCGGTTACTCCGGCCGTGTCGAACTGCCCCCAGCCCTCGTTGAACGGCACCCACAGCACCACCGAGGGGTGGTTGTGCAGAGAGTCGATCATGGCCTGCAGCTCGCGGCGGTAGTTTTCGGCCGATTCGGGAGTGCGTTCCAGGTCCGGGTCCTTGGGGCCGATGTGGCGATCCCCGTTGGGCATATCTTGCCAGACGAGGATGCCCAGGCGGTCGCAATGGTAGTACCACCGGGCCGGCTCCACCTTCACGTGTTTGCGGATCATGTTCATGCCCAGCCGCTTCACGGTTTGCAGGTCGTGCAGCATGGCCTGGTCGCTGGGCGGGGTGTAGAGTCCATCGGGCCACCAGCCCTGGTCCAGCGGGCCGTACTGGAATACCACACGGCCGTTGAGTCCCAGCCGCAGGCGGCCTTGGGCGTCGCGGACCAGCTGCACGGTTCGCAGGGCGAAGTAGCTTTGCACGCGATCTTGCAGCCGTCCGCGGGAGTCGAAGTAGCGAACTTCCATCTGGTAAAGGAACGGATCCTCCGGCGTCCACAGCCGCCCCCTGGGCACGACGACCGGCAGCGGCACGCTCGCAGGCCCCGTGGCGGTGGAAACCAGCTCGCCTTCGGCCCGGACGCGGAGATGCACCTTGCCGCTCTTGGTGCCTTGCACTTGTACGGTAACGTCCACCTGGCTTTCCCGGCCTGCTTGGACAGTGCGGGGGACGATCTTCAGCCGGCGGATAAAGTGCCGCGGCACCACCTCCAGCCACACAGTTTGCCAGATGCCGCTTACGGCCGTGTACCAGATGCCCTGGGGCCGAAGCACCTGCTTGCCCCGGGGCTGGTAGCCCTGGTCGGTGGGATCCCACACACGCACCACGATCTGCTGCTTGCCCCCCGGGCGAAGCGCCTCGGTGATGTCGAACCAGAACGGGTCGTATCCGCCCCGGTGTGTGCCCACCTGGCGGCCGTTGACCCACACTTGCGCTTCCCAGTCCACGGCGCCGAAGTGCAACAGCACCCGTTTGCCCCCCGGCGGCGGGGCCAGCTTCACCCGGCGGCGATACCAAAGCACCTGCTGGGGCAAGACGGCCTTTTTCACGCCCGAGAGCCGCGACTCCACCGGAAAGGGAACCAGGATTTTTTCAGGGAACACCTTGGGTTGCTCGGCTTCCCGGGGGGTGATGGCCAGCTCCCACAGCCCGTTGAGGTTGGTCCACCTGCTGCGTTTCATCTGCGGCCGGGGGTATTCCGGCCAGGCGTTTTTCGGGGTGAGTTTTTCGCCCCAGGGGGTCAGAAGCGGCCCCGGGGCGGGTTTCCACGCCGAGGGCTGCTGGGCCGCAACAGGCGCAGCAGCCAGCAGCCACCCGGCAAGCCAGGCTGCCGGGAGCACGGCTGGCCGAGTGCAGCAGACACGGGGGCAAGGGTTCATTGCAGGCGTACCTTTTGCTTGAGCATGAGACGAGCTGTTGGTGCTTTGGCTCGCAGGCCCTTATCGTAGCGTGAGCTGACCCCTTTTGCACCATGGCAACAGGGGCCGTGGCCTTATCTTTTCCGGCGGGACCGCGCGGGTGAGCATGCGGTGGGGTTCGTTGTTTGCGTTTCTTCTTCCCCGGCAAGCCTCGGGCTTCAGCCCGGGGAGTGTTGCTCCCGTGCCGAAACTTGCTTTGAGCCCCTTTTTTCCGTACAAAAGAGGGAGAGGGGGTCGCGGGGTTTTGGGTCCTGGGGAATGAAGTCTGTTCTCCCGTGCGAATAACCTGACGGGGCTTTTTGAGGCGGGCCGGATTGGGAAGGAGCAAGGCGATGAGCGATTCCACGGTCAAGTCCCAACCCTCCAAGGCCAAGCAGGCGGTTCCGGCCCAGGGGAAGGCAGTTCGGGCCGTCCCCGGGCGGCAAAAACGCCGGGGGGCTGCCAACGATCCGGCGGCTCCGGCCGAACTGAAGCAACTGGCCGCCGAACCCTCTCCTCGCTCCACCTGGCGGAGCTGGTTCTACGCGCTCTCTTCCTGGAGTGTGTCGCTGATTGTGCACATGGTGCTGTTGATCGTGCTGGCCTTGTGGTATGTGGCCCTGCCGGTGTTCCAGATGCCGCAAATGGTGGCTGTGGCCGAGCGGCCCCAGGAGTTCCTCACCCAACTGCTCGACCAACGGCAGACCCCGGCCATGAGCATCGCTCCCCGGGGCGCTTTGAGCCAATCGACCAGCGCCCAGGCTTCGCACAGCGCTCCGATCACCGGAGCCGCTCCCCAGGTGAAGATGGATCCTTCCACGCTAAACCCGAACATCCAAGGGCCGCGGATCGGCCCGCTGAACGTGGCCACCATGGCCGCCGGAACCTTCGGCCTGGACGTGTCGGAAGAGGCGCCGGGGGATCCCCAGTCGGTGGTGGACAATATCGACGAGGCCATGGACCGGCTTACGAAGGAAATCCTGCTCATGCTCAGCAAAGGGCCGGTGCTGGTGGTGTGGCTGCTGGATGAATCGGAAAGCATGAAGGACGACCAGCAGGAGATCCGCAACAAGATCCACCGGGTGTACCAGGAGCTGGGGCTCACCGGGGCCACCAAGGGGGATGCCCTGCTGACTGCCGTGGCCAGCTACGGGAGCCAGTTGCACTTTCACTCCCGGCGCCCTTCCTCGGACATCAAGCAGATCCAGCAATGGTTCGACCAGGTGCCGATCGACAACTCCGGGGAGGAGAAGATGTGCCTGAGCATCGGGCGGACCATCCGTTATTTCCGCCGCTTCGCCAAGCGCAAGCGGCAGATGGCCCTGATCCTGGTCACCGACGAATCCGGCGACCCCCAGGGGAACGCCTCGCTGCTGGAGCCCACCTTGCAGGAGGCCCAACAGGCCAAGTGCCGCATTTACGTGCTGGGCCGCGAGGCGGTGTTCGGCTACCCCTATGCCCACTTCCGCTGGACCGATCCCAGGACGGGCATCGTGTACTGGCTGCGGGTCAACCGCGGGCCGGAAACGGCGTTCGTGGAACAGTTGCAAACCAACGGGCTGTGGCGCCGCTATGATGCCCACCCCAGCGGGTTCGGCCCCTACGAGCAGGCCCGGCTGGCCTGGAAAACCGGCGGGGTGTTCTTCATGCTCCCCAGCCCCGAGGTGAACCTGGTCCACCGGGACGATCGCAAGTATGCCCTGTCGCGCATCCGGCCCTACATGCCTTTCCTGGGCCGGCGCGACGAGTATCTGGCCCAACGCAACCAGTCCCGGCTGCGCAGCGTCATTTGGAAGGTGATCAACGACCTGAACCCCTACGATCCGAACAAGGCAAAATACATCAATCTGCGGGACCATTTTTCGATCAATCCCCAGGAGTTCCGCCGCCAGGCCCAACGCGAAATCGCCAAGTCGGTCATGGGCATCAAGTACTACAGCGCGGCGATCAAGGCCCTGGAAGAAGCCAAACAGGAGCGGGAACGGGAGACCGACCCCCGCTGGCAGGCCAACTACGACCTGATCTACGCCCAACTGCTGGCCTACCGCGTGCGGCTGTACGAGTACGGGGCGTACCTGGAGTACTTCATGAAGAATCCCAAGCAGCCCCGGATCAAACCACCACGTCCCCAACTGACCGTTACCTTCTGGGACATCCGCACTCGGGCCAAGACGATCACCGGGGAGAAGACCGCCAGCGAGATTCGCCGGGCGCGGGAGGCGCTGCAGGCGGTGATCCGGGAACACGAGGGGACCCCCTGGGCCGCCCGAGCTCAGTGGGAGCTGCGGCGCGGTTTCGGCATCCACCTGATGCAGGATTGGGACGACCCTCGCCGCGGCAAGAACGTCAAGTTGCCCAAGCTCTAACGCCCCGGGAATCCGCTTCCCCCTACGCCGAGGATCGCACCGGCGGTTCCGGCACCTCGGTGCTGCGCAGTTGCACGTAGAAGGTGGTTCCCTGGCCCGGGGTGCTCTCGGCCCAAATCCGCCCCCCCTGCTGCTCGACCAGCCGCCGGGCAAAATACAGCCCCAGTCCCGAGCCGGGCACCGAGGATTGGCTGCGCAGCCGCACAAAGGGGGTGAACAGCCGGGGCATGTCTTCGGGGCGGATGCCGGGTCCGTTGTCCCGGATGGCCAGCACCCAGTAGGCGTCGCGGCGGAAGATGCGCACCTGCACCCGGGCCGCCTCCGGATCGGAGTACTTGGTGGCGTTGGAGAGCAAATTGTAAAGTGCCTCTTTCAGCGCCACGGGATCGCCCAGCACGCGTGGCCACTGTTGGGGCAGTTCCACCTGGACGCCGCGGGCCTGGATTTCGCCCTCCAGGCGGTCGAGCACTTCCCGGACCACCTGGCCCGTATCGACCTCCTCTTCCAGGGCCTCGCTGGGACCTTCTCCCAGGGAGAGGGAGTGGGCCAGCAGCTCGTCGATCATCCGGCTCATCTGGAAGACGCGATCCTGGGCCTTGGCGATCAGGCGGCGGGCCTCCCCGGGAATCTCCTCCCCGAACTCGTCCAGCACCTCCTCGCACAGGTTGGCCACCGTGGCCAGCGGGGTCTTCAGATCGTGGGAGGTCAGCTGGGCGAACTGACGCAGCTCCCGGTTGGCGGTCCAGTACATCTCCAGCGCCTGGTGCAGGTGGCGGGTGGTCTGCTGGAAATACGCCTCCAGCGTCAGCCCAATGTCCAGAAAGATCGCTTTCATCAGCGACATCAGCTGCTCCAGCCGTGCGGAGTCTTCCGCCGTGGCATTGCGGATGAAGTAATGGAAGCAGAAC
>Ga0256839_1003588_pt1 | contig 15877 bp, 15 predicted proteins | sample 354166metaG_FD_185968 | JGI IMG/M metagenome (GOLD analysis project Ga0256839, IMG submission 185968) | Hydrothermal vent microbial communities from Mid Atlantic Ridge, Atlantic Ocean - 354-166 | ecosystem: Environmental > Aquatic > Marine > Hydrothermal vents | place: Atlantic Ocean: Mid... | reverse complement strand
CCCTAGGTAGAGCAAAAGATAGGTGAGCGCGAACGCGGCGAGAAAACGCCCGAGCGCGATCCGCCCCCCCTCGGCCAGGGCCACCTGGTGGAAGACCAGAAAGGGGACGAAGAAGTAGAGCACCAGCCGGATGTAGCCCGGCACGTCGGGACGGAGTACGCGCTGGGCGAAAAACCCCAGCGCGGCCAGCAGGAAGACCGGAACCGTGGCGGAGAAGAGGACCCCCAAGGACTACCCCTCGATCACCACCGGAATCAGCACGGGATCGCGCCCGGTGGCCTTCTTGATGAACTTCTTGACCGGGTAGTAGATCGCGTCCCGGATCGCCTCCAGGCTCTTCTTCTGCTTCGTCCCCTGGATCACCGCCTCCTCGGCCAGACGGCGGATCTCGCCGAGGAGTTTTTGCCCCGCCTTCACGAACCCCAGGCTCATCACCTCCACCACCGCGTCGGGACCGGCCACCGCGGTGATGATCACCACCCCGTCGGCGGCGAGGCGCTGCCTTTCTTCGAGGATCTCGTCGGTGATGTCGCCGACCCCGAGCCCGTCCACGTAGTAGGCCCCGGCGGGAACCTCCCCTACCTTTTGCATGTCGTCGGGGGTGAGCCGGATCACGTCCCCGTTTTTCGGGATCAGGATCTTCTCCGGGGGCTTCGGCATGCTCTCCGCGAGCCAGGCGAAGTTGGTCTGGTGGCGGACCTCGCCGTGCCAGGGGATGAAGAACTTGGGCTGGGCCAGGTTCAAAATCAGCTTGAGCTCCTCCCGGGAGGCGTGGCCCGAGGTGTGGACCCGGTAGGTGGGCGGGTAGAAGACGAAGGCCCCGAGCTCATAGAGCCGGTTGATCACCCGGTTCACCGCCGACTCGTTCCCGGGGATCGGGCTCGAGGAGAGGATCACCGTGTCCCCGGGCTTGACGCTTAACTTCGCATGACCACCAAAAGCGAGCCGCGAAAGGACCGCCATCGGCTGACCCTGGCTGCCGGTGGCGAGGACCAGCACCTGCTCGTCGGGCAGGTCGTTGATCTCGTCCAGGGTGTAAAGGCGGTCCTTGAGCTCGAGGTAGCCGAGCTCTTGGGCGATGCGGGCGAACTTCACCATGCTCCGCCCCTCCACCGCCACCTTACGCCCGTACTTCTCGGCGATCCGGATCACCGACTGCACCCGGTGGGTGTGGGAGGCGAAGGTGGTGACGAAGACCCGTCCCTTGGCCCGACCGATCACCAGGTCGAGGGCCTCGGCGACCTCGGCCTCGCTCGGGGTGTAGCCGGGGCGCTCGGCGTTGGTGGAGTCGGCGATCAGAAGCAGCACCCCCTCCCGCCCGGCCTCCGCCACCTTGGCCAGGTGGCTGATCTTGCCGTCGATCGGGGTGGGGTCGAGCTTGAAGTCGCCGGTGTGGACGATCCGGCCCACCGGGGTGTGGAGGATGAAGCCGGAGTTGTCGGGGATCGAGTGGGTCATGCGGTAAAGGTCGACGGTGAAGTAGCGGCCCACACGGATCCGGGCGTCGGGGTCTACCTCTTTCAGCTCGAAGGAACCCGGGCTGATCCCGAACTCCTCGAGCTTGCCCCGGAGCAACCCGAGGGTCAGCTTAGCCCCGTAGACCGGCACCTTGGGAAGCTGGGGAAGGAGAAAGGGAAGTCCCCCGATGTGGTCCTCGTGGCCGTGGGTCAGGACCCAGGCACGGATCTTCTCCTTGTGCTGGATCAGGTAATCGATCCGCGGGATCAAGAGGTCCACCCCCGGCATCGTCTCCGAGGGGAAGGCGAGGCCGCCGTCCACCACCAGGATCTCGTCCTCGTAACGGAAGGCGGTGATGTTCTTGCCGATCTCCCCCATCCCCCCGAGGGGGACGATCTCCAGGTAGCCCGGGGATCTACGGGGCGTCCGGCGGCGCGGGCGCCGGGTCTTGCCTTGCGCCACCGGTTACTCCCTCCTCTTCGGGCCGCCGCCCTTGGGGCGGCTGCCCCGGCCCCCGGGCCGGCCGCCCCGACGCGGCGGGGCCACCTTGCCCTCGAGCTCAGGCCGCACCAGGTTGATCCGCCCCATGGGGTCGATCTCGGAGACCTTCACCTTAATCTTGTCGCCGATCTTGACCACGTCCTCGACCCGTTCCACCCGCCCTTCGGCGAGCTGGCTGATGTGCAAAAGGCCCTCGGCTCCGGGGAAGAGGGTGACGAACGCGCCGAAGGGCACGATCCGGGTCACCACGCCCTCGTAGACGTCGCCGACCTTAGCCTCCCGGGTCGCCTCCTCGATGCGGCGCCTGGCCTCTTCGGCGGCGGCGGCGTCCGCGGAGTAGATGCGCACGGTGCCGTCGGGCTCGATGTCGATCTCGACCCCGAGCTCCTCCAGCGCGCGGACGTGCTTGCCCCCGGGCCCGATGACCACGCCGATCTTGTCCACCGGGATCTTGAGGCTGAGGATCCGGGGAGCAAAGGGCTTGAGCTCGGGCCGCGACGCGGGCAGCACCGACTCCATGCGGTCGATAATGAAAAGCCGCGCCCGCCGCGCCTGCTCGAGCGCCTCCCTTAGGATCTCCGAGGTCAGACCGCTCACCTTGATGTCCATCTGCAAAGCGGTGACCCCGTCCCGGGTGCCGGTGACCTTGAAGTCCATGTCGCCGAGGGCGTCCTCCAGACCCAGGATGTCGGTGAGGACCACGTGCCGATCCTCCCCCATCACGAGCCCCATGGCGATCCCGGCCACCGTCTTCCTGATCGGCACGCCCGCGTCCATCAGCGCCAGGCACCCGGCACAGGTGGTGGCCATCGAGGAGGAGCCGTTGGACTCGAGCACATCCCCCACGATCCGGATCGTGTAGGGGAACGCGTCCTCGCTCGGAAGCACCGGCCGGAGCGCCCTTTTGGCCAGGTTTCCGTGCCCCACCTCACGGCGCGAGACCCCCCGGAGCCTTTTCACCTCCCCGGTGGAGTAGGGCGGGAAGTTGTAGTGGACCAGGAAGTGCTCGCTCTCGTCGATGCCCAGGTCGTCGATGATCTGCTCGTCCCGCCCGGTGCCCAGCGTGACGGTGCCGAGCACCTGGGTCTCGCCGCGGGTGAAGACCGCGGAGCCGTGGGCCCGGGGGAGTACGTCCACCTCGATCCAGATCTCGCGGATTTCGTCGGGACGCCGGCCGTCGGCCCGGCGGTTCTCCTCGAGGATGAGCCGCCGGAGCTCGCGCTTCACCACCTCGTCGAAAGCTTCGAGGTAGCGCTTTTTCCGCGCCTCGGCCTCCTCGCCCTCCCCGGGGACGAACTCGGCCACGAGCTCCTCGGCAAAGCGGTCGAGCGCCTCGCTCCGCTCCTGCTTCGAGGCCACGGTGAGCACCTCGGTAAGCCCTTTTTCTCGCGCCCGGCGGTAGAGCGCTTCCACCTCCTCCTCGGAGAGCGTCTCCGGCGGGGTCCAGGCGAACTTGGGCTTGCCGAGCTCGGCCCGCATCCGCTCCTGCAGCTCGATCAAGGGCTGCATCTCGCGGTGGGCGTAGGCGAGCGCCTCGACGAGAAGCTCCTCGGGTACCTCCTCGGCTCCGGCCTCGACCATGATGATCGCGTCCCGGCTCCCCGCCACCACCAGGTCGAGCTCGCTCTCCTCGAGCTCCTGCAAGGTGGGGTTCAGGACGAACGCGCCGCCGATCCGACCCACGCGCACCGCCGCGATCGGGCCCTCCCAGGGGATGTCGGAGAGCATCAGGGCGGCGCTGGCGGCGGTGGGGCCGAGCACGTCCGGCGGGTTCTTCTGGTCGGCCGAGAGCACGGTGAGGATGACCTGCACCTCGTGTCGAAAGCCCTTCGGGAAGAGCGGGCGGATGGGGCGGTCGGTCATCCGGGCGGAGAGGATCGCCTTCTCCCCCGGCCGTCCCTCCCGGCGCATGAACGAGCCGGGAATCTTCCCCACCGCGTAGTGGCGCTCCTCGAACTCCACCGTGAGCGGCAGAAAGCTCGCCTCGATCGGCTCCTTGCTGGCCTCGGCCGTGGCCAGGACCACGGTGTCGCCGTAGCGCACGAGCACCGAGCCCGAGGCCTGACGGGCGTACTTCCCGGTCTCAAACCGGAAGGTGCGCCCGCCAAGCTCGACCTCGTAGACGTGCGGCTTGGGGGTGTTTTCGGTTCGATTGGGCATGGTTCTCACCTTTTTATGGCAAAGCGGGACCGGATCCCCGGTCCCGCCCCCAGGTTTTGCTACCTATAGTTTACTTCCGAATCCCGAGCTTCTCAATCAGGGCCTTGTAGCGCTCGGGGTCCTCGCGCTCGAGGTAGCGGAGCAGCCGCTTCCTCCGCCCCACCATCTGAAGGAGCCCCCGGTGGGAGTGAAAGTCGTGCTTGTGCTCCTTCAAGTGGTCGGAAAGCCGGTTGATGCGGGCGGTCAATAGGGCCACCTGCACCTCGGTCGAGCCGGTGTCGCCCGGGAAACGGGCGAACTCCTCGATGATGCGCTGTTTTTCTTCCTTGCTGATCGGCATCTTCCCTCCGTCAGGCAAGCGAGCGCAAAAGCCCTCGCTCCCTCGAGGCCCCATCCTACGCGCCGCCCCTCCCGGCGTCAACCAAAAAGGGGCGGGCCCTCGCCCGCCCCCTTAGCCCGCGCGGGTTACCAGAGCCGGAAACCCGGCGCCGAGACGAAGGTGCTCCAGATCCGGATCAGGGTGGGCATGTAGACCACGAGCACGATCACGAGCGCGGTCGCCCACCAGAAGAAGAGCCGGTCCATCACCATCACGCTGCGGCGTCCCTCGGGGCCGGAGATCGCCTCGGTGAACTCGATCTCGGGCCGCTCCTCGGGGGGCAGGCGCTTGCCCTGGAGCAAGGTGGCGAAAAGGGGATAGAAGATCAGGATGGCGGCAACGAAGAGGATCACACCCGCGATCCCGTTCAACACCATCCAGATCGCCGAGCTCGCGTAGATGCCCTCGAGGTTTGGCGCCAGGTTGGAAATCCAGGCCCGGCGCGGCACCCCCAAGAGTCCCATGGTGTGCATGCCCACCGCCATGATCATCATCCCGGCGAACCAGAGGACGATCCCCGCGCGCAGGTACTTGAGCCCCACCAACGGCTTTCCGGTAAGGTGCGGAATCAAGACCGCCGCCAAGCCTATGTGGGTGAGGGTCACCGCGGTGGCCACCGGTAGGTGGAAGTGACCGGGGATCCAGGTGGTGTTGTGGACCACGTAGTCGAGGGTGAAGCTCGCGTTGACGATCCCCCCCGCGCCCCCGACGATGAACGAGATCGCACCCAGGGTGGAGGCAAGGACCACGGGGTCCCGCCAGTTCAGCTTCTTAATCCAGCCGAGCACGCCGCGCCCCCCGGCCTCGCGGGCACCGAGCTCGAGGGAGGCGGCCACGGTGAAGGCGGTGATCAGGCTGGGTACCGCCACCATCATGGTGAGCACGGTGTGGACCAGCTTCCAGAAGGGGTCGATGCCGGGATCCGCGAACTGGTGGTGGAAGCCCACCGGGCTCGAGAAGATGAGGAAGGCAAGGAAAACGAGCCGGGCGAGCGGGTCCGAGATCAGCTTGCCCCCGGTGCGCTTCGGCAAGATCCCGTACCAGACCACGTAAGCGGGCAGGAGCCAGAAGTAGACGATGGGGTGGCCGGTCCACCAAAAGAGGGTTCGCGCAAGAAGCGGGTCCACGCCCTTCAAAAGCCCAAGCGACCAGGGGATGAGCAGCACCACCGCCTCGACCACCAGCCCGATGGCGGCGACCCCCCACATCATCCAGGTGACCACCGACATGTAACTCACGAGGGGCGTGGGCTTCCCCGGGTTCTGCTTCTTCCAGCGGTACCAGAGCTCGGCCGAGAGGTAGACGGAAAGCAGCGAGCTCACGATGATCAGGGCCGCCCCGATGTAGAAAAGCGGGTGCCCCTTTAGCGGCGGGTAGAAGGTATAGAGCACGGTGGCGTCGTCCATGAGCAGGGGGATCGCCGCCAGGACGAGCCCGACGAAGGCGAGCCACCAGGCCACCCAGGCCATCCCCATTTGGGGCAACAGCTTCATCTCCTTGGATTGCAGGTAGAGCAGCGCCCCCTGGGCGAAGAGCTGGGTGAAGACGATCGCGTTCAAGACCCCGTGGAGGGTGAGGCCCTGGTAGTAGGACTTGACGAAGGGCAGGATCTTCTGAAGCCAGGGGTAGAGGTTGATGTTGGCGTAGTTCAGGGCCTGAAAGGGGCCGAAAAGCGTGCCGATCGAAAGGGCGAGGAAGCCCAGGGTGATGAAGTAGAGCGAGACCTTCTTGACCGGGAAATCGGCGTAGGCGTCCTTACGTGCGAGCGTCGCCATCTTACTCCTCCACCACGATGCGGCCGATCATGTTCTGGTGCCCGATGCCGCAGTACTCGTTGCAGATCACCAGGTACTCGCCCGGGCGCTTGAAGATGGTCTTCACCTTAGCCACCTCGCCCGGGATGACCTGCACGTTGATGTTGGTGCCGTGAATGTAGAACCCGTGCTGCACGTCGGGGCTGGTGACGAAGAAGGTCACCTCGTCCCCTACCTTGAAGCGCATCTCGGAGGGAAGCCAGGTAAAGGCCTGGCCGATCACGTAGACCTGGTACTTCCCCGGCGCCACCTCCTCGACCCCGGGCTCTGGAAAGCCCCCGGTGCGGACCGTCGTGGGGTCGATGCGGCGGGCGGCGTCGGGAACGTAGAAGGCGTAGCCCGAGAGGGTGTAGCCGATGAAGACCAGAAAGACCAGGATCATAAGCAGGGAGAAATACGTCCAGCCGCGTTCGTAGGCCTCGATGACGTGTTTATTCATGGACTACCCCCGGTACAGGAAGGTGAGGAAGACCGTGAACCACATGACCAGGATGGTGACCGCGACCACCCCGACCACCAAAAGCGCCCCAACCGGCTTATCTTCCTTCTTCATACGCCCGCCTCCTCCGGAAAAAGTTTAGGGCATATGTCCTTGCCGGACCCATCGTGAGAAAACCTATCGTTTCCATAGCGGGACATATGTCCCAACCCCGCGTATCATGAAGGCCATGAAGAACGCGGAGGTCGCCGAGATCTTTGAAGAGATCGCCGACATGCTCGAGTTTCTCGGCGACAATCCCTTCCGCATCCGCGCCTACCGCAACGCCGCCCGGGCGCTTTTCGACCTGGAGGACCCGGTTGAGGAGGTGGCGAAGGGGGGCCTTGAAGCGCTTGAGGAAATCCCCGGGATCGGGCACGATCTCGCGCTCAAGATCCTCGAGTACCTGAAGACCGGAAAGGTCCGAAAGCTCGAGGAGCTCAAAGCCAAGGTGCCCCGGGGGGTGCTCGAGGTCATGCGGGTCCCCGGGGTGGGACCGAAAACCGCGAAGCTGCTTTACGAAAAGCTCGGGGTGGACTCGCTCGAGGCCTTTCGCAAGGTGCTCGAGTCCGGCGAGGTTTTGAAGCTCCCGGGGTTCGGCGAGCGAAAACGCGAGCGCTTGCTCAAAAACCTCGACCTGGTGGAGGCCGCGAGCAAGCGCTGGCCGCTCGGGGCGGTGCTCTATGAGGCCCGGGAACTGCTTCGACTCTTAAAGGAGCTCCCGGAGGTCGAGGACGCCGCGATCGCGGGGAGCGCCCGGCGTTACAAGGAGACCGTGGGGGACCTCGACTTCCTCGCCGCCACCCGCGAGGGGGCCAAGGTGGCCGAGGCGTTTGCCCAGCTGGCCCCGGTCAAGGCGGTCTACGCCCTGGGGCCGGGGAAGGCTACCGTCTACATCAGCCCGGGGATCCAGGTGGACCTGAAGATCGTGCCCCCCGAGTCCTTTGGGGCCGGGCTCCAATACTTCACCGGCAGCAAGGCCCACGGCATCCACCTTCGCCGGATCGCCCAGCAGATGGGGCTCAAACTGAACGAGTACGGGGTCTGGCGGGGCGAGGAGCAAATCGCCGGCGCCACCGAGGAGGAGGTCTACGCCGCCCTCGGCATGGACTGGATCCCGCCCCCGATGCGGGAGGACCTGGGAGAGATCGAGCTCGCGCAACAACACGCCCTGCCCCGCCTGGTGACCCTGGAGGAGATCCGGGGCGACCTCCAGGTCCACTCCAAGTGGTCGGACGGCAAGCACACCCTGGAGGAGCTCGCGAGGTTTGCCGCCGAGATGGGCTACGCCTACCTCGCGGTCACCGACCACTCGCCGGCGGTGCGGGTCGCGGGTGGGGTTCCGCCGGAGAAGATGAAGGAAAGGATCGCCGAGATCCGGCGGGTGAATGAGAAGACCGGGGGCCGTCCCTACCTGATCGCCGGGGCCGAGGTGGACATCCTCCCCGACGGGAGCCTCGACTACCCGGACGAGGTTTTAGCCGAGCTCGAGCTCGTCCTCGTCTCCATCCACTCCCGCTTCTCCATGGACGAGGAGGCGATGACCCGCCGCATCCTGCGGGCGATCGAGCACCCCCTGGTGCACGTCCTCGCCCATCCCACCGCCCGGCTGATCGGCAAGCGCGCCCCGGTCAAGGCCGACTGGGAAAAGGTCTTCGCCCGCATGAAGGAGCTCGGCAAGGCGGTGGAGATCGACGGCTACTACGACCGCATGGACCTGCCCGACGTGCTCGCCCGGAGGGCCCGAGAGTACGGCCTTACGTTCACCCTCTCCACCGACGCCCACCAAAAGGACCACCTCCGCTTCATGGAGCTCGCGGTTGGGAACGCCCAAAGGGCCTGGCTCGGCCCGGAGCAGGTTTTGAACACGCTCCCCCTGGAAAAGCTGCTCCAATGGGCGAAGGACGTGAGGAAGGGGTAAACGGGGGCCAGCCTGTCCAAGGAGCCAAACGCCGGCCTCCGTACTTGCGGCAGGGCAAGCCCCCGCCGAAGGAAGCCAAGGCGCACCCACCCGGGAAAGGCGCTAGCGCCCCGCGCGCCTTGCGGCGGCGAAGCGCCGCCTCAGCTCCTCGAGGCGGGCCTTGAACCGCTTTTCGAAGCCCTCCTCTCCGGGCTCGTAAAAGCGGGCGTCCTCGAGCTCCTTCGGTAGATACGCCTGGGCGAAGCTCCCCTCGGGGTCGTCGTGGTAGTAGGCGTAGCCCTTGCCGTAGCCGAGGGCCTTCATGAGCCCGGTGGGGGCGTTTCGGAGGTGAAGGGGCACCGGCGCCGCGGGGTGCTCCCGGGCCGCCCGGCGGGCCGCCTCGTAGGCCCGGTAGACCCGGTTCGACTTGGGGGCAAGCGCGAGGTAGAGGACGGCCTCCGCGAGGGCGAGCTCGCCCTCGGGGCTCCCCAGGAGCTCGTAGGCCTCCTTGGCGGCGAGCGCCACCCGGAGGGCACCGGGATCGGCGAGGCCGATATCCTCCACCGCCATCCGCACCAGCCGGCGGGCGATGTAGAGGGGGTCGGCCCCGCCCTCGAGCATCCGGGCGAGGTAGTAAAGGGCGGCGTCGGCGTGGGAGCCGCGAACGCTTTTGTGCAGGGCGCTGATCAGGTCATAGAAGGCGTCGCCGCCCTTATCCATCACGAGGTTCTCGCGGCCGAGCGCCTCCTTAGCCGCCTCCACGCTCACCCGCCCCTCGCCGAGCTCGGCGGCGAGCTCAAGCGCGCTGAGCGCCCGCCGGGCGTCGCCGGAGGCGGCCTCGGCGATGAGCGCCAGCGCCTCCTCCTCGGCCTCGACGCCGGGAAGCCCCTCGGGGTGGCTTAGCGCCCGGCGCATAAGGGCGAGGATCTCCTCTTTCCCAAGGGGCTCGAGCACATAGACCCGCGCCCTTGAGCGGAGCGCGGGGATGATGGAAAAGCTCGGGTTCTCGGTGGTCGCCCCCACGAGCACGAACCGCCCCGACTCGAGGTGGGGAAGGAGGTAGTCCTGCTGCGCCTTGTTGAGCCGGTGGATCTCGTCGAAGAAAAGCAGAATCGGCCCCTCCTTCTCGGCCCGTTCGGCGAGCGCCTTGATCTCCCTGACCCCGGCCTCCACCGCCGAGAGGGCCGCGAAGGGTAGGTCCAGGGCCTCGGCGAGCACCCGGGCGATCGTGGTCTTGCCGCTCCCCGGCGGGCCCCAGAGGATCATCGAGGCCGGACTTTTCCGCTCGACCATGCGGACGAGGCGGCGCAAAAGCGCCTCCTGGCCGACGATCTCCGAAAGCCGCCTTGGCCGCACGCGCTCGGGCAAGGGGGGTTGCACCCCCGCATTTTAGAAAACGCGGGCGGCGCCTATAGTAAGGAAAGCGATGAAGGACTACTACGCGATCCTCGGCGTCTCCCAGGACGCGAGCCCGGAGGAGATCAAGCGCGCCTACCGGGAACTCGCGAAAAAGTACCACCCGGACAAAAACCGGGGCGACCCCGAGGCCGAGGAGCGCTTCAAGGAGATCAACGAGGCCTACGCGGTGCTCTCGGACCCGAAAAAGCGGGCCGAGTACGACCGGCGGGGCTTCGTCGAGGGGGCCGAGGCCTACCGGAACGTCTACCCCGAGGACCTCTTCGACCTCTTCGAGGAGCTCTTCGGGGTGCGCCTCGGGGCAAAAAGCCGCCGGGGGCGGGGAGCGGACATCGAGCTCGAGGTCGAGGTGGACCTGGGGACCCTGGCCAAGGGGGGCGAGGTCAAGGTGCGGTACCCGCGCCAGGTGCCCTGCCCGAGCTGCGGCGGCGCCGGCGGGAAGGCCCAGGTCTGCCCCACCTGCCGGGGATCGGGCCGGGTCCAGAGCTTCCAGCGGACCATCTTCGGCACCATGGTGCAGGAAACCCCCTGCCCCCACTGCAAGGGGACCGGCCGCATCCTCACCGAGCGCTGCCCCACCTGCGGCGGCCGCGGGCTCGTCCAGACCGAGGAGGAGATCACCCTGACGATCCCGCCGGGGATCGGCGAGGATCAGCTCCTCCGGGTGCCCGGGCGGGGGCACGTCGGGCCCGGGGGCGCCGGGGACCTCTACGTGCGGGTGCGGGCAAAGCCCCACCCCGAGCTCAGGCGCGACGGAAAGAACCTGATCTACACCCTGAAGCTCGGGCTCGCCCAGGCGGCCCTCGGGGCCCGGGTGGAGGTGCCCAGCCTCGACGGGCCGGTGCCGCTCGAGATCCCGCCGGGGACCGGGCACGGCGAGGTCTTTGAGCTGGAGGGCGCGGGCCTCCCGGACCCGGGCGGGGGACGGCCCGGGAGCCTGCTCGTGGTCACCGAGCTCGAGGTTCCGAAAAGGCTCCCGCCCAAGGCCAAGAAGGCCCTCCTCGAGTACGCCGAGGCGATGGGGGAGGCGGCCGGGCTCGAGGGGATCTGGGAGAAGGTCAAGCGGGCCTTCAAAAAGTAGTGGACAAGCGGGCGCCCGGATGGTACCCTTAGGCGTCCGGGGAAAATCCGGGGGCGCAAAGCGAGTCCCAACCCCCAGATCCGGGCGAGAGAAAGGAAGTTTGCAATGCCGAAGGGTCGAGTCAAGTGGTTCAACGCGGAAAAGGGTTACGGCTTCATCGAGCGCGAGGGCGAAGGGGACGTCTTCGTCCACTACACCGCCATCAACGCCGAGGGCTTCCGCACCCTGAACGAGGGCGACATCGTCGAGTTCGAGGTCGAGCCGGGCCGGGCCGGGAAGGGCCCCCAGGCGGTGAACGTCACCGTCGTGGAGCCGGCGGACCAGTAAATCTAAGACCGGGAAAGCGGCCGGGGCGAGCCCCGGCCGCTTTCCCTTCTCACCCCCTTCGCCCCCTAAGATGAGGCCCGATGGCGACCCCCACCGAGCTCCCCCTCCGGCGGCGGCCGGCGGAGCTTGCCGACCTTCCCCGGATCCTCGCGATCTACCGCCAGAGCCCGGGCTACTTCGAGACCATCGGCGCCGAGCTCCCCACCGAGGCCGACGTCGAGCGCGAGCTCCTCGCCGCCCAAGGGGACGAAAAGCGGCGCGTCGAGCTGATCTTCTTGGCCGAGGAAGCGGTGGGGCTCCTCGACTACAAGCTCGACCACCCCGAGGACGGCGCGGCCACGCTCTCCTTGGTGCTCGTCGCCGAGGCCTACCGCGGGCTTGGGATCGGGCAGCAAGCGGTGCGGGAGCTCGAGCAAAGCCTGGCCGGCCGCTACCGCACCCTCTACGCCGTGGTCTACGGCGAGAACCCGAGCGCGGAGCGGTTTTTCACCACCCTTGGGTACCGCTTTCAAAAAAGCGGGGGGCCGGCGGTCAAGTGGTTTTCGAAGCCCCTTCCCGCGGGGCCATGACCACGAGCAAAACCGCCGGGCTCGCGGAGACGTTCCGCACCCCGTGGGGCACCCCCGCGGGGGCGAACCCCGCCGACCCCTCGGGCAAGAGGGCCTCTTCCTCGCCCACCCGGAGCATCACCTCGCCCTCGAGGGCGTAGTAAATCTTGTCGGCGTCCGCGTGGGCGTGCACCCGCTGGCCCTGCCCGGGGAGCAGGGTGTAAAGGTCGTAGCGCATGCGCTTCGAGGGGAAGACCTCGATCTTTTGCATCTTTTCCTCGGAAAACCGCACGAGCGCGGCGAGGTCCTTGATCTCCATACCGCCACTATAATCCGGACATGGAGCTAGGGATTCGGGGAAAGACGGCGCTGGTCACCGGCGCCTCCAAAGGGATCGGCCGGGCGGTGGCGCTCGCCCTCGCGGAAGAGGGCGCGCGGGTCTTCCTGGTCGCCCGCAGCCCGGAGCGGCTCGCCGAGCTCGCCCGGGAGATCCGGGAAAGGGGCGCGGAGGCCGACTACCTGGCGGTGGACCTCTCCCGCGAGGACGCGGCGGAGCGGATCCTGGAAAAGCTCAAGGGCTTCGGCGAAGCCGAGCTCTTTTTGGGCAACACCGGCGGCCCCCCGCCGGGAAGCGCCTTCGAGCTCGCCCCCGAGGCCTGGAGCCGGGCTTTCGAGGCGCTCTTTTTGCCCATGGTCCGGCTGGTGCAGGGGCTCGTACCCGGCATGCAGGCGCGGGGTTTTGGCCGGCTCGTTTTCATCACCTCGATCTCGGTCAAGGAGCCGGTCGAGAACCTGGCGCTCTCCAACGGCATCCGGGCGGGGCTTACCGGCTACCTGAAGACCCTCTCCCGCGAGCTCGCCCCCCACGGGATCACGGTGAATGCGGTCGGGCCGGGCTACACCAAGACCGAGCGGGTGGAGGCGCTGCTCGCCCACCAGGCCGAGCGCGAGGGGATCCGCCCCGAGGAGGCCGAGCGCCGGCTCGAGGCCACCATCCCCATGAAGCGGCTCGGCCGCCCCGAGGAGATCGCAGCGGCGGCGGTCTTTTTGATGGGCGTTCCGGCGGGCTACATCACCGGCCAGACCCTGATCGTGGACGGCGGGTACGTGCGCGGTCTGCTTTAATGGAGCTTCGTATGAGCCGGAAGAAGATCGTCGTGGAACACCTCTGCGGCTTTCGCTTCTCCGCCGAGAACGAATCCCAGGTGCGAATCGTCATTGACGGCGAAAGCCCCCCCGTGGGTTTTCGGCCCATGGAGCTCCTCCTCGCCTCGCTGGGCTCCTGCACCGCCTACGACGTGGTGAGCATCATGAAGAAAAAGCGCACCCCCCTCGCCCGCTACCGGGTCGAGGTCGAGGGCGAGCGGGCCGAAACCCACCCCAAGCGCTACACCAAGATCGTGGTCCGGCACATCGGGAGCGGACCCGGGGTCACCGAGAAAGCCCTCCGGCACGCGGCCGAGCTCTCGCACAAGAAGTTCTGCTCGGTGACCGCAAACCTAAACGCCGAGGTGCTCCTCGAGGTGGTGGTCGAGCCCTGGGAGGAAGACTCGCAGAGCTAAGGCGCCTGCTCGCCGCGGGCGACGAGCTCGCGGCGATCGCGCGCTTGCGGGCGTGGCTCCTCGAAGAAGAGGACCCGCGGCTCCGCTACCTATACGGCCGGCTCCTGGTGGCGGCAGGCAAGGAGGTCGAGGGCAGTCAGGAGATCGAGGCCGCCCTAGCCGAGCTCGAAGCGGGTGAGGGCGGCCTCGAGGAGGTCCTCGTCGAGCTCGAGCACCTCCTTTCGGGCGAGGAAGACGAGGCGGACCCGGGGCCGTATCCCTAGCACCGCCTCTACCGCCTGGCGGTAGACGGCGAGCTGGAAGTCGTAACCCTGGGCCTTGGCGTACTCCAGAAGATCGCCCTCGACCCGGTCGGTCTTGTAATCCTCGAGGAACCAGGTGCCGCCAACCTGGTAGAGCCGGTCGATGACCCCGTGGATCACCGTCCTGCCGAGGGGGTAGACGAAGGGAAGCTCGGCATGGTCCCTTTCCCGCGCTTCCAGTCTGGGAAGCGCCCCCCCAAGGAGATCCCCGTAGGCCCTGAGGAGCTCCAGGATCGCCTCCCTCACCTGCCGCCGTTCCTCCTCGGTGAGGTGTTGCGCTGCTTCCTGACGCAGGAGCCCGTCCACCCGCTCGGGCCCCCAGCCCGCGGCGATGGCGGCGTGTACCAGCGTTCCCACCACCCGTCCCAGCCCCCGTCCCAGAGGATCGGGCTCGGCGTAGATCGCTTCCGGGTCGGCATAGGAAGGTTCGAGTCGCTCGGACTTCAAGGCGGTAGGGCTCGTGACCCGGGGCCAGGGACCGGGCTCGATCGAGCGCGAAAGGATCGGATCCGGCGCGGCCGGAGCAGGGCCGTCATGCGCGCTCCAAACGCTGGGGGATTTCTCGATCCAAAGCTTCCGCGCCCGTACCTCCGGCCAGTCCATCACCCCGAGCGACTCTAAAACCCGGGCCAGGCCGCGGGGCTGGGGACGAAGGCCCTGCGCGGTTTTTCGCATCGAGACGCTGTAGCTAAAAAGCAACGCCTCCCGAGGCCGGGAAAAGGCGACGTAGAGCAGCCGGTGAAACTCGTCCCGCTCTCGCTCCTCCCAGGAGGCCTCGAACTCCGGGTAGGAGGGGTCGCCCATGAAAGCATACCGGCCCTCGCCGGGAGCGACGTAGACCCGCTCCCGCTCCCGGCGTTCTCCCCGGGCAAGGTCAAAGACCGCCACCACCGGCCACTCGAGCCCCTTGGCCCCGTGAAAGGTGTAGACCCGAACGGCCTCGAACCCCCCCTCGGCCACCTCGGCCTCGGCGTCCAGAGCCCGGAGTTCCTCGAGCTCCCTAAGGAGCAGCTCAAGCCGGGAAAAGCGCTTGGACGCGAGCAAGAAAAGCAGCCGGTCCACGTTGGCCCGGGCCCGGGGTTCGAGGAGCTCGAGGTAACTCGAGCCCCCGATCAACCGAGCCCGGGCCAGCTCCTCAAAGAAACGCACCGGATCCAGCATCCGGGCCCGCTCGATGAGCGCAAGCAGGCGCGCCTTCACGTGCGGCCAGGCGGAAAGGGCGGCCACGGGGTCCTCGGCCCGAAGCACCGCCACCACTTCGCCGAGCGAAAGTCCGCCGAAAGGCCCTCGCAAGAAGGCACCGAGCGCGAGGCGATCCCCTGGGTCGAGGGCAGCCCGGGCCGCCTCTACCAGGTCCCGAACCTCCCGAAGCCGGAAAAACCCCCGCGCCCCTACGAATACGTGGGGCACACCCTCGGCAAGGAGCGCGGGCTTTAAGGCTTCATAGCTCGTCCGGCTGCGGACCAAGACCGCCATCTCCGACCACTTCCGTCCGGCCTCGTGGTGTTCCCGTAGCCAGCGGACCACCTCACGCGCCTCGGCCCGGCGCAGGTCGGCGAGCGGCCGGGGCCCTTCCACCTTGAGCGCCTCCACCCGACCTTCCGGGGCTCCTGGCCGGGCCCGGACCTCAGGGGCCTCGACCGGGGTGAACCCGAGCTCTCGAGCAGCGAGCTCCCGGGTGAACCGGTTCAAAAAGGCCACCAACGTATGGGCATGGCGGTAGCTGATGTCGAGGTAATGGACCCGTTCGGCCCGGCGCCGGGCCCGGCGGAAGACCTCGACGTCGGCGTTCCGGAAGGCATAGATCGCCTGCTTGGGGTCGCCCACCACCAAAAGCCCCACGCCCAGGCCCTCGAGCCGTTCAAAGACCCGCCCCTGCAGAGGACTCGTATCCTGGTACTCGTCCACGAAGATCCAAGCCAGCCGCGCGCGGAGGCGGCCGGCAAGCTCG
>Ga0256839_1003587_pt1 | contig 15880 bp, 17 predicted proteins | sample 354166metaG_FD_185968 | JGI IMG/M metagenome (GOLD analysis project Ga0256839, IMG submission 185968) | Hydrothermal vent microbial communities from Mid Atlantic Ridge, Atlantic Ocean - 354-166 | ecosystem: Environmental > Aquatic > Marine > Hydrothermal vents | place: Atlantic Ocean: Mid... | reverse complement strand
ATAGAGCCATCTGCGTTGACCACACTATCAGGGTTGTTCGATGCAATACCGGGTACACCCATAGGTACAGCATCAACCGCCTTGCGCTGTTCCTCAATGCTTTTTGAACTGCGTAATACTTGTTCATCGGGATTAAAAATATTGGCACTACTTTCCATATGTTCACGATTAATGATCGCTGTTACACGAACTACAGCTTGACCAGCCCCCACGACCTGCTCAAGCATACTGGTTAACCGTATTTCATAACTCTTTTCCAACTTGCTTTGGTAGTCCATCATGGTCTGCCCTTCACCTGTAGGCTGGTTCCCTTCTGTGGATGATAAAAGGTTGCCCGAGGCATCAACAATAGTTACAGCATCACTGGATAACTCTGCCACAGCTGACGCAACAAGGTTTTGAATAGCATGAACACTTTGTTGTGATAGTTTTTTATTGCCCACCAACTTTAACATGACTGATGCCGAAGCTTTGCGCTCTCTCTCTGCAAAAGCAGACTCCTTCGGTAAAACCAAATGTACTCTTGCTGCAGATACTGATGGAATCACTTCAATAGTTCGCGACAATTCCACCTGCATGGCTCGCTGTAGATTAACCCTTTGCGTAAAGTCACTAATGCCAAACTCATTACTGCGATCAAAAAGCTCAAAACCTTCACCATTATTGGGCATCATATCTTCACTTGCCAACTTCAAACGCACAGCATAAATTTGATCCTCTGGAACTAAAACCCTACCTCCACTTTGAAGCTTGTAAGGAATTTTTTCTTTTTCTAAAAGTTGTACCACTTCTGCCGCTGTTTTCTCATCCATGCCTGAAAAAACTGTGCGATACGGTGTTTCTGATGACCACAGCATTAAGCCAACAAAGCCTGCAAACATCAAAGCTGCTGCTACAAATAATACCAAGCGTCTATGCTCCAATAAAACATTCTGTATATAAGGTGCTTGTGTGCCAGCACCTTCTACTGTGCCTGACAAAACATCTGTTGAACTTGAAAGTGAGCGCTGAACTTGTTGCCCTGATTGTGGTGTTAAACCTTCTGCCATATTATTCCCCTTCACGATTGTTTAATATCAGGTCACACATTCCTATACCTGCATACGACTAACTTCCCGATAAGCTTCCATAAGTTTATTACGCGCTGATAACATCAGTTGAAATGATAAATCTGCCTGTTTCATGGCAATTAATGTTTCAGACATGTTACCTTCACCTGTAATTGCCAATTTTTCAGCATTTCTTGCCGCTTCTTTTTTATCATGGTTCATATCTGCAACATATTGCTTCAGTATATTCGCAAATTGTCCTTTTGACTCAACCTGTTGATATTGTTCAGGCTTTTGCAATGATATTGGCTTAATATGTGGACCATAACCTTGAATATTCATCTTTACCCCCTCTTAACGAAGCAGTTCTAAAGCTTTAAGAAACATGCGCTTAGAGGCATCCATAGTTGTAATATTAGCCTCAAAACTGCGTGCCGCAGAGTTCATATCTACCATCTCTTCAATAGTATTAACATTTGGCATACTCACCATGCCCGAAACATCAGCATCAGGGTGAGTCGGATCATAAACCTGGTTAAATGGGCTAGGATCCTTACTAATTTCAGCAACTCGCACTGTTGTGGTACCTGCGCGATTGAATTGATCATGAAATATTCGACTAAAGTGAGACTGCATGCCTACAGCCTCAAACACAACCTGACTACGCCGATACGGTCCACCATCTTGGGTTTTGGTTGATTCTGCATTGGCAATATTTTCAGCCACCACATCCATACGCGCCCGTTGAGCTGCCATACCCGCAGAACTGATGTGCATTGATGTAAACAGTTCATTTGCCATCATTTAACGCCCTCCTTCTTTGATAGCATGACTGATGCCGTTTAACTTACCTTGAATGATTTTCATATTTAGCTCATACATCAGTTGATTTTCAGCTAAAGTGGACATCTCTCGCTCAACATTGACGGTATTGCCATCCATGCGCTGCGCGTCACCAGAATGCCTAAAAACATGTAAAGATAACCCATATTCCTGTGAACCTGTCATATGTTTCTGATGGGTTTTCTTAGGAGCAATAGCCGCCGTGGCTGTTAGCCGCTCATGATAAAAGTCTAAGAAGCTCCGCTTGTCTGCTTTATAATTGGGTGTATCCGCATTAGCAATATTACTGGAAATGACTGTCTGCATTTGCTCTCTTGCGGCAGCTGCGGCACTAAGCTTTGAAAAGTTGCTTGAAAATAATCCCGACATTGGCTTCTCCCTATACAGCTTGTTAAGTCAAGTGCAGTTGTTGTAAGAAGCAAGCAAAGAATATGCCACAATAAGGGCATCATATTTATTTGAAACAAACAGAAAGAAGCGCCAAGCAGCTTGGAAGCAGCAATCATGGAGGGCATAAAAGGAGAAAATGCTGGCTGCTCAACCAAGCCTCTTGGGTGTTATTGTATAATCATATCGTCAAAGAAAACATAAACTTTAGAAAAAAGTTTTGCCCAAACGACCAAAGCCTAGTTTTCATAGGAAATAAGGCTAACGGTGGTAAAAGATGAAACCAGAAGGAGTATCTTGGGTAAGCAGCCTAGTTTCCACCTTAAACAAAGCCCTAAATGAAGCTTAAGTCTAACTCGAAAAAGACTCTTTGCGCAAAATAAGCACCTCATCTTCAACTGTTTGCAACGCAGTAATCCGACTCATCGCAGCTTGCAAATTGCCCTCTGTGGTTTCATGCGTCAACATCATGACAGGCACAACTTCACCCGTATCATGTTCTTTTTGCTGCATGGCTTCCAAGCTGATTTGATGGTCCGCTAAAATCGAAGTTACCGAAGCAATCACGCCGGGTTTATCCTGCACCATAATTCTTAAATAATACTCACTCTGCACATCAGCCATCGGCAATGTTTCCAACGGTTGGCGCTCAGATGCGACATAACCCATAGGTGGTGCCAAAAATTCAACACCATTGGGCAATATGCGAGCAATATCCATAATATCAGCAACCACAGCCGATGCCGTTGGGCGCTCACCTGCACCTCGACCAATATATACAGTATGCTCCACAAAATCACCTGAAATCATCACCGCATTGTATGAGTCGGATACTTGCGCAATTTGCGATGAAATCGGCACAAGTGTGGGGTGTACACGCATTTCAACTTGTGTCACTTTTCCTTCTTCAGTATGAGGCTTGGCAATACCCAAAAGCTTGATGCGATAACCAAGATCATACGCGGCTGCAATATCTGCTGCACCAATGTTGCTAATGCCTTCCGTGTAAACTTCATCAAACTTGATATGTGAGCCAAATGCCATGGCAGCCAAAATGGATAATTTATGCGCTGTATCAATACCTTCCACATCAAAAGTTGGGTCTGCTTCGGCATAACCAAGCGCTTGGGCTTCTTTAAGCACATCTGCATAGTCCGCACCTTCATTTTCCATTTTGGTTAAAATAAAGTTGCATGTACCATTCAAAATGCCATACACCGATTGAATATGATTCGCCGCAACCCCTTCTCGTAAAGCTTTAAGGCAAGGAATACCGCCACCCACAGCAGCCTCAAAGCCAAGAGCTATATTGTTCTCTGCGGCAAGCTTAAAGAGCTCTTCACCATGTTTGGCAATCAATGCCTTGTTGGCTGTAACCACATGTTTACCATGCTCAATCGCAGTTACAACAAAGGTTCGCGCAGGCTCATAACCACCAATCAATTCCACCACCACATCAATATCACTGGCTTTGACCAAGTCTGCTGCATCGTCATACAATTTCACACCCGACAAATCCAAAGCAAAATCACGACTCAAGTCTCTGTCTGCCGCCGCCACCAGCTTGATGGTTTTACCCAAGCGCTTTGCCATCAAGTCTTGTTGTTCTATCAAAATCCGCGCCACACCCAAACCAACAGTGCCTAAGCCTAAAATACCTACACGAACTTCACTCATATTAAACTCCACTTCCTGCATTTAAGAAATTTTTAATACCACGCAACGCTTGGCGTGTTCTGTGTTCATTTTCAATCAAGGCAATACGCACATGGCTATCACCATATTCTCCAAAACCAATGCCAGGGCTTACCGCAACACCAGCCTCTGTTAACATTTTTTTCGAAAATTCAATTGAGCCTAGATGTTTGAATTCATCAGGAATTTCCGCCCAGACAAACATGGTTGCTTTAGGGCTTTGTGCCATCCAACCCATATTGTGTAGCCCTTTGATCAACACATCCCTGCGCGATTGATACATACTGCGAATCTCTTCCACACAGTCTTGCGGACCATTAAGCGCTGCACATGCTGCAATCTGCAAAGGCTGAAACATACCATAATCTAGATATGACTTGATTTTGCCCAGTGCGCCCACAATGTCACGATTCCCCACCATAAACCCAATACGCCAGCCTGGCATATTATATGTTTTGGAAAGTGAATAAAACTCAACCGCCACTTCTTTTGCACCCGGAACCTGCATAATCGATGGACACTCATAATCATCAAAAGTGATTTCTGCATAAGCAATATCAGATATAATAATCAGGTCATTTTCTTTGGCGAAATCCACCAACTTCACATAAAAGCCCAAATCCACCACTTGCGCAGTTGGATTGGATGGGAAGTTGACAATAATAATTTTAGGGCGAGGCCATGAATCTTTCACTGCCTTTTCAATATCCGCAAAATAATCTCTGTCCGAACCCATAGGCACATGGCGAATATCCGCGCCTGCAATAATAAAACCATAGGGGTGAATAGGGTACGCGGGATTGGGTGATAAAATCAAATCACCAGGGCTTGTGATTGCCACAGCCAAATGCGCCAACCCTTCTTTGGAGCCAATGGTGACAATGGCTTCTGTTTCAGGGTCTAAATCAACATCAAACTTGCGCTTATACCACCCACACACCGCTTTGCGCAGCCCATCAATGCCCCGCGATACCGAGTAGCGGTGATTTCGCCCATCTTGTGCTGCTTCACATAATTTATCCACAATATGCTGTGGTGTGGCTTGGTCAGGGTTGCCCATACCAAAGTCGATAATATCCTTGCCATCTCGGCGCAACTCCATTTTTAGCTGGTTCACCTGCGCGAACACATAAGGCGGCAGGCGTTTAATTTTCTCAAACTCACGCATAGGTAGGCAAAACTCCCCTGTTAAGATGCTGCGACTTTATAAGCCAAGCCCTAAAGGTCAAACATTGAAACTAAAATCGGATATTAGGACGAAGAATCAATGTCCACTTATCTTGTGCGCTAGCTAAGCTTCCCTTGTAGTGCGCTTCTGTTTGCCAAATCACACCTAACCCTAGGCTCACCGTCAATGTGCCTTGCTGAAGCGGCCAATGCTTATCAACAAGCAGAATTTGCTTACTCACCTTAAAGTTGTGCTGTAGCATATCTACTTGATAGTCAACACCAAGGTTGCGCAAAAAAGCATCCTCAGCTTGTTGATAATCAATACGATCTCTTCGCACACCCAGCATAAATGTATCCGATATCTCAGGGTGGCTGTGAAACTTTGCTCCCCCCCGAAAACTCCACGATAAATACTGTAGTTCAGTCTCTCGTTGACCTTTAACTTTCCATTCCACTTCAAGCCAGTTGTCTCGAATCAACTTGTTTTGCTGAATATGGTGCCCTCCAAGACTGAATAAATAACCAATATATCCTTTATTATCCCCTATTGTTGTCATGCCTTTAGGTGGAGCAAACTTTAACACCCGACCCGTAAATAATGATAACGCATACGGCTCATCAAAGCCTGCTGTCACCGACGACACCATATTACCCATCGCGCCTGAACTGCGCCCATCTACATACAACGAGGGGAATTGTTTTCTTATCAATACGCCCGCAATAGGCATTGGATTGATGCTGGCTTCAAGCAATATGAAATCTGGTGTTAAACTGTCTTTAAGAATAGTTTTATATATTTCCAACTCCTGAAGGTTATCAACCACAGGTATGGCTTGGTTACTTAGCCCTGTCGTCCAAGATACATTAGAGTAGTAGGCATCAAGTTCATAATCAAACTCTGTTTGTGCGCCTGCTTGAACTATCCAACCATAACCACACAAGATAACAACGAATATGTATCGCAACGCTTTTAACTCCTATAGCCAAAAACCAAACTTATACCACACAATTTCCTTAAGATGACTAACATAAACAACAACCTGAAACAAGTCTCATTTGGATTGTTTGCCTTTCTTGGCACTCAAAGCAGAACGCACAACATGCAAACCACTTGCTCCCAGCGAAAAAATGCTTAAATTGACCAAGCCATGAACAATGATGATAAAAACATCTTATGATTTCACCCCCAAAAAAGCTGATGGATAAGCATATCCTTATTTTAGGCTTGGTTTGGCCAGAGCCTGATGCCACAGGGGCAAGCCAACGCATCATGGAACACATTCGGCTATTTCAGGCATACAACTGGCGCATTACCTTTGCCTGCTCAGCTACCCCCAATCATGCGACCACAAAGCTTCAAGATCTAGGATGCAACACGCAACAACTCACCTTAAACTGCGGCAGTTTTGATGTTTTTATCCAAGCACTACAACCAGATATTGTGCTATTTGACCGCTTTATGGTGGAAGAACAGTTTGGCTGGCGAGTAAGCAATGTATGCCCCAATGCGCTTAGAGTCTTGGAAACTATTGACTTACATTGTTTGCGAGAAGCCCGTTACCAGGCTTTCAAGCGCGGTCTTCCCTTTACCTTAGACATGCTCAATCATGATACAGCATTGCGCGAAATTGCTGCCATATATCGCTCGGACTTATCCATTATCATCTCCAGCTTTGAATATGATGTGCTACAATCGCATTTCAATATACCTAAAGATTTATTACACCTCTGCCCTTTTATGCTCAAACAAACCAAGACAACAAATCTCCCCACCTTCAACGCAAGGCAACACTTTATCAGTATTGGCAATTTTAGACACGCACCCAACTGGGATGCCGTATTATGGCTGAAGCAAGAAGTATGGGGCTTGATTCGTGCCCAACTTCCACAAGCCGAGCTGCATATTTACGGTGCATACACACCAGCCAAAGCCACAGCATTGCATAATCCAAGAGAAGGTTTTTATATCAAAGGAAAGGCTGAAAGTGTGCAGGATGTGATGCAGTCTGCGCGCATTTGTCTTGCCCCACTCCGCTTTGGCGCAGGCATCAAAACCAAGCTCGCTGATGCCATGATGTTTGGTACACCCAATGTCACCACAAATATAGGGGCAGAAGGTATGTCTGGCGGCTTGGGTTGGTCAGGCTTGGTGGCAGATGATGCACAAAACTTTGCTGATGCAGCAGTTAAGCTTTATCGAGACAAAAACAAATGGCTGCAAGCTCAAAGCAATGGCTTTGCTATTATCAACCAGTATTTTCATCGAGAAAACAATCAACAAACTTTATATCAAGCGATATTAAACACACGCAATCAGCTACAAACATATCGCCAGAATAATTTTACAGGTTTAATGCTGAACCACCATCACCACCGTAGCACAGAGTTTATGTCGCGCTGGATTGAAGCGAAAAACTTAAACCATTCAAACTGATGCCCTCGTTGGGTATGAACAAGCAATATCATCACAATAAAGGACATCATGTAATCTTCTTGCTATGCTTTGCCCTATGAGTGACGCCAGCTTCCAGTATATTGATACTTACCATGGGCTTTTAGAAGCCTGCAACATATTAAAAACAAGCAAAGTTTTATGCGTTGACACCGAATTTCACAGGGAAAAAACTTACTACCCTCAGTTTGCTCTGCTACAAGTTGGCTCACTGGATGCCACATTTATCATCGACCCTCTCAAAATCAACGACTTAACTCCCTTTTGGCGTATTCTCCTCAATCCTAACACGCTCAAAGTATTTCACGCTGGTCGTCAAGATCTGGAAATTATCATAGAACATGCAGGTGCTTTGCCATTACCCATATTTGATACACAAATTGCAGCTGCCCTGTTGGGCTATGGGCAGCAAGTTGGCTTTGGCAGTTTGGTGCAACGCATTACCAAAAAAGTACTTGCCAAGGGCGAATCATTCAGCAACTGGCTGCAACGCCCCCTGACCAAACAGCAACTTCAGTATGCTGCTGCTGATGTCATTTTTTTAATGCCAATCTATCAAGCACTCAAAGAAGAACTTCAAGCACGAAAACGAAGCTCATGGCTGGATGAAGAGCAGGCCATACTCATAAACCCTGATACCTATACCATTGATAAAAATGAAGTGTTTTGGCGGGTTAAAGGCGTAAACAAACTCAAACCCAAACAACTGGCCATATTGCGTGAGCTTGCCATTTGGCGTGAAGAACAAGCACAGAAAAAAGACATTCCGCGCCGCCGTTTGATTGCTGATGAGCCTTTGCTGGAACTTGCCAAACGCGACAAGTTAAACATGGATGTATTAAAGCGTATGCGTGGTCTGCATGAAGGAATGATCCGTCGCTTTGGTAAAACTTGGATCGCACTTTGGCAACGCGGCATGGATTGCCCTGAAGATCAATGGCCCAAACTTGCAAGTCGTAAAAACAATACATCAGGGACAGAGCTAAGAGCGGAATTACTGGATACATTGCTTCGCCTTAAAGCTGATGAGTCTAGTATTTCACCTTCGATTCTGGCCAATAAATCCGAGCTTTCTACCCTTGCCTCTTGGGGCAACAAACCCAACAATAAACCGCCTGAGTTAGCTTGTTTACAGGGCTGGCGTGCAGAGCTTGTGGGCAATGACTTGTTGCGCCTTTTGCGGGGTGAGATTTGCCTTCGCCTAAACCCCAACACAGGCTTACCCATGATTGACGATTATAAAGGTGATACCCCATCATGATAAGCAAACACAGCGCACAAAGTAATATCATGCCCAACTTGATTGGGCATTCATACCTTCATAGGATAGATAAATCTCCCGTACGGTCGCTGCTACGCTCCCACCTTCATGGGAATGGCGCATAAAGGTTAAACCATGAAACTCTGTTTTTCCGTGGATGCCTTATCACTTTTGGGCAACAAAGCATGGCGTTTGCAAAAGAATAATACATGGCGACCATGCAAGTTTGCTGAAGACCTTCAAAGCGGTGATACCAAGCTAACCAATAAGCAAGAGGTAGGTCAGTGGTTTAGCGTTCGCTTGCAAAAAGATAAAGAACTAGGACTAAAGCCCAAAGGCAAAGCGGGTATATTTGATTTTATGATGCGTGGCATTTTTTCGCATGTGATTGTGCATCGCTTATCCCCTGCTCCTGTGCCAAACAAGAATGACATGATGCAAGTCATCGCCCAAGCCGAAGTTGGTACACCTTGGCTACTCTATTTAGACTTATCGGGCAACTTCCGCATGTTACACAGCGAACAAACCCCCATCATGACCAATCCAGATATTGCTGTGCGTGGTGAAATCGCATCAGCAGCAGGTTTTATCGGTAAAGAGGCCGTGCAAAACACCGCAATGATGAATACTTTATATCATCAGTTTGTCGCAGGTTGGTTGATGCACCTCGAAACCCGCCGTTTATCCGTATTTATCCCCGACACCGAAGACATCCGCCCGCTGGGTGAATGTATTGAAAAAATCAAGGCTTGGCAGCATGAAAGAGGATAAAATAAAAAAACCTTTTTGTACTTTTTTAATGACAGTAATTTTAAGCTTAAAGCCTCAGATAAAACCACAACAATGACCCTAGAGCCCACGCCCATATTACTCGACAACCTATACTGGATTACCCTGCTTGCGGTGGTTGTATCCTCTGCATCGGGTGTACTTAAAGCTGGGTTCAAACAATTTGATTTGTTTGGTGTGGTGATGATTGGTATCAGTACAGGTTTGGGTGGTGGCTCACTGCGTGATATGCTGCTGGATAGAGATGTATTTTGGGTGTTTGACCAAACCTTCTTTATCGCATCCATCGCTGCAGCACTTGCTGTATTCCTTGCTGCCCGGTTTATAAACATTAACCCTAAATTTTTCCTTGTTGCCGATGCTGCTGGGCTTGCGACTTTTGCTATTGCGGGCACACTGGTTTCACTCATGTTTGGCATACCGCCACTCATTGCCAGTTTTATGGGCGTGATGACAGGTGTGATGGGCGGGGTATTCCGAGATATACTGTGTAATGAAACGCCCGTGGTGTTTACCAGCCCCTTGTATGCAACGGTTGCATGGGCTGGTTCGCTATTGTTTATTGGCTTCATGTTTCTCAATATGGATATTACTTGGGCCGCCACCATTGCTGGCTCTATGATATTTATTGCCCGCCTATTGGCCTTATACTTCAAACTCAGTCTGCCCAAGTTTCGTTTCAAAGCATAAAGGATAAACGATTGAACTACTCACCCAATCAAATCATGACTTTTAATATGAATGGCATCCGCGCTGCCACCCGCAAAGGATTTTGGGATTGGTTTGCTTTGCAAGATGTGGATGTGCTTTGCATCCAAGAGTTAAAAGCCAAAGAAGCGCAAATCCCCAAAGAAGCCAAACCCGATGGTTATCACCACTATTACCATATCGCTGAAAAAGCGGGTTATTCAGGTGTGGCACTGTATTCCAAAGTTGAACCCGATACTGTGCATGTGGGTTTGGGCTCAATTGACCCTGATGTGGACTGGAGCGATATGGATGCGGAAGGTCGCTTTGTCATGGCTGATTTTGGCAAGCTTAGCATCATGAGCGTGTATTTCCCTTCGGGTTCAAGCTCGGATGAACGCCAAGCCATGAAGATGAGCTTTTTGGAACGCTTTTTACCCTTATTTAACCGCCTCAAAGATGAAGGACGAGAGTTGATACTATGTGCGGATGTGAATATATGCCATAAAGAAATCGACTTGAAAAACTGGCGTGGCAATCGTAAAAACTCAGGCTTTTTGCCCGAAGAACGCGCTTGGATGGATGAATTGATTGAAAAAAGCGGCTTTGTGGATGTGTTTAGAGCCCTTTACCCTGAAAAAGAGCAATATTCATGGTGGTCCAATCGTGGGCAGGCCAGAGCCAATAATGTGGGCTGGCGCATTGATTATCATATTGCCACACCTGCCATCGCCAGCAAGTTTGAGAAGGTTGAAGTTTATACTGATTCATGGTTTTCCGACCATGCGCCAGTCTTGGCGACACTTAAAGATTGACTCGCAAGGAATATGCGCATAATTTATGCGTACATGAGGTGTATAATGAAAGTTTATGATATAAAAGCACCAAAAAAAGCAGCCAATTTAAGCTTAAATAGTGATTTGCTGGCACAAGCCAAGGCATTCAATATCAATATTTCAGCCACTGTAGAAAAGTCATTGGCTGAAGAAGTGCGCAAACACAAAGAAGCCGCATGGCTTAAAGAAAACAAAAAAGCCATTGAAGAATATAATCAGCGCATTGAACAACATGGTTTATGCTTAGATAAATACCGAGCATTTTAATGGCACAGTTTGATATTTATGCCAATCCCAACCCAGACACACAGCAACAAGTCCCCTACCTTTTAGATATTCAAGCAGAATTACTTAGCCACTTCAATACCCGAGTGGTCGCCCCACTTTATCACAAAGGAAACATTAGCAACCTTCTGCACCGACTAAACCCAACGCTATCCATACATGGTGAGGTTTTCATATTATCCATCAGCGAACTTGCCGCAGTTCCCGTTGTTTACCTTGGAGAAGCGGTCGCCAATGCCCATGGTGATCGAGAAGATATTATTGCAGCAATTGATATGCTCATTACAGGTATTTAACCATGCCTGAGCTTCCAGAGGTTGAAACAATTGTTCATGGGTTAAAGCCACAAATTGAAGGCAAAGTTTTGCTGGCGGATATGAATAGCGGCAAAAATCTGCGTTATCCCCTGCCCGACTTTGCGGCTTGTCATGGCGCAACATTAAAAAACATCGAACGCCGTGCTAAATACTTGCTTTTCCATTTTGATAACGAGCAAACATGGATATGGCATTTGGGCATGACAGGTCAATTTCATGTCTTAAGCACAGCAGAGCCCGCAGCCAAGCATGAGCATGTCTGCCTGACCTTTAGCGGTGATTGCACATTACGATACCGCGATACCCGCCGCTTTGGCTATGCGGGGTTATGCCAAACCAGCGAATTAGAATCACACCAATGGATGCAAAATCTCGGCATTGAGCCGTTAACACCAGCCTTTGATGGGCAATACTTAAAAGATAAACTCAGCACTCGCAAAACCAGTATCAAACAAGCTATGATGGACAATGCTGTTGTGGTTGGTGTGGGTAATATTTACGCGTCAGAAAGTTTATTTCGCGCAAAAATAAACCCTCGGCAAACTGCCAATAGCATCAGCGCAAGAAAACTGAGCACCTTGGCAACACATATCCAAGGTGTGTTAAATGAAGCCATTGAAGCAGGCGGAAGCACTATTTCTGATTTTGTGAAAGCCGATGGTAAGCCCGGCTATTTCGCCCATAGTTTTCAAGTCTATGGCAGAGCAGATAAGCCTTGTTTCACATGCAGCAAACCCATTCAAAAGATTGTGCAAGGTGGGCGATCAACATTCTTTTGCCCCAAATGCCAAAAGCTTAAATGAAAACCGGTAGTATTTTATCTCGTCATTCCCAACTTGATTGGGAATCCATATCCATTAAACCATGGATAAATCTCCCTTACGGTCGTTGCTTCGCTCCCGCCTTCGCGGGAATGACATGTATACTTTTCTAACATGTGGATTGATCCGCCCCGCCCATTAAACGAACTACCTACTGAACCCGGCATTTACCAAATGCTGGATGAAAAGCGCAAGGTGTTGTATGTGGGTAAGGCACGAAACTTACGCAAACGGGTGTCATCCTATTTTCAACGAAAGCCCGATTCCTTACGCACCCAAGCTATGGTGGTATTGGTGCGCGATATAGAGTTTAATACTACCCCGTCTGAAGCTGATGCCTTGGTGCTTGAACACAACCTGATTAAACAAATCAAACCGCGATACAATGTATTGCTCAAAGATTCCAAATCTTACCCCTATATTCTACTGCGTGATGAAAAGTTCCCAAGGTTACAAATGTATCGGGGTGATAGAAGCATTGCAGGCGAATACTTTGGCCCATTCCCGCACGCAGGCGCGGTTCACACCACCATTCATTTGATGCAAAAAGCATTTCAACTCAGAGATTGTGAGGATAGTACTTTTCACAATCGATCTCGTCCGTGTATGCAATATCAAATTGGGCGATGCTCAGCCCCATGCGTGGGCATGGTTAGCCAAGAAAAATATGCCAGGCAAGCTGCTGATGCCCGCTCCTTTCTCAAAGGACAAGACCAAGCTTTATTGGATAGTTGGCAGCAACAAATGCTAAAAGCCGCAAATAAACAACACTTTGAGCAAGCCGCCATATTGCGTGATAGAATTGCTGCTTTGCGCACTATTTTTGCAGGTGCTGAACAAAGCGATTTACCCGAACATGCGGATGTGCTTGCCATTATCAGGCAAAGTCATGGTGTGATGGCTGCTGTTGGGGTGCGTCGTGGCGGGCGTGATTTGGGCGTACACACCATCAAAGTGAATCAGGCACTGGATGCGGATGATATGGAAGTCATGCAATCATTGATGCTTGAGCGTTATCGCAAAGAATCACCACCTGAACATATCCTCTTGGCATGCGATGAGACCCAACGCGCACCCTTGCAACATATCCTTAAGCTGCTTTACCCCAAATTAAACATAAAGCTCTACTTTCCCAAGCGAGGCGCTCGCTTTGCATGGTTAAACCAAGTCGTAAGTCGTGCCAGTGAAGCCTTAGCCGCACGAAGTGGGCACAACCAAGAAGCCGCATTTCAGGCTCTACAAACCATGCTTCAACTGCATGAAAAACCTGAATTAATAGCTGCTGTGGATAATGCACATTTGGGCGGCAAACAAATGTTATCGGCGATTGTTTATGCTGATAGCAATGGCGCGCGCAAGGACTTGTATCGCAAATATAAGCTAGACAACGCCGCCAAAACCAACCCCATCTTGGATGGCGATGATTATGCAGGTATGACACAAGTGCTTACCCGTTTTTTTACTGCAATTGAAAAAGATGATATGCCCAAGCCTGATATTCTACTGATAGACGGCGGTAAAGGTCAGCTTCAAGCCGCCCAAACTGCCTACCAAAACTTCACGAATTTGAACATCAAGCTGCTTGCTGTCGCCAAGGGTGATAAACGCAAAACAGGCGAAGAAACGCTATGGGCAGGTTGGGATGATGCCCCCATATCGCTCAAACAAGGCTTAAAACCAGGCAAGCATGATGCAGCCCTGCTTCTCATTGCCCGTATTCGCGATGAAGCACACCGCTTTGCCAGTCAATATTTACAAAAACGACGCAAAAAAGCGGTGTTTACCTCAAGTTTAGATGGTATTGAAGGCATAGGCGCAAAAAAACGAGCTGCTTTACTTCAACATTTTGGCGGTATTGCGGGTGTCAAAAAAGCTTCGCGCGAACAATTACAGGAAGTTCAAGGCATATCTACAGCTTTGGCCGAACGCATTTTTTCCGCCCTACACCATTAAGCACGAAGAAAACGCTCACAAGCCGCAATAACATATTCAGGCAGGATATTCATCATACACGGATGACCTTGTACGCTACATTCCCGCTGCAAACATGGGCTACACCTTGCAGGCTCATACAATACTTGAACCTTTTTTCCAGATGGGGATGTTCGATCAGGGTTGGTTGCGCCAAACATGGTCACCGTTGGAATACCCAAACCTGCTGCCACATGCATCAAACCTGAATCATTACACAACATCAATTGTGCAACCGAAACCAACGATAAAGCTTGGCTAAGCGAGGTTTCACCCGCTGCATTCCAATGTTTCCCTTGCACATCTTTAAGGCATTGGGCTGCAATGTCTCGCTCTGCCTCTGTACCCAATACGACAATATGCCAACCTTGCGCAGACAATGCTTTTAACACAACAGCATAAGATTCGGCAGGGTATCGTTTTGCCCCACCAAACTGTGCGCCAGGTGCTACACAGATAACTTTAGCCACATCCAGCCCTTGAGAACTTAACAAGGCTTCTGCTCGCTGGTGTGCAACTTCTGGAGCATTCAACTCCACTTCCTTCAATGGTGTGTCTAAACCATATTGCTGCAATAAGTCCAAATAATAAAGCAAATGATGTTGTGTGATTAAATCAATGCGTGGCGTATAACCATGTGTCAGCAGCAAACTACGACCATCCTTGCGAAAACCAATGCGCTGCCGTGCCCCAGAGCGCCACGCCTGCCAAGCAGAGCGAAAACTGTTGGGAAACAAAAATACGGCGTCTGCCTTTTGCGGCAATGTATCAACATACCGCACATATTCATGTTCAAGATTGAGAAAAGGCAACAGCTCTTTTAACCAACCGCGTCCAAACACCGATATTTCAGCATCTTGATACTGCAAACAAAGGGTGCGTAGCGCAGGCTGGGCTAAAATCACATCACCCAACCAATTGGGTGGCATCAATACCACCTTTTTGAAAGCAAAGCCCTTACTCATGTTTTATGCTTACAGACAAATAAAACTTCTTTTTTGAAAAGCAACCACGACAACTTCGGGCGAATCTCTTCCTCGGAAATAATATCAAAATGTCGAAGAAGCGTATTTTGAAAGCCACGATAAGTATAGCGATATAAACGATTAAACTGTGGCAATACAGGTACAAAATGAAAAAGAAAGTAATGTAGCCGTGCCAGCCATACTGGCCAAATATCAATACTCACTAAAAATAAACCATCTTTTGCTAAAACATGATATACCTTATGCATAACCAACTCAGGATTCTGCACATCACTAATCGTATCCAAGCAAAGAACCATATCAAAACGCGTAGGCTCCAAATCCATTTTTT
>Ga0256839_1003586_pt1 | contig 15896 bp, 14 predicted proteins | sample 354166metaG_FD_185968 | JGI IMG/M metagenome (GOLD analysis project Ga0256839, IMG submission 185968) | Hydrothermal vent microbial communities from Mid Atlantic Ridge, Atlantic Ocean - 354-166 | ecosystem: Environmental > Aquatic > Marine > Hydrothermal vents | place: Atlantic Ocean: Mid... | reverse complement strand
CGGAACCATGTCACTAAGGGCCTTCCCCTCAACAACGGAGCCATTATATCAAATAAATCGAATGTGTCAACACTTTTATTCGATTTTTTGGGAATACTCCCAAAAACCTGACGCAGACCGTCCTGCAGTCGCTACGCCTCATACATAGGGCCAGAAAAACCAGTCTCAAGGGGCGGGCCGATAAATATATGTTAGCTCCGAAGCCCAAGCCCTTTGTGCAAGATATAAAGGGAGATGCTGCCCAACACGCCTATGAATACAAAAATAATCGCATAAGCGGTCCGTATATCAATATCAGACACACCCAAGAAGCCATAGCGAAATGCGTTGACCATATAAAGGATAGGGTTGAACTTTGACACCTGTTGCCAAAATTCGGGCAACATGCTTATGGAGTAAAACACACCCGCCAGATATGTCAACGGTGTCAGAATAAAGGTGGGTACGATGGCAATGTCGTCAAACTTCTTGGCAAAAGCGGCATTGATAAACCCGGCCAGGGAAAAAACCACCGCTGTCAATATGGCCGTGCTTAACACTATCCAGATGTTATGGATGTGAAGGTGCGTGAAAAACATGGCGATAAGCGTCACGATCAACCCCACCATGAGCCCGCGTGACAAGGCGCCAGCGATATATCCACCCAAAATGGCGATATTTGGCATGGGTGATACCAGCAATTCCTCAATGTGCCGGCCAAACTTCGAGCCAAAGAAAGAAGACACGATGTTGCCGTAAGAATTGGTAATAACCGACATCATCACCAAACCAGGAACAATAAAGTCCATATAGTCAAAGCCATCCATTTGACCAATTCGCTTGCCTATCAAGCTGCCAAAAATGACAAAGTACAATGTCATTGTAATGGCCGGCGGCAACAAGGTTTGGGGCCAGATCCTGAGGATGCGGTTAATTTCCTTGCGCACCAGGGTCCAAAATCCGACCCAGGCGGCCTTACGCTGAACTGAATTCATGCGTGCTCTCCTGTTTTTGTCACGTCTCTATTTTCGCTTTCTGTTTTCGCTTCAGGGGCGCTCCGGGTCATTCGCAAAAACAACTCTTCCAGGCGGTTGGCTTTGTTGCGCATGGAAAGGACCCGATATCCATGAGCGTCCAGCACTTTGAAAACACCGTTTAACGCACGACTTTTGGGCACATCCACTTCAATAGAATTGTCATCCAGCAAACGCGCGCCCAATGATCCAAGTGTGGCTTCGTCTACGGGGCGATCGAGATCAAAAATAAATGTTTCCACATCCAGGGTTGATAACAGCTGTTTGATAGTGGTGTGGCGAATGATTTCACCATGATCGATAATGGCGACGTTTTTGCATAGCTGCTCGGCCTCTTCAAGGTAGTGAGTGGTTAGAATCACTGTGGTGCCACTGGCGTTTATTTCCCGCACAAAGTCCCACATGGAGCGGCGAATTTCAATATCCACACCAGCAGTGGGCTCGTCGAGTATCAATAATCGCGGCTCATTCATCATGGCTCGCGCGATCATCAAGCGGCGCTTCATTCCCCCTGACAGGCTGCGTGACACCACGTCCCGTTTTTCCCACAAGCTGAGCTGTTTCAGGTACTTTTCTGCCCTGCGAATGGCTTCGGCCCGGGGTACGCCATAATAGCCGACCTGGTTCACACAAATATCAAAAGGCTTTTCGAACATGTTGAAATTAAATTCCTGAGGCACAATGCCAATACAGGCCTTCACCAAGGGGCGCTCCGTCGTTAAATCATGGCCAAATACCCGCACCTGGCCTTCTGTGAGATTAACCAACGAAGAAATAATACCTATCAAGGTGGACTTGCCCGCTCCATTGGGACCCAATAAAGCGAAAATTTCGCCGGCTTCTACATCCAGGTCAATGCCTTTCAGCGCCTCGGTGCCATTGGCATAGATTTTTTTCAGGTTTCTCACCTGCAAGGCTTTGGTCATCATTCCATCCTCGGGTTTTGTTCTTTGCATCTGGTGCGTGATTATCCGGCGCATCGGCTGGCGTGTCTACTGGCAATTAACGCATTTGAGTCACGGCTTTCAACAAGCCATTAAAAAGCGCAAAAGAAAACGGCCGGAGAACCGGCCGTTTCCAGGGGGAATAGGCAGATTGCTCTGCCTTATTATCAACCAGTAGAGGGGGGGGTACTGGTTGACAACTCGTGACAACAGGCCATCCCGGCCTGCTATATTGTGAGTGCTGCCTGAAAATCAGGAAACGCTAATATAATGACGGTTGAAAAAATTTCAAGGAAAATTCAAAACTTTTTCCCTGTCCGCAAAAGTCGTTTCTTTAATATTAGGCGAAAACACTATCAGGCCAGTCTAACATCTACGGCATTTTTTAGCTTGTTTATTATTGATAAGGGTTTTCCATCCCTTCAGGGCGGGTTTTAAATCGCTTGTGAATCCATAAATATTGCGCTGGCGCTTCCTGAACCATGCGCTCCAGCCCCGCGTTGATTCGCCGGGTATCCTCGACCACATCCGGCCCGGGAAAGTTTTCCAAAGCAGGCGATACTTTCAACCGATACCAGGGTGCCTTGTCCAGCCTTTTCACGAAAAAGAAGTGAACCGCACAGCCGCTTAGCCTGGCCAGCTGATGCGTTGCGGTAATGGTCGCCGCCGGTTGCCCAAAAAAGGGCACAAACACCGACTTGCCTCTGCGGTAGTCCTGGTCCGGCGCATACCAAATGACACCACCTTGCCGCAGGTAGCGAATAATGCTGCGTAATTCATCTCGCTTGAACATGGCATCCCCATATTGCAGTCGCGCCTTGAGCACTTGCCGTTCAAGAACGCCCTGTTTGTGAGGCCGGTAAACGCCTGCGATTTTTATTTGGCGGCTCAAAAGTTTTCCACCCATATCCAGTGCCGTAAAGTGCCCGGAAACCAGCAAAACACCCCGACCTTGCCGCACACTGTGACGAAGGTATTCCAATCCTTCAATCTGAACCGACTTTTCCAGTTTTCTGGTGTTACCCCAAAAGGCCCGCAAGGTCTGGGTAAGCATTTGACCCAGTTCGTCAAAATGCTGATTGAGCAAAGCCGTTTGCTCATTTTGAGAAAGGCCGGGGAAGCACAGGGCAATATTCTGTCGCGCCACCTTGCGTCGCGAGGGCATCACGATTTTGGCCAACCGGCCAATGACAATGCCCAAGCGCCGCTGTATGCCATAAGGCAATAGCGCAAGCAGCCGCGCGAATCCAAAAATCAACCACTGACCCGCGGCTTGAACGGCCAACCGAACAGATTGATACAAACTTGACATTGAAGCGAAACGGGGTTGGCTTGTTTTCATGTCACGCATCATACCGAAGCTATCAATATTCAGGCAAAAAAAAATCCGGTGGCAAAAGGGGAGAAAAGCCACCGGATAATCAAATTGGCTGGAATGGTTGGGGAAAACCAATCCAAACGGCTCATCCATAAGATAAAGGGGGGATGGATGAACCTCAGTCGACAAGGGGGAATCGACTTGCGGTATATGACACCATGAAATTCGCTAAAGTTCAAACATTATTTTAGGTTTTTCTAATATAAGCGAAAATCCTCACATTATTTAACGATTTTGAGACGATTTTTTGGTTTTGGGTTACTCCCGGTCTGTTTCCAGCGTCGTGTATCTGTCACTGTTGAGCATGTTTTTTACCCTCTTTTATCACCCGCAAAGGCTGCTTGTCGGACCAACCCTTAACACTGACCTGGACAGTGTATTCGCCAGGCTGAATATAAAAGGGGTGTCCCAGGCGCTGGGCCTCGGCATAAGGCGTCAATGCCTTGTTCAGCGGTTTCTTTTTGTCCTTATTCGCCAGTTGCTCTGCGGCCAAAGCCAAATCCGGGTCAACCTGCTTGTTCCAGTCCCAGCGGTTCAGGCCCGGCTTGGCCGCTTGTGTGTGTTTCAGCACAGGATGGCCGTTTTTATCCAGCACCGTCCACTGAGCAAAAAGCTGTTTATCATCTGACATCACCTTTGTGGGTTCCGCCCAAAAGTACAATGCAAACGGCTTGTCTTCTGTGCCTTTTTGATACCAGCGCGATGGGCGTGTACGCCAGGATTTCTGGAAACCCACTTCGGCAGGGGGCAGCAGTTGCACGGGTTTGATTTTTCCCGCGGCTTTGCTTGCTGCCAGGGCTTCTACTGGCGCCACATCCAGCACCCAGGCACTGCGGCCATGGGTTCCTGCCACCAGATCCCGATCCCGAGCCTGCACCACCAAATCATGCACCGGTACAGTGGGCAGGTTTGTCCCCAGCATATGCCAACTTTCTCCGCCTGTGTCGGAGACATAAGCCCCCTTATCCGTTCCTACATATACCAGATCAGGTTGATGCGGGTCTTCACGAATTACATTGACCGGTTCGGCCGGTAAATTACCACTGATGCGACGCCAGTGGCGCCCGGCATCATCACTGCGATAAACATAGGCCGCCAGATCGTCATTGCGATAATTATTCAACGCCAGCCATACCCGATCCGGATGATGGGGAGACGCCTGAATCCGGCTGACCCACAGTCCCTTGGGCAATTGTCTACTGACTTTTTGCCATTGATAGCCACCATCAGGGCTCAACCAGACATTGCCGTCATCAGTGCCCACCCATAGCCGGCCAAAAACCAGTGGTGACTCACTAATACTGGTGATGGCGCCATAAGGTACATCGCCTTTTTTTGGGCCATTGGTCAAGTCATCGCTAATGGTTTGCCAGTCATCTCCACGATTCAGGCTGCGAAGCAGTTTATTGGCGCCAAAATAGACAATATCAGAATTGTGAGGCGACAATGTCACCGGCGTGTTCCAGTTAAAGCGCAGAGGCTCTTTTTGCCCCACATAGTTGTGTGGCTGAATGGGATGGCTACCCTCTTTGTCCAGCCGATAGTAGTTACCAAACTGAAAACCCACATATTTAATATCATTGCGATCATCAATGGCCACATGCATGCCGTCACCACCGAAAAGCCGCTTCCAGGATTCACCCTTGCGCCAGTCTGTGGTCACCGGGCCGATTAGCGTCCCATTGTCCTGTAGCCCGCCATAAACGTTGTAAGGCTTTTTGTTATCCACCGCGATGGTGTAAAACTGGCCGACTGGCTGGTAATCAAGCTTACGCCAGTTGTGCCCTCCATCAAAACTTTCGTCAACACCACCATCGTTACCCGCCAGCAAATGACGTGGATTGTCCGGGTCTATCCACAATTCATGAAAATCCGCATGTACCTTGGGGTCATAAAGAGAATGCCAGGATTTGCCGCCATCTTCCGATTTAATCAGCGGGACACCCATGGTGTAGATGATATCCGGATTGGTCGGATCAACCCGTACCTGGCCAAAATAGTAGCCGTAGGTAAACACCACATTGCGCAAAGGCTCCTGGTGCGTTTTGTGGAAGCTGCGCCCACCATCATCGCTGCGATACACCTCCAAACCCTTAATATCGCGGTTAAACAGATCGGCATTGGCATCCTGCAACTGCCCCACCAGGTCTTGCAGGCTAATCTGCCCGGCTTTGACCTGTTCAATCAGTGTCTCTGCAGTCATTTCCGGAGGAAAATTATTGGCCCGCAAAAATGCTTCTATGGCTTCTGGGTCTTGCAACAGAAAGGTGTCCTTGTCCATGCGCCGCAAACGCTTGGCGGTGACCGCCTGATCGCCCAAGTCCCACTGGGCTTCCGGCAAGGGTTCCTGATTGTCCACCACCACATAAACAATGTCCGGATTCGTCGGGCTTACCGCCACACCCATGCGCCCGGTGTATTGACCCTGAGGCAAGCCCTGACTTAACTTTGTCCAGCTTGCGCCACCGTCGGTACTTTTATACACCGCGCTGCCTGGGCCACCTTCTCGAAAATCCCAGGCTTTGCGCTCCTTGTCCCAGGCCACGGCATAAAGATCGCCATTGCTCGCCTGAACCAGGTCCACAAAGCCGGTGGTGGCATCACCAGATAACACCTTATGCCAGTTTTTGCCGCCATCTGTGGTTTTAAAAACACCCCGTTGACCGCCTTGGCTGTACAGCGGCCCGAGCGCCGCCACATAAACCGTATCGGGATTGTCTTTGTCAATCACAATGCGGCCAATGCGATTACTTTCTGGCAGCCCTGCCGACTGCCAGCTTTTACCACCGTCAGTGGATTTGAAGACTCCCATACCGCCATAAGACGAGCGAGATGAATTATTTTCCCCCGTCCCCAGCCACAGGACTCGAGGGTTTTTCGGGTCAATGGCAAAATCACCCACAATCAGGCTGGGGGCAAAATCAGTAATCGGGTCAAAAGTGATGCCATTGTCGCGGGTTTCCCACACCCCACCGGACGCATAGGCGGCAAACCAATGGCTGGTATCGGTCGGGTCAACTGCAATACGCACCACTCGCCCCCCCTGAACCACCGGCCCGATATTGCGCCATTTAAGACCATGAAAGGGGGTTTCTGCACGCAATTTCTGGTGCTGTTGCCAGGAAGCATCAAGCTGCTCGGCAGTGGGCGCCAGGCGCGCGTTAACGACTCCGGCACACAAAAGACCAATAAGGAGCAGCCAGCCGGAAAACATAAACGCAAGCCGGTGAAAAAATCGACGGAAAACCATGGAGACCAAGCTCAAATAGAAAACATTTTGCATAAATACCCCTGTATGCAGGTTAACAATAAACACGCGACCCCAAAAGGCCCGACAGCATGACTTGGCATTATTATCCTGTTTTCTCACCCCCACAAGCGCCTTGCCCACACTGACTGCAAAAAAATCGTAATAATGACCTTTGGTCTATGGAAACTTCGTCTTTTTGCCGTTAAAGTGGGCGGTCATGTCAATTGACCCTGGTTGGTAATACCAACCTGTTTCAAGGAATCGTTTTATGACTCGCCGCGCCAACATTCTGCTAAGAGCTCTCGGGTGGTTTCCCAAAGCCCTGGTTAAAATTGCCAACTTTACCCGTCATACACTGTTTTTGCTGCTTTTTTTCGCCATTCTGTGGTTGGCCTTTGGCGATAAAAAACTGGTTCTCAAGCCAGATACCGCGCTGGTTCTGGCGCCAAAAGGCTATCTGGTGGAAGAATACAGCGGTACGCCCGCCCAACGATTCTTTGAGCAACTTCAAGGGGTGGAAAATCCACAAACCCGGCTGCGGGATGTGCTCAAGGCCATTGATGAAGCCGCGTTTGACGATAAAATCAGCGTACTGGTTCTGGACGCTGACTACCTGTGGGGCGCTGGCCTGGCCAATTTGCGCGAAATTGAACGCGCCATTCTCCGTTTTCGCAATGCTGGCAAGCCTGTTATCGGCATTGGCTCCACACTATCCCAGGCACAGTATTACTTCGCCTCGCTGGCCGATGAAGTATTGTTGGACCCGCAAGGATTTGTTTTTCTTCAAGGCTTTGGCAACTACCGCAATTACTTCAAGGACACGCTGGACAAACTGGGCGTTGACGTTCACCTTTTCCGCGTGGGTGAATACAAGTCTGCTGCCGAACCCTTTATTCGCAATAATATGTCCCCGGAAGCCCGCGAAGCCGCTCTGCATTATCTGGGCGACCTCTGGAACACCTACTTGACCGGCGTAGCCGCACGCCGCAACCTGAGCGTGGACGAACTCAAAGGCATTGTGGATCTGCAAGCCAAATTGCTCAAGGATAACAATGGTGACGGCGCCCGCCTGGCGCTGGATGCCGGCCTGGTGGACATGCTGATGACGTCGCATCAAATGGAAGAGTACCTGGCCACCAAAAGCGCCGAGGAAGAAGACGGCTATCGCCGCATTGACTTCGAGGACTATCTGGACCTGGTCAAAGCCCGCAAAATCATTCCCAAACCGCATAAAGTCGCCGTGGTGGTGGCCGAAGGCCCGATCACCGCTGGCAAACAACCCCCTGGTACTGTCGGAGGCGAGTCCACGGCAAAACTGCTACGAGAAGCCAGGAATGATCCACGCGTCAACGCGGTGGTCTTGCGGGTTAACAGTCCTGGCGGGGAAGTTTTTGCTTCCGAGCAAATCCGTCGAGAAGTCGAAGCCGTTCGCAATAGCGGCAAACCGGTGGTGGTCTCCATGGGTAATGTAGCGGCCTCCGGTGGCTACTGGATCTCCATGAGCGCTGACCGAATATGGGCGGATGAAGCCACCATTACCGGTTCTATCGGCATCTTTGGTCTATTAATTCGCTACCCTAAAACCCTGAATAAAATCGGCGTACACACCGATGGTGTAGCCACAAGCAAGTGGGCTGGCGCCTTTCGGCCGGACTTGCCTCTGGACAAAGATGTGGCTGAGCTTATCCAGAGCAGTATTGAGCATGGTTACCAGATGTTTATTTCCATGGTGGCCAAATACCGGAAGCTGGATGTGGCAATGGTGGACAAAATTGCCCGGGGACGGGTCTGGACGGGTCGACAGGCCAAGGAGCTGGGACTGATAGACAAACTCGGCAGTCTTGATGATGCCATCAATGACGCAGCCAAGAAAGCGGGCATCCCCCATAACTTCAATGTGGTTTATCTGGAACCGCAATTATCCGGGTGGGAAAAATTCCTCTTTGGCGCTTCTGCCAAAATTCTGAGCTGGGCGCCTTCATTTAAAAACATCCACAGCCCTGAGCTCACTTTGCTCAAACGCCTCAAAAGCAATAGCGGCAGCGCCTGGCGGTTGCTGGAAAACGCCAGCGAAGGAGAGGCCAATGAATACAGTTTTTGCTTTTGTGAGCCGAAACTTTGACCTCTCTAACTCTTTAGGCTACAATGAAATTCTTGCTGTTGCCTGTCTTTGGGGACAGTAAGAACTTTCTCTGCAATTGGCAGTCCAAGTTCAATTGCGAAATCATGTGAAATTCGCCTTGCGCCTAATCAGGGCAACAGCGTTTTTTACTTGATTCAGGAGGGAGTAATTATGAGCAAAGAGTTGACTATTTCACGCATGGAATCATTACCTGCATTAGCCGGATCGCTGGATTCCTATATCACAGCGGTCAACCAGATTCCTGTTCTGTCTGAAACAGAGGAACGGGAGCTGGCCAAACGTGTCCATGACAACCACGATATTGAGGCAGCCCATAAACTGGTATTGTCGCATTTGCGGTTTGTGGTGTACATTGCGCGCGGTTATGCCGGCTATGGTTTGCCCCTGGGTGACCTTATCCAGGAAGGCAACATCGGCTTGATGAAGGCGGTCAAACGTTTTGACCCGTCTTATAACGTGCGGCTGGTGTCCTTCGCTGTACACTGGATTCGCGCAGAAATTCACGAATTTATTCTGAAAAACTGGCGAATCCTTAAAGTGGCCACAACCAAGGCTCACCGCAAATTGTTTTTCAACTTGCGAAAAGCCAAGCAACGGCTGGGCTGGTTGCGAGAAGACGAGGTTCAGGCCATCGCTGATGACCTGGGCGTTAAATCAGAAACCGTTCTGGAGATGGAGTCCCGCCTTTACGGGCAGGATATCTCGTTTGAATCATCTGTTTCCGATGACGATGATGATAACTTTTCTCCGCAATCATGGCTGGTCAGCCAGGAGGCCTCTCCTGAACAACAGCTTATCAGCCATGATGAAGGCGAACGCAACCACCAGCTGTTGCTCAAAGGCATGGAAGATCTGGACGATCGCAGTCTGGAGATTATCCGTCGCCGTTGGTTAAGCGACAACAAAGCCACTTTGCAAGAGCTGGCTGACGAGTTTGGCGTTTCTGTCGAGCGCATTCGTCAGCTGGAATCCGCAGCGATGAAAAAACTCAAAGCCCACATGGTAGCCTGATTCAATCAGGCTACCGCCTTTTTCTGACCCAACCTGTCTCCAGTTTTATCCGCTTTTTTGCGACTGCTCTTTCGGCCAGCCCAGATCGACTGGCTCGATGGGCGCATGACCGCGTGCTTGCATGGACTGCCACAACATGTCGACAGACTGCTCCGATTGGGGCGGGGTTAAATCCGGCGCCAAATCCCGCAGGGGTTTCAGAATATAAGGCTGCTGAAAGGTTTCCTCGCGGGGAATCTGCCATTGCGGCGCCACCAGGTTCCCAAACAACAGAATATCCACATCCAGCGTGCGATCAGAAAACCGTGGCTGCTGACGATTGCGCCCATGAATATTTTCCAGCCAAACCAGCCAGCTTTTAAGCGCCTGGGGGGAGATGGCGCTGTCAATGGCCACCACCAGATTAATGAAATCCGCACCGGAAAAGCCATAAGCCGGTGAGCGGTAAGCTGGTGAAACCACCAAATGACCAAATGAGTGCGCCAGCCAGTCAAGGCAACTGCGCAAGTTCTCATAAGGCCGGGTATTACTGCCCAAACCAAGATAAATACGCTGGGAAAAAGGGTGTGCCATTGGTCCGATCAGGAACGCCGTCGCTCGATCACCACTCCCACATTGCGGCTTCCCCGAACAGCGCCGGGCTTGCTCAAACGCAACCTGATCCAGGGCACCTGAAATTCATCCAGAACAATCTGTGCACACTGTTCAGCCAGGGTTTCCACCAGCTGAAACTCACTGCCGGATACAAAGGCGATCAGGCGCTTAGCCACGCTTTTGTAGTCCAGCGCCTGGTCAATATGGTCTGTCTGTGCCGCAGCCTTGACATCCCAGGCCATCTCAATGTCCAAAGAAACTGTCTGGCGAATCTTGCGCTCCCAGTCAAAAATGCCGATGACGGTTTCAATTTTCAAGTCCTCAATAAACACCCGATCCCCCGGGGTGATGCCTGCATTTGAGTTCATTAATGCGTCACCTTGGGCAAACCACTGCTCAGATACCATCGTTTGTCTTCTTCGTCATAGCGCCATTCCTGCCGGTCAAGAATGGTGCGTTCGCGGTTGGTATAGCGGTTGTAAAAGGAAATCCGCACAGGCTGAATAATGCGGTTTTTATCACTGCCGGGTTGAATGGGTTGCGGCATATAGCTGGAAACGCGCAAGTTTTTGTACCGCGCCATATCCAGCTTTGTGGGCCGTTTGGCAGGATCGATAAGGGGGTCCAGAAAGCGACTGGCACCGGCAAAATCACCCCAGCGAATGGCAGAAGCATAGCGGCTTAGTGTATCGTCCAGCGCCATTTTCCGCTTGGAATTACCACCACAAGCATTTAACAGTACGCTAACAACCAGCACCAGCATTAACAATGCCCCTGCCCGACTGGCATACCGGCTTGACTGTAGCACCATCATCCAGCCCCCTGCTGCAAGGTTTCGCCATGGGTTTTACTGGGCAGAATCACGTAATCCGCTTGCATCTGACTATGCACCTGCCCTTTCATATCAACCACTTCAATGTCACAACTCACACGCTGACGGCGCATTCGGAAAAGCGCATCGGTGACCATGCTGCCCAGTGCCGGCGCTTGCCAGCGGGCAACAACCGTCGCATCCGTATTCAGGGGACGCAACCAGCGACTGCGATTGCGGTAAATCACCACGTCGGCATGAATTCCCAGCGATTGCAGGTGTAAATACACCAGGGACCAGCCAGCCACTATCATGGCCGCCGAGGTACTGCCGCCAAAGGCTGTGCCTTTATCATTGAGGTTGTTTTCCAGCGGCAAGATGAAACGCATTTCACCCCTGCCAAAGGATTCCGGACGCACGCCCATGGAGCGAGTCATGGGGATGTGTTGATAAAGAAAATCCTGAAAATCTGCTAGGCTCAAGGCTTTGCGCCATTTATGAAGAAGCACTGTGTCGAAGTGCGCTGGGTATCAGCATGCGTAATACGCCTGACGACCCGCCTGTTGCGCTCTTTTTGAGTTTGTCATTCCCGGGTTTTTCCGACGGCAAGACCGGCACAGGGCTTTGCAGCGCATCCCCCGTGGACAAATTCACGTTTTTCGCACAACCGCTTGCAGCCGCATTCGATCCGGCGCATAAGAGCACGCCTGCCAGAAACAGGCGAAAGCAAAAGTTTTTGTTTCTGCAAACAAGAGACATGCAGGCGATTGTACCCGAACGCCATCACAATTCAAGGCTTGCCCCGATAAACCCTCAAGCAGTTTGTCGCGCCGGTGTTTGCCTTAGCCTGGGCTGGCAGGCTAAACTGGCAGGCATGAAAACCCAACCAGCCGATCATCAGGCAGCCACGCGGCGCTGGCTACCGGATTTCTGTGATCCTGTCCGCATTTTTGTGGTGTTCGTGGTCACCGAAATGCTGGTGCTTATCTCTGCCTTGTCGCATCTGGGCACTGATTCCGATTTTTTGGCCCAATTTTCTGTCACCAGCCTGTTCGCCCAAATCATCGCGCTTAATCTGGTGCTGATTTTGTGCAAAACCCGCATGGTATTCAACCGCCTGCCCGTGCTTTGGGGCAGCATCGCCTTTTCATTATTGTTACTGGCGATAGCCTGGGTGTATGCCCACCTGGCCTTGTGGGTTGGTGCCAATCTGAATTCGCCTTTTGTGCCGTCTGCGGCAATGCAACCATGGTTTGTGCTGCGCACCATGATAATCACCTGGTTGGCGGGCATGGCCTTGTTGCGATACTTCTTTGTTCAGCGGCAATGGCAAAAAAAAACCCGCCAACATGCCGAAGCCCGGTTTATGACCCTGCAAGCGCGCATCAAGCCCCATTTTTTGTTCAACAGCCTAAACAGCATTGCCAGCCTGATAGCCATTGACCCGCCGCTGGCTGAAAAAGCCGTGGAAAACCTGGCGGACCTGTTTCGCCGCGCTTTGAGTGAAAACCGGCAACAAACCGTCCCCCTGGAGGAAGAAATACAATGGGTGAAAAAATACCTCGAACTGGAAAAAATGCGCCTGGGCCGTCGCTTGCAATGTGAGTTTCGTATTGATCCGGACGCCCAGAAGGCGCCGGTTCCGGCCATGTGCCTGCAGCCGTTGGTGGAAAACGCCATTCTGCATGGCGTTCAAACGCGCCCTGAAGGTGGTAAAATCTGCCTGAGTGCCGACATCCAAGAGGGTCGTCTGGTGGTCCGAATCCGCAATCCATTGCCCGAAAGACGCGCGGTTTCCGCGCTCGCACACACCGGCAATGGCATGGCGCTGGACAATATCCGCGAGCGACTGTATTTGCTTTACGGCCATGAAGCCGGTTTAGAGTCCGGCCCGCAAAAAGACTTTTACGAAACGCGTATGCGCGTGCCTCTGAACCAACCATGAAGCCTGTGCCAGACAACCTGAAAGCCCTGATTGTTGATGATGAACCGTTGGCGCGTGCGCGTTTACGGCGTTTGCTCGGCGCACTGGGCGTGACCCGGATCACCGAAGCAGAAACCGCCGAGAGCGCCATACAGGCATGCACAGCGCAACCGCCGCATGTGGTCTTTATGGATATTGAAATGCCTGGGGCCAATGGCATTCAGGCCACAGAAGCGCTCCACCAATGCTGCCCTGATGCCCGTGTGATTTTTTGCACGGCATACGATAGCCATGCGGTCAAGGCTTTTGAGCTCAATGCGCAGGATTACCTGCTCAAGCCGGTAAACCGGGAACGATTGCAACAAGCCCTGGAAAAACTGCCTGAACGCCGCAATGAAGACAGCATCACGGTGCGGGTGGGCACCGACCTGGTCCGTATTCCGGTGGCGGATATCCATTATTGCCAGGCCGATCACAAATATGTCACCGCCTATCATCGTCACGGTGAAGTAATTCTGGATGAGTCCCTCAATCAATTGCAAAACCGCTTTCCCCACCATTTTTTGCGCATTCACCGAAACTGTCTGATTAATAAAAAGCGCCTGCATGCCCTGCAACAGGATAGCCAGGGCCGATATTGTGTGCGGCTGACTGACCTGGACTGCGCTTTGCCAGTGAGTCGCCGCAATTTACCCACTGTCAGGAAAACCCTTAAACATGCCGAATAACATTGTTATCGCCACACGCAACTCACCGTTGGCGTTGTGGCAAGCCCGCTTCGCCGCTGAACAACTGCAGGCCGCCTACCCGCACTTGCAGTGTGAACTATTGCCCATGACCACCAAAGGCGACCAGCTATTGGAAGTCACCCTGCACAAAATTGGCGGCAAAGGGCTGTTCTTGAAGGAGCTGGAACAGGCTATGCTGGAAGGTCGCGCTGATATCGCCGTGCATTCCATGAAGGATGTTCCGGCTGAACTTCCTGACGGCTTTCATATCGCATGCGTTTTCGAGCGCGCCGATCCATCCGATGCCCTGGTTTCCCCTCACTACGAATCAATAAAGCAGTTGCCCAAAAACGCCGTGGTGGGCACCTCCAGCCTGCGGCGCCAGGCGCAACTGCTCCGCATGCGCCCGGATTTGTCCATTCAGCCTTTGCGTGGCAATGTGCAAACCCGGTTGAGGAAACTCGACGAGGGTCAATATGCGGCCATTGTCCTGGCCAGCGCCGGCTTGCAACGTCTGGATTTGTCAGCGCGCATCGCCAGCCGACTTATGCCACCAACTTGGCTACCGGCAGTGGCCCAGGGCGCGGTGGGCGTGGAGTGCCTGAGTCACCGGCAGGATCTGCTCGAATTATTACAACCGCTCAATCATCAGGCCACCATTGATTGCATCACCGCCGAACGGGCCTTTAACGCCCGTTTGGATGGCAGCTGTTCGGTGGCCATTGGCGCGCTGGCACAGTGGCATAACAAAGCCCTGCGTCTGCAGGGCGGTGTGTTTTCCCCAGACGGCACCCAAACGCTGCTTGCCGAAGCATCCGGCACCGATCCACAAGCCGTCGGCACAACCCTGGCAGAAGGCCTGTTGCAACGCGGCGCCCGGGACATTCTTGCGCTTAGCCAGTCATAGCCCATGACTGCACCACCGGCTTTGGTTTTGGTGACGCGCCCGGAGCCGGGGCTAAGCCATACTATGGCTATTTTTGAAAAAGCCGGATTTCACCCACTGGCTTGCCCTGTGTTGTCCATACGGCCGTATGGTCTCCCCGACTCGGTACAAAAGCAACTGCGGCAAGTGGCTCACTGGGACACCCTGATTTTCCCCAGCCAACACGCCGTGGAGCAGGCTTTTGCCATCTGCCCTCACTGGTCCATTGGCCCGGCCACGCAGCTGATTTCCGTGGGAAAACGCACGGCGCACACCCTCTACGACCACCTGCCAACTCCGACTGAAAACCCTGTCCTGGTGCCGGAAAAACACAATAGCGACGGGGTGATTGAGTTGCTTTCAGGGTTAAGGCGGCCCGGGCAGGTGGCCCTGATTACCGCGCCGAATGGCCGCCAAAAGATACAACAGTGGTTCGCCAGTACACAGGAAACCAACCCGGCGAGCATCCCCGCATGGCGCGAAGTCTTTGTGTATCAACGACAACCACACCCGCCAAACAACGATTGCCTGCATGCCCTGAAGCAGACCTCCGCCACCGGACAAGTGGTTTTTACCCTGGCAACCAGCACCGGCATTGTTACTGCTTTGCTGGAACACTGGCCACAGCCATGTCTGGCCATGGTACAACAGCAACCATTGGTGTGTGCGTCCGAACGCATTGCCCAAGCGGCCACCGATGCCGGTTTTCGCCACTGCCTGATTGCCGAGGGTGCGGCCCCTCAGCAGTTGCTGGCGGCGGTACAAAAAGCCACACTCACCGCCTAGCGCTCCACCCGGAACGTCGCCCGGCAGCCCTTGTCCACCCAAATACCCTCCTTGACCTGGCCCCAATTCCCGGCACATGGGGCGCGGCTGTGTTGACGCAACAAACGCACCGTGGCAAAAGGCCGTTGCACGGCGCACACCCGGTAACGACCGTTAATGGAGTCACAACGAACATCCTCTTTAGACGGCAAGGACTGACCATATCCTGGCTGGCCATGAGGCTGGTTGTGTGGCGGCGGCTTGCGGTAAGGATCATAGCCAGTCCCCGGGCGAGGATTGGTGTAAGGCCGGTTGCCATAAGGCGGAGAATGACCCTGATGACGGCGCACGATGCGGAAAGTGGCGCGGCAGCCATTATCGACCCACACGCCCTGATCGTTGTATCCCCA
>Ga0256839_1003585_pt1 | contig 15898 bp, 11 predicted proteins | sample 354166metaG_FD_185968 | JGI IMG/M metagenome (GOLD analysis project Ga0256839, IMG submission 185968) | Hydrothermal vent microbial communities from Mid Atlantic Ridge, Atlantic Ocean - 354-166 | ecosystem: Environmental > Aquatic > Marine > Hydrothermal vents | place: Atlantic Ocean: Mid... | reverse complement strand
GGAGCCGTGCGCTCTTACCGCACGTTTTCACCCTTACCGGAAGGCATTCCGGCGGTTGTTTTCTGTGGCACTTGCTGTAGAACCGGCTTCCCGGTTCCCCCACCCGTTAGGTGGTGCGGCGCTCTACGTTGCCCGGACTTTCCTCAGGTGGAATGCCACCCGCGACAGAGCAGCCCGAAACGTTTTTTCAACTCCCGAATGTTCACATCACAATATACCATCTACCCAAACCGAAATGGTTCGGGATATTTAAAACTCACAAAGGAGCAAAAGATAGGGGGTTTGGGAGGCTGATGCCTCCCAAACCACTTCGCCATGAGTATATCATCTACCCAAACCGAAATGGTTCGGGATATTTACGACTTGCAAACGAGCGAAAGATAGGGAGTTTTGGGAGGTCCACACCTCTCAAACCACTTCGCCATGAGGATACCTACCTTTTCGCAGAGCTAAACTTTTGCTATCCATGTAAACGCCGTTGGAGGACAAAAGGTTGCTCCGCAGAAATATTGCTCAGGCACATAAGCTTTGCTATCTTTGACCAATGCAATGGCGACAGCGACAAGGATTTGCTCTCATCTTATTGCTCTTAGGCCTGGCCTGGAGCGTGCCCCACATTTTGTCGCCTTCTTTGAGTATGAAACGCTACACCCGCCTGCTCGAAAAAAATCTGCAAAACCGAGAACAGCAGGCCGAGACAAAACTACACCGGATAGTCAAGTACCTGCAAGAGGAAAAAAAAAGCTCACAGCTCCCTCTCTTAGGGCAAGACCAAGCCGATTACAACCTCTGCCTCTACCAAAACGAGCAATTGGTTTATTGGCTGAATCGCCGGATTTTGCCGGGAGAACCGCCCCTCTTACATACAGACAAGGACAGCCTAAAAGGCCTTTGGAGCAAAAGCAATTTGCGCCACTTTGCCCTGTATAAGAACGCTTGGTTTGCCATCCGATCTTATCGCTTCCGCACAGCAGCAGGAAACTTTCAGGCCTTTCTCTTCATCCCCTTGCGCGATGCCTACAATGTACCTGACAAGAATAAAAAACAGCGTTTTTACCCCGATCGCCATTTGCCGGAAGGCCTGAGTTTTTCTCAAACGCCCACCGACTATCCCATTCACTGGAAAGACGGGCAAACACTCACTTGGCTTAAGGCGTCCGCTCCCCTACCCATAGACCGCCTGTCTTTGAGGCTCATTCTGCTTTTTCTCTTACCCGCAGCACTGCTTCTGTTGGTGGAAATCAACCGCTTAGCCACAACTTTGAGCCACAGATACCACCCCTGGATTGGACTATTTTTCCTCTTTGGATGTGTCCTGACTTTACGCCTTGCCTCCATTCGTTTTGGCTGGTTTGACCACCTGAAAAGCCTTCCCCTTTTTGCCCATACTTTTGAAAAACAAGTGGCCAACAGTTCACTGGGAGAACTGCTCATCAACATCTTTCTCCTGCTGTGGTTCGTGGTATTTTTCCAAAAGGAATTTCCTCTACGCCCTATTCGAGCTCCCCGCAAAATGGCCCAAACGGTCTTGGCAGGGTTGTATTATTTCAGTATTGTAACAGCTATTCTGCTTATCTCTTCTTCCCTGCAACGCATCGTCGTTCAATCGAACATATCCTTCGACTTTGAAAACGTATTCAACTTAGAGCTTCCCAGCTTATTGGCCATTAGCGGTGCCGTTTTGCTGGTTTTGGTGCTTTTCCTGTTTAGTCATCGCATGGCCAAAGCCATAGCACAACTTCAAGTCGGCATGCAAGTCCGTATGCTCACTGCTGCTGCTGCCATATTTGCATCTTACCCCCTATACCAGCTTACGGGATTGGAATTATCTCCCTGGCAAACCTTCCTCGGGCTTTTTATTCTCATCGGCTTACTCAACTTTTATCTGGAATCCGATCTACCCAGCCTCACCTGGTTAATCAGCTGGTTAATCATTTTATCCGGCTTCACCTCTTTGCTGCTGTACGAGTTCAACATAGAGAAAGAACGGCTGAGTATCCGCCAGATGGCCGAACAACTCGCCTCAGCTCGCGACGCCCTGGCAGAAACCCGTATAGAAGAAATTAGGCAGGCCCTACTCCCCACGAAGCCCGAAGAAGAGCAAATAGCCGACATCTTGCAAGAGCAATTTAAGCGTGATTTTTACCTGAGTGCCTGGTACGAGTGGCAGATCAAAAAAACAAATCGGGCTTCCAAGCACTTTAAACCTTACCCAACATGGAGGTTGGACACCCTTAAACAAAGGTACTTGCTCGAATTTCGTCAAGAGCAACAGCAAGAACACGGCGACTCCGTTCTGCAAATAAGCATTTTTCGAAAGAATCACCGCATTCCCACCGCTTACAAACTCACCTCCCTGAGTTTGCCTTATCGGGGAATGGAAAAACTCAGCATCTACGACTATGCTGTTTACCGCAAAGGCAAGCTAACGGAGCAAAGTTCTAACGCGTATTATCCACAAGAAATGCAAGCAGATTCCATTGCGACAGGCCAGTTGATCCAAAACGCGAACAAGACCGATCGCATGGAATATTTCTATCGACCCGATAAAGACACCCTCGTCATCATAAGCCGCCTTGGAGGAGGCTTGCTCAAGCCCCTTTCTCTTTTTTCTTATCTCTTTGCGCTGCTCTTTCTCAGCATCTTTTTTCTGGGTTTGCTCAATCGGCGTTTTCACTTCTTGCCCGAAAGCATTTACCTAACCCACATCAACGAAAACTCCCTGGGCAATAAAATTCAATACTGGATGATTGGTCTGACACTCATTTCCTTTTTTTCTATTGGGGTGGTTACCGCTTGGCACTTTCAAAAATCGGCAGATATTGAGCGAGAACGACAAATCAGACAGCGTATCAATGCCCTAACTAAAGACCTTCAAAGCCTATTGCCCCAAAATCCCATTAAAACCAATCCGGAACAGCTGAGAAAACTCAGTGAACGACACCAACTGGATTTCAATTTGTTTAGTCAAAGAGGCAAGCTGCTTTATTCTTCGGAATCCGGAATTTATCAACAACAGCTTTGCGAACCCCTGCCACTCTATCCAGCTTTAATTCAACTACAAAACAGCGGTGCCGGAAAACTGCACCTCTATCAAGACAGGCTCATCCGAAATTTGTCTTTTTTGAGCATTTACCTCAACTTGCCAAAAGACTTCTTTTTGAGCATACCCTATTACAAAAGCCACGAAGAGGTGCGACAAAGTGTTGCAGATTTCATAGGCACACTGCTCAACGTCTATGTCTTTTTGTTGCTCATCACCAGCTCCGTTGCCCTGGCCGTTACCGAATCCATCACACGCCCTCTCAAAAATTTGCGCGACAGCCTGCAACTCATGCAGCTGGGAAAAGTCAACGAACCCATCCCCCTGGAAAACCACGAGCAAAACGAGCTGGGTATGCTCATTGCCGAATACAATCACATGCTCGAAAAGCTGGAAGAAAGTGCCCGAAAACTGGCCGAGAGCGAACGCGAAAGTGCCTGGCGAGAAATGGCCAAGCAAGTCGCTCATGAAATTAAAAATCCCCTAACTCCCATGAGGCTCAGCATCCAACACTTGGAAATGGCTTACCAACGCAATCCGCAAAAAGCTACGGAAATGATCGAAAAGGTAAGCCGCCGGCTACTCGAACAAATCGACACCCTAACCAACATCGCCACGGCTTTCTCCAGCTACGCCAAGATGCCTGAGCCTAAAAACGAAAAATTCGCGCTCAACGACTTGCTCCAATCGGTCTTTGAACTTTTCAAAAAAGAACGCGCTGACATGGACTTTGAGCTGAAATTAACAAGAGAAATCCTCTACGTCTATGCCGATCGATCTCAACTGCTGCGCGTCATCAACAACTTGCTTAAAAATGCCATGCAGGCCATTCCTCCCGATAGAAAAGGACGCATTGGTTTGCAACTCGAAAAAAACCAAAACAAAGCCCGCATCAGCATCAGCGACAACGGAAGCGGCATTCCCGAAGAACTGCACGACAAGGTGTTCCGACCCAATTTCACCACCAAAAGCTCCGGCTCCGGCCTCGGCCTGGCCATGACCAAAAACATCATTCAGTCTGCCCAAGGGCGCATCTGGTTCGTTACCCAAATCGACCAAGGCACTACCTTCTTTATCGAATTGCCGCTGTGCTCACCAACCCAAAATCCGTAAAAGTCAAAAATAAAGACTCAACAAAAAAGTGTTGACCAAGAACATTTTTTAAACACCCTAAAAAAAGCTCATGGAAAAGCTGCCTTTGCCACCTAAGGAGAAAAGAATAGAAAACCGGACCGCCCGGATCGCTTCCCGATCTCTCATCTTAAGCCTGCTTTTTATCGGTCTTAGCTTTTCGCTCATCTTTTCCTGCCGATATACCAACTCCTCCGAAGGGCGTGAAAACAACATGGAGCCGGATTCCCTCATGGAATCCTTTATGGCCTTTTATCAACAATTTCATCGAGACAGCCTGTTTCAAATCAACCACATCATTTTCCCTTTGGAGGGTCTGCCCGATAATGCCGACAGCCTTACCATTGCTCTGGGCAACTTCCGCTGGAAGAAAGAGGAGTGGAAGATGCAAAAGCCCTTTGACTTTGAATTTAGCGAATACGGACGAAAAATCAGCCAGCCGGCCCCGGGCATCATCGAAGAAATCATTTACCACAAAAAGCTTCCTTATTTGATGACCCGACGCTTTTCGCATTTCAACGGCGAGTGGTATTTGATTTATTACGCCGGTATGAATCGAATACGTGTTCAGAGCGAAGGGGAATGAAGCTCTACCAACAACATTAGGGATTCATCACCTTAGTCTGGTGATTGATTGACTCTTCGTGTATGGCATGCAAATAAGCTTCGACAAACTCTTTGCTCAAACCACGCTCAAGCCCCATTTGCTGAGCCTTCTGAAGGATGATATTCCAACGATGGGTTTGCAAAATGGCAATGCCGTTTTCTTTTTTGTAACGGCCTATTTGTTCCGCTACTTGCATACGACGCCCCAACAAATCCAAGAGTTGTTCGTCAATCTCGTCAATCTCCGTGCGAAGCTGCTCCAACTTGGTTTGAAAGCGCTCATCCGTGGAGGAGGGCGCTCGCAAAACCAAAGCCGACAGGAGTTCTGCAAAACTGCTCGGGCTAATTTGCTGAGCCTTGTCGCTCCAAGCCCGGTCCGGATCCGGATGCACCTCGGTCATCAAACCGTCGTAGTTTAAATCCATAGCTTTTTGAGCTACGGCAAGTAAACCCGAGCGCTCTCCGCAAATGTGGCTGTTGTCCACCAAAATGGGTAAATCGGGAAAGCGGCGTTTCAATTCTATGGGCATTTGCCACAAGGGTTTGTTTCTGTATTTGGAAGCTCCGTGAGCACTATACCCCCTGTGCACAACAGCCAATCGACGGATTCCTGCCTTGTAAATCCGCTCAATGGCTCCTATCCACAAATTCAAATCCGGGTTGATGGGGTTTTTGATAAAAACGGGTAAATCCAAGCCCTGCAAAGCATCGGCTATTTCCTGCACAGAAAAGGGATTTACCGTAGTGCGTGCTCCAATCCACACGGCATCCACGCCATTTTTCAAAGCCTGGAACAAATGCTCCTTGTTGGCTACTTCGGTAATGATTTTCAGGCCGTAACGCTCTTTGACTTTGCGCAACCAGGGCAGCGCAGAGATGCCCGCTCCTTCAAAATTCCCCGGCCGGGTGCGAGGCTTCCACACGCCCGCCCTAAAAAAATCAATCTCTAAGGGAGCCAAACCCTCGGCAGCAGCTAACAGCTGTTCTTCCGTTTCTGCACTACAAGGGCCTGCAACGAGTAAAGGGCGTTTAAAACCGCCTTCAACAAGAGGTTTGAGCTTGAGTTTCATTGTAAAATCTGTTTTATGGCATTAGCTTGCTCTATCAAACGATAAATTTCATCAAACTCCCGCTTAATTAACAAAGTTCGAAAGCGGGCCAATTGGTTGATGTGTTCATCCAAAACATCCAAAACCTTATCCCGATTTTGTCGAAAAACGGGTGTCCACATATCCGGAGAGCTCTTGGCCAAACGAACCGTAGAGCTAAATCCGCCGCTGGCCAGTTCGAAAATTCGCTTCTCGTCCTTTTCCTTTTCCAAAACCGTCAAGGCCAAAGCAAAAGAGCTGATGTGCGAAATATGAGACACATAAGCCGTGTGCAGGTCGTGCTCTGCTCGTCCCAGGTAGGTAATCTGCATGGGGATGGAGCGATACAAGCCCTCAACCAAAACCTTAGCATCCTCGTCGCTGTCCTCTACATCACAGAACACACAACACTTCCCGTCAAACAAATTCGGGATGGCTGCCTCCGGCCCGGAATGCTCTGTGCCCGCCATGGGATGGGTGGAAACAAACCTTCCGCGTCGAGGATGGCTCAAGACCGCCTCGTGCAAACGCTCTTTGGTAGAAGCTACATCCATCACCACCTGCTCCTCGCTTATGCGATCCAACACTTCGGGCAAAACTTCTAACATGGAATCAACAGGAATAGCCAAAATCAACAAGTCCGCCCGTTCTAAAGCCTCCGACAAAGACACGGCCTCATCAATCAAACACCTGCGCATGGCCTTCTCTAAGTTTTCCAAAGAGACATCTGCCCCTATGATGTAACGAGCAAAACCGTTCTCTTTCAAAGTGATGGCCAAAGACCCGCCTATGTGCCCCAGGCCGACAATAGCTACAAGCTTTCCTCCTTGTACACCAAATGCCTTATCCATGATTGACGTTTTTGACAAACCGGCTACCCCCGGAAAGGGCAACACCCTCTAAGCGACGGATAGCCTCCAACAAAACACTTTCACTACAACACAGAGAAATGCGCAGATACCTCTGCCCCCCACTGCCAAAAATATGACCCGGCGTGATGAAGATACGGGCTGCGTGCAGCAGCTCGTCCGAAAGCTCATGGGCATCTTTCCAACCTTCCGGTATCCTGGCCCAGACAAAAAGCCCTCCACCATCCTTGTCATACGTACACCCCAAAATACTCAACAGTTCAAACACTTTTTCTCTCCGCTTTGTATAGATGTCGTTTTGTCTTTGATACCAGGCTTCCCCCAGCTCCAGCGCCTTGGCTGCAGCCAATTGCAAAGGCTTAAACATACCCGAATCCATATTGCTTTTGAATTGCAAGACGGTTTGCAAGTAAGGGGCAGCTCCGGCCAAAACACCCACCCGCCAGCCGGCCAGGTTGTGGGATTTGCTCAAAGAGTTCAACTCCAAAACGACCCGCTTTGCTCCGGGAAGGCTCAGCATGGAAAGAGGTTCATTCAAGATAAAGGCGTAGGGGTTGTCGTGCACCAGTAAAATTTTATGCCTTTCGGCAAAAGCTATCCACCGGCTAAACAATTCTTTGGTAGCCCTGGCTCCGGTGGGCATGTTGGGATAATTTAGCCACATGAGTTTAACCCGTCTCAAATCCAGTTGCTCCAAAGAGGAAAAATCCGGACGCCAGCCATGCTCTGCCTTCAAATCGTAGTACACCACCTCTGCTCCGGCCAAACGCGAAACCGCTGCATAAGCCGGATAAGCCGGATTAGGAACCAACACCTTATCTCCTTCTTCCAAAAAGCTCATGGCCAGATGCATCAGTCCTTCTTTAGAGCCCATGAGAGGCAGCACTTCCGTCTCGGGGTCCAGCCTTACATCAAAATAGCGCGCATACCATTTGGCGAAAGCCTGCCTCAGCGCGGGCAAACCCCTGTAGCTCTGATAAGCGTGATTACCCGACTGAATGGCCTTTTTCGACAAGACTTCCAAAACTTCCTCTGCCGGATCCAAATCCGGACTGCCAATACCCAGGTTTAACACTTGAGCTCCCCTTCGATTCATGCGATCTATCTGCTTCAATTTGACAGAGAAGTAATACTCTTCCACGCTATCCAAACGTCGAGCCGGTTTTGCAATCATCATAGTCTTTCCTTTTTACAAACGCTTACTGACATGACACTCTTTTTCTTCCCTTCTCGATACGTCCCCAACACTTTAAGTTCTTTTGTTATCGGACGAAGAGCTTCTAAAGCATGCTCAAAATCCAGACCTCCCTCATTGACAAAATCGACGAAGAACAAATACTCCCAAGGACGCCCCGGGATAGGCGTCGATTGTATCTTGGTGAGGTTAAAGCGATAAGCAGCCAAGACGGCTAAAACGCTGTGTAAACTTCCCGTCAAATGAGGTAAAGCAAAGCTGAGACTCACTTTATTTGCTCCTTCAACTCTCGTACAAGAATTCGAAGAATCCAGGAGCAAAAAGCGCGTGTGGTTTTCCTTATGGGTTTCTATCCCGGCGGCCAAAACCTCTAATCCATACCGCTCTGCAGCCAAAAGCGAGGCGACAGCTCCTCGCCCCCGTATTTTTCCCTCCGCAATCAACATGGCACTATAAGCCGTATCCTCCGATTCTACCAGACGAATGTGCGGATATTTCTCAAAAAAAGACCGACACTGCTCCAAAGCCATAGGATGCGAATGCACCTCCCTCAGGTCCTCCGGGCTTTGTCCGGGTAAACACATCAAGTTTTGGCTGATATGTAGATAAATTTCTCCCACAATACACAAGTGAGACTGCTGCAACAAGCGGTAATTGTCCATGATGCTGCCGGCTAAGGTGTTTTCTATAGCCATTACGCCCACATCCGCCCGGCCAGATTCCACAGCTTTTACAAGCTCGGAGAAACTGCCGGCACAAAACAACTTCAATGCCTCGGCGACAAAAGCTTCGCGTGCTGCTATCTCGTGAAAGGCTCCCTGCCTTCCCTGAATGGCTACAACTTTGTTTTCTCTATTTGCTCCATCCATAAAACCACCTTTTGTGATGTCAAGGACAAAGTCCTTGAATATGCTCGGGCAAATACCCCCAAAAAAAAAGCCCCGAAAAACGGGGCTTGGCAAGCAAATCGATTCCGACGAACCATTAAACGCCTTCAGCCCCTTTCACGGGAAATCCGTAAAAGAAGTAATAACCCAAGGCGTAGTTCGTGCTGTTCAAATGGACTTGCATGAGGCAAAGATAGAGAAAAAAATTTATTTCCTTCTTTTTTTATACCCAAACCAAAATGGTTTGGGACAGTTACAACGCACAAACCAGCAAAAAATAGGGAGCTTGGGAGGCTGACGCCTCACAAACCTCTTTGCCATGAATATACCCAAACCAAAATAGTTTGGGACATTTACAACTTGCAAACGAGGGAAAGATAGGGGGTTTGGGAGGTTGACGCCTCACAAATTACTCCGCCATGAGTATATAAAAAACAATCAGGGCGTTTCTAACAAAACAACTTTTGAGGCATCGGCCTTAGCCACTTTTCTCAGGAACGAACGCCAAGCCGCATACTCTTCCGGAGGAAGTTCGACAGCCAGGATGAGCAGCTCCCGTTCAAAACAGATATCCTGCCCCTCCTGTCTGAGCTGTAAGCGATAGCTCCCATAAGGCGAAGAAAAGGATTTCGACTCGGGTAGAGACTCCACCTTTTTGCCGGAAGGCAAATGTAAAACGCCCCGCTCTGTTTTTTTATAGCTTACGGGATAATACACCGGCAAATTGCGCTCTTTGAGCCGGGGGGGCACCTCATCAAAAGGCTGCCCCGTCAAAAGGGGAAACAAGAGCCGATTTCCGGCTTTTTTGCCCAAGCCTTTAACCGACAGCTCCACTTGCAGATCTGCTGCAGGCTCCTGCGTTGAAACCTCTAACTCATATCTTTCCAGCTCAAAAGCAGGTAAAGGGCTGCGCTTTCTAAACCAACGAATCATATCCTCCTTAGCTCGTTCTTGCTCTCCATAGGCATAAGGTTCGTAGTACATGCCCCGACTCCTCTCCCTCAAGCGAATACGGGTTTTGCCGGAAGGCTCTAAAAACAATTCACTTTCTATTTCCAGTACATTGGTTGCGGTGTCCTGTTCCGGCATGTCCACCAAACTGCCACCGACATCGTCCAGCAGCAAGCCCTTGCGGTTGGCATTGCCCTGCCCTACATAATCGGGAGGATAAACATTGGAAGTACACTCCAGCCATACATCTTGCTCGGGCAAGTACAACAAAACGTGGTTGAAAGCCATCCGGGCAAAATCGTCCGACAAAGGAGGGGGCTCATCGCCATGATAGACCACCACAGGGCGCGATTTTATACCGGCTTCCGCCAAAACGGACATCGTGAAATTCGTCAGGGCCTTACAATCTCCGTATTTATTTTGTTCGACATAAGAAGCTTCGAAAGGTTGAAAGCCCCCTATTCCCAACTGCACACTGACATAGCGGGTATTTTGCTGCACATAGCGATACAACAAACGGATTTTCTCTTCTTCCGAACCGGCCGAAGCCACTAAACGGGCCACTTCCCGACGGGTTTCTTCCGAAAGCTCAGCCCGGCCCCGGTAAAGGTCAAACAAAGCTTTAGAAAATTTTCTCCAATTTCCCATTTCAAAAGGATAACCCGAATAGGTAAAGTGCTCGGACGAAAAATACACGCGCTTTAGAAAAAAAGCAGCCGGTGGAGCATAGGGTTCTTTAGAAACAGCAGGCAGGTTTTGAACATGTCTGTAAAACGTGTTCTCCTCCTCGTTTTCTTTTTGCACTACAGAGGAGTCGCCCTGAAAGAAAAATCGAACAGGCAAATCGTCCGGATATTGCAAGCGGTAAGAGCTCTGCACGACAGAAACGCCATAATCGGCTTGAATTTTCCAGGGGGGCAAATCGAGCAAGCGCTTCAAGTTCAACTTGTAGGAAAATTCTACAATATGAGGACAGGGGATATCCAGGCGAAGCAGATACACTCGTCCGTCGGAATACAAAGCTTCCGGGCTCACCGGATAAGATTCAAAGGCAGAAGTCGAATACGTATTCAACACAAATCCATCTAAATCTCGCAACACCACCTTTGCCGAGCCAAGTTGAACATCACCATCGCAAAAAATAAAAAAGTCGGTAAAAGGAGATTGCCTGTCCAAATTGACAGCCCGCAAAAAATAGGAAAAGGAAGCACGGCTTTTACTCAATATTTTCAACTCATTGGTTTCTTTCAAGACCACGGCATGGGCATTCTCCACGAGAGAATCCGGTACCAAATCCAACAAATTGGCAGGGCTTTGTGCCGGCAAAACGGCAAAGCCACAAGTTAAAAGGAGGAAAAAGAAGCCAAGACCTTTCATGGCTAAGGCAATTTTAAAGCGGCCAGTTCCTGCCATTTTTCGGCATAGATGGAAAAGAGATTGCGCAAGGCCGGGTACTCCTCCTTAGAGAAAAGCGCCTGTTTAACTTCAAAAATGCTAATCCACTGTACACCTTTTTCAGACTGATTCACAATGTACTTCAGTTTGCCCGCTTTATTGGCCAACTTCAAAGAGACCGACTCGGGCAAAGATTCTATGGCAGCACCTTCCGAAAGACTAACATTGAGCACGACTTTTTCTTTAAACGGATAGGGAAAGGAAATCGGGTACAGCCGCTCTTCATCCTCAAAGGGGTTTTCCTTAAACTTCGACAGGCCGACCATGGATAGATAAGACAAGTCTCCGGCCTCTGTCAAAGCTTCGGGAAAGCTGCAGGATATCTTTACAGAGAGGTGATCCGAAAAAGGCTCCCACTCTTCCACAAGTACCGAATCCACCTCGGCAGCAGAAATGTTCTTGCTAAGCCTTTCCTCCCAAAGCTGGCGCAAATCTTCCGCTTCTTGAGAAATTCCCATTTGCCGAAAGGCCTCATAGCCTTTAAAATGACAAGTCAAGACGCCATGCAAAACGCCCTCCTCATCTAAAGTAAAGTCGCCCAGATAAATGCTTTCCGATTTGGGGGCCGGCAGGTCTATCCAACGTGGGTTGCTTCTAGTCAGCAACATACCCCGATAATTTAAATCTTGCACGGGCAAATAATTCAGAGGATAGGCCCTGGCTCCAAGATCCATGAAGGTAAATTCCCCTTTGATTTTAGCCAGAACAATGACGTGGTTAAATTGATCGATGAAAGGATATTGCTCATAGGTTTTGCCGTGCGAGCGCGTACTGATTAAGACCGGCCAAGCGGGAATACCCAGCTTTCGCAAAGCACCGATCATCATCAGATTCAGTTCTCCGGCATCGGCCTTTCCTTTGGCATATAGAGTTTCCAAATCTTTAGAACAAAAAATCCCCGTCGCCCTGTCCACGCTCACCGCATCTTGCAAATGGCTATATACCGTCAAAACGGAATCTACGGTTGTTGTAGCTTGCTTCAACAGCGGATTCAGCTTAGTAGCCATCTCAAACGGCCAAAAAGACTTGGCGAACTGCAAACCAAATGAAAAGCTGCCATAAAGCTCATCAGCCAGTTCTTCCCAGGTCTGCATGACAGGAGTGGTCCTAAGATCAGTAGGATCCTCAATAGCTTGCCATTGAAAATTGATTTTGGCAATGTAGTCGTCCATGGAAGTCATATAAGGCTCTGCTTTGAAAGCGGGAACGTCCCGTGCCGTAAAAATCGTTTCATTGACGCGCAGTGGATAGGTAGAACCGGAAACGGCAAGGCGAAGCTCGGGAGCCGTTTGCAGAACTTTAATAAAGTAGAGATTCCCCATGTAGTAGTCGGTCGTTTTATCTACTGAAACACTCCCTTGATACAAAAAAATGTACTTCATGAATTGGGGAATGACCAATTTCAAATGGTTGTAGCGTATCGGAATTTCTTCTTGGAAAAACCATTCGGGTAAGGTAAAGAAATCGGAAGACTCCAGTTTGTAGGTGTACTCTAAAATAGCTCCTTCTTCAACCTGAGGGAAAGTAAACTTTTTACACCCCCAATCGCTATTGAGCTGTTCAAAGTAAAAGTTGTCGCGCTTTAAAGCTATCTTTTCACCGGAGGGAGTAATGGTCTGAGCTTTATAGGCGTACAACTTATCCGTATTGTTTTTGGTGCGATACGGCAGCCTTACATCTGCCCATTTGAAACCCGAAGGTTTTAAAATCTTGATGCGACGATGATGGGTAAATACAATGCGGTTCTTTCCCGTTGTAAAATCCAGCTCAATGCTACCAACATCAGCTAAAATAACCGCTCCGGCCGAAGTATCCGGCTCGTAAACACGCATTTCCAAATCTCCTTTGGGGATCTTGCCCCACTTCATGGGCTGTTGAGCAAACAAGAAGAGTGGAATAAAACAGAAAACCAAAAAGAAGTGCTTGAGAATCATAACTTTTTTTTTACAAAGATATATTTTTTTTATTACACAGCAAAAAAACGAAACAGTTATATACCCAAACCGAAATGGTTTGGGACATTTACAATGCACAAACCAGCGAAAGATAGGGAGTTTGGGAGGCTGATGCCTCCCAAACCACTTCGCCATGAGTATGCCTATACCAAAACAATGTGGGTAGCATATCCTCCGGCTAATGGCCGGAGTGCAGAAATCGAAAAAAGAAAAAAGAGATACTTTTACAGTCGCTAATGAGGTTACCCGAGCAGCATCCTCATGCCCAATGGTGCTTGTGGCAAAAAGACGCGGGCCGTGGGTATAAAAGCCAAAAATTCGGCATATTGCCGATCTTGGTCCTTCCATCCACTTCAACCTGAGCAAAACACGGAAAGAACTCATGAAAATAGGTATTCTATGCGGCGGTCGGTCGGCAGAACACGACATTTCCCTTCGCTCGGCCAACAACATCTATCGGGCTTCGCTGAGCAGTGACAAACTGGAGCCCGTGCTCCTTGGTATAAACAAGCGAGGGCAATGGTTGTACAGAGAAGATGATCAGCTGCTGCTGTTGCCCGAGGGCTCCCACCAGCCCGTGCTCAACGAAGAAGCCTTACAGGTCGTTCTGCCCCCGGCGGCAAGGGGGCAACTCTGGGTCTTGGGCGGACATAAACTACCTTTTAAACTCGATCTCGTATTTCCCATCTTGCACGGCCCCCTGGGAGAAGACGGTAGCATACAGGGTCTGTTAAAAATATCGGAAACGCCGTTCATCGGGCCTGATGTTCTCGGCTCGGCTGTCAGCATGGACAAGGAGGTCATGAAAAGGCTTTTGGCGCAAGCCGGAATACCCATAGGCCGCTATCTCTGCCTCCGCAAAACAGATGCTCTCCTTTCTTTTGCGGAAGCGAAAGAACAACTCGGCCTGCCCATGTACGTCAAACCTGCCAACATGGGCAGCTCTGTAGGCATCAGCAGGGTCTTTGAAGCAAGTGAATGGGAAGCCGCCCTCAAAGAAGCCTTTCGCTACGACACCAAAATCCTCATCGAACAAAACATCGAAGGGCGCGAACTGGAGTGCGCCATCCTCGGCAACGAACATCCCAAAGCTTCAACGGTAGGTGAGATCGTAACTACCAAGACCTTCTACGACTACAGGGCTAAATACAGCAGCCAAAGTGAAGCCAAACTAAACATTCCCGCCAAACTCGACGAGCAGACCATCCGGCGCATTCAGCAAATAGCCATCAAGACCTATCAGGCGCTGGAATGTTCCGGTCTGAGCAGGGTGGATGTCTTTTTGACCCCCGACGGAGAAATCTTTGTCAACGAAATCAATACCTTGCCCGGCTTTACCAACATCAGTATGTACCCCAAACTCTGGGAATACAGCGGCCTGAGCAATACAGAACTCATCGAAAAACTGGCCGAACTGGCTCTGCAGAGCTACGACGAACAACAAAAAACGCTACAAGCAGACTAAATCGACAACACAAGGCTGTCCATTTGGGCAAACAACCCTTTTCGCTATGCGTTATACTCCTGACGGAAGGGTCGAGAGCGCTTTTGCGAAAGCGAAAAATTTGGCCCTACCCCACACGACACAACAGCATCTCATGAAATTTGCCGGCATTCCGTTGCGCCTACACTGGACCTTTTCCTTCATGCTGCTGCTCATTTTCCTGTTGAGCTGGGATGAAGTTTTTTCGCCCGTTCTCTTCACTTGGAATTTGCTTTTCGTAAGTTCACTTTTCACCTGTGTGGTTTTGCACGAATACGGTCATGCCCTGACAGCCCGAAGATACGGCATAACGACCCGCGACATCATTCTCACGCCCATAGGTGGCATTGCCCGATTGGAAGGCATGCCCGCCAACCCTTTACATGAGTTGGCCATAGCCTTTGCCGGCCCTCTGGTTAACTTTCTCATAGCGGGCTTGCTCCTTTTTCCCGTTTTTTACTTTTTCCCTACCGAGCTACAGCACTTAAAAAGCGCATTTTTCACCGGCCAACTGGAAGTGGAAGAAGAGTTAAGTGTCATTCTGCGCTACTGGTTACCTGCACTTTTGTTTTTAAACATCGGACTGGCTACATTCAACTTGATGCCGGCTTTCCCCATGGACGGCGGGCGCATTCTCCGAGCTTTGTTGAGTTTGCGTTGGAGTCGTTTGCGCGCTACGCGCATAGCTTCCCGCCTAGGCCAGTTTGCCGGCTTGGTTTTTCTTTTTACGGCTTATTCTCTTTCTCATCCGGGGCTTTTCTTCATCGGCATTTTCATCATCATTACCGCTACTCAAGAATACCGCAGCCTTTATCAATATGAAAGCCTGAAAAGTCAGACAGCAGCCCGGCTCGTCCAGCCCTTTCCCTTTTGCCTTTCGGCAAATGACAGCCTGGCCCAGGCCTACGACTTTTTGAAACAAGTGAAGCACAAGCGACTACCGGTCTTGGATGAGGGCGGTAAGGTCCTGGGGCATTTCGAACTCAAAGGAGAGCCGGCAGAAGCAGAAAAGGGCGAACCGCTTTTTAAGCATATTCGCCCTTGGCCGGCACGCCTATTCGCAGAAGACGACCTACTGACGGCCTTTCAAAAGATGCAATCCAGCCGCAGCAATTGGCTGCCCGTGTTCGACAAAGACGATATGCTGCTGGGCTTCCTGGACAAAAAGAAGTTAAAAGAGCTTTAACTATACCCAAGCCGAAATGGTTTGGGATATTTACGATTCGCAAACGGGC
>Ga0256839_1003584_pt1 | contig 15899 bp, 17 predicted proteins | sample 354166metaG_FD_185968 | JGI IMG/M metagenome (GOLD analysis project Ga0256839, IMG submission 185968) | Hydrothermal vent microbial communities from Mid Atlantic Ridge, Atlantic Ocean - 354-166 | ecosystem: Environmental > Aquatic > Marine > Hydrothermal vents | place: Atlantic Ocean: Mid... | reverse complement strand
AAGATATTGTCGGCCAGGGTGATAAACACCGGCCGGGCCGGCATATCTACCGTAGCTTCATTGCCGGCCGTGCTACTGGCCGTTGATTTATTTGCCCTAAACTTAGCCGGTATATTGAACATTGCGCTAAGCAGTACGAGGATAACAATTATATGCTTCATTTTTTGTTCTATGTTGGTTTGCTTTACAAATTTGCGGGGTATTAAGGTCAGTTTTCTACGAAAAAAACCTATTTTGGCGTTTAGGTATTTTACCTATAGATGAAGAAGGCAAAAACTATCCATATCCTCAGCCCCCTGTTAGGCTTGCTGCTACTCAGCCTGGGCCCTGCCACGGCCGTGGGGCAGTCGCGGGAATTTTTATTTAACAATGGCATTAACTACCTGCTGGTAGATAAAGAAATGGCTATCCAGCAGTTTTCTAAGGCCATTGCCCTTGATTCCAGCTTTAGTGCCGCCTATTTTTACCGGGGTATTGCCGAGTTTAAAAGCGGCCATTATGAACCCGCCATTGCCGATTTCAACAAAGTAGCTGAACTCGATACCACCCTGAAGATCATCCACATGTACCAGGGATTTGCCTACCGCCAGTTGGGCGACAGTGAAAAAAGCCTGCAAGCGTTTACTACCTACCGGAAAGCACAAAAAGACCTGCGCCCGGTAGAATACCGGATAATCGGCAAAGCTAAAATGCAAAATGGCGATGTCAGCGGGGCGATCAAAGACTTTGAACAGGCCCTGGACAAAGAGAGCAGCGAATCGCAATACTATTATTTGTTTTTAGCCCTCTTCAACAACAAAGAATACCGCAAGGCCCTGCAGCAAATAAACCTGGCCATAGCCGAGAATGAAGGTTTTTATGGCTATTACCTTAACCGGGGCAATACCAAACTAATGCTCGGTGATTTTAATGAGGCAATAACAGATTACGATTACGCCTTATCGCTGGAACCGGGCGTGCCCGACAGTTATTTTTTAAGGGGCCGCGCCCTCGATACCCTAAAACAACACGACCAGGCCATTATGGATTTCACCCGGGCCATCGAGTTAAACCCCGATGACGGCACCTACTACTCCAAGCGGGGTAACGCCCGCTTTGCCACGGGCAACCGCAATGGCGCCTGCCTCGACTGGACCATAGCCGGCAACCTGGGGTACTACGAAGACTTTGATAAAATAAAATCACTTTGTGAATAACTACATTCCCTAACAATTTTAAATCTAACTATCATGGATAACAGAAAGTTTTTACCTTATGCAGTAGTCGTGTTTTTGGTCCTCGTTGGCGGGCTGATCCTTTCCAACAGCACCTTTTTAACCATCGATGCCGGTGAGGCCGGGGTGTTGTTTAAACGTTTTGGCGATGGCCTGGACAAAGAAACCATTTACGGGCAGGGGTTCCATGTAGTAGCCCCGTGGAACACCATGTATATTTATAATGTTAAGGAGCAAACGGCCGAAGAGTCTATGAGTGTGCTGGACCGGAACGGCCTGTCCATGAGTGTGGATGTAACCGTGCGCTTTAACCCCTACCAGGATAAAATCGGTTACGTGCATGAGCGCTTTGGCAAAGGCTATGTGCAAACCCTGGTTATCCCCGAAGTGCGCTCGGCCGTGCGCCAGGTAATGGGCCGCTATTCTGCCGAAGAAATTTACTCCACCAAAAGGGCCGAAGTAGAGCAAAATATAATTACCGAAGCCGAAAATACTCTTAGCAGCCCCGAGAATAATATCCGCATGAATGCCCTGTTGATCCGGGAGGTAGAACTGCCCACCAACATTAAACAAGCCATTGAAAACAAACTGCAGCAAGAGCAGGAGGCCCTGGCCTACCGTTTTAAGTTAGATAAGGAAAAATCGGAGGCAGAAAGAAAAAGGATTGCTGCGGAAGGCGAGGCCGCGGCCAACAAAATTATCAATAGCAGCTTAACCGGGGAACTGCTGAAAATGCGTGGTATTGAGGCCACCATAGAAATCGCCAAGTCACCAAATTCCAAGGTAATTGTGATTGGCAGTGGCGGTGAAGGGCTGCCCCTTATTTTAGGCAATAATTAACATATATACAATGACCTGGTGCCTTTTATTTGTGTTCCTTTTTCGCTAATTTCGTAGCCAGTTAATTAGGTTAAAAGGTAAACATAATATTATGGTAAAATCAGCTCAATTAAGCATCAACGGCAACACATTTGAACTGCCCGTTGTTGAAGGCTCTGAACACGAATTAGCTATTGATATTGGCAAGCTTAGAGGTCAGAGCGGCATAATAACACTGGACCCGGGATATAAAAATACCGGGGCCACTACAAGTGCTATTACATTTTTAAATGGCGAGGAAGGTATCCTCCGGTACCGGGGGTATTCCATTGAAGAACTTGCTGAAAAATCTACTTTTATCGAAGTGGCCTACCTACTCATTTATGGTGAGTTGCCCAATGCCGAAGAGTTAGGTAAATTTCAGAACGCCATTAAATATCATACCCTTGTTCATGAAGATATTAAAACTATCTTAACCGGGTTTCCTTCCAATGCCCACCCGATGGGGGTATTGTCTTCGTTGGTAACCTCACTTACGGCCTTCTATCCGGAATCGCTCGACCCTAACCGGTCGAAAAAGGAAGTGGACCTGAGTATTGCCCGTATCATTGCCAAGCTGCCTACTTTCGCTGCCTGGACCTATAAAAACCAGGTTGGGCAGCCGGTTAACTACCCGAAAAACAAATACGATTATGTTTCTAACTTCCTCTATTTAATGTTCGCCAACCGGGCAGAAGAATATGAAGTTAACCCGGTAGTGGCCAGGGCCTTAGACAAATTGTTGATCCTGCATGCCGATCATGAGCAAAATTGCTCAACCTCTACGGTCAGGATCGTGGGGTCTTCGCATGCCAGCTTATTTGCTTCGGTATCGGCCGGTATCAGCGCCCTGTGGGGGCCGCTGCATGGTGGCGCTAACCAGGCGGTGATTGAGATGCTGGAGAACATCAGAAAAGATGGTGGCGATACCCAGAAATGGATGGACAAAGCCAAAGACAAAGACGACCCGTTCAGGCTGATGGGCTTTGGCCACAGGGTGTATAAAAACTTTGACCCGCGGGCCAAAATCCTTAAAAAAGCCGCTGACGATGTGCTGCAGGCCCTGGGGGTTGATGACCCCATCCTGGATATAGCCAAAGGCCTGGAAGAAGTGGCCCTGAAAGACAGCTACTTCGTTGAACGCAAGCTTTACCCTAATGTGGACTTCTACTCGGGCATTATTTACCGTGCCCTCGGTATTCCGGTAGATATGTTTACGGTGATGTTTGCCCTGGGCAGGTTGCCGGGTTGGATAGCCCAGTGGAAAGAAATGCGCGAAAGCGGTGAGCCGATTGGCCGTCCACGCCAGATCTATGTTGGCCATCCGGCACGCGCTTATGTCAACATAGAGAAAAGATAAGCGTTTTTTCACACAGTTAATAACACCCTGAATCGAAAAATGAGTAGATTCGGGGTGTTTTATTATAGCAACATACTACCATGACCTTAGCAGATGACTTTAACCGGGCGGTAAGCCGGTCGAAAGAACTGACCACCCGCCCCGCCAACGAAGATCTATTAAAACTGTACGCCCTGTACAAGCAAGCTACCGAGGGTGACGTAAGCGGGGAAAGACCGGGGGGCTTCGACTTTAAAGGGGCGGCCAAATACGATGCCTGGGCCGCAGTGCAAGGAATGCCGGCCGATAAGGCACGGCAGGAATACATTAACCTGGTGAACGCCTTGCACGCCAGAGAGGGCCATAATTAAGTTAACCAGTTGATGGAAGTCTTTTATCAACCGGCAATCTCCGATGGTGTCCACGAACTCTCACCCGAGGAATCAAAACACTGCGTGAAAGTACTGCGCCACAGCATAGGCGACATCATCCATGTAGCCGATGGCCGGGGGGCGCTGTTTGCCGTACGGATTACCGAAGCCAACGCCAAAAGGTGTACCTTTCAGCTTGTCAGCCATTCCCGTAAGGAAGAAAAGGCTTATCATATCAGCATCGCCATCGCCCCTACCAAAAGCATCGACCGCATTGAGTGGTTTGTGGAAAAGGTGGTAGAACTGGGCGTTGACGAAATTATGTTTTATTTTGCCCGCTATTCGGAACGCAAGAAATTGAATATGGAGCGGCTGGAGAAGAAAGCCATTGTGGCCATGAAGCAATCGGAGCAGTTTATCCTGCCCAAACTAAGCCTGTTTAACAGCTTTGGCGCCTGCCTGCAGGCGGCTGACCATTTCCCGCAGCGGTTTATCGCCCATGTGGACCGCGCCAACCCTTACCATCTGATGGATGTGGCCCAACCGCACCAGGATACTGTTGTTTTTATTGGCCCTGAAGGCGATTTCTCCGAAGAAGAGCTGGTGAAGTCTTTTGCGGCCGGTTTTACCAAAGTAAGCCTGGGCGAAAACCGTTTGCGTACCGAAACCGCGGGCCTGGCCGCCTGCCATATCTTAACCCTGATCAACCGTTAGATGGTGCTCAATTACATCTGGATAGGCTTTTTCCTGCTTGCCTTTGTAATTGGCCTGGTGCGGCTGATCTTTCTGGGCGATGTGGCTATTTTTCCGGAAATGTTCAACAAAACCCTGGAGATGGCCAAAGTAGGTTTTGAAATATCCCTGGGCCTTACCGGGGCCATGACCCTGTGGCTGGGGATTATGAAAATTGGTGAAAAAGGGGGCATTGTACACATCTTTTACCGCCTGACCGGGCCCCTGTTACGTAAACTTTTCCCTTCGTTGCCCCCCGACAGCACGGCCTACGGGCCGATGATCATGAACGTATCGGCCAATATGATGGGCCTTGACAATGCCGCCACCCCCCTGGGACTGAAGGCCATGGAAGAGATGCAAAAGGTAAATCCCAGCAAGGATACTGCCTCCGATGCGCAAATCATGTTCCTGGTGCTCAACACCTCGGGGTTAACCATCCTGCCCATCAACGTGATGGTCATCCGCTCGCAAATGGGCGCTGCCGACCCCTCGGATATCTTCATCCCTACCCTGCTGGCTACATATTTTGCTACCCTGGCCGGGCTGATAATCGTATCGTTCTACCAAAAAATCAACCTGCTCAACAAAACCGTGCTGGCCTATCTTGGTTCGCTAACCCTGTTTATCCTCGGGCTCATCGGGTACCTTGCTACCTTACAGCAAGCCGAAATAGCCACGTTCTCCTCTGTGGCCAGTAATTTAATCCTCTTTTCCACCATCATCTTCTTTATCCTGCTGGCCATGCGCCAACGAATAAACGTATATGAAGCTTTTATTGAAGGCGCTAAAGAAGGTTTTGGTATTGCCGTAAAAATAATTCCCTACCTGGTAGCCATGCTCGTGGCCATCGGGGTTTTCCGGGCTTCGGGTATGCTCGACTACCTGGTTGACGGGGTGGCCTGGGCCTTTCACAGTATGGGCGTGAATGCCGATTTTGTTTCTTCGTTGCCCACCGCCTTTATGCGCCCCCTAAGCGGCAGTGGCGCCCGGGGCATGATGATTGAAACCATTACTACCTATGGCGTAGATTCTTTTGCCGGCAGGCTAGCCAGTGTTATGCAGGGCACCACCGAAACTACCCTGTACGTAGTAGCCGTTTATTTTGGTGCTGTTAACATCCGCAAAACCCGCTATGCCGTTACCTGTGGCCTCTTTGCCGATGCCGTAGGCATTCTGGCAGCTATCTTGATTTCCTATTTGTTTTTCCATTAATGCTAACCCTTTAAACCAGGCCCTTAGACTCCGGCTCAGCGGGGTCTAACGACCTGATGTAATTAACTGACAAACAATCGTTTGGGGGTTAATTTACCTCATTATTCACGAAAATCGTGAATAATCCGGGTTAAGCCAATCCGGGAAAAATAGCCGTGCGGCAACTAACCCCGTTTGTTCGGCTAATAATAGTCCAGCCTGATGGTTATCTGCCGGTCGTCATCCACCAGGAATTTGCAGGATGCAAAAGAAGGTGCCCTTAGTTTCGGCCGGATGTTATTAGAGAAAGCAAAGGGTTCTTTTGGCACCCGTAACAGGTTTTTATCACATTTACCATTGCCGTTTTCATCATGGTAAAGGGCAAGGGCGTAATCCCCGGCCGGCACATCAAAATAACACGTTGCGGTCGTCTCCCGTACAGGAATTGTTCGGGTACGATATTCCCTATTGTCTTTAGGGAACGTCTCAGGGTCATTATACAGGGCCACCTCCAAATTGCCGGTCACCCTGTGTATGCTGGTCACCGTTACCGTAATACGGTAGGTAGTGTCCTGGGCATTAGCCATAACGCCCATGCCGGTAAGCAGTACTATGATAATGCTGGTTTTCATGCTAAACTTTTACCCATCCGTACAAATGCAAGGTATGAAGGGCCCAGGGCAATCCTGAATTCAGCCGCTGCCGTATACCCCAGGTACTTATACAGGCTGATTGCCGTTAAGTTATCCTGCTCCACATCCAGCACCATTTGGGTTGCCTGCTGTTGCCGGCCCCTTTCTTCACAGGCTGCAATCAGCCGGCTGGCAATACCTTGCCCCCGGTAATTTTCATAGGTAGCAATATTGCTGATATAGCAGGCCCCGGACGGCAAACTGCCTATGGTTTTATCCAACTGCAGGAGTACGGGCAGCCTTTTTAGCATTTGCAGCCCGCATTGGGCAAAAAGAAGCGCCCCGGTACGCAGGTTCTCTTTTCTTTTTACTGCGCAATCATAGGCCAGTAGCATTCCGGCCACAGTATTTTCCCGTAAGGCAAACAAGGTATGCCGGTAGCTGAAAAGGTTCCTTTCACGGACGTACAGCCCCGCCAAAGCCCTGCCCGCCCTGGCGCCAAACAGTGCCGGAAAATAAGCTGCCGAAAGCAGCACCAAATGGGAAAAATCCTCTTTAAATAAGCGTTTGCCTGGCACAATAGCCGTCATGGCCCAACCCCATTAACGATACCCCCGGGTATAAACCGTACGATTGGTAGCAGAAGGCCCGCCCAATACCCCGCTGCGTGTGGTTTCCACCACCAGCGATGGCTCAAAGGGCGAGCGGGCTGCCGGCTGCAACCATAGGGTCTGGGTTACTTCCCCCGTTAACCATTGGCCGTCAGCCGGATTTTGGAACGTATGTTTTGTGCTGATAACCAATCGGTTACCCTCCCATGTAGCCGTAGAAACCGGTGCCGGGCCGGTACGCCCCATGGGAATAGCGTTTTCCGTGGCCTGGCCGTCAAGGGCATAGCGGTATTTTATCAACGGCTGGATTTCCCGCGGCACAAAAAACACCCGTTCCACCACCAGCTCATTTTCATGGTGTACGATGGATAGCTTATCGCCCCAGCCGCTGCCCAGTGTGGGTACCGGTGGTACTGCCGGCCGGCCCGTAGGCGGGGCTGCGCTAACCACGGAGGTTGACCAGGTGCCTGAAAAGTCAGGGTTGGGCAATGCAGGCGAACGCGGGCCGATATCCTGGCGGTCGGTACGCGCATAGGTGGCCACCGGCTGGCCGGAACCGGCAGGTGGTGGCGTGTAGGGGTCGTCTATACCACCCGGTACCCGCGGATACTCGATCAGTGAGGCCTCATATTCGGCCACAATGCCATCCATTATACTGATTACCCAGGGGTAAAAGTCTTTGACATCGGTTTCTTCCCGCGGATCAACCCGCAAATCGAACAGACGCACCTTGTTTTCCGGGTGCGGGTCCGGCATTTCCGTGAGGAAATGGTACCACAACTTCCAGTCGTGCCACTTTACCGCCATTACATGCCCTTCCCTGGCAAGGTAAATCACGCTTTCGCGATTGGCGTGTGCCTGTTCCCCGGTAAAGAAAGGTAATTGGTTGACACCATCAATAATCCGGTCACCGGGCACTATCTCCGGGGCGCCCACGGCTGCTGCAAGGGTAGGAAAAAGATCGACCTCATGCACCACCTCATTGGATACCTGGCCGGGCTTGATTTTACCGGGCCAGCGTATAACACAAGGCGTACGGATGCCCCCTTCCATAGCGGTATTATAATACCCGCGCCAGGGGCCGGCAGTACCCCGCCAGGGGCGCCTCATTTCCGCACCATTATCGCTACACCAGATAAGCAAAGTGTTTTCGGCTATACCCAGCCGCTCCAAAGCCTGCATAATCAGTCCCACATTATAGTCCACATCGGCCATGGCATCACCCATATCGCCTGCCCCGGTAGTGCCGGCAATATCGGGGTGGGCCAGGGCCGGAAAATGCGTCTGTGTCATGGGATAGTACACAAAGAAAGGCTTATCCTGCCTGACACTCTTTTCCATAAAGGCAATGGCCCTCTCTGCCGCTTCCCGGTCAATGGTCCTGCGGGTTTCAAGATTGTAGGGTTTTACTTTCTTGGCGGGTTTACCGGCTTTACCTTCCCAGATATACGGTACTTCGTAAAGCTCCGGATCAAAGCCTTCGTAAGAAGTAAACTGGGCTGTATGGCTGGTACCCGGGATACCATACCAGCTATCAAACCCCTGGTCTGTAGGCTCCCTGCGCCCCTGCCAATTGGAGCCGCCAACGTGCCACTTGCCAAAAAGGCCGGTGGCATACCCCTGCGACTGCAGTGCCTCGGCAATGGTTTCTTCCCAGAGGGTCATCCCCGCAGCATAGCCCTGGCCCGTGCGCACCGCATAACGCCCGGTAAGCAGGGCAATACGGGAAACAACGCACGAGTATTCCACATTAAAGTTTGTCAGCCGGATACCCTCATCGGCTATCCTGTCGATATTGGGCGTAGGCACATTGCGGACACCTCCATAGGCGCCAACCTCACCAATACCTAAGTTATCGGGGAAAATAAGGACGATATTGGGCCTTTCCTGGCCGTACGCCAGGGCGCTGAAAACAATGCTCAATAAACCAGTGCCGCAGAATCTGAAAAACTTAACCATACTCCTTTTTGTTAACATGCAAAAAATAAAGCCAACTGCTCTCTCATCAATAAAGTTAACCCCAATTATTCACAATTCCGGTGAATAATGACGGAAATCAATTGATAAAAAAGTAACCCTTGCAGGAAAACAGTCCTTACCCGGGCAGAAAATAAGATACTTTTCAGTTGCCGGCCAGCGGGGAGGCCTGCTTTCCCATGGTTTGCGGTACTTTAAAAAGCTATTCTACCGGGTTACTTAGGCTCTTTGTCCAGAAAAAATTCAGGAAACCGTTCTTTACTGATATTGGGCTTGTATATTTCTTCCCTGTACCAATTGGCATACCACCTACGGTAAATATCTTCTTTTACAAACAGAATACCATAGGGGGCCGTTTCGGCCACAGCAAAGTCATATGTATCTATCGCCTTGAAAACGGTTTTTGCACACCCGGCCCTTTTGCCATCGTGCAGTTCTATTAACATAGCTTTTGTCTGCGGCAGCCATGATTGATAATTACGGGTAAAAACATCTTTTTCGCTTCCCTCTATATTCATCTTAAGAAAGTCGATATGGGGAAAACCAAACTTGCCTAACAAGTGCCCCAAAGAAAAGCCAATAGTCAGGTTTTCGCTTTTTGTCGCTGCGGAGGAACCGGATATTTCATGCACCACAAAACCATCTTCCTGGCCTGCTTCAATCTTCAGGTTAATTTCTTTGTTCCAAAGGGCCCCATGCAATACAGTAATATTTTTGTACGGATTAACGTTTTTCAGGGTAAAGTCATAATTTTCCTTGTCGGGCTCAATGCTGATAATCTTACAATCGGGCCACCAGTTGGCAAACAGGATTGCCGTATAGCCAATATTGGCCCCCGCATCTATCACATAGCGGGTATCAGACAAGTAAGCTTTTTGCTCCAGATAGGGATCAATAAAAGTGTTGACAAAAGACTGCATGTCGGCCCGTATCGCCCGAATATGCAGGGGGTGGGGAAACCCATTTATTTCCAGGGTGTGAATCTCATTTTTTTCGTATTTACCGGATTCGATCGCTGCAAAAAGGGCTAATAATTTACGGGCTTGCTCCTTCCCTAAGAGGTCAACATAGCGTGGCTTAGCGGCTAAAATCTCATCAATATTTTCCATATATTTTAATTTCAATGCCAGGTCAACGTATCAACCTCCGGCCTTTTTACCAGACTAGGGGTATTTGGTTAAACCATGAGTAATAATAACGGTAACAAAGGTAACTAAAATCAGGATAGAAATGTTTTGGTCATCCGGGTAATTAGAAGCGGCCGGGTTTCCCATAGGTGAATTTTCCTTTTTTTCGTACTGAGGCAGTTTAGCGGCACTAAACAGGAAAATCAAGCCTGCAACAGGCAGGCGGATTTCCGGTTCCGGATTTTTCTCCTTATATTTACTGCCGTTAACCACAATTATTATATAGACAGCGCAATTATGAAAAAAATTATTCTTCTGGGCGCCAGCAACCGCTGGCAGCTAATTAGTACTGTTTTTATCCTGCTCATCAGTATAGCCAACTTTGTCCTTGCTTCCGATGACGAACCGTTACTTAGTGCCCTCCGGATTGCCTTGCTGGCGGGAGCCTTTCTATTGCTTATCTTCCAACTGTTATCCTCGGTAAAAGCATCTAAATATGCCGTCAGGGTGGTTATTGACGAAGATGATATTGTCTTCAAAACCCATTTCTTCAGTCGGCCACAACAACTTAAATGGCAAAACATTAAAAGCATAGCCTTTCACCCCTACAAGATAAGCTTCCGCCTGGCCAATGACAGCGTAGATATCAGCTATACTACTTTAGCAAAAATTTCTGTGGAAATTAAAGAAAACATCCGGCACCTTGCCCGGCAGAAAGGGATTGAAATCAGTGGCGGGTAGTGGCTGTTTATAGGTCTCGAGATGAAAATAATTGTATTTATAATCGCATCCCTACTGGCAATTTCATCAAATGGCCAGACCACAAGAGTAAAGGTAAGCCTTCAGGGCTTAAAGAGTATTGAGGGCTTATTTTTATGGGAAAGTAACCGGCTATACAAAGTACCCCGTAACAAAACAGTTGATATCCCTGTCGATAACCTGCCAACCATTTTATATCTGGCAACGAAACGCAGGGGTAAAATTAAGGTTCAGCGGCTACTTTGGGTAGAAACCAATGAAATTTCCCTATCCGGTTCCCTGCCAAACCAAATAATGCTAAGCCCATTGGCCAAAGAGCAAAGTATGGCAGATGCCGTTTTGGTTAGTAAAGGGAAAGTTGACCAAGATTCAGAATTGTTTGTTTCAAGGCCCTACATAGTCTATCTGAGTAGGGAATTATCACGCCACGATGAAGATTCTTTGCAAGTTTTGCTCAACAAGATTCCCGGTGAAACAAAATCTTTTTGGGCAACTAAGAAAATTGAGGAATATCTCAATCAACTTCAATCTGTGGGTTTTAACACAACAACAAATCAATTTAAATATCTCGTAGCAAAAAACAAAAAGAACGAGGAGCAAGAATTCAGGCACAATAGCCATAAACTATTGCTCGTGGACTTTAGCGCGAGTGTTTGTCTCCCTTGTATAAAAGATATAAAAAAGCTGAGGCAACTAAACAATAAATACGGTAAGCAAGTAGAGCTATTATCCCTATGGGACGATCCAAAACATGAACTCTGGTTAAATGTTGCCAGTAAGCAGAAAAAAATGATTAACTGGACTAGTTTGCGGGATGAAACAGGGGCTATCTTCAAGGCTTTTAACATAAAAGAATACCCAACCTACATGCTATTTGACCCCACAGGCAAGCATATTAAAACGTTTATCGGAGCCAATCATAATCTGGAAAGGAGTATAAAACAGTACCTGAAAATAACATTTTAGTGAAACACTTCTTAACCCGAAAAATTCATAAGAATTTTTCGCCCGCAGGGCTGATGACCCCGAGCCCTCGGGGCAACAAGATTGAAAGAATTGAACTTTCCAAAAAAAAGGTTAAATTTAAGCTCAAAATACCCCGGTACAAGATATCGGGGAACATGAACTTGAGGGAAGTCCCCTGCAAGCACTTAAATCAACTATAAGTATAGCCAAACTAATAGTCTGAATTTTTAATTGTTTCATTTTTTGTAATTATTAAATTGGGCATATCCAATGCCTCTTGCATAGTTATCCATCAAAAGATTGATTTTAGGTTGGCAATAATTTTTTGGGCCAACTCATAGTATTGGTTAGGCTCTGACGGAATATACAGTTTGCCTGCGTTCATGACGAACTGCTTTTCCAGATTAATTGCATTAACACCCATATCTTTGCCTATACTATCAATATCCACCTCCCAATCCTCACCTATTTCACGAGTCCATTCGGCATGATTATAGGTAATTAACGGGTTTCTATCATAGTTATTCAGGGCGGCTATATCATCTTCAGCCAAAGAGAAACCACCCAATTTCTGGGCAATTAACTTATATCTATTCCAATATTCAAGATCGGCATCCGCATGGTATATATTTATTTCAGAAACAAAAGGAATACCATTGAAATAGGTGAACCGTATGTTACCGGAAGCTTTTACCCGCTTTTGCTTTGCATTTAACCAGAGCCTTTTACTATTCTTGAACTTTACTTGCGTTATTTCTAAATTGTCCTGAACAAACACGGTTCCTGTTTCTTTGCCCCGGCTAAAGGAAATTACGTTAATTAGTTTTCCGCTTTCCAGATATAAACTATCCAGCTTAAACTTGTATTTGCTTATTTCTGCCTGCGAAAGCAGTCCTTTTTTTTCAAAATGACGAAAAAAATTGAGACATGCACCTGCTCCAATACTTGCTTTGGTGCTATCCGCAAGCAATGCACGCCATTCCCTGGCAGGAGTACTAACCCTAGTGTTTTCGCAGTAAAATTTAAAAAGAGCTAAGGGGGCCCAACCGATTTGCTCTCCCATATATATACTATAACCTAAACTTTCATTAAAAAAGACATATTTGTTATCTATCTTGGCTTTTTCCTTGTAGTAGGCTCGGGCTATATGTGGGGTTTCTCTCTTTTGCCTGTTGTAATAGGCTACTGCCTTAGTCATAAACTCCACAGGCATAAAGTCTTCACCGGGACTAGCCTGTATGACAACCTCTTCCAGCTCGGTCGGCTGCGGTGTCAACAATATTTTTAACATAGTATCCCCCGGCATGTTGGCAACCGGCATCGCTTTTCTTTCGTAGCCCAAATAAGAAAAGACAACTGTATCCAGTTTGTCGAAAGTATTTAAATTAAAAGCAAAAAGCCCCTCTTCATCCGTAACAAATCCAATCTCTCGGCTCTTTATAATGATATGGGCAAAAGGCAGGGGAAATTGTGTTTTCTGATCAACTACCCTTCCTTGCAGGCTGTGTTTTTCTTGAGAAAAACAGCTAAAACTGGCTGTAACTAGTATAAGCAGCAGAAGCAAATATTTATACATTTGACAATATTTTGGATATTACTAATCTATAATGGAAGCCTTCAGTACCAGCCGATGAAACCGTTGATCTGTATTTGTTCTTACAGTTGCGTTAATTCGTGTTTCCGGCAATTTGTCTTTTGTATCCAAAACCAGTTTAACCCAACCTTCCTGACCGGGCAAAACCTTATTTGATGAAACTTCATAAGAAGTACATGTGCAATCGGGGTTCACATATTCAATAGTTAAAACGTTTTCTCCAGTATTTTTAAACGTGTAGATACCCTCAATCACTTCACCTCTTTTGACATTCTTAATCTCTATTTTCGTTTTTTCAAAGATCAACTTGCTATGTACTTTCTCATCAATAGTTTCAACAGATTTATCCACATGTTCGGTTTCTGAACAAGAAAACAGTAGTATCACACATAATGTCAGGAAGATAAATAAATCAATTCTCATATTTTAAACCGGTAAATTACTATTTGCTCACGCTCTTCATCAAATATTGCCTTGGAAAAGTAATACGGTTTAATATATCCCAGTATTACAAATTCTTTTGGAACATCGACATCTGCAATCAAGACATTTTCCCGGTATATCTGAAGGCCATCCACCTTTTGTTTATTTCCTTTCTTGTACGACCTGAAAAGCAGTGTGTTCGCCTCATCATAAAACAGTTCTTCATAATATCCCTTTTGGGGTTTGTCTGCAAAATACAGATGTCTGATTTTATTTATATCAAAATTCGTAGTTAGTGGTGTATAGTTGGCATTCATGTTCCTGCCAGCATACCCAAACTTTCTCAAAAGGTTAAAGTCATAGTCATACATGTAAATTAGTGAGTCTATTTCATGGGTAATAAATATTTCATCTTCAGAAGTCAGAGTAAAGCTATAGAATGAATGATGCCCAAGGTACTTGTTTTCCAGATACACCGGTGGCCTACGGCCATTAAGCCCAACAACTTTTGCCTTCCTAATATCTATACTGGCCATAATTCTACCTTTTTTATAATAATCTTCTGATACAAAGGCATTAAAATCCTTGTGTTCCGAGTATATCGGAACGAGTACAACATCAGGATGTTTAAAGCTATTGATAATCTTAAATTTCTCATACTCAAAACCATATAGCGATATCTCCGCGGGATCTGGTGAGTCTATCTGGTAAATATCCGTATAAGTGTACTCCCCCCGCCAATCAATGACTTTTTTGGCAATTCTGTTCCAGTTTTTATCATATAAATGCAAATCCAATGAACTACCCACAAACAGTTTTCGCCCATCATGGAGAAAACAAAAAGAGTCAACAAATTTTAAATCCAGTTCCTTCGGCCCTGCGCCCTGGCCAAGTTTTCTTGTAATAAGCTGCCCGTCCAGGTCCAGAATATATACCCAACAAAACAACTTATCAATTAAATAAATTGAATCGCCAGAGATTGCCGAAAAACCAAGATAAGAGGTGTTTACATTAGTTAAGGTAATTGTATCAATATTTATCTTATTCATTTCAATCTTTTTATTACCAGATATCTCCCCTGCGAAGAACGAAGAATAGGCTGGGTTATTCTGAGACTTGAAACAGCTTGTTGCTACCAACATATAACCCGTTAAAATCAGCAGTATCCCTTTCTTGTTCATGGTAAGTAATTTATTATGTAAACCTGTAAAGATGGGGCCATCATGGCCCATCTTTACAGGATAACTATTTGTTATTTAGCAGTTGCCATTGTAATCTTGGCAATTTACATTAGGATTGCCAACAGCACAATTTGCCCTGCTTCCACTGGCTTTGCATTTACCCCAAAAATTACAGTGGCACACGATACTGCTGTCATCCTCAAGTGAACCTTGTCCGTTCATAGCAAGAGGGATGATTGAGAAGCCAAGGAAAAACATTAACGCAATGCTTAACATAGGCTTCCTAAAGATATTGGTCATAGCTTTCATAATGAAATTAATTTAGAAACATTCCTACTTTTAATATTCAGGCTTTTCGGAATCCGCCTGCAATACTTATAACCGGTTTGGTACTGCTATTTATTTTTGCTAACTTGAAAAATCTGCATTAAAAATGCAAACAGCATGTCCCATAAAGTCCCATAAAGTCCCATAAAGTCCCATAAAGCGAAACGCCCGGAGGGGTATGGGGTTACGTTTTTATGCAGTTATTTTTTGGTTTATTTGGGTCATTTTCCACTTCAAAAAAGAGCCTCGGGCTAAATGGGCGGTGGGCTTTTGCCAGCGGGTTGTTTTGGGAAGTGGCTGTATATAGGGCGCGGGCAAAGGTGAAAAATTGGCCCATTGGGTTATAACCCGGAAAGTTCATAAGAATTTTTCGCCCGCAGGGCTGATGAACTGCAAAATAGTGTAAACCAACATGTTATGCGCAAAATACAGGATGACTCAAAGTTTAAGCATGACCCAAATTTGAGGGTAAAATATTTTGTACTCATCTATTATTCACGATTTTCATGAATAATCCGGGCTAAGCTGACAACGCACCTGGTAGCAGGGCCTATGCCGGGGTTGGCATGGCCTGTAAAAGCGCATGGATACGGG
>Ga0256839_1003583_pt1 | contig 15901 bp, 12 predicted proteins | sample 354166metaG_FD_185968 | JGI IMG/M metagenome (GOLD analysis project Ga0256839, IMG submission 185968) | Hydrothermal vent microbial communities from Mid Atlantic Ridge, Atlantic Ocean - 354-166 | ecosystem: Environmental > Aquatic > Marine > Hydrothermal vents | place: Atlantic Ocean: Mid... | reverse complement strand
CATTCTTCTCTGCCATGTGATTATGCCCTTGTGATCTTGGCATAACTCTAGTTGCTTCAGGACGAGCTGGTTTTGATGGAATATGAACCTTTGGCATCTCTGCTTCTTGCATAACTGGCATTTCATCAATAGGCTTTGATGTTGTGGAGCTTGGCACATAAGGCTCAACCACAACATCATCATTTTCATATGCCTTCGATACAGCTTCCTGTGCAATTTTATTTGTTGAGCTTTCAACAATAGCCTCCGCTACAGCGCTCTCAACTTGATTATCTACTCTTGCTATACTATCAACACTAATTACACGCTCAATATTAGGTTGCACAGGATCCATCGCCTGCACCATAGATGCATCTGTGCCAGTAGCTACAACTGAAACACGAATCGCACCATCAAGCCTTTCATCATAAGTGGCTCCAAAAATAATATTAGCATCGCCATCAACTTCTTCACGAATTCTGCTAGTGGCCTCTTCAACTTCATGTAACGTTAGGTCTTGTCCACCAGTTATAGAAACTAGCAAACCACGCGCACCCTGCATTGAAACATCATCAAGCAATGGATTTGCAATAGCCGCTTCTGCTGCATGACGAGCGCGATCTTCACCAGTTGCTTCACCAGTCCCCATCATCGCTTTACCCATTCCACGCATAACTGAGCGAACATCAGCAAAATCAAGATTAATAATACCCTCTTTAACCATCAAGTCGGTAATACAGGCAACACCAGAATAAAGCACTTCATCAGCCATGCCAAACGCATCTGCAAAAGTTGTCTTTTCATTAGCTACTCTAAATAGATTTTGGTTTGGAATAACAATCAATGTATCAACATGGCGGTGCAACTCATCAATACCATCATCGGCAAGACGCATACGGCGATTTCCTTCAAACTGAAATGGCTTAGTAACAACACCGACAGTTAATATGCCCTGCTCACGCGCAGCTCTTGCAACTACTGGCGCAGCCCCTGTGCCAGTTCCGCCACCCATGCCGGCAGTAATAAACACCATATGAGAACCACTTAGATGATCGTTAATCTCATCAAAGCTTTCTTCAGCTGCTGCACGCCCAACCTCTGGATGCGAGCCAGCGCCCAACCCTTCAGTAACAGTAACGCCTAGTTGAATAATGCGTTGAGCTTTGGACAAAGCAAGTGCTTGAGCATCGGTATTTGCAACAACAAATTCAACCCCCTCTAGACCAGATTCAATCATATTATTTACGGCATTACCCCCAGCTCCACCTACACCAAATACGGTGATACGCGGCTTAAGTTCTTGGACATTAGGAATTGTAAGATTTATAGTCATTGGTTTACCCCTTTGGGAAGCGCTGTTTAGGCAGCAATTTACCCCCAAATTCGTTAATCCAAAGCTAACAATTTTAATGATTTTGTTAACAAAGTTACTTTTTTAGCACAAATCGCCTAATTTTATTAACCAGAAGAAACCATAAATATTATATTTTATTTAATTTGATTTATTAAAGTTACTATATAACCAATTGCCAATTCGAGAAAAATACCCTCTGCTACCACCAAAAACACTAGCAACATTTGGCGCAATATATTCGTGTTGGCAAATTTGCGGATAAATCAACATTCCTGCAATTGTTGCAAAAGCTGACCCCTTTGCTTCCTCTGGAAGGCTAGCAATGCCAAGCGGACGACCCATTCTGACATGACGAGACAATATTCGTCTTGCTAATTCAGACAGACCCGTTAACTCACTTGCCCCCCCTGTAAGCACAAATCTTCTACCCGAGACATCCATCATTGAGGCAAAAATCATGCGATCACGAACAGCCTCTAAAATTTTCTCAACCATCGGGCGCACTATTCTATTTAAAGTTGCTCTAGTTATTGCATTTGGCGCTTCGCCTTCGCTTGCCCCTATCGGCGTTATTGCAATTAACTCACGCTCATCAGCCTGCCCAGGCAACACAGAGGCATAAATAGTTTTAATACGTTCTGCATCTTCAATACTTATTGATAGTGCGCGAGCAATTTCTAAGCTGATATTATCCCCCCCCATAGGAATTGAATCGCAATATACTAATTTACCTTCATTAAATACGCTAACACTAGTTGTAGCCCCGCCAAAGTCAACGCATGCAACGCCCAATTGCGCCTCATCATCAACTAAGGTCGAAAGCGCACTGGCATAAGGAGTTGCAATGAATGCCTGCACTTGAATGTGACAATGATTTAAAGCCAGCTCAATATTACGCATTGGCAAAGTCTTTGCACTAATCACCACAACATCAACACCCAAGCTTTCACCAACCATACCAATCGGCTCAAGCACACCACGCTGTCCATCAAGAGAGAAGCCAATAGGTATAGCATGGATAATTGAGCGATCTTTTTTTACGCTAACCTCATTCACTGATTTCAAAACCTTTGCCAGATCAGCCTTTTCAACCTCTTGCCCCCCAAGAGAAACAGAAGCGCTAAAAGCCTGTGACCCTAACTCACCAGCACTGACATTAACAATGATAGATTCAATTGTTAATCCAGCCTGCTTTTCAGCCATACTCAAAACAGCGCGGATTGATTTTTCTGCTAAATCAAGATCCGTAATAATGCCGTTTTTTATTCCCATTGCCTGGCCATAACCAAACCCCAGCACCTGCGTTGCATGCGAGCGTCCCTTTAATGAGCGTCCCTGCGCTCGAGGTGTTAAACGCGCCACAATACAACTGATCTTGCTCGAGCCAATATCAATTACTGACACTAATCTTACTTGAGCAGGTTGCACTGGCTTAAGTCTTGCTGTCATTGCATTACTAATCATTTTATTCTCAATTCACTCAATATTTTAATTTGCCTGCACCGCATTTTCATCTTGTTTATCATGCTCTATTAGACGAACCACCAGCTCATCATGCACACGAAGATCAATTAAAGATATATCACGATCAAATAATGAATATTTAACTTGATAGTCCAAAAGTTTTTCAAGCGCCAAAGCAACATCATATTCAGGAAGCTGAACCCTTAGGCCATTTTTATATATTAAGTCCCAACGCCTATCTGCAATTCTAGAAACTGCTACAAGACCATCGTTTAATTTAGGATAAGCGCTAAGTGCATTGACAATATTATTTGCATCGTCATTTGCACCCTTACCAATCACCAACAATAGATTTTCATCTGCTCCAGCAAGCGAGGTTGCAATTCTATCACCAATTAAATCAATAACATAAGTCTGCCCACTCACCCGCCAACGTGCGATTGGCTTTTTTTCAACCAAACTTATAACAATTTTTGATGGATAAGATTTGCGGATTGTTACAGAGGCAACAGATGGCAATTGCGTTATTCTATCCCGTGCGTCAGCTACATCAAATGTAATGATTGATATATTATCATCCAACTCAAGAGATTTAATAACATCACTCTCATTAGTTAGAAACTGGCCTGTAATTGAAATTTCTTCTATTCCAAATCCAAGACTTACAAGTTTTTCACTAATAAACATACCAATAGTAGAGCTAGATTTAATGATAACATCACGCATTTGAAAGGTAAAGATAACCGCGATCAAAAGCATAAGAGCAATAAAAACAAGCTTAATTAGCTTACGGTGTAAAACCCAGAACTGATTGATCCCAGAAACAACAGGGGAGTTTTTTTTGCGAGAGTGTGAATGAGAAATGGCTTCTTGTTTTGACGCAGTAGACTGGCTGTTGCCTGTTTTATTTACCTGTTGCAACTCGCGTCCTCCAAAATCCAAGCAACTGTTTCAACAAAATCATGCCCAGCATGTGCTGCTATTTCTGGAACTAAAGAGGTTTGCGTCATGCCAGGCTGGGTATTTATTTCTAAACAAATAAGATCGCCATCATTATTAGCATAATCATTAAAGCGAAAATCAGCGCGCGTAACACCCTTGCAACCAAGCGCTTTATGAGCCTTTAGACTTAATTGTTGAACTTTTTCATAGACTTTTTGCGAAAGTTGCGCAGGAATAATATGCTCAGATCCCTGTTTCTCATATTTCGCTGCATAATTATAAAAATGCAAGTCGGTAGTAATTTCTATAACACCTAATGCCACGTTTCCCATCACCGCACAGGTTAACTCGCGCCCAGGCACAAAACGCTCAACCATCAATTCCTCCCCACCGCGCCAATCAGCACTAAGGATTTCCTGCACTGGGTGGTCTTGCTCCTCTTTAACTAAAAAAATCCCAACACTAGAGCCCTCACAAACCGGCTTAATCACATAGGGAGGTGTCATTATATGTTTAGTAGCAATTTCTGCTCTATTGGCAATGATATGATCCGCCACTGGAATTCCATTTGCCTTAAACATAATTTTTGATTGATGCTTATCCATAGCTAAAGCAGAAGATAACACGCCAGAATGAGTATAAGGGATTTCAAGAATTTCTAACAATCCTTGAATTGTACCATCTTCACCAAATCTGCCATGCAAAGCATTAAAAACAACATCAGGCTCTATCGACTTTAGTTTTGCAGCAATATCTTTATCAACATCAATTTCAATCACTTCATGACCAATTTCACGCAGAGCATTAGCACAAGCCTTACCAGAGCTTAGCGAAACCTCGCGCTCAACTGAAAGACCACCCATAAGAAGTGCAACTTTTTTTACCATTTTTGCTTCCACTCCAACGCCATCCATCTACACCTTGCCTGTAAAAACATCACCGTCTAAAAACTGACAAACTTGCTTATCCTGCACAAAGTTTCCCATTCGTCGTATTTCCCATTGCAACTCTATACCAGATTTTTTACGCACACGATTGCGAACAGTTTCCCCAAGCAACTCAATATCATAAGCGCGAGCATCACCAAGATTAAGCAGGAAATTGCAATGAAGTTCAGAAATTTGCGCATTGCCGATTTTCAGACCTCGACAACCAGCTTCATCAATCAATTTCCAACTAGAATGCCCCTCAGGGTTTTTAAAGGTCGAGCCGCCAGTGCGAGATTTAATAGGTTGCGACCCCTCTCGTTTATCAGTAATCTGCTTCATTCTTTCATTTATTTCAGCGCTATCACCTGCAAATCCCTGATAGATAACAGAGGTGAAAATAACTCCCTGTGGCGCATTTGACTTTCTATATTTATAGCCCATATCATCATTGCTTAAGGTGATGACTTCGCCATTACGCTTCACACCACGCAATTCAACCATTCTATCGCGTGTTTCAAAGCCATAGCAGCCAGCATTCATATAAAGAGCGCCGCCAATTCCACCTGGAATTCCTCGATAAAAAGTTAACCCATCTATTCCAGCATCAGCGGCAGCTTTTGCAACCCTTACATCAGGATTTGCAGCACCAACCCTTAAACGATGATTTGGCAGAATATCAATAGCGCCAAAACCTCGTGCTGAGAGTTTAATTACCACACCATCAAGCCCACCATCACGAATAAGCAAGTTTGATCCCATACCAATAACAGTAACTTTTATTTCTTCATCAAGATTCTTAAGAAAAAACGCCAAATCTTCTTCATCAGCTGGCTGAAATAAAAGCTGCACAGGCCCACCAACACGAAACCAAGTAATTTCAGACATTAGCTGATTTGGAGTTAAGCGACCGCGCACATCATTCACCCAGCCTCCTAATTTCGATAATAAATCTATATCGCTCATTATTTTTTCTCACCCATAATTGCTGACAATTGTTTTGGTAAATCCATAGCCCATTGCGTGATATTTCCAGCACCAAGAAACACTACATAATCACCAGATTTCGCACTTTTAGCAATTATTGAGGCAATTTCATTATGTTCATCTATTGCCATTACATCACGATGGCCAAGCGCACGAATATTACGAACTAACTCTCTATACCCCCTGCCCTTTATTGGTTTTTCACCTGCTGCAAAAACTGGTGCAACAATCACCATATCAGCATCATTAAAACAGGCAGAAAAATCATCAAACAAACCATCTAGGCGTGAATATCTATGTGGCTGAACTATCGCAATAACATTGCGTTTTGTAGATTGGCGCGCAGCACTAAGCACCGAAGTAATCTCTACTGGGTGATGGCCATAATCATCAATAATAGTAATACCATTCACCTCACCAACTCTAGTGAAACGACGATTAACTCCTGCAAAATTCTTCAGACCCAAACGAATATTTTCTTCACTAATTTCAAGTTGAATAGCAACCGCAATTGCCGCAGTTGCATTCATCGCATTATGAAGCCCTGGCATTGGCAATTCAAGATTATCAATTCTTTTCTCGATTTTGCTAATTCTATCTCGAATTTCAATCGAGAAACGAGAAACTCCATTATTATTTTTTAAGTCACAAAGCCGCACATCTGCCTGCTGGTTCTGCCCATAAGTAACAACCCGCCTATCTTGAATTTCACCAACTAAGGCCTGAACTTCCGGGTGATCTAGGCACATAACTGCAAAGCCATAAAAAGGCACATTTTCAACAAAAGTAATAAAAGCCTTTTTTAGTTCATCAAAACTGCCGTAATAATCAAGATGTTCAGGATCAATATTTGTAACCACCGCAACATCAGCTGGCAATTTAACAAAAGTGCCATCACTTTCATCAGCCTCAACTACCATCCAATCGCCTGCTCCCTCGCGCGCATTTGTGCCATAAGCATTGATAATGCCGCCATTGATAACTGTTGGATCAAGATTGCCCGCATCAAGCAGCGCAGAAACCAAAGAGGTGGTAGTGGTTTTGCCATGCGTGCCGCCAATGGCGATGGCATTTTTAAACCGCATAATTTCGGCCAGCATTTCAGCACGGCGCACCACAGGCAAACCGCGTGAGCGAGCCGCCCTTAACTCAAAGTTATCTTTTTTTATTGCCGAAGAAATAACAACAACTTCACTATCTTTAAGGTTATCTGCCTTTTGGCCAATAACCACCTCAATACCCATATCAAGCAAACGCTGAACATTAGCACTAAGCGACATATCAGACCCACGAACCTTATAGCCCTGCCCGTGCAGAATTTCAGCAATTCCACTCATGCCAATTCCGCCAATTCCAATAAAATGAACCGATCCAATATCACGCGGCATCTTCATAAAATCATATTCCTTATTTTGAAACTTTTACATATTTTTGTGCCAAATTTGCTAGTTTTTCAACGGCTTTTGGCTGACCAAGAGATTTTGCTTTTTGCGCCGCCTCATCTAATAATTCAGGCTGCTCGAATAATTCTTTTAAGCTTTTGGCAAGTGATTGCGGTGAAAGCGTGGCTTGCTCTAATAACCAACCACCCTCGCTTGCTTCTAAAAATGCCGCATTATTTGCCTGATCGCCATCAAGTGATCCAGGTAATGGAATTAAAATAGATGGGATTCCAAGCGCCGTTAATTCTGCAACACTTGATGCTCCAGAGCGGCAAATGACCAAATGACTTTGCGCCATACGTTCGGGTAAATCATTAAAAAAAGTAGCTAATTCAACATTAACTTTAGCCCCTCGATAAGCATTTGCAACCCGCTCTAAATCTTCTTCTCTACATTGCTGAACAATATCCAAACGCTTACGCATATCCTTAGGCAAATTTGCAATTGCCAAAGGCACAATATCAGAAAATACTCTTGCCCCTTGTGATCCACCAAATACCAATAGGCGAATTTTATCTTTATCTCTTAATTTTGAATAAGCAATTTCATTCGCAACTTGGCGCACACTATCACGAATTGGATTACCTGTAACGGTTTGCGCAATAGCAATTTTATCTGCAAATGAAGTTATTTCAAAGCTTAAAGCCAACTCTTTAGCAAACCGCGCCAAGGCTCTATTTGCTCTGCCAAGCACGGCATTCTGCTCATGCAAAACTCCTGGGATTCTTAATAAAGAGGCAGCTAAAAATGGTGGAAAAACAGGATAGCCGCCAAAACCAATCACAACATCAGGCTTTATTTGTTTTAGCTTTTTTAGGGCTAAAAAAATTCCACCAACAATAATAAAACCAGCCTTAATAAATTTTATTGGGTTTGATATGGAGGGCGTTGCTGATGGTATTACAATAATTTCTTTTGCTGGAAATCTTTTACCATATTCACCTACCCGCCCATCACTCATTAAATATATTTCATGACCACGGCGGCGCAATTCTTGAGCCAGCGCCATTGCAGGAAATAAATGCCCCCCTGTGCCTCCAGCTATTAAAACAAATTTGCTCATTTTATTCACTTCGATTTGTAGGTAAACTAGTTTTTAAGCTTTCTTGCGGGTTTTTGCGAGTTAATGCAAGCATTAGACCCATTCCAAAAGCAATCGCAACCATAGATGTGCCACCATAAGAAACAAATGGCAAAGTCATTCCCTTTGGCGGCATAAGATTTAGATTCACCGCTAAATTGATAATTGATTGCATAGCAAATTGAACCGCAATAGCACTTGCCGCTAATCTTGCAAACAGGCTTTTTTGTTTCATGGCGTTATTTAGCGATTTCAAAACAATGAAGCTGATCAAAACAACCAAAAGGATGCAAAATAAAATCCCAAATTCACCAGCCGCCGCCGCAAAAACATAATCAGCATGTGCATCTGGTAAATATCTTTTTGCTATTGCTTCCCCTGGGCCACGACCAAACCAGCCACCCTCCATTAAAGAGCGCATTGCTTTTTCTACCTGATAACTAGCGCCACTTGCTGGATTTAAAAAAGAATCGATAAAGCTATTAAAGCGTGTTGTAACATGCGGAAAAAATAAATATGCAGCAAAACTAAAACTAACAATTCCACCAAATAAAATAAGAACAATCCATAAAGAAACACCAGATAAAAACACTAAAGCCGACCAAGTAGCTAAAATCAAAAATGTCTGCCCAATATCTGGCTGCAATAACATTGGGATAATTATTATTACCATCAATAAGCTAGCTAATAGCACGCCAGGCACATTGCCATATTGTAATTTTTGGGCAATCAACCAAGCTGCAATTATCGCAAAAGCAGGTTTTACAAATTCTGAGGGTTGAATAGATTGTCCAAATATCAAAATCCAGCGCTTTGCCCCATTTGCCTCATAGCCAATGAATGGCGTTAATATCAAAAGCCCTAAAGAGCCAATAAGCATAATAAGCGCTGCAAATCTAGCCAAACGCGGCGTTGCAAAAGATGTAGCAATTAAAACAATGATAGTTGGAATTAAGAAAAATAAATGCCTAAAAATAAAATGCCACGAAGACTTGCCAATTCTCTCAGCAACAGCAGGAGAGGCAGCAAAAGACAAAGCAACCCCCGCCGCAAGCAATAAAATCAATGCGCCAAGTATTTGCCTATCAATTGTCCACCACCATTCGGCAAGCGGAGTTTTTTTCTCACGTGAAAACATATGAAATAATTACACCAAGATAGTTAAGAGGCTATTGAATAAATGAGGTGATTAAAATATTTTAGCATAAATAGTGGAAGGCAGTAATAATCCTCATTCATCTTTGCGAGGAGGCCAAGCCGACGTGGCAACCCAGTTAATGCCGAATATATTATTTGATAGTAAACATTTTGTGCGGAAAGACTTCTGCTCTTTTAAAACAAAACCCCAAAGACATACAGAAGTTTTAAATTGGTTTTCCTTTGTTTAGAATCAAGGTAATTATTTAGCTAAGACCACTCGTCTTTGATAAATAACTAGCGACGATAATAGGCTAAGGAAAATCAATCTAGCGTAGTTTAAGGGAGGATAGGCCGATAAGTGCTAATACCACAGCTATAATCCAAAAACGAATAACAATCTGGCTTTCGCTCCAGCCGATTTGCTCAAAATGGTGATGGATTGGTGCCATTTTAAACACTCGCTTGCCTGTTAATTTAAACGAAATCACCTGCACTATTACTGAAACAGTTTCTAGAACAAATAGTCCGCCAATTATTGCCAAAACTATTTCATGCTTTGTTGCAACGGCAATTGCCCCCAATGCGCCACCTAGTGAAAGAGAACCTGTATCACCCATAAAAATTTGCGCAGGCGGTGCATTAAACCATAAAAACCCCATGCCAGCACCAATCAAAGCACCGCAAACAACTGCTAATTCACCTGTTCCAGGAACAAAATTTATTAGCAAATAATCAGAAAAAACCTGATTTCCTACCAAATATGCAATTAGACCAAAACAAGAGGCAGCAATCATTACTGGAACAATTGCTAAACCATCAAGACCGTCAGTTAAATTCACTCCATTACCCGCAGCTACAATCACAAAAGCGCCAAAAGCAACAAAGAACCAGCCCAAATCTATTGCCCAATCTTTTATGAATGGAACAAAAACTGAATTTGCCACTTCTGGCTCACTTAATTGAGCAATGAAAAACACTGCAATTGCAGCAATTACAACCTCAATTGCTAAACGATACCTGCCACTAAAACCCTTATTGGCCGAGCGGGAGACTTTTAAATAGTCATCGTAAAAGCCAATTGCACCAAATCCTACAGTAACTAATAAAACAATCCAAACATAGGGATTTAATAGATTAGCCCACAATAGAGTTGCCGAAACAAAGCCGCCAAGTATCATTAGGCCGCCCATGGTTGGTGTGCCTTGCTTGGTCAACAAATGAGAGATTGGACCATCTTCACGAATTGGCTGGCCGCGACCCTGTTTGATTTTTAGAGATTTAATCATGTTAGGGCCAAATAAAAACACAAAAAATAGCGCCGTAATCACTGCCCCAGCTGTACGAAATGTCAAAAACCGGAAAACATTTAATGGGCCAAAAACATCGCTAAATTGTGAGAGATAATATAACATTAAATTCTACCCTTATGCTTTTTAGGCTTTTGGCTACTTCCCATTGCTGGCAAATTCTTTCTTAATTAGCTCAACTAATCCACTAAGCTTAATGCCATTTGACCCTTTGACCATAACAAGGTCGCCAAAATCAAGGCCTTTTAATATATCTTTCTCGATATCGTTTATTTTGTTAGCGTAATTTTCTAATTTCGATCCCATAATAAGTGCAAGTGAGTGCATAGATTTTCCAACCAAATATATTTCATCTGGATTGGCCTTTAAAATATCTTCCTTAAGTGCAGCGTGTAATTCGCCTGACCTCTCGCCTAACTCTAACATATCACCCAAAATTAATACTCTAGAGCCATTTGGGGTAGGATAATCAGCAAAAACCTCAAGCGCTAGACGCATTGAAAGAGGGTTCGCATTATAGCTTTCATCAATTAAAATAAGCGGGTTATCTTTTTGACCAAAAGAATATATAGCTCCCCTACCATCTGATAGCTCATGATAAAAAATAGCTCTAAGGGCAGTTTTAATGTCTAATCTCAAAACATCAGCTACAATTAATGCTGCTACTCCATTTGCAATTCTATGACGGCCAAAGCTTGCTGTTTCCAAACTAACCTGCTCATTTGGCAGGTTAACAAGCGCCTTCATTCCAACATCTGTAGCTACAGCATCACTTATTTGCACATCTGCATTGTCAGAAAACCCATAGGAAATAATTTTTTTAACATTTGCGTTTTTTGCGCTTTCTAACAAAATATTAGCCTGCTCATGATCGATATTTATTATCGCAACACCTGATTTTTCTAAACCATCAAAAATTTCTGACTTGGCCTTTGCGATATTTTCAAGCGATCCTAACTGCTCTAAATGAGCTGGGGCAACATTTGTGATAATCGCAATATCTGGTCTTACTAACCTACTAAGCGGGGTGATTTCATTAGCGTGATTCATACCAAGCTCAAACACACCATATTCAGTATCTTTTGCCATTCGTGCCAACATTAAAGGCACACCCCAATGATTATTAAAGCTTTTTATTGAAGCATGAGTTTTTCCAAAATTTTGCAAAACCTCTCTAATTGCCTCTTTTGTCGAAGTTTTACCTGCACTTCCCGTGATAGCAATAATTTTTGCCTTTGTGCGAGAGCGAGCAAATCTAGCAATATTTTCTAGACCTTTAAGAGCATCAGGCACAATGATTAGCGGCAACCCTGCAAATTTTTGTGCTTTATCGCTTGAAACCAGCGCCGCAACAGCACCATTTTCAATTGCAGATTTTACAAAATCATGTCCATCAAATTTATCACCCTTTATTGCAACATAAAGCGCCCCCACTTCAATTTCACGAGAATCTATTGAAATTGAAGAAATGGTTTTTGCGCTAACATTTACTATTTGCGCATCAGTGGCTCTAGCAATTTCATCAATAGTATAAAGGCTCAATTTCTATCCCTTTAAAGCAGATTTCACTACTTCATGATCTGAAAATGGCAGGCTTTTTGTGCCAATAATTTGATAGTCTTCATGCCCTTTTCCAGCAATTAGCAAAATATCACCCTTTTCAAGGTCAGCAATAGCGCTGTTAATTGCTTCTTCTCTACCAGCAATTTCAACAGCATTTTTTGCACTTTGTAATATTTCTTTGCGAATAGCACTAGCATCTTCTGTGCGTGGGTTATCATCGGTGATAATCACCTTATCTGCTAAACGTGAGGCAATTTCACCCATCATTGGGCGCTTGCCCTTATCTCTATCACCACCTGCGCCAAATACCACGACAAGTTTATTTTTAACATAAGGCCTAAGAGCCTCAATTGCCAATTCGAGTGCTGCAGGCTTATGCGCATAATCAACAAAAATTGCCGCACCATTTTTATCTCCAACATGCTCAAGGCGACCTTTCGCACCCTTAAGATGATTTAATGCCTCTAGGGTTTTTTCAGGATCAGCACCACATTGAGTTGCTAAAGCGGCCGCCATAACCGCATTATCAACCTGAAAACGACCAACTAATGGCAATAAAAAATTAGCTGGTTCGCCAACCATTTTACCTGTAACACGCTGGCCAAACCCTTCAACTTTGACATCAGAAATTTCAAAAAATGCACCCTCAGTGCCAACAGTTAACAAGGTCGCACCGCTATCAAGTGCAGCAAACATAAATGGCATATGCTCTGGATCATCAGAATTAACCACCGCATAACCATCACTATCAAGCAAATCACGGAATAAGCGCAATTTTGCTTCTCTATATTCGTCTTCATCTGCATGATAATCTAAATGATCACGGCTTAGATTAGTAAAGCCAACCGCATTAAATTTTATTCCATCAAGTCGGCGTTGATCTAAACCATGGCTTGAGGCTTCAAGTGCAACATGGTTACAGCCACCAGTTTTTAGCAATGCTAGACTTTTATGTAGCGAGAGTGAATCTGGTGTTGTTAATGCCCCACCAACTAATTTATCACCAACACTAATACCTAGTGTGCCAATGCTTGCGCCAACAATATTATTAGCTTCCCATATTTGAGCAATGAATGAAACAACCGAAGTCTTGCCACTTGTGCCAGTTACACCTATTAAAATATCTGGTTGCTCTCCACAGGTTTTAGCGGCGGCCTGTGCATAGGCTTTGCGCACGTCTTCAACTATTACAACCCCCACCCCCGGACATGGCACAACTTCACGATCGCTAACAATAACAATTGCGCCATTTTCAATCGCTTGTGCGCAATAGGTATCACCATGCATGGTGTGACCTGGAAGAGCAAAAAATGCCTCATTTTGTTTTATCGCACGAGAATCACAGTTAACTCCGTTAACATTCACTGCTTCAATTGCGCTGGCATCAACCAACCCAACAAGTAAATCTGGTAATGAAAAGGTCAAAAAATTCTCCTAATATTAAAGCTTTATAAAGCTCATCGTAATTCTATCGGCATAAGGTTAGCATCAATATTATCATCAAATTCTGGTTTAATTCCTAACAATAAGGCAATTCTTTTTATAATTCGCCCAGATGTCATGCCAGCATTCCAGCCAGCTGTTGTTCCCGCTCTCTCATTTTCAGCTTTTGGCTCATCAATTATAACTACCATAGTATATTTTGGCTTATCTAGTGGAAAAGCAGAAACAAATGCAGCAAATGTATAATCAGACGAATACTTGCCATTTACAACCTTTTCCGCTGTGCCAGTTTTTCCACCAAAACGATAACCATCAGCTATATCATTTGCTTTCCTAGCAGATCCCTCAAGCGCATTTAGACGCAACAGATAGCGAATTTTAGCACTTGTGTCTGGTGAAATAACCGAACGATAAAGCGTTTTTGCTTCACTTACACTTCTCTTATAAAGCGTTGGGGGAACATAATTACCATCATTAACTATCGCGGCCACCCCCGCTGCTAAATGCAAGGGAGTTATTGTAAACCCATGCCCAAATGAAGCGGTTGCGGCACCAACATCAGAGAAATTTTTAGCAATTTTAGATGCTTTAATTTCAGGCAATTCAATTGGCAAATCATCATCAAACCCCAATTTAGTTAAAAAGGCGCGATAATTTTCTTTTCCTAAAGCCTGCATCATACGAATTGTGCCAATATTTGATGAATATTTAAAAACCTCAGGGACAGTTAATATTCGCTTTTTCCCGCGATAATCATTGATAGTGAAACGACCAAATTTCACCCCTAAACGAGCATCAAACTCATCAGTCATACTCACTTTGCCACTATCAAGCGCCGCAGCAAAGCTTATTGTTTTCACAGTCGAACCCATTTCAAACGTCCCCGCCGTAATGCGATTTATTCTAGCCCCTTTAACGCCATTATATGGCTCAAGTGCAGATGATGGCACATTGGGGTCAAAGTCAGGCAATGAAACTAGCGCTAACACTTCGCCTGTTTTTATATCTAATAAAACACCCGCCGCAGCAATTGCATCATATCGTTCAATAGCGTCAACAAGCTCAGCGTGCATGGCATGTTGAACACGCATATCAATTGACATATTTATTGGCTCAAGTGAGCGTCCGCGTGCAAGTCCAATTTCTTGCAGTAAGGCCAAGTCTTCACCATCAATATAACGCTCAAAACCAGCAATGCCCTGATTATCTCGATTAACCGCACCAAGGATATGTGCGGCTGTTTCAGCCCCTGGGTAAAATCTTTTACTCTCAACTCTAAAATCAATCCCTGGAATTCCAAGACGGAAAATCCTTGCCTGCTGTCTTGGCGTTAACTCACGCGCGATCCAAACAAACCCCTCATCTCCCGTCAATCTATCACGCAGCCAATCCTCATCAAGATCAGGTAGCTCTTGCCTTAACTTACTAACCGCCTCTTCAACGTCAATTATTCTACGTGGCTCTGCAAATAGTGATGGCACACTAATATCAATTGCCATTTTTTGACCATTACGATCAAGCACATTTGGCCGTGAAGCAGTTGCTAAATCCCTCTCCTGCCCCCTATAAATATGATTTATATCACTATAGCCAAACTGAACTAGACGCGCCCCAATTATCACAAAAAATATTGAAAACATAAGGATTGCAAATCTTATACGTCCCTTAGTAACATTGCCTGCAGCCTTACGAGCTCCCTCTATTTCAATAGTTTTATTTCTAGCATTTATCATATTACTCATTGGCTATTCGCCTCAATCAATACCGCGATTGGGTCAACTCCGCTATCTAAAGCCTCAAATAATGCAGTTAAAGCCGCATCATCTAAACTCGTTTCTTTACGCATTGGTATATCATTTATATTGATAAATTGTGATTGATCTAAAATATCTAGTCCTAAATCTGCTTGATGTCTACGCACAACAGGCTCAATATAAGAGGGCTGATTTAAAAAAGACCAATCAGCTTTAAGCATTGATATATCATTTTTTAATTGCTCAGACTTATTAGTATAGGAGTTTTTTTGCTTGGTTAATTCAATCGTCTCAAATTTCACCACATAAACGCCCGCCAATGAGGCAATGCAAGCAAATAACAATATAATATTTAGCCACCTAATCATGCTCCCAACCTTTTTGAGCTTTGCTTATTTGAAAGCGGCACACCAAGATTTTGAAAGCTTACCTTGCGGGCTGGAATTTCAGTTCTAAGTGCAAATCGCAAAGTTGCAGAACGAGAGCGCGGGTTTTTTTCAACTTCATCACTATTTGTTT
>Ga0256839_1003582_pt1 | contig 15902 bp, 11 predicted proteins | sample 354166metaG_FD_185968 | JGI IMG/M metagenome (GOLD analysis project Ga0256839, IMG submission 185968) | Hydrothermal vent microbial communities from Mid Atlantic Ridge, Atlantic Ocean - 354-166 | ecosystem: Environmental > Aquatic > Marine > Hydrothermal vents | place: Atlantic Ocean: Mid... | reverse complement strand
AGGGTCTTCTAACGGCGAAAAGTGTTCAATCAAGCAGGCGGTCACGGGAAACTCCTAATGTGGTTTCTCTGTATGATCTCATATCTTGCTGGTTTTATGGGAGTTTATATGCGCTCGCCCTGGCTATCGGCTGCGCGTTGGGGACGGTGTAGCTGCGTTGTGGAAGTTACGTCTTGAACCAATCCAGGGTTGGTTTGCCTGAGTGGGGGGGAATAGTCGCCGACTCCGGGGCGGAGCCGGCGGGATTGTGCCTGCTGCGATTCAGGCGGCGGAACGAATGACCTGAAAGTAATTGTTGAGCGCTTCGACGATGCGTTCTGCCGCTTGGCCGTCGCCGTAGGGGTTTTTCGCGTTTGCCATTTCGTTGTATGCGTTTTGGTCGAGCAGGAGTTTGCTGGCTTCGCTGACGATGGCTTCGGCGTCGGCGCCGACGAGTTTGACGGTGCCGGCATCGACGCCTTCCGGGCGTTCGGTGGTGTCGCGCATGACGAGTACGGGTTTGGCCAGCGAGGGTGCTTCTTCCTGCACGCCGCCGGAGTCGGTCAGGATCAGGGTGGCGTTGGCCATGAGTGCGACGAAGGCGCGGTAGCCTTGTGGTGGGATGAGGTGGATGTTATCGAGGCCGGCCAGCAGTTTGTTGACGGGTTCCTGCACATTGGGGTTGAGGTGTACCGGGTAGATGAACTGGTGGTCGGGGAATTTCCGCGCGAGCCGGGCCAGCGCATCGCAGATTTGTTCGAAACCGCCGCCGAAGTTTTCGCGGCGGTGTCCGGTGATGAGTACGTAGGGTTGTTCGCGCCAGTTTTCCGGTAATGATCCGGCCAGGGCCAGATCGACCTCAGCCTGCACTTCGGCGGTCTTCTGTTTTTCAATTTCCAGGAATAGCGCGTCGATGACGGTGTTCCCGGTGATGTAAACCTGGTCGGCGGCGATGTTTTCATCGAGCAGGTTCTGCCGCGACAGTGCCGTCGGCGCGAAGTGCAGGTTCATCAGAGGCGCGGCGGTGCGTCGGTTGGCTTCTTCAGGGAAGGGTGACTGCATGTTGCCGGTGCGCAAACCAGCTTCGACATGACCGAGCGGAATGCGGCGGTAGAAGCAGGCCAACGCGGCGACCAGCACCGTGGTGGTATCACCTTGCACTAGCGCCATGTCGGGATCGATGTCGTCGAGCAAGCTGTCGACTCTTTCCATCAGGCGGGCAGAGAGTGATGCAAGGGTCTGGTTGGGTTGCATGACTTCCAGGTCGTGATCGACATTGAGATCGAATATATCGACCACCTGTTGCAGCATCTCCTTATGCTGCCCGGTGGAGACGACGATGGGCTCCAGCCCTTCGGCCTGCTCCAACGCCTTGATGACTGGCGCCATTTTGATGCCCTCTGGCCGTGTACCCATGAATACCGCTACTTTTTTCATTCCCTGTTCCTTAAGTCTCTGATCTCGGTCTGCGGACGGCCAGTGCCGGTGCGCAGGGCGTGATTATTCTACGGGAAGGGCGCGAAGGGTGGCTATCTCGCGGTATTGCAGGCGTTGACTGTTTCACAGAAAAATTCCGCAGTGGCAGGGTTTGTCCTACCGGGCCGCTGGGTGATAATGCAGTTTCGATCAACAACCCGATGGCGGCAGGAAGATGAAGGTACTCGTGGTAGGCGGCGGTGGTCGCGAACATGCGTTGGCGTGGAAGCTGGCGCAGTCAGCGAAAGTAACGCAGGTGTTTGTGGCGCCGGGCAATGCCGGCACGGCGCTGGAGCCGAATATTGAAAATGTCGCGATTGATGTCGAAGACATTCCCGGGTTGCTCGCGTTCGCGAAATCCGAGGGTGTCGAGCTGACCGTGGTCGGGCCGGAGGTGCCGTTGGTGCTGGGCATCGTCGATATCTTCAGCTCCGAGGGGCTGCGCTGTTTCGGGCCGAACAAGGCCTGTGCGCGGCTGGAAGGCTCCAAGGCGTTCAGCAAGGACTTTCTCGCGCGTCATGGCATCCCGACAGCGGCATTTGCCAGTTTTACCGATCAGGAAGAGGCGATCGACTACATTCGGCAGCAGGGTGCGCCGATCGTCGTCAAGGCTGACGGGCTGGCGGCCGGGAAGGGCGTGATTCTGGCCGCGACTGAGGAGGAAGCCATCGCCGCGGTGAAGGACATGCTGGCCGGCAACGCGTTTGGCGAGGCGGGACATCGCGTGGTGATCGAGGAATTTCTGACCGGTGAGGAAGCCAGCTTCATCGTCATGGTCGATGGCAAGCATGTGCTACCGATGGCCAGCTCGCAGGACCACAAGGCGCGCGACGAGGGTGACAAAGGGCCGAACACCGGCGGCATGGGTGCCTATTCGCCCGCGCCCGTGGTGACGCCCGAGATTCATGATCGCATCATGAACGAGGTGATCATGCCCACCGTCAAGGGGATGGCCGATGAAGGGCAGCCGTTTACCGGTTTTCTCTATGCCGGCGTCATGGTGGCCGAAGATGGCACGCCCAAGGTACTCGAATTCAATGTGCGCTTCGGCGACCCGGAGACACAGCCGATCATGATGCGTTTGCAGTCCGATCTGGTCGAGCATATCGAGGCCGCACTCGATGGCAAGCTCGATACCCAGCAAGCGCAGTGGGACGAACGCGCCGCGCTCGGCGTGGTGCTCGCCGCAGGCGGTTATCCTGGCAGTTACCGCAAGGGCGATGTCATCTCCGGGTTACCCGCACAGGAGATGGAGGATGCCAAGGTATTTCATGCCGGCACGGCGATGAAAGACGGTCAGGTCGTGACATCGGGCGGGCGGGTGCTCTGCGTTGTGGGTCTGGGTGATACCGTCGCGGCGGCCCAGCAACGAGCCTATGCGCTGGTCGATCAGATCCACTGGGAAGGCGTCTATTGTCGGCGTGATATTGGCTACCGTGCCATTGCCCGGGGGAAATGAGGTTGGCTGTTGGCGTTACATTGTTCTTTTCGCAATACCTGTACCACGCGGCTTGGGCAAAGCGCAGCGTACCCAACAACAGTGTCAGTCCATTCGAGCATGACGACAGGGCTCGCATGCGCATCGCCTGGATTGCCCCCTCCCCAACCCTCCCCCGCGCTTTGCGCGGGAGAGGGGGCACTTGCTCATCTCTGGTAGGTTGGGCAAAGCGTAGCGCGCCCAACAGGCTTGGTGCTAAAAACCCGGTGGGCCTGACATGACGCTCCTGCGGCGGTTGTGGCGATTATTCTTGTTGCTGTCATTTCTGCTGCTCGGTGTGCTGTTGACGTTGGTGATGCTCCCCGACATGCATGACGGTATCCCCGGAAAGCGTGTACAGAAAATCCGGCGCTGGTGGTATCAATGTTTGCTGCGGGCGCTCAAGGTCGAGATCGAGCAGGTGGGCCATCCCATCGATCAGCCTGCGCTGTGGGTGGCAAACCATATCTCCTGGCTCGATATTCCCTTACTCGGTAGTCTTGGGCTGCTGGGCTTTTTGTCAAAAGCGGAAATCCGTCACTGGCCAGTGATCGGCTGGCTGGCTGGATCGACCGGGACGCTGTTCATCGAACGCGGTGGCAAGAATGCTTCGCAGATCGCTTCCAAATATATTGCCGAGCATATCAATCGTGGCCATTCCATTCTCGTTTTCCCCGAAGGCAAAACAACAAGAGGTGCAACGGTCGAGCGGTTTCATGCGCGGTTATTTGCGCCGGCGATCGACCATGGCCTGATGGTGCAACCGGTGGTGATCCGCTATTTCCACGACGATGGGAAAGTGCATCAAATATTGCCGTTCGTCGATCACGAGCCGTTTTTTGGTAACCTGTGGAAAGTGCTGGGGGAAAAGAGGATTCTGGCGACAGTCGTTTTTCTGGAGGCGGTGAACGCCGCTGATTTCAGCGAGCGCCGACGGCTCGCCGAGCATGTTCATGCCAAAGTGCTGGAGGCGTTTAACCGCGGCTGATTAGCATTAGCGGGGTGTTGGGCATGTCGCTATCGCGCCTTTGCCCAACGAATGTACGGCTCGGAGAGATCAGCCCCGTTTCATCGTGTCGAAAAACTCCACGTTGCTTTTGGTGGATTGCAGGCGGCCGAGCAGGAAGTCGATGGCTTCGATGTCTTCCATGCCGTGGAGAAACTTGCGCAATACCCACAGTTTTTGCAGCTCGTCCTCGTCGGTGAGCAGGTCTTCTCGGCGTGTGCCGGAACGGTTGATGTTGATGGCCGGGTAGATGCGTTTTTCGGCAATTCGGCGGTCGAGGTGGACTTCCATATTGCCGGTGCCCTTGAATTCCTCGTAGATGACCTCGTCCATTTTCGAGCCGGTGTCGATCAGTGCGGTGGCGAGGATTGTCAGCGAGCCGCCTTCTTCGATATTCCTTGCAGCGCCGAAGAAACGCTTCGGGCGTTGCAGTGCGTTGGCATCGACACCACCGGTCAATACCTTGCCGGATGAGGGCACGACGGTGTTGTAGGCGCGCGCCAAGCGGGTGATCGAGTCGAGCAGAATGACGACATCGCGCTGATGCTCGACCAGGCGCTTGGCTTTTTCGATGACCATTTCAGCTACTTGCACATGGCGGGTGGCGGGTTCATCGAAGGTGGAGGAGATGACCTCGCCTTTGACCATGCGCTTCATTTCGGTGACTTCTTCCGGGCGTTCGTCGATCAGCAGAACGATCAGATAGCATTCCGGGTGATTGCTGGCGATGCTCTGGGCGATATTCTGCAGCATGATGGTCTTGCCCGCTTTGGGCGGGGCAATGATCAGACCGCGCTGCCCTTTGCCAATCGGCGAGACAATGTCGATGACCCGGGCGGTGATGTCTTCCGTGCTGCCGTCGCCGCGCTCCATTCTGAGGCGCTCGTCCGGGTGCAGCGGTGTCAGGTTCTCGAACAGGATCTTGGTGCGGGACTTGTCCGGTGTTTCATAATTGATTTTTTCGACTTTGAGCATTGCGAAGTAACGCTCGTTGTCTTTGGGTGGCCGGATCTTTCCTGAAATCGTATCGCCGGTGCGCAAATTGAAGCGGCGTATCTGGCTGGGTGAGACATAAATGTCGTCCGGCCCGGCCTGGAAGGAGCTGTCGCCCGAGCGCAAGAAGCCAAAGCCGTCTTGAAGGATTTCGAGTACACCGTCGCCGGAAATATCCTCCCCTTTCTTGGCCAATGCCTTCAATATGGAAAAGATGACTTCCTGTTTGCGGGAGCGTGCGACGTTGTCGATGCCAAGGGATTCGGCAATTTTGAACAATTCAGGGACGGGTTTTGCTTTTAGCTCGGTTAGATTCATTTGGCTTTATGAGTTAGAACGTATCAGATTTGGATTGCAGAAACAGACTGGCGCAGGCGCATGGATGCGCGAGCGATGTATTGTGCTGGATCTTGCTGGGGTTCGGGCACCGGGACGGTGCTGGGAGAACTCGGGGCACTATAGTATGAAATCAGCACCCCGTCCAGTGCATTGGTGCGCTGGTTTCGGTCTGGTGAGACCGTTTATCGGTTTGTTGGATCAGATGTTCTGTTCCAGGAAGGCGGTAAGCTGGGATTTGGACAGTGCGCCCACCTTGGTGGCTTCCACCTGACCATCCTTGAACAGCATCAGCGTGGGAATGCCGCGAATACCGTATTTGGGCGGCGTATTTGGGTTATCGTCTATATTGAGCTTGGCGATGGTCAGGCGATCGCTGTATTCTTCCGCAATATCCTCTAGAATCGGCGTGATCATTTTGCAGGGTCCGCACCACTCGGCCCAGTAGTCGACCAGTACAGGCTTGCTGCTTTTCAGTACTTCGTCTTCAAAGTTGTCATCGCTCAGTGCAAGAATCTTGTCGCTCACGTCCAGTCTCCAGACGGTTCGTTGAAGTTGGTTCGAGACTAGCCGATTGCGAATAACAAGTCCATATTTCCAGTGGCACAGAACCAGGTAGCTATTCACATGAGTGAAACACATCTAACCGATCGCAAGTTCAGTGATTTCGATTTGCCGGAATGCGTGCAGCAGGGTATTGCCGCAGCCGGCTTCGAGTATTGCACCCCCATTCAGGCGGAAGCACTGGCGCCGGCGCTGCAAGGGCTCGATGTCGCCGGCCAGGCGCAGACCGGCACCGGCAAAACCGCCGCTTTCCTTATTGCCACCCTCAATCGTCTCATTACCCATGCGCCCAGCGAGCGCCGCAAGCCTAATCAGCCACGCGCGCTGATCCTTGCGCCGACGCGCGAACTGGCCATCCAGATTCATCGCGATGCGCTCAAGTTGAATGAAAGCTGTGGTTTTCGCCTCGGGCTGGTCTACGGCGGTGTCGACTATGACAAGCAACGCAAGCAGCTGCAGGATGGCACGGATATTCTGATCGGTACCCCCGGACGGCTGATCGACTACCTCAAGCAGCGGATATTCGACCTGCGGGAAACGGATGTCGTGGTGCTGGACGAGGCCGATCGCATGTTCGACCTCGGCTTCATCAAGGATCTGCGTTTTCTGCTGCGGCGTTGTGCGAATCCGGAAAAGCGGCTCAGCATGTTGTTTTCCGCGACGCTGTCATACCGCGTCATGGAGCTGGCCTATGAGCACATGAACAACCCGGTCAAAGTGGAGATCAAAACCGAGCAGGTGACGGCCGACAAAGTGGAACAAACAGTGTTCTACCCGGCCAATGACGAAAAGATTCCGCTGCTGATTGGCTTGATGCAAAAGCTGCAACCGGCGCGCAGCATCGTCTTCATGAACACCAAGCATGCTGCCGAAAAGGTTACTGCCTGGCTGCGAGGCAACGGCTTCAAGGCCATTGTGTTATCGGGTGATGTACCGCAAAAGAAACGCCAGCGCCTGCTCGGTGAGTTTGGTGAAGGGAAATACAACGTGCTCGTTGCGACCGATGTCGCTGCGCGTGGGCTGCACATCCCGGACGTTACGCATGTCTTCAACTTCGACCTGCCACAGATGGCCGAAGACTACGTTCATCGCATCGGGCGAACCGCGCGGGCCGGGCAGTCTGGTACCGCACTTAGCTTTGCCTGCGAAGACACCTCGTTCTATCTGCCCGAAATCGAGGAATACATCGAACAGAAGATCCCAATGGGTCATGCCGACGAATACATGCCCGAAGATCTCAAGCCGCCAGCAAAAATCGAGCGGCATCGCCCCGCAGGTGGCCGGCCACGGCAGCATGGCAGTGGCAAACCACGCTCGATGCACGGCAAAGGTGGCGGACGGGGGCGAGGTCGTTCTTCCGGCGGGAGCAAGTCCGGCGGGGGGCAGCGACGGCGTTCAGCCGTGGCCGGCAGTGGCGGCCAATCATCCTGAATGGGGTATATGGCCAGTTCAAACGATGAACAGACATCTGAAAATCGCTTTTATCATTGCCCCGTTTCTTGCTATCGGAGGCTATGCGCTGATCGACCAGTATCAATATTCCCAGCAAATCAAGCAGGCTAAGGCGTTGTATCCGTTGGTGGTGCAGGGCGCCTGTCGGTTGCGCGACGATGGGGGGTGTTTGTTGCGGCATGACACATTACAGGTCGAGCTGAAAACAGCGGATCGGCAGCCTGATGGCTCGCTGACGGTCGTCGTGGCGACGAGTGCAGCTTTGCAGGGTGGCAAGTTGGGATATGGCCGCAGCGGTGAGGAGGTTCCCCAACGTTCGTTGCGCCAGGGGGAGGATGCGCGTCACTGGCTGGTGAGCATTCCGGCTTCCAATTTGACGGCGGGAGACAGGCTTGATTTGCGCATGGCGCTGGTGAGCGAAGGCCGCGTGTATATTGCAGAGGTGGCGGCTGGTCTCTGAGCCGTCGCAACTGCGCTGTTGCTTCAGTGCTCGATCGATTTGAGATAGGCCTGAATCTTCTTCACCGCATCATCGATCTGCAATCCAGCCTTATGATTGATGAAGCGCAATAGCGGCAGCATCAGGCTCAGAATTTTGCTTGCCTGTCCTGCGATCTGCGATGTCTGGCCGATGCGCAGCGCCTCCGCGGCTTCGTCCAGGGTCATCTCTTTTTCTTCCTGATTGGTGGCGAGGAGGTCGTCGTAGACGATCCGGTTGCCGCCGCCATTGTAGGCGCGCTCCAGGCGCACATCGGCCAGTGCCAACACCGTCTTGAACTGGGTTTTGCTGTCGAGCCTTGGGGTGGACAGTCCGCCGCTCAGTGTCATGCGGAATTTCAGATCGCCATAGCGGAAAACGGTGTGGCGGATGACGCGGAAGATGTTCTTGCCGATCTCGCGGGCTTCCGAATTGTCGGTATTCGGCATGATCAGCGCAAAGTCGGTGGGCCCCATGCGTAGCAGCAGATCCTTGTGGCGGGTTTCGCCTTCAATCGTCTTGTGAATGCGGTACAGCGAGCGTTTGGTGAATTCGGTGTCGGTCTTGTTCAGCAGCGCTTTGACGCGATCGACTTGCAGGCGCAGTACCGATAGCGGTTGCCGGGTGCGCAGCGCCTGGGCGAGGATTTTCTGGCCCTCGATGTTGAGCCGTTCTTCGCGCTGGCGGCGAATCTCCTCAGCGGTGCGAGGCTGTGGTTTGGCACTGAGGTCTGGCTGCGGCATCGTTTTGGTGCCGGCCTTGATCGGTATGACGTTGGTGCGATCGGGCGGCAGAATGTAGAGCTGGACGTTGTTGCGCAGTTCGACGGCGCTGAAGGGTTTGCCGATGAAGTCCGAGGCGCCGATGGTTTCCGCGCGGTTGCGGATTTCGGCGTCGTCTTCGTGGCCGGTGACGATGATGACCGGTAGCGCGGAGATTTCCGGATTGTTGTCGTTGCGGATGGCTTCCAGCACCTCGAAGCCATCGACGTCGGGCATCCACAGGTCCAGCAAGACGAGATGGATGTTGGCACCGCTGTGGATGATGCGCAGGGCTTCACCGCCGTTTTCGGCTTCAATGATGTCGTACTCGCTGGCGAGAATGGTGTTGACGGCCTTGCGAATGACGCGCGAGTCATCGACGACGAGTATGGTCTGGGCGCTCGTGGCCCTGGCTGCTGAATCGCTCATGCAGCAAATACTACGTCGAAACTGCCCGCAATGCCGGGCAGTTTGTCATGCTTTGACTGAGAGACTCGCTATTCTTTGGGGGTGCGGGATGCCTTTTTGCGCTCGTGCTCTTTGAGGTGCTTTTTGCGAACGCGCAGGAAGTTGGGCGTGACTTCGACCAACTCATCGTCGTCGATGAACTCCAGCGCCTGCTCCAGCGTTAGTTTGACCGGTGGTGTCAGGATCAGGTTTTCGTCGGTGCCGGCCGCGCGGATATTGGTCAGCTGCTTGGCCTTGAGCGGGTTGACGGTCAGATCGTTCTCACGTGAGTGGATGCCGATGACTTGGCCTTCGTACACCTCCTCGCCATGCGACACCATCAGGCGGCCACGTTCCTGCAAGGAGAACAGCGCGTAGGCCAGCGCCTTGCCGGTGCTGTTGGAGATCAGTACGCCATTGTTGCGCTGGCCGATCTTTTCCGGGCGGCTGGGGCCATAGTGGTCGAAAACGTGGAACAGCAGGCCGCTGCCGGAGGTGAGCGTCATGAACTCGGTTTGAAAGCCGATCAGGCCGCGCGCCGGGATAATGTAGTCGAGCCGCACCCGGCCGCGCCCGTCGGGTACCATGTTCTTCAGGTCGCCACGACGCTCGCCGAGTTTTTCCATCACTGCTCCCTGGTGCTGCTCCTCGATATCGACGGTGAGTTGTTCGTAGGGTTCTTCCTTGACGCCATCGACTTCGCGCACCACCACTTCCGGGCGGGAAACCGCCAGTTCGAAGCCTTCTCGGCGCATGTTCTCTATTAGAATGCCGAGGTGCAGTTCGCCGCGACCGGAAACGCGGAATTTATCCGGATCGGCACCCGGCTCCACCCGCAGTGCGACGTTGTGCTTGAGCTCTTCCTGCAGGCGTTCGTCGATATTGCGGGAGGTGACGTACTTGCCGTCCTTGCCGGCGAACGGCGAGGTATTGACCTGAAAGGTCATGCTTACCGTGGGCTCGTCCACCGTCAGCGGGGGCAGTGCCTCGACGTTGTCCGGGTCGCAGAGCGTATCGGAAATGTGCAATGTGTCCATGCCGGTGAAGGCGATGATATCGCCCGCATTGGCTTCCGGCACCTCGACCCGCTCCAGACCGTTGAAGCCGAGAATCTGCAAGACGCGGCCATTGCGGATCTTGCCTTCGGTGTCGATCACTTTCACAGCCGAGTTGGTCTTGACCTTGCCGCGTTTGACGCGGCCAATGCCGATCAGGCCGACGTAGCTGTTGTAGTCGAGCGAGCTGATCTGCATCTGGAACGGGCCGTCGCTGTCCACGTCGGGTGGGGAGACATGCTCGATGATGGCCTCGAACAGCGGCGTCATGTCGCCTTCGCGCGCTTCGGAGTCGGTGCTGGCATAGCCATTGATGGCCGAGGCGTAGATAACCGGGAAGTCGAGCTGCTCGTCAGTGGCGCCGAGTCGGTCGAACAGCTCAAACACCTGGTCGATGACCCAGTCCGGACGTGCTCCTTCGCGGTCGACCTTGTTCACTACCACAATGGGTTTGAATCCCATGTCGAATGCTTTCTGGGTGACGAAGCGCGTCTGGGGCATAGGTCCTTCGACGGCGTCGACCAGCAGCAGTACGGAATCGACCATCGACAATACCCGCTCCACCTCGCCGCCGAAATCGGCGTGGCCGGGCGTATCGACGATGTTGATGCGGTAGTCGTTCCAGGTGATGGCAGTGTTCTTGGAGAGGATGGTGATGCCCCGTTCCTTCTCCAGATCATTCGAGTCCATCATCCGCTCGGAGATGTTGGCTCGTTCCCCCAGTGTGCCGGATTGTTGCAGAAGCTGGTCGACCAGGGTTGTCTTGCCATGGTCGACGTGGGCGATGATGGCGATATTGCGCAGGTTTTCGATCACTGGGGTACCGTACATATATAAGTAAAGCGCGCGATTATAATGACGCTCACGGGTTTTACCTAATCTAGGCTGTGTGGCGTGGTGATTTCTTGAAGCTACTAGCATCATTGCGTTGTGGACTATGATACAAAGAACGATCACGGCAGTTCGCGCTGGAATGCGCGGGAAGGTCAAAATGGAGATTGAGAGGCTGGGTGTGACTGCAAAAGCAATAAGAAAAGATCTTTGGTTCGGTATTCTGGTCGTGCTGCTGGTTGCCTTGGCAGGCCCGGTTCAGGCGACTTCGGCGTTCTTGAGCGCCGAGCAGAAAGCGTTTCTCGAAGCGTCGTCTGCCTTGTCCAGCGGTGCAATGGAGCGCTACCGCCGGTTGAAACAGCAGCTCGTCAACTACGACCTCTACCCTTGGCTGGAGTATGAGGAGGCGCGCAAAAACCTGAAGGACAGCGCGAAGGTCTCCCGTTTCCTCGAGAAATACCCCGAGACAGTCATGGCGCAGCGGTTGCGCAGCGCCTGGCTCCATTCGCTTGGCAAACGCAAGCAGTGGCAGCAGTTTCTGGCGGTTTACCAGCAAGAGAAGGATGTTACCTTGCGTTGCTACTATCTCGATGCGGCAATGAGCACCAAAGGGATGAGCCCCGAGCTGGTCGAGCAGGCCAAGTTGCTGTGGTTGACGGGTAAAACGCGGCCAGACGCCTGCAATGGCACTTTCGCACACCTTTACAAGCACAAGAAGATCAACTCGTCCGAGTACTGGCAGCGCGTAGCGTTGGCGATGAAGCAAGGCAACACGTCGTTGGTTCGGTTTCTTGAAAAAAAGCTGACGAAATCACGTAAGCGCTGGTTGGCGCATTGGAAAAAAATGAAGAAGCAGCCGGAAACGACCCTCAAGGCTGCCAGTCAGTGGACTGATACGGTTGAATCTCGGGACATCATTCTTGACGGTATCCAGCGTTATGCACGTAAGGATGTGCTCGCGGCATGGGCGCTGTGGCAGCGGGCATTCCGAGACGATTTTTCTTTCAGCACTGCGCAGCGTGATCTTGCCGAACGAAAAATGGCCTTGCGTGCGGCGTGGCGGCATTTGCCTGAAGCGAATGAAATGCTCTCGCAGCTCCAGCCTGGTGCAGTGAACAAAGAGGTTCGTGAGTGGCGCGTGCGCAGTGCATTGCGGCAATGGAACTGGAAAGCCGCGCAAAAAGCGCTGGCGGCGATGCCAGCAAGCGAGCGCAGTAGCGAGCAGTGGCGCTACTGGCAGGCGCGCGTCGCAGCAGCGCTGGGGAAGGAGGCGGAAGCCGAGGCGATCTACCGTGAGCTGATGCAGGAGACCAGCTACTATGGCTTTCTTGCTGCGGAAAAGCTCGGTCAGCCCTATGAGTTCAATCATGAGCCGGTGGTTTCGCCAGATTTGCGTGACAACGTCGCTCTCCTCAGTCAGCGTCCTGCCTTCAGGCGTATCCGCGAACTCTACGAAATCGGCCGTAAGGCTGATGCCAACCGTGAATGGCGGTTTGAGACGGCGCGCCTCTCCAGTATCGAAAAAAGGGTCGCTGCACAGCTCGCGTCCAACTGGGGCTGGCATTTCAGTGCGATCGTCACGACCGCATCGGCGAAACATTTTCGTGATCTGGAGCTGCGTTTCCCGCTGCTCTATCGTAGCGAGATCAAGCGCGAAGCGGGCCGGCAAAACCTGCCGGAGAGCCTGATCTATGGTGTGATCCGGCGTGAGAGTGCTTACCGTGAGTCGGTGGAGTCACCGGCAGGTGCGCTGGGCCTGATGCAGCTGATGCCGCGCACTGCGAAGATGGTGGGGAAAAAACTGGGCATCAAGAAGAAACTCAACAACACCAGTATCAAGATCCCTGAAATTAATATTCGCCTCGGCAGCCGCTATCTGCGGGAGGTGATGGATCGCTACGGTAATCATGTCATCCTGGCCACGGCCAGCTACAACGCCGGCCCCGGTCGGGTAAAAAAATGGTTGCCTGACGAGGCACCGCTACCCGCCGATATCTGGGTTGACACGATTACCTTCGATGAGACGCGAAATTACGTCAAGGCGGTACTTTTCTACAGCACCATTTTCGACTGGAAGCTCGATAACAAGATCGACTACACGATGCGTGAGCGTATGCGGCCAATCAGCCCGCAGCCCGAGACTCGCGTTGTGTCACGTGGTGCCGCACCAGGCTGAGCAGTATCAAACCCCGAAGCCAGTGCGCAAATAGGCGACAGTGTCGCCCAGCTCGTCATCCAGTCCCTGTGCGACACCGGCGGTGATGGGTAGCGAAAACGAGTCGAAGCCGATCAGCAGATCCGCCGTGAATTCTACGCCTACGCCGGTCAGCCAGCCGTCGTGACCGGGGCTCGCGTCGACGATGCCACTATCGGTAAACACTGCGCCATGAATCTGGCCAAGCCCTAGCGGCGGCACCAGCAGGCCGTCATAGAGCAGGGCAATCGGGAAGCGCCATTCGAGCGTGGCCCGCGTGAAGTGATTTCCCTTGTCAATGGCGCCCTGCTGGTAGCCGCGGAGAAAAAAGCGCCGCTGCCCCAGTGGGGTAATACCGCCGATCTCGTCCAGCACGTTTTCCGTGCCGCCGAGTGAAAATGGTTTGATGCCGGGGGAGCCGGCTCCGGCCAGTAGCTCGCCATAAAAATGATGGTTTCCTCCAAGGTGCCGAGCAGCCGATAATGATGCAAGCACTGCCTCGCCGTCGTGTTGATGCCCGGCAGCGTAGTGTTCTGCCGTCAGGCCAAAGGTCAAGCCGTCTGTAGGGGCGATGGACTGGCCGTAGTGCTGCAGGCTGTTGAACGCGATGCCAATACCGTTGATCTGGTCGGTGGCGCTATCTGTGCTTTGGCCTTCGTGACGACGCAGTGTTTCCCGGGCGATGCCGGCAAACAGTTTCCAGCCGAAGTCTCGGCGGTTCCAGTATTGTTGTAGCAGTAATTGAAGGCGGTCCTCTTCAGTCCAGACAGGCTGGGTGTTTTCGCCATCGGAGACAATGTTGCGGGTGGCTGACAGCAGCGCACGATTGTCGTAGCTGTACAGCACGGAGCCACCGAGCTGCCGCGTATCCTCGTGATCAAACCAGAGTGGCATCGTGCTCCACTGATGAAATCCGAGTGCATCTTGCCCCTTGAGCCTCAGGCCGATATGGGACGCCTGGCTATCGCTGAACGCGGCAATCGGTAGCCAGCCACGCGGTTGCAGTGATTTGAGCGGGTTGTAAGCAGTGTCGGGGCGTGATGCCGTTTTCGCAAGATGGGCGTCGTAGCCGGGGAATGCTGTCGTCCGGGCATGTCGGGGATGGCCGTCTATCTGTAGCGGTGTTGCTGCTGTAGCGGGCTGGAGTCGAACGAGTCGCAGCCCCTTGTCGCTGTGCTCAACGACCGAAATATTGCCGCTATCGTCCACCGCATAGTCCTGGATATAGCCCATGCTGTTGGTGAGGGTTGTCAGTTCTCCGGAGGTAAGGTCGAGCTTGCGCAGTTCGACGCGATTGTCGTGGTCGGAAATAAGAAAAAGCGCGCTGCCATCAGGGCTGAAACGGGGATGGCTGATGGTGCCACCTGGCCGGGTGATGCGATCAAACGTCCGCTCATCCATTGAAAACAATGCGATAGTCCAGCCATGCGTCGGTTGGTAGTACTGCATGGCAATGGTGGCACCATCGGGCGATGCAGCGATCCGGCCAAGCCGTGCCCCCGTTTCCGGCGTAAACAGCGGGCCAAAGGGGCCGCCAGATGGCGGGATGGAGATCAGCCGCGTGGCTGCGCCGTTGTGCTGGACAGCTATGATCTCGTTGCCATCATTGCGCCAGACCGCGCTCTGAATGCGTGCGCAGTTTGTAATCCGCTTGGGGGTTCGGCTGGTTGGTGAGAGCAGGAACAAGTCGGTGTAGATGTTTCTGTTATCGCATATCTGCTCACGCCCGATCAGCAGCCCATGGTCAGGGTGCCAGTCGAGGAAGCGGACGCGCCGAAGTCGAATGAGCCGCTCGTGATCACCGTCGGGAAACGCCTGGCGTATCTCCGGCATGCTGATCAGGTCGGAGTGGTAGTAGTAGACGCTGTGATCCGGGCCGGTTGTCGGGTAGAGGTTCAGCCAGGGGTTGTCGTCGAGCACAATCGCTTCATCCACTGTCCGTGCTTGGATATGCTGGATCTGTGGTTCGAATTTGTTGCGCAGATAGTTGAGATATTTTTCCCACAGCGCGTCTGATGAGACACCAAAGGTTGTCTTCGCGCGGTGGTTCATGCGCCACGGAATCAGGTTGTCATCGTACTCGGCAAGATATTCTATGAGCTTCTGCTCACCATATTCCTGGTTGATGAATTCGAAGAAATAAGCGCCATACAGATAGACGTGGCCAAACGGCCAGCGAATCGGGTTGTAGCCTTCATAGCTCTCCTGCGACAGCGTATGCAGTCCGCTGAGTACCGCTTCGCGCATCTTCGCGTTGTAGATGGCGCTGTTGCTTCTGCCTTGCCCGCCCAGTGACTCGATATGAACCGACAGTCCTTCAGCAAGCCAGTGCGGCCCCCACAACTGGGGGTGGTTGCCAAATACCAACGGCAGTGCATCGACCGTACCAAAGATTCTGCGCAGCCGAGCCGGGATGCCGGCTGCCCGGTCATGTTGCAGGATGTGGGTGTATTCATGGCTCAACAACTGTTCCAGCCAAGACTGATTGGACAGCAGATCGCCCTCCCACGGGGCGGTCATGTAGATTTCGATCCGCTTGAAGGGGAATGGACTGGCAGCACCGTTGGCTGTATCGACGGCGTCATTGATGATGATTTCCGTCTTGCTCGATGGCGCATGACCGAGCAGTTTCACCAGCTTGCTATGGACGGTTTCCGCCATGGCGCCGACCTGATCGGCAAAATCGCGATACGGTGATGGGAAGTGAATGTTGAAATGCGCCGTCGACCAGGGCGAGCGCATATAAATCAACGTGAAAATAATACCTTAGCGCGGTAGTTATCATCCCATGCAGCTTTGCGGCGCTTTTTTGCCAGGCTCAACGCAGATGGCTCCCGCTCAAACAGGTTCATG
>Ga0256839_1003581_pt1 | contig 15914 bp, 12 predicted proteins | sample 354166metaG_FD_185968 | JGI IMG/M metagenome (GOLD analysis project Ga0256839, IMG submission 185968) | Hydrothermal vent microbial communities from Mid Atlantic Ridge, Atlantic Ocean - 354-166 | ecosystem: Environmental > Aquatic > Marine > Hydrothermal vents | place: Atlantic Ocean: Mid... | reverse complement strand
ATGTCTTCCATTGTCGCCCTTGCAGCTTGGCGAACGTCCGACCCCGGTCGATTGTCGGCAAACGCGACCGCCATCGAAGTGTTCAGGTTGCGTTGCAAAATAATGATGTGATTTCAGCGCATTGCGAGAAATTCACCAAATTCCCGCAGTCATGAGGTTCAGAGAAAAACGGCCCGGAGAGACCGATTTCCGGTGTTTCGCGCGGGCGAAGGTGAATAGCCCACCAGCTTAACCCTTGAAAACAACGGAAAAATTCTGGCGCAGTGGGGGCAGAGAAACCTTCCTCACAGGTCAGTGGCGGAGAGACAGGGATTCGAACCCTGGAGACGGTTTCCCGCCTACACGCGTTCCAGGCGTGCGCCTTCGACCACTCGGCCACCTCTCCGTGCGCGGTGTCCTAGCGCGAATGCCCGGGGCTTGGCAAGAGGCCGGCGCGGCGGACAGCCGGAAAAGGCGCACCTCCGCCACGGCCCGGCCGGCGCCCCGCACGGTCTCCCCACGACCGCCCCCACAACCGGCAGCGAACGCTCCCGGCTGCCGCGCCCTGCGCTCAACCCTGCCCGCTCTCCGCCGGCGGCCGGGCGGCGGGCATGTCGCCTGCGCCGGAACCGGCCGCCGAAGCGGATCCGGCCGCCCCGCGTTCCGGCCCGCCCGCGTGCAGGCTTTCCGGGTTGCGCAGCCAGATGTCGCGCTGGGCGAAGGGGATCTCGATTCCCTCCTCGGCAAAGCGGCGGGCGATCTCGTGGTGCACGTCGCTGCGCACGCTCAGCGCGAAATTGACGTCACGCAGGATCAGCCGGATCTCGAAATCCAGGCTGTCGGCGCCAAAGCCGACGAAATGCACCCCCGGCGGCGGCTTGAGCAGCACCATCGGATGCGCCTCGGCAATCTCGCGCAGGATCGCCTCGACCCGCCGGGTATCCGTCCCGTAGGCCACCCCGACCCGGACGATGGTGCGCCCGATCAGGTTCTGCCGGGTATAGTTCACGACCGCCCCCGATACCAGATCGGCATTGGGGATGATCACGTCGTAGCGGTCGAAGGTCTCGATCCGGGTCGAGCGCACCGAGATGTCGCGCACCGTACCCATCTGACCGCCGACCTCGATCCAGTCCCCCTCGGTGATCGGCCGTTCGATCAGAAGGATGATCCCGGAAACGAAATTCGAAACCACGTTCTGCAGCCCGAAGCCGATGCCCACCGAAAGCGCGCCGGCCACGATCGCCAGCGACGAAAGGTCGATCCCCGCGGCGCTGATCGCCACAAGCGCGGCGAGGAAGATCCCCAGATATCCGATACCGGAATTGATCGCCGAGCGTGCGCCGGGGTCGATCTTCGTCTTCGGCAGGATCGAGTTCCGCAGCGTTGACTGCAGCAACCGGGTGAGCACATAGCCGATCGCGAACACCACCACGAAGGTCAGGAAGTCGGCCGGCGAAATGCGGGTGTCGCCGATCTGGAACCCTTCCAGGAAACGGGTCCAGATCTCGGTCAGGTCGCTTACCCGCGCCCCCCAGATCAGCGCAAACAGCGGCAGCGCCCCCAGGGAGGCGCCCATGCTCAGCACCACCGGCAGGAGCGCATCGCGCGCCCGTGCCTCGTCGGCGCCGCTCAGGACGGCATAGGCATCGCGGATGACCCCCGACAGGATGATCAGGAAGGCGATCAGCCCCAGCGTCAGGATGGCCGGAAAGATGACGGCAGGCCCGGCGGTCGTATAGCCGACGGCCGCGGCCAGAGGCGCCAGAACCCCCACCGCCATGAGAGCGCGCGCCAGCAGGTCGGCACCGCGCTCGCGCAGCCGCCATTCGGCCGCACCATCGCCGCCCGTCCCCGCTGCTGCCGGCACATCCGCCGCCGCGGAATCGACCGCGGGGCGGACCGCCCGGCGCAACAGCCGCCCGCCCTGCAGCAGCAGCAGCCCGGCCAGAAGCACCAGCGGAAATTCGAGCACGATCCGCGCCGCCTCGGAATAGCCCTGATAGCCGCCCAGCTCTCCGAGAAGCCGCTCCGCCCCCCAGAGGAAGCCCAGCGCCCCCGCCCCCCGGCGCATCCGCGCCGCCGCCTGCGGCCCGAGCTGCAGGAAACCCGGCGTCCCGGCCCCTTCCCCGCACAGCCGGAGCGCCAGCCAGCGGGCCGCGAACAGGGCAACGAAGGCCAGCACCAGCCCGTCTGCCACCATCTGGCCGCGGAAGCCGAGCAGGCCGCTTCCGGCCAGCGCCTGGCGCAACGCCAGAAGCCCGGCGACCGGCAGCGCGATCTGCCCCAGCGACAGCACGAATCCGCGCAGCGCCCCGGCGGCACCGTCGCCCCGCAACCGGGCGGCGAGCCGTTCCACCCAGCTCCGCCCGCGCAGCAGCAGAAGCCCCGCCGCCAGCAGGTAGCCCAGCGTCAGCGGCAGGTTTTCCCGCAACACGATCCGGCCCGTGCTCGAGGACAGGGCGAAGCCGAGTTCGGAAGCCAGCGCCCTGAACGTGTCGCCTGCCTCCTCCAGCGCCTGCGACCAGAGAACCGGATTCAGCGGCGAAGGCGTCAGCTCCAGGAAACGCGCCGCCTGACGATCACGGATCAGCCGGTCGATTTCCGCGATCAGCCCGTCGGCCTGGCTGTAGGCTTCCTCGGCGCGGCGCACCGGCGTCAGAAGCGCGGCCAGCTGCGTCTCCAGAAGTTGTCGGCGCGCGGCGATTTCTCCGGCCTCCCCGGATTCGCCCTCCGGCACCGGGCCGAGGGCCTCGATCTGCCGCCGCAAGGTGGCGATGCGGGCCTCGTTCACGGACTGCGCGGCCAGGAAGCGGGCCCGCCAGTCCGCGAGTTCGCTGCGCAGCTGGTCAAGCGCACTGTCCGAGGCCCGCCCGGCCCCGATCGCCTCCTCGGCCCGCCGGGCGACGCTTTCCCACAGCGTGTAGTCGGGCAGGATCGTCCCCTCCTGCTCCTGGGCCAGGGCCGGTGCGGGCAGCAGGAAAGCCGCCATGCCGACAGCAGGCAGGAGCATGATCCAGCCCAGCAGCAGGGCCAGCCCCGGGGGCACGAGCCGGCGGATCATCTCTCGAACACCTCCGGCAGCTTCCGCCCCGGCCCGTCCAGCCAGCCAGGCACCGGCAGGCCCTTTCCCTTCAGAAACGCCGGGTTGAACAGTTTCGACTGGTAGCGCGTGCCGTAATCGGCCAGCACCGTCACGATGGTGTGCCCCGGCCCCATCTCGCGCGCCATCTTCATCGCGCCGGCGACGTTGATCCCCGAAGACCCGCCCAGGCACAGCCCTTCGCGTTCGAGCAGGTCGAAGATCACCGGCAAGGCTTCCTCGTCAGGCACCTGGCAGGCGAAATCCGGGGTGAACCCTTCCAGGTTGGCGGTGATCCGCCCCTGCCCGATCCCTTCGGTGATCGACGACCCTTCCGAGGCCAGCTTGCCGCTGGTGTAATAGCTGTAGAGCGCCGCCCCCATCGGGTCGGCCAGCCCGATCTTCACGCCCTTGGGCTGCAGCGCCATCGCCACGCCCGCCAGCGTCCCGCCCGAGCCGACGGCGCAGATGAATGCGTCCACCCTGCCGCCGGTCTGGGCCCAGATCTCGGGCCCGGTGGTTTCCACATGCGCCTGGCGGTTGGCCACGTTGTCGAACTGGTTGGCCCAGAGCGCGCCGTCGGGCTCGCTCTCGGCCAGCCGTTCGGCAAGACGCTGCGAGTAGCGCACGAAGTTGTTCGGGTCGGAATAGGGCGCGGCGGGCACCTGCACCAGTTCGGCGCCGGCCAGGCGGATCATGTCCTTCTTTTCCTCGCTCTGGGTTTCGGGGATCACGATCACCGTGCGATAGCCCATCGAGGCCCCCACCAGCGCCAGCCCGATGCCGGTGTTGCCCGCCGTGCCCTCGACGATGGTGCCCCCCGGGCGCAGGGTGCCGCGGGCGATCGCGTCACGGATGATGAACAGCGCCGCGCGGTCCTTGACCGACTGGCCGGGGTTCATGAATTCGCATTTGCCCAGGATCTCGCAGCCCGTGGCCTCGCTCGGCCCGGCGAGCCGGATCAGCGGCGTGTTGCCGATGCTTTCCGTCAGATCGCGCCTGATGTCCATTGCCGCCTCCGCGTGGGGTTTCGATCCTGTCTAGGGCGCGCCCGGGCGGAACTCAAGCGCGTCCCCCGGCCAGGTCGGCGCGGCGATGCTCCAGCCAGAACAGGGCCGTGGCCAGGGGCATCACCCCGGCTTCACCCGAAGCCAGAAGCGCCATCGCCTCGTCAAAGGGCACCACATGGCCGCGGATGTCCTCGGCCTCGCTCGCAAGCCCGCCGATGCGCGCTGCGGCATCCGGCAGGTCGCACAGGGCGACATAGCTGTGGAAGAAGGCGCTCACCGCCCCGCTGGAGGGATAGCCGCGCGCGATCTCGATCAGCTCCGCCTCTAGGATGCCGGTTTCTTCGGCCAGCTCGCGCCGCGCGGCCTCTTCGGGCGGCTCGGCCCCGTCGATGCGCCCGGCCACCGGCTCCAGCAGCCAGGGGTTCGGCGCGCCGCGCACGAAGGGGCCCATGCGGAACTGTTCCACCAGCAGCACCCGGTCGCGCCCCGGATCGTAGGGCAGAACGATCACCGCATCGCCATCGACGAAGGTCGCCCGCCTGACCGTTTCGGACAGCGTGCCGTCGAAACGGGGAAAGCGCAGGTCGTGTTCCTCGATGGTGAAATAGCCCTGATAGGGCATCCGCCGTACATGCACCCGGACCGCGCCGCGCCCCCGATCCATGCGCCGGGTCGCCGGCGCCGGCTCGGAAGCGGCGCGCAGCCGGGCGCCGGCCCGGATCAGCATCGGGTGCCAGAGCGCCGCGGCCTGCGGTGCCGGCCAGCGGCCGAAGGTGGCCATGTATTCGCCGGCGGCCCCGGCCATCACCGTCGCCCAGGGGGCCGCGCTCCAGGCCTTGTCGAAATCCTCGCCACCGGCGGGAGAGGCGGTTGCCAGCGGGGCTTCCGCCGCCAGTTCGGCACCGTCCGGGGCGAGAACCCGCACCGCGCCCCATTTCGCCGCGCCCGACAGGAAATGGTTGAGCCGCCGGCGCAGGTCCAGATCGTCCACCCCTACCAGCAGCCCCTCGACCAGGCCGGTTGCGCTCTCGCGCATGAAGGCCGCCCGCTCGCCCGGACGCCACTTCAGCCTGCGCCCCGCAATCCGTGCCGGCCGCGCCCGCTCGATCACGGGCGCGCCATCCGGGCCCAGAACCGCCGCCAGCAGGCCCCGATCGGCCAGCGGACCGAAGAGGAAAAGATCGCTCATGACGCTGTGCCTGCCCACGCGGGAAACGTCACGGCCAGCGCCTGGCGGCCCATTCGACCAGCCAGCCGCCGAACAGCCCGCCCACGATTGCCGAGCCGACGATCTCCGGCGTCGCGATCAGAACCCCGTATTCCATGCCGAACTTGGCCATCGCCTGCAGCGCCTCTATCGGCCCGGAAAAGCGGCGGTCGAGCGAATATTGCAGCATCTTGTAGCCGGAAAAGGCGAAGATCCCCCAGAACGCCGTTACCGCAACCGTGGTCAGCCCGTAGCCGAATCCCGCACGCAGGCTCAGCCCGGCCCTGCCGCCGGAAAGGCGCCAGCCGGCCAGCATGCCGAAGACGGCGAGGGTCTCGTTCAGCAGCCCGACCCGCGTGCCCTCGGGCAGCAGCGGCTTGACCAGATCACCGATGAACCAGGCGAGGGCCGCGAAATACAGCGCGGCAACTGCCCTGGGCATTGTCGGCATGGTTGACGCCCTCCCGTTTCGTTTCCCGCCCCTGCCGCCTTCCGCCCCCGGCCCGGGGATACCGGGCCTCGGGCCCGACCGGAAAGACGGCCACCTCGGCGCGGCGACCCCTGCCGGCAGTGTTCCACAACGGCGGGGGCTTGTCAGCCCGTTCCGCTCCCCCGGCGCGGCGGGGTGACCGGCTCACAACAGGTGATCCAGCGCCCGGATCAGGTGATCGATGTCCTCGCGGCTGGTGTAATGCACGAAGCTCAGGCGCAGCACCCCCTTCTTCCGGTCTATTCCCAGCGCCTCCAGCGGCCGCACGCCGTAGAAATCCCCGCCTCCCGCCATGATCCCGTGCGGGGCCAGGGCGGCGGCCACCTTCGCGCCCGGCTCCGCCAGCTCCAGCGCGATCGTCGGGGCGCGGCGGGCGGCCTCGTGCGGGCCGATCAGTCGCACCCCGGGGCGCTCCTTCAGGAAGTCGAGCAGCGGTTCCGTCAGTGCGATCTCGTGTTCGCGCATCAGCGCATGCACGGCGCCGGCGCGCTCGAGCGGGCCGGCGTGGCCCTCGAAGTGATGCGCATGGAGCATGTCCATGTAGTCGGCCAGCCCGGCGCAGGCCGCGACCTGGGCATGATCGGGGCCGGCCGGAGTGAAGCGCTGATACGCCACGTCGGCATTGAACCAGTGCCCCTGGGCGGGCAGCGCCCGGCCCAGTTCGCCGCGGATCACCATGATCCCCTGATGCGGGCCATAGGTCTTGTAGGTGGAAAACAGGTAGATGTCCGCCCCCAGCGCGCCCACATCGGGCAGCCCGTGCGGCGCAAAGGAGACTCCATCGACGCAGGTGAACAGGCCGGCCTCCCGGGCAACGGCGCAGATCGCCTTCACGTCATTGATTTCGGCCACGATGTTCGAGCAGTGCGGGAACACCAGCAGCCGCGCCCTTTCGTCGATCAGCGCCGGCAGGTCGGCCGGGTCGAGGTGACCGCTCTGCGGGTCGATCTGCCATTCCCGGACCTCGATCCCGGCATCGGCCAGCCGCCGCCAGGCGCCGGAATTGGCCTCGTGGTCCTGGTTGGTGACGATGATCGCATCGCCTTCGGACAGGAATTCCCGGAATGCCTGGGCCAGGACATAGATGTTCTGGGTGGTCGAGGGGCCGAAGCTCACTTCTTCCGGCGCCACCCCCAGCATCGCGGCCAGCCGGATGCGGGCGCTGTCCATCTCCTCGCCGGCGACGCGGCTGGCGTCATAGGCGCCGTAGGGCTGCACCTTGCGCTCGCGATAGAAGCGCATCAGCCGCTCGATCACCGGCGCGCAGGCATAGGAGCCGCCGGCGTTCTCGAAGAACGCCTGCCCCCTGAGCGAGCGCTCCGCAAAAGCCGGGAACTGCGCGCGGACGAATTCCAGATCCAGTGTCATGGCGCCAGTTGCGCCGCTTTTGCCGCCGCCGTCAAGCGTCCGACCGTTCCCGCGGCGCATAGGCGGCAGGATCGACCCGCCCGGGGCGGCCCGGAAGCGCCAGCGCACCGATCTGCGGCGCGCAGCTCGCGATCACCCTGCCGGCGCGGATCACCGCCAGGCGGACCGGGCGCAGCCGGATCGCCTCGATCGGATCGCGCGCCTGCAGCAGCACCATGTCGGCCGCGCAGCCCACTTCCAGCCCGTAGCCTTCCAGCCCCATGGCCCGTGCCGGGTTGACTGTCACCGCATCGAAGCACCAGCGCATGTCCTCGCGCGAGGACAGCTGGCCCACATGCAGCCCCATATGCGCCACGTCCAGCATGCAGGCCCTGCCCAGGGAATACCACGGGTCCATCACGCAATCCGAACCGAAGGCCACGTTGATTCCGCCATCACGCAGCTCGCGCACCCGGGTCAGACCGCGCCGTTTCGGGTAGCTGTCATGGCGGCCCTGCAACATGATGTTGATCAGCGGGTTGGGGATGGCGTGCAACCCGGCCTCGGCGATCAGCGGGATCAGCTTCGAAACGTAGTAGTTGTCCATCGAATGCATCGAGGTCAGGTGCGAGCCCGCCACCCTGCCCTGAAGCCCGAGGCGTTGCGTCTCGTGGGCCAGGGTTTCGATATGACGGCTCAGCGGATCGTCGGTCTCGTCGCAGTGCATGTCGACCATCAGGCCCCGCTCGGCCGCGATCTCGCACAGGATGCGCACGCTGTCGGCGCCGGCCTGCATGGTGCGCTCGAAATGCGGGATGCCGCCGACCACATCCACGCCCATGTCCAGCGCGCGGGTCAGGTTTTCGAGAGCCGCGGGATCCCGCAGCACCCCGTCCTGCGGAAAGGCCACCAGTTGCAGCTCCAGGTAGTCGGCCACCTGCCGCTTCACCTCAAGCAGCGCCTGCACCCCCTTCAGTTCGTCGTCGCAGACGTCCACGTGGCTGCGGATCGCGCCGATGCCCATGCTTACCGCCAGGTCGCAGTAACGCAGCGCGCGCTCGATGATCTCCTCCACCGTCTGCAGGGGCTTCAGCTCGCCCCAGAGCGCGATGCCCTCGAGCAGCGTCCCCGAGACGTTCATCCGCGGCCGGCCCAGCGACAGCGTCGCGTCCATGTGGAAATGCACGTCCACGAAGGGCGGGCTGACCAGAAGCCCCCCGGCGTCGATCACCTCGCCCGCCTGGGCGGTGATGCCGGCCTCGAGCGCGGCGATTTCCCCCCCCGCGCAGGCGATGTCCAGCCCGCGACGCCCATCCGGCAGGGTGGCGTTTTTCACGATCAGGTCGAACATCTTGCACCTCCGTTTCGTTCCGGCGCCGGGCGACAGGGCGCCGCGCGCGCCGCCAGCGTCACCGTCACCGCTGCCCCTTGAACCAGGGCTTCAGCAGCGCACGCGGATATTCGGCCCGGCGCGCCGCCACCACCAGAGCGATGATCGACAGCACATAGGGCGCCATCAGGAACAGCTGCCCCGGCACCAGCGCCCCCACCTGGGTCTGCAGCCGCACCTGCAGCGCGTCGAAGGCGCCGAACAGCAGCGCCCCGGCCAGCGCCTTGCCCGGTCGCCAGCTGGCGAAGATCACCAGCGCGATGCAGATCCAGCCGCGCCCGTTGACCATGCCGAAAAAGAACGCATCGAAAGCCGACATGGTCAGGAACGCGCCCCCCAGCGCCATCAGCGCGCTGCCGGCGACCACCGCGCCGATCCGCAGGCCCTGGACCGAAAGCCCCTGCGCGTCCGCGCTGTCTGGGTTGTCGCCCACCGCCTTGATCGCGACGCCCAGCGGCGTGCGCTCCAGCACGTACCAGACGATCCCCACCAGGATCAGCGCCAGCCAGGTCAGCGCGGTCTGCTGGAACAGCACCGGCCCCAGGACGGGCAGATCGGAAAGCACCGGGATGTCCAGCGCCCGGAACGGCTCGATCCTGGGCGGCGAAGAGACATTCGGCAGCGCCGTGCGATAGGCGAAATAGCTGGCCGAGGTGGCAAACAGCGTCACCCCCAGCCCGGAAACATGCTGCGACAGCCCCAGCGGCACCGTCAGCACCGCGTGGATCAGCCCGAAGCAGGCGCCGGTCAGCGCCGCCACGACCACCCCGCCCCACAGCCCGGCCCCCAGCCAGACCGCCATCCAGCCGGCCATCGCCCCGGCGACGAAAATCCCTTCGATGCCCAGGTTCAGCACCCCGGAACGTTCGCACATGAGCGCGCCCAGAACGCCGAAGATCAGCGGCGTCGCGATGCGCAGGCTCGCCGCCCAGAAGCTTTCCGACAGCAGGATCTGCACGATGTCAGCCATGCCCCTGCTCCTTTCCCGACGCCTGCCCCGGCCCCCGCCCCGGCGGTCGCTCCGGTCCGAGACGCAGCCGGTAGCGGGCGAAGAACCCGCCCACCAGCACGCTGAGCAGCGCCATCGAGACCACCAGATCGGCCAGGTAGGACGACACCCCCATCGCCCGGCTCATGCTGTCGGCGCCGACAAAGACGCCGGCGATGAACAGCGCCGAGACCACCACGCCCGCCGGCGACAGCCCCGCCAGCATCGCCACCACGATGCCGGTATAGCCGAAACCGGGGGAAAGATCGGCGGTCAGATAGCCTTTCAGCCCGGCCACCTCGCTGACCCCGGCCAGCCCGGCCAACCCGCCGGAGACCGCCGCCACGCTCAGCATGGTGCGGTTGACGCCGATCCCGGCGTGGCGCGCCGCATGGGCGTTTTCGCCCACCGCGCGCAGCCGGAACCCCCAGACCGAGCGCGCCAGCATGAACTGCGCCACCGCCGCCAGCACCAGCGCCAGGATCAGCCCCGCATGAACGCGCATGCGCGGGATCAGCTGCGGCAGCATCCCCTGGTCGAGGATCGGCGCCGATTGCGGCCAGCCCAGCCCCATCGGGTCCTTCAGCGGCCCCTCCAGCATCATCTGCACGAAGATGAGAACGATGAAGTTGAGCAGCAGCGTGGTCACCACCTCGTCGGCGCCAAAGCGGGTTTTCAGCACCGCCGGCACCATCATGCCCGCCGCGCCGGCCGCCGCGCCCAGCACCACGATCAGCGGCATCAGCACCCAGCCCGGCACGTCCAGCGCCCCGGCGCCCACCGCCACCGCCGCCATCGCGCCGAGATAGAGCTGCCCCTCGGCGCCGATGTTCCAGAGCTTTGCCCGAAACGCCAGCGCCGCCGCCAGCCCGGTGAAGATCAGCGGGGTTGTCCGCGTCAGCACCTCGGAAAAGGCGAAGAGCGATCCGAAAACGCCGCGCGCCATCTCGCCGTAGGCGGCAAATACCGGCGCGCCGGCCAGCATCAGCGGGATCGCCGCCAGCGCCAGCGCCACCAGCGCCGACAGCACCGGCACCCCCAGCGTCAACAGCCGCCCCGGGGCCTCGCGCGGTTCGATGCGCATCATGCCGCCGCCCCCGCCGCACGCCCGGCCATCATCAGCCCGATCGCTTCGCGCTCGCGGCTGGCGGCCTCGTGCAGCCGCCCGTCATGGATCACGAAGATCCGGTCGGCGAGCCGCAGCACCTCGTCCAGGTCCTCGCTGATCAGCAGCACCCCTGCCCCGCGGGCGCGCGCCTCAAGCAGCCGGCGCGCCACCTCGGCCGCCGCCCCCATGTCCAGCCCGCGCGTCGGCTGGTTGGCCAGGATCACGCCCGGGGCGCGGTCGAACACGCGGGCCAGGATCAGCTTCTGGATATTGCCCCCCGACAAGAGCCGCGCCGGCGCCTCGATTCCGGGGCCGCGCACGTCGTATTCGCGCGCAAGCGCCTCGGCGTGCGCCCGGATCCGGCGCTTCTGCAGCAGCCCGCGGCGCGCCACCTCGGGCGAATCGAGCCGCTCGATCACCATGTTCTCGGCCACGCTCATGGCGCCGACGATGCCGTCGCGGTGGCGGTCCTCGGGGATGCGCCCGACGCCGGCGCGGATCATCGCCCGCGGATCGGGCCGCGCGACCGGCGCGCCGTCGATCAGCACCTGCCCGGCCTCCGGCCGGCGCAGCCCCGACACCACCGCGGCCAGCGCGCCCTGGCCGTTGCCGGACACCCCGGCGATGCCGACGATCTCGCGCGCCCGCACCCGCAGATCCAGCCCCGACAGGCTGTCGCGCGCCGAGCGCCCGCGCAGGCTGACCCCGGCAAGTTCCAGCACCGGCGCGCCCGGCTCCAGCGTTTCGCGCGCTATGCCCGGCGTATCGGCCCCCACCATCAGGCGCGCGATCTGCCGTTCGTCGGCCTGAGCGGTGGCGATCTCACCGACCTTGCGGCCGTGGCGCAGAACCGCGATGCGCTGCGAAAAGGCCAGAACCTCGCGCAGCTTGTGGGAAATGAAGATCACCGACAGCCCGTCGCGGGTCATCGCGCCGATGTTTTCGAACAGCGCGTCCGCCTCCTGCGGGGTCAGCACCGCTGTGGGTTCGTCCAGCACCAGGATGCGCGCGTCGCGATAGAGCGCCTTCAGGATCTCGACCCGCTGGCGTTCGCCCACCGACAGCCTGCCCACCGGCACCTCCAGCGGCGCCACCAGCCCCGAGCGCCGCATGATCCCTTCGACCCTGCGCCGCGCCGCCGCCCGGTGCCGGCGCAGCGTCCGCAGCGGTTCCGAGCCCAGCAGGATGTTGTCGAGCGCGTCCAGGTTCTCGGCCAGGGTGAAATGCTGGTGCACCATGCCGATGCCCGCCGCCAGCGCCGCCTGCGGATGGCCGGGCGGCAAGGGGCGCAGCACCCCGTCCGGCCCCGCCACCTCGACCCTGCCGTCGTCGGGCATGTAATGCCCGAACAGCATGTTCATCAGCGTGGTCTTGCCGGCGCCGTTCTCGCCCAGAAGCGCCAGCACCTCGCCGCGCCTCAGATCGAGGCGCACGCCATCGACCGCCAGCACCGGGCCGAAGCGCTTGCTCAGCCCGTCGAGCCTCAGAACCGTGTCAGATGCCATGTTTTCAAGGCGGGCCGGCGGCAATGCCCCGGCCCTGTCCGTTACTTGTCGGAAACCGGCGGCGCGTCGTTCACGTTGACTCGGAACAGCCCGTCGAGAATCTCCCGTTCGCGCGCGCGCACCTTCGCCAGCACATCCGCCGGGACCAGGTTTTCATCGACCACGATCGAACCGCCGCCATAGGCCATGAAGGAATACTGCCCGTAATCGGCCGCTTCCCAGCGTCCGCTGGCGACATTGGCGATGGCCTTGTCGATGGTCGGCTCCATGTGCCAGAGCGCCGATGCCAGGATGGTGTCCGGGTAATCCCCCGAGGTGTCGATCACGTTGCCGATCGCCTTGACCCCGCGTTCGACGGCGGCATCGGACACGCCGAAGCGCTCGGCATACATGACGTCGGCGCCCGCATCCATCATCGCGAACGCGCTCTCCTTGGCTTTCGGCGGGTCATACCAGCTGTCGATGAAGTTCACCAGGAACTTGACGTCCGGGTTCACCTCGCGCGCCCCGTCCATGAAGGCGTTCATCAGCCGGTTCACCTCGGGGATGGCATAGCCGCCCACCATGCCGATCAGGTTGCTTTCGGTCATCGCCCCGGCGATCATCCCGGTCAGGTAGCTCGGTTCGTGGATCCAGTTGTCGAAGACCGAGAAATTCGGCGCCACCGGCCCGAAGGACGAGCCCATCAGGAAGGCGGTTTCCGGGTAGTCCTTGGCCACCTTGCGCGCGGCGCGCTCCAGCCCGAAGACCTCGCCCACGATCAGGTTGACGCCGCTTTCGGCATATTCGCGCATCACCCGTTCGTAATCGGTGTTGGCGACGTTTTCCGACCAGACATAGTCGATGTCGCCGCGCGCCTCGGCGGCCAGAAGCGCCTTGTGGATGCGGCTGATCCACTGCTGTTCCACCGGCAGCGTCCAGATCCCGGCGACCTTGAGCGCCCCGGCCAGCGCGCTGCCGGCGCTCAGCAGAAGCCCGGCCGAGGCCACTGCGCCAAGCAGTGCCCGACGCGAAAGAACGGTTCTGATGTTCATCGTCGATCCCCCTGTTTGATCTCCCTGCCCGATACGCCCCAAGTGATGCACGATCCGCCCTGCCGGTCAATGATCTTGAACCGTTTGATAAAATTTTTTCCGCCCCGGCACAACGCCTTCACGCCGCCGGCGGGGCGAAACGCGCCTCCATCTCGCGGCGCAGGCGCACCGTGGCGTCGGCGTCGTCGATCTCCACGTCTTCCCAGCGCAGCACCTGGTCGCGGGCCACCGCGCGCTTCAGCCGCACGCCGCCGGCCAGCCCGATCGGCAGCGCCCCCAGCGCCAGGCTGTCGGCCGCCGGCATCAGCCGCCCCCAGACGGTGTAGCCGCCCTCGCCATCCAGCATCTCGCCCGGGCGCAGGTCGCGCTTGGCGCAGGCCACCGCATCGGCGGCAAAGCCGCGCGCCTGGCCGGTCGGCTCGCCGCGCAGGGCGGCGCTCAGCACCGAGATGCCCAGTTCCATGCCGATCAGGTGGTAAGGCTTGAACATCGCCGAATAGCGCCCCGAGGCATCGGTGGGCAGGCCGTATTGCGCGAAACAGGCTGCGGAATAGGCGTTCGGCGCCTCGATCACCACATAGACGCCCCAGCGCAGATCTCCCGCCACCTCGCGCCCGTCGCGGTGCAGCGAGGAAACCACCTCGACCTGGCCCGCACGCTCCAGCACCCCGCCCGATGCGCGCGGGATCAGCAGGTTCTGCAAATCGTCGCGCGAACAGGGCGGAAAGGTCAGCCCGCCCGACGGGGCCTCCAGCCCGCAGGCATTGGCGATCGCCGCCATCTCGATTGCCGACTTGGTGCCGTCGAGGAAGGAGTTGAACATCTGGCTGTTCATCCCGGCCGCGGCCGCCTCTTCGGCACTCAGCCCGTAGTGCTCCCACACCCCGTCGGGCGTCACATGGTGGTATTCGGGCAGGTATTTGGTGCCCTTGCCGGCGGCGACCACCGAAAAGCCCGAAGCCCGCGCCCAGTCCACCATCTCGGCCACCAGCGCCGGCTGGTCGCCATAGGCCATCGACCAGACCAGCCCGGCGGCGCGGAAACGCTCGGCCAGAAGCGGGCCGGCCAGCACGTCGGCCTCGACATTCACCATCACCACATGCTTGCCCGCTTCCAGCGCCAGCAACCCGTGGCGCAGGCCGGCGGCCGGGTTGCCGGTGGCCTCGATCACCACCTCGACGGCGGGGTCCGCGCTCAGGCTGGCGGCGTCATCGGTAAAGCGCGTGGCACCAAGGCGGGCATCGTCCCAGCCCGCGGCCTTGCAGGCGGCGCGCGCCGCATCGGGGGAAAGGTCGCAGATCACCGGCACCTCCAGCCCCGGCGTGGCCGCCGCCTGGGCAAGAAACATGGTGCCGAACTTGCCGGCCCCGATCAGCCCGGCGCGCACCGGCCTGCCGGCATCGGCGCGCTGTTGCAGCAGGTGGTAAAGGTTCATCGCATTCCTCCCGCATGCCCGCAGGCCGGAGCATCCTCGCGTCCGCCCTCCTCCGGCCGACCGGCAGGAGCAGAGCGCGCGACGCGGCGGCCCGAGGTCGCGGCTTCCGGCAGCGGCGGCCCGGCACTGCTCAGGCGTTCACATCCACGACCACGCGCCCCTTGACCTGCCCCTTCAGAATGTCGCGGCCCAGCCCCGGCAGCTCCGCCAGCGTCGCCTCCTGCACCATCGCGTCCAGCCTGTCCATCGGCAGATCGCGGGCGATGCGCTCCCAGGCGCGCAGGCGGTTGTCATAGGGCTGCATCACGCTGTCGATGCCCAGCAGGTTCACCCCGCGCAGGATGAAGGGCGTGATCAGCGCGCCCTCGATCGCGGCGCCACCCGCCAGCCCCACCGCGGCAACCGAGGTGCCGTATTTCATCTGCTTCAGCACCCGCCCCAGCATCGCGCCCGCCACCGCGTCGACGCAGCCGGCCCAGGTCTCGCTTTCCAGCGGTTTTTTCGTGACCTCGTTCAGCTCTTCGCGCGCGACGATCCGCGTCGCCCCCAGCCCTTTCAGGTAGTCCGCCGTTTCCGGCCGCCCGGTCACCGCCGCCACCTCGTGGCCGAGGTTGGCCAGCACCGCCACCGCGACAGAGCCGACGCCGCCCGCCGCCCCCGTCACCAGAACCGGCCCGTGGTCCTTTTCCAGCCCGTGGTCCTCCAGCGCCATCACCGCCAGCATCGCGGTAAAGCCCGCCGTGCCCACCGCCATCGCCTGGCGCGTGCTCAGGCCCGCGGGCAGCGGCACCAGCCAGTCGGCCTTCACCCGCGCCTTCTGCGCGTAGCCGCCCCAATGGGTCTCGCCCACCCGCCAGCCGGTCAGCACCACCTTGTCGCCGGGCCTGTAGCGCGCATCGCTGCTGGCCTCGACGGTGCCGGCGAAGTCGATCCCCGGCACATGGGGATAGTGGCGCACCAGCCCGGCGCCGGGGCCGATGCACAGCCCGTCCTTGTAGTTGAGGGTGGAATATTCCACCGCCACCGTCACATCGCCCTCCGGCAGGCGCGCCGCGTCCAGTTCCTGAACGCGCGCGCAGGTCTTGCCCTCTTCGTCCTTCTCGACAACCAGTGCCTTGAACATCGTCTTTCTCCTATTGCTCCGGCATGAACGGCAGGTCGGTATCGTCCGGTCTGGCCCCGGCTGCCGTCAGCATTGCATGCACCTGCCCACGGTGGTGGGTCTGGTGGTTGAAAACCTGCATGACCAGCAAGGCCCGCGGCCTGGTGATCTCGCGCCCGATGGCCCCGGAATACCAGCTCAGGTCGCCCGTCAGATCATCGGCCACGACCCGCCCGG
>Ga0256839_1003580_pt1 | contig 15917 bp, 13 predicted proteins | sample 354166metaG_FD_185968 | JGI IMG/M metagenome (GOLD analysis project Ga0256839, IMG submission 185968) | Hydrothermal vent microbial communities from Mid Atlantic Ridge, Atlantic Ocean - 354-166 | ecosystem: Environmental > Aquatic > Marine > Hydrothermal vents | place: Atlantic Ocean: Mid... | reverse complement strand
TTCGGAGAAAACCCACATGTCAAAAGTTGTAATGGTTATCCTTGCTGCAATCACACTTGCCTTAATTTTTGGTGTTGGTGTATATAATAAAATAGTTAGTGGCGACGAAAACGTCACGGCTTCTTGGTCTGAAGTAGTTAATCAATACCAGCGTCGTGCTGATTTAATTCCTAATTTGGTTAAAACTGTAGAAGGTTTTGCCGCTCAAGAAAAAGAGGTATTAACCAGTGTGGTTGAGGCGCGTGCTAAAGCCACTCAAACAGCCATTAATGTGACACCTGAGTTATTAAACGACCCCGCTAGTTTTCAAAAATTCACCCAAGCGCAAGATCAACTAGGTTCGGCGCTAAGCAAACTTTTAGTCACCGTTGAGCGTTACCCTGATTTAAAGTCCGACAAGAATTTCTTACAATTACAAAGTCAGTTAGAAGGCACTGAAAACCGTATTGGTGTTGCGCGCTCGCGTTATGTCCGTGCTGTTAAAGACTACAACTTAGCAGTACGTAAATTCCCCGGCAACCTTTTTGCGGGCAGTATGGGCTTTACAACCAAACCAAACTTTAGCGTAGCAAATGAGGCTGAAATCGCTCAGCCACCAGCGGTTAATTTTAATAACACGGCCCCTGCTCAGTAATATTTTTACTGAATCATGCAAAAAACCTACCCATTCTTTCTAGCCTTTTGGTTTAGTCTTTTCACACTGGTTTCTAGTGTGGCATGGGCTGATTTGCAAAAAATACCGCCTTTAACTGCGCGTGTCACTGATTTAGCAGGCATGCTCAATAGCGAGCAACAGGGTCACTTAGAACAAATCCTCAGTGATTTAGAAAAAACCAAAGGCAGCCAAGTTGCGCTATTAATTGTTCCCACTACACAGCCAGAATCAATCGAAGGCTATTCTTTGCGCGCGGTTGAAGCATGGAAGTTAGGCCGTGAAAAAGTAGATGATGGCGTACTTTTACTGATCGCTAAAGATGACCGAAAAATTCGCATTGAAGTAGGTTACGGTCTGGAAGGCGCCATTACTGATCTTTCTGCTGGGCGTATTATTCGTGAATACATTACCCCTGAATTTCGGCGTGGGCGTTTTTATGAAGGCACACTTGCTGGAACTGCACAAATAATTAATCTGATAAAAGGCGAGCCGCTGCCTGCGCCTAGCTCTTCACAAGGAAGCGCTGTTGGCGATGCTGACCCTGGGTTTATCTTTTTTGTTTTAGTTGCAGCAAGTACCTTTCTAGGTCAATTTTTAACCCCGTTATTGGGTCGCTTAATCACTGTATCCGTATTGACCGTGGCAGGTTCTGGCATAGTCTGGTTGGTCTCTCAAAGCCTATTCATGGCTATGTTGGCCGCCTTATTTATTGGCTTGTTCACCTTCTCCGCTACCGGAGCACGCAGTAGCAGTTATCGTGATGGTGGCGGTTACGGTGGAGGCTTCGGGGGCGGTGGCAGTTTTGGCGGAGGAGGAGGCTTCAGCGGTGGCGGAGGCGGTTTTGGAGGCGGAGGCGCCTCGGGTGGTTGGTAATGAAACTTAAACGAATTCTCACACATTTATTCTACCCTGGCTGGTGGCTTAGGCGTGATTTTCCACCTGCTGAATTAGCTAAAATTGAAGCGGCGATTAAAAAATCAGAAGCAACCCACAGTGGTGAAATCCGCTTTGCCATAGAAAGTGCTCTACCTTTAAGAGCGCTTTGGAATAATGAAACGCCTACAGAACGCGCCATTGAAGTATTTTCACTTTTACGAGTCTGGGATACAGAAGATAATAACGGCGTTTTAATCTACTTATTATTAGCCGACAAAAAAGTTGAAATTACTACCGACCGAGCAATTAATAAAGTTGTAGACTCACAAGAATGGCAAAGAATTTGTCAACTGATTGAATATGACTTTAAACAAGGCAACTTTAGTGGTGGTGTAGAAAATGGGATTCAGGAAATCAGTATTCTATTAAACAAGTATTTTCCAGTATCACCACACGATATTAATGAACTTTCGGATAAACCGGTGATTTTATAGTAGACTCAAGGTATCTAAATAGACAATGGAATGTTTACTATGAGCACTAAAACCTTAAGTATTAAACCAAGCAGAAAATTATTATTAGCTATCCCCCCTTTGCTACTTTTTACAAGCGTTGCTTACTCCGCAGGCTTTGCACTTATTGAAAATTCTGCATCTGGTATGGGTAACGCTTTTGCCGGTGCCGCTGCAGTAGCTGAGGATTCATCAACAATTTGGTTTAACCCTGCCGGTATGACTTATCTTGGTGAGAATAACCCATCTAAATCTCAAGTCTCAAGTGCAGTACATATCATTAGTGCTAAAACGGATTTTACAGATAAAGGGTCTAGTGCCCCAGCATCATTATTGTCAACAATTGATGGTAAAAAAAATGTGAGTGAGCGAGTTACATCCGCAGTACCAAATTTATATTACATGAGAAAAATTAAACCACGTCTAAATTTTGGTATCTCAATCAATGCACCCTTTGGTTCGACCACTAAATATGACGAGGATTGGATCGGACGTTATCAAGCAACAGAAACTGAAATGAAAACAGTAAATATCAACCCATCGTTATCATGGAAAGCGAATAATAAGTTGAGCCTGGGTGGAGGCATAAGTGCGCAATATATTCATGTAAGTTTAGGTAAGTCTTTAGACTCAGCCGCTGCATGTAGAAAAGTTGCGTTAGCCAGCGGCTCCTCCGCCACGTTGGATGCATGTAATACGAGCTACCCTGAAGCCTCACAAGTGAAAAAAGATAGTCAGGTCATCGTAGAAGGTGATGATATATCATTTGGGTATAACCTTGGCTTACTTTATCAAGCAACAACACGAACAAGAATAGGCGCTACTTACCGATCTCAAGTTAAGCATAATTTAGAAGGTGACATTAGTTTTGAGCTTGATCCTACGCTTAAAGCAATTGGCAAAGGCTTAGAGGCTAAAGGAATAAATACCTTTAAAGATCGTAATATCGAAGCAGTTACAGACTTACCTGAAACCATTGCACTCTCTGTCGCACATAAAGTTAACAATAAACTTGAGCTACTTGGTGATGTGACGTGGACAGGCTGGAGTTCTTTTCCTGAATTGTTAATAACAGATGCTAAAACAGGTGCAGATGTCACTAGAACACCTGAAAATTGGACTGACGTTACACGAGTATCATTGGGTGCTAATTTTCAATATAGCGACAAGCTTGTTCTACGAACAGGTATCGCATTAGATGAAGAGCCGATACCATCAGCGAAAACAAGAACACCAAGAATCCCAGGGAATGATCGCAAATGGTTATCTTTTGGGGCAGGTTATAAAATGAATAAAAAGACTAAATTTGATGTTGGCTATTCACACCTGTTTTTAGATGAGACTCCTATTGATAATATCGATGATGCAGGTTATGCCGTTAAAGGCTTATACGATAGCAATGTAAATATCTTTAGCGCTCAAGTAAATTACAACTTCTAAAAGGACGAATATTATGAAATTCATCACTAAATTCAACTTAACACCATCTTTATCGTCATCGTCTTTTTTACTACCTGTCTTACTAGCATCCTCGTTATTGCTTACAGCCTGTGTGGGGAAGTCAGATTATGATTTTAATCAAACAGTAACGGGCACGCCTGCCCAGCCACCACACGGCCCTGTGTTTGACCCTGCGAAGGGAAAAATACCAACCACTAATGACTTGCTATTCAAAGGCTCAAAAGACGGCACTTTGAATATCCCGAATGATGCAGATAAAGACGGTAAGCCAGACAACCCAATTATTGCTCAAATCAATCAACTGGATGGATTCTCCACAACTAATCCAATAACTATTGATTTCGCTATGGAAATTGACCCTGCAACATTGGGGGCCGGCGTAAAAGTTTTTCAAATACTTAAAGACCCTAAAACTGGTTTAGTAACCTCTGTTGTTCGTGAATTAAGCAATGCTGAAATCATTGCTGTACCCACGGCTGATAAAAAGCTAGCAATAGTGCCAAAGCTACCCTTAGCAGGCAGTAGTAGTTATATGGTGTTATTAACCAATGCGATTAAAGACAAGGCAGGTAAAAAGGCGGAAACACCCGCACCTTATTTTCTAGCAAAAGGTTCAGCGCCATTGACAGGCGGAAACTATGAAGCTTTAGAGCCATTACGTGCATTGATAAATAATATGGAAGCTAAGGCGATTGAGTTTGATAACACAATTGCTAAAGATAGCATTATCATGAGTTGGTCTTTTACAACTCAGTCGATTAATGATGTGCTAGAAGCACTTGCAAGTACAGCTAAAGCAGGCTCCTTATTAGTTGTTCCAACAGGGAAAACAACTAAAGACATCAAGGCCGAACTGCCAGGTTATGCCAATATTTCTATCGGCACACTTGAAATCCCTTATTACCTACAAGTACCTAGTGCTACAAACCCTATAGCACCATTAACGGAATATTGGAAAGGTATTGGCGGATCAGCTTTAACACGATTTAATAAGTCGCCAGTTGAAAATACTAAATTAACGATACCGGTAATGATGACAACACCTAATGCAGGTGCAGACATCAAAGATCCTACTACTGGAAACGTTGTTGGCACTGTACCAGCAATGCCTGCTAACGGTTGGCCTCTTGTTATCTATCAACATGGTATTACACGCATGCGTACAGATGTTTTAGGTTATGCAGATTCTTTATCTGCGGCAGGTTTTGCCGTTATTGCAATTGATTTACCCTTGCACGGCATACCTAAATTTTTGGATGATAAACAAACTGTTCCAAACCCCTTTCACGCTGCAAATACCCAACTACCAAACGATGTTGAACCCAGTTTTGATGTGGATTACATAAACAATTCGACCCAAGCAGCGGGTTCAGATGGTGTTCCAGATGAATCTGGTACGCATTTTATGAACTTAAAGAGCTTGCTTACCTCACGCGATAACATTCGCCAAGGTGTTTCTAATCTTTTAGTGCTTCGCCGTTCGATAGAGAATTTGCCAAATATTGATTCTTCAAAAGTCGGTTTTATTGCACATTCTTTAGGTGGTATTGTTGCCGTGCCTTACCTCGCGGTAGAAGACAAGCCAACACCCAGCTCACTTATTGCAGCAGGCGCAGGTATTCGGAATATGTTGCTAGAATCAGATCCGTTTGGTTTGCAAATAAAGGCCGGTTTAAAAGCGAATGGCATAGAAGGAGAAAAATATGATGCATTTATGTACGCGACGCAGTTTATTTTAGAATCAGCGGACCCGATTAACTATGCAGCGGATGCTGCGCAGATTCACCCTATTCATTTAATAGAAATAATAGGTGACAAGGTTGTTGTTAATAAAACCACTGAAGCGTTAGCAGGTTTAATGCAAGCGAAAACAGTTAGCGCAACGGTTACAGATATAACTGCTGGGAAGCCCGGAATTGTTCGCTTTACTGAAGGCAACCATAGTTCAGTACTTGACCCTACCCGTGGTGGAAACTTTTTAAATGTTTATTCTGAGATTCATCGTCAGTTAGCTGTATTTCAGGCAACACAAGGCACTACGATAAAAGTTACGGATAACTCAATTATTAAGCAGTAAAAAATTAACTTTACCACGAAGACACGAAGAAACAATGTTTAGCTTTTCCTTCGTGCCCTTCGTGGCAAAACCCCTCGAAAACCTCCAATACCCCACTACTAAAGATAACTTCTGCATAAGTAGTCACTAAATTAGTTTTGTTTTCCGCCTCAATCAGTAAAAACTCACCTATTTTGCTTTCGCTACCGACTCGTATAAAGGTCTCAAATAAACCATGTCACTAGAAGCCTCTATCACATTCTTCATCGCTATCTTTATTTTCGCGATTACACCCGGCCCGGGAACCTTTGCTTTGCTGGCAAGGGCGTTGGTTTCTGGTGCGTGGGCTTGTTTACCGATGTCGCTAGGTATTGCGGTTAGCGATATTATTTATTTGATTCTTTCGACCTTTGGCTTAGCCACGATTGCAGAAAACTATGGTGGCTTGTTCACGGTGATTCGCTTTATCGGCGCGGCTTATTTAATTTATTTAGGCTGGAAGATGTGGACAGAAAAGGTTGATACAAATTTTGCAGCCAATCAAAAAGATCCAAAGTCAGCAACCAAAGATTGGGCTAGTGGTTTTACTCAAGGTTTTTTAATCTCAGCGTCTAACCCTAAGGTGATTCTTTTTTATATCGCCTTTCTGCCTACTTTTATAGATTTAACGGTGTTAAACGCTGAAGATATTATCTTACTTAGCGCTCTTACTTTTGTTGCTTTAATGGCGGGTTTAATGTTGGTCGCTATTACCGCATCATCGGTACGTAAACATTTAAAAACTGAAAGTGCCTTAAAAAAGCTAAACCGTACTGCGGGTAGCATTATGATTGCTGCGGGTGTATTTTTAGCCAGTAAAGGTAATAATCCATGACCGACCAATCATTGGAACAGCGTTTCGAGAATTTTAAGCAGAAAGTACAAACGCTACAGCTTTCGAGCTTAACCTCAAAAGGCAAACCATACGCTAGCTACAGCCCCTTTGTGATTGATGAGCAGGGTAACTTTTATATCTTTATCAGCCAGCTTGCAGGGCATACTCAAAATCTAATCGACAACCCACAAGCAAGCATTTTATTAATTGAAGATGAAGCAAATGCGCGCCAGATTTTTGCGCGTCAACGTATTAGTTATCAATGCACCGTAGAGATCGTTACTAGCGACGAGGCTGATTACCTCCGTCAACTTGATGCCATGCAAGCGCGCTTTGGTAACGTGATGGAATTATTACAGACGTTGCCAGACTTTATCCTGTTTCGGCTGACACCGTATCAAGGTCAGTATGTGCTTGGTTTTGGGAAGGCTTACACCCTAGTCGGTGAAGGTCTATTAGCGTTGGAGCATATCAACCCTACTTCTGAAGGTTAATAAACACATCTACAGCTAGTCCGAGAATTCTTGATTATTGTGGCCTGTAATTTATGATTGCTTAAAAATAAAAATAAGCACATCATGAACAAAACCGAAATAACAAAAATACTCCAACAAGCAAGACCTCAACATGTAGATTGGGTTAGGCAGGGGCGTTATTTGGTGAAAGGTTTAGCGCAAGACAAAATTAAAAAACCGCAGGACTGCGAAGCGCTATCATTCGGACAATGGTATACCGAAGACGGTTATAAACTGGTTAATATCCCACAGCTAGAAAAACTACATGAGTTACACCTAGAAGCCGCTAAAGCGTATACGGCATTGTACTACATGACTTTTGATCGGCGTAAACAGGCTCGCTCAACCTTGATATTGGCGGATGATATTGAAGTACCGGTAGAAGAACGAAACTTTCGTCAGCAGAAGCTAAATATTCTTGAAGAAAAAATCAAAAAATTCCTTAGCACTATTCCGCGAGTTGAAGCACAAGTAAACGCGATTAAAGAAGAAGCGTTTGACAGTGTTTGGTTTTCTTAAGGAAAGCCTGATCAAGTCCCATAAATTCTGGCAACGCCAAATTTTCAGCATCAAGGCATGTGAGCTTTTAATGAACGCCTGTGGCATGGTGCAACGAGCCTTTAAAGTGAACATAACACAGAGGCTGGGAATTTGGCTAAGCCCCAAAGGGTAAGGCTCTAGGGCAGCATCTCCGTTGTTGTATTTCTCATGAAGGCAATAAGCATTCATTTCAAAATACGCCTAGGATATACTGCCCTAGAGACTTACAGAATTTTATGGGACTTAATCAGGCTTTCCTTAACTTGTCTCACCTAATTCATTTATTGCCCAATCATTCAAACACATTCATTTGCCGATCCGTTATTTGCGCAAACGATGTATCCAAAAAATGTAAGATACTATCCGCCACAGGCGCGAGTTGTTTATCAATATAATGATTATAGTCGGGTTGTGAGCTAATATTTTCTATCGGCTCCGGGCCAAAGGTTGTCATCACATACTGTATTTTGCGGCTTTGATTTTTACTAAACGCATCTTTCATTTTCTTTGCCGCTTTCACTTGTGGTGGCTGGGTGCTGGTGTAACTTTCTAATGGGCGGCGCAAGCGTTTTGTATAAGTGAGTTTATGATCTAGCTCGCCACGCAATAAGGCATCGTAAGTTTCCAGTATTAACGTTTTGTACGGTTTATTCGTGAAAATAAGCTCATACAGTTCTTGCTGAAAGTCTCGCGCTAGCGGTGTCCAGTCGCTTCTTACTGACTCTAAACCTTTAAATACCATTTTGTATTTTTTATCATCTCTTGATGATGGCTCATTCGCGATCATACCCGCATAGCGTTTTTTACTGCCTTTTTCTGTGCCACGAATCGTTGGCATTAAAAATCGTTGGTAGTGGGTTTCAAATTCTATTTCTAGATTTGATTCGATTGCAAAAGTTTCTGATAAGTGCTGAGTCCACCAGCTATTTAAGTGGTCTTGTAATTCACGACCCGTCTTTAAACAGCTAGCTTCGTCTTTATTCTCCCCGAGTAATACGAACACCGAATCGGTATCGCCATAAATAACCGTATAACCCTGTTCTTCAATAAGCTCTTTGCTGGTTTGAATAATCTCATGCCCGCGCAGGGTAATACTGCTGGCAAGTTGTGGGTTAAAAAAACGGCAACCAAATGAACCGAGTACACCGTAAAACGAATTCATAATAATTTTAATCGCGTATGACAACGCTTGGTTGTTTTCTTTTTTGGCGCTATCACGCTCCACCCAAAGGTCACTAACAATGGTGGGTAAAATATGTTGAGTACGCGAGAATTCTGCTTCTAAAAATCCGGGAATCGAATCTTCTTTATAACTTTTTGAAATCAAACCTAAGGGATCAATTTTAAAAGTACGAATAATACTTGGGTACAGGCTTTTAAAATCCAGCACCAACACATTGTCATAAAGCCCAGGCTGAGAGTCCATCACATAACCACCAGGGCTATGTTGTTGATTTGGATGACTGCCAATATCAGGGGCAACATAGCCTTTACGGTGAAGTTGGGGCAAATACAAATTATCAAACGCAGCACTTGAACCACCTTGACGATCAATGGCTAAACCGGTCATGCGCGCACGCTGAATTGAAAAATTAAACAAATCTGCTTTTTTAAAAATATCAGTGACTAAACGGCAATCTTCTAAATTGTATTCGGCCAGTGCTACGGGGTCTTCGCGGTACTGCCGCTGAATCTCTTCTAACTTGCCTAATCCCGAATCATTGATTAGTTTTTTTCGCCCGAGCATTTCCTCAGCCACAAAGTCTAAGGCAAAGCTTTCAAATGACCAGAACGCCCCGCGTAAACAGCTGATTCCATCTAAAACGACTCGCCCCGGAATTCGTGCAAGGTACATATGTCCGCTTTGTTGTGGTGCTAAAATATTGGCTGATTGCTCAAAGGGGTTACTCCTACCTAAATCAAAAGGCAACTTCAGCTCTTTGCATTTCCATTGTAAGAAATCTAAATCGAAAGCAATGACATTCCAGCCGATAATTACGTCAGGATCATATTGTTTCATCCATGCGAAGAATGCTTGCAAGGCTGCTTTTTCAGAATTGCACCAGGTAATATTAATTGATTCTTGCTTAGCACTCGGACACTCTTTAACCATAAAAACCTGTTCAGAACTCTCAGTTTGTACGGCGATAGAGTAGAGTTTTCCGCGAAAGTCTTCGGTCTCAATATCAAGTGAAACCATCGAGAGCTGAGGCGTGTAATCAACAGGCGTTAAACGTGGATTGGTAAACTCTAAATAACCGTCTCTTTGAATCGCCTGACCTTCTATTTGTAATGATGCGGTGATAAAACGCTCCATTAAATAACGGTCGGCGGGTTTAATTTCTGACTCAAACAACTGCGTTTTATCGTAACTCAGATGCTGGCGTAGTTTATTCAAATCGCGTTGATGATTAAAATAAAGCCCGTCTACCGGCTCATTGTTAAAGTTTAATAACTCAAGTGGTTTACGCTGAATCGTATTTTGTAAGGGTAATTTATTATGCCGCGCAATAAAGCAAACCGCCTGCTGAGCGGGAATAATAATTTGTGCCGCACCTTGCTCTGTATTCGCCCAAAAAATAAGCGTGATACCGTTAGCTGTATCACGCCAGCCCCGCGTTAGCAGAAAGCCTTTTATTTTTAATAGAGAATGATCATTTTTTCGCATTTGTTACATTATAAGGGAGTTTTTTTGCTAGACTCATTCTCATTAGTCATCTTGGATAATTAAAATGAAAAACTTTTTCAAACAAACAAGTGCTTTATTAATAATAGCTTTATTGACCAGCCCTGTGTCGGCAGAAGGATTTTTCGGAAAACTCTTTGGCTCTAATGACTCAAGCGAATCTTTCGAATCATTAATTTCACATGTCCCAGCAGACACCTCTTTTTTGTTTACCAATCAAAAAGCGATACCTGATGATGTCATGAGCTTTCATATTAAACGCTCGCAAAAACTTTTTGAAACATTTACAAAAAACAAAGATGGTAAAGAAGATAAAAATGAAGCCAGTAAATCAGAAACAGTAGAAAAAACACCCAGTGATTTTTTCTCTGCCTTTTTTGCAGACTTGGGTGAACATCTGAGCAATAAAAAACTTGAAGATACAGGTCTTTCTTTGAAGTCGAATATGCTCATCTACGGTGTAGATCTCACCCCAGTGATGCGTCTAAGTATCAGCGATAAAGAAAAACTGATGGCAACGTTGAAGCGTGCCGAAGAAAAGTCTGGCTACAAGCTGGCACTCACCAAGTGCGGTGATTTTGATTGCATGGTGGATACTGCTGACAATGATATAAGCATGGCATTGGTATTACTCAATAAACAATTGGTTGCTTCGGCCTTTCCTCGCAATAAAAAAGATAAACTACTCAAACATTTAGTAGGAAAAATTCCCAGTAAGGATTCTTACAAAGCAGAAGACTGGCAGACATTTTTAAAAGAAAATATCTATACCGGTTACGGCGAAGGGTTTATTAATTTAAAAACACTGTATGAAAAAGGTAGCCCGATATTGGTCAAGGAGTTATTAAAAGACAAGCGGGTCAGTGACGAAGAAGTTAAAAAATGTCTACCGGTAGTAGAGGATCACCTAAAAAACATGCCAATGTTGATATTTGGTACAAAAGAACTCACTGCACAAAAAATGGATTATGAGTTCGTGATAAAAACCAGTGAGGAAGTAAGCGAGGTTTTACAGACTCTCGCCAATAAAGTAAATATCAAACAACGTGTTGATCATGCCATTTTTGATATTGGCTTAAACTTTAATATCGTAAAGCTGCGTGAAGCCCTCAGTCAATATTCTGACTTTTTAATTAACTCCGCTGAAACACATCAATGCAAAAATATTAATGCAAACGATATTCGTAAAGGCATGGGTGGCTTAATAATGGGAATGAACATGGGCATGAGCCAAATTAAAACGCTCTACGTGGCACTCAATAATATTGAACTAAAGAAAAATATGCAGATAGACAAAGTGGCAGCCTATGCTTCCGTAGGTACAGATGACCCTGCAGGTTTATTTGGCATGGTTACCCTGTTTAGCCCCGCCTTACGCAATTTTAAAATTCCTGCAGATGGCACATCCATCAAATTGCCTGATGGTGCCTTGCCAGTTTCTAAAATAGACCTACCCCCTATTTGGGTTAACCGTACAAAGCGCACCTTAAATTTATTGATCGGCACAAACACTTTTACCCTTAAAGAATACTTTAGTGGCCCGCCTGCTATGCTCATCATGGCAATGGATGGCAAACGCTATTATGAAAAGCTCTCTTCTTTTTTAGGCTCTATTAAGCGAAACAAATCCGACGCCGATATTACTGAAATGATGAGTGCGATTGGAAACAGCTCAGGAAGTTTTCAAGAAGAGATTTACGCCGACAAACGAGGTTTAACGTTTAATTATCATATTAAATATGATGATGTTGAGGAAGCTAAAACTACGAAGTAAACCTCTTCTGGTAAGAATTAAAGTTGTGAATACATTGAATACATTCTTTGAATTAAGCCTTTATTGGCTTACTGGTTTAACGCTAGTCGCCTTTGTCGCAGGCTATATTGATGCAGTAGCAGGCGGTGGTGGAATGCTAAACCTACCAACGTTATTATTAGCCGGCGTACCGCCTGTATCCGCATTAGCGGTTAATAAAATTACCGGTATTGCAGGTACAACCGTCGCCGTTATCAAATATGCGCTTGAGAGAAAAATTCATTGGAAAACTGTATTAATCGCTAGCATACCCTGCTTAATCGTCTCCTATATTGGCGGACGAATCGCACTTGATCTTTCACCAAGCGTACTAGCTTGGGCCATTTTATTATGCATCCCACTAGCATTATTTATTGTACTGGGTGATAAGCCTAATGAGTCCGGCTCATCCGCACAATCAAACAACCCTGTAAAAGTCATTGCCGCTATTAGCCCAATCGGGTTTTACGATGGTATTCTTGGCCCTGGTACAGGTACTTACATGGCGATAGCAGTGAGAAAAGTACTTAAGTTCGACTTATTAAACGCCACCGCAACCATAAAACCACTCAATTTATTAACTAACGTCGGTGCATCCATCGCTTTTTTAAGCGCCGGTAAAGTGATTTGGTCGATAGCCGTACCGATGCTGTTAGCAAGCTCCGTAGGTGGCTGGGTGGGAAGTCACAGCGCGATAAAGGGCGGGGATAAGTTTATCAGAACCCTTTTAATTGTCGTTTTAGTCGTTATGTTAGCCGCTAATAGTTACAAGTTAATAAGTAACTATTAGCAGGCTAACAACCCTACTTATTACCGTTCAAAATTTCACGATTACTTTGTTCTCTAAACATAGAGTCTGATATTTTAACGCTAGGCATATGCAAACAATTATCCAACACTTTAGGCCCGTGAATAAAGAGTAGCTCTGGCTTCACATTAACATGCGGCATACCTGCTTGTGCAGCGCATAGAGACTCCCACTCAACCATCACTAAATATTCTGCGGGTATGGTGTAACCTTCCCATACTTCTGCGGTGCGTTTTAGGTTGGTGCCAGAACTGTCTTTCATATCTTCCATGATGGATTCAACGGTTGCGTGACCGCTACCCAATGTTGATAAACCGATACGCTTTAAAATCTGATACCCCACCACGCCGCTAGTCGCCATTAAACCTTCCATTGTAGCGATTTCACCCTCTTCAAACTCAGCCTCTTTACCGGGGATAACTTTGTGAGTTGCCATGACGGTAACGCTTTTACCTGAATCCACAGCATAGCCATCGGCTTTACCTTCTGCATTTTTACGTAACCATTGTGTTAATGATACCAATGACGGCTGGCGGCTTTTAACAATACGATAGATCGGTTCTTCCGGCCCATCAAGCAACACATCACCACAACGGGCGCAAGTATCGACTACCACATCTTCAAATGTTTCATGGAAGTTTTCGTGCGCTTCCCACGAATCCCAATAAGTAATTTGGTCAATCCAAATATGCGATAGCTCTTCGGTCATATCTGAACTTGCGCCCCAGCGCATTCCCATTGGACAACTACCAACTTGTTTCATTAAATCAAAACCGCTAAAGCCCGGTGTTAACGAGGTGGCTAAGCACATTTTAGCGCTAGCTTGCTTCATCATGCGCATTAGATTCGGGTCATTCTTAACCAGTACTTTATTGATCGCTACATAGAGTGGTGATTTAGGTTCTGCATCAAATAGCTTTTTTATATTCATTTTAATTTCTCCTCTTCATGATGAATTTCCGATTGTTTGCCCCATATTTAACTTATCAGCTCGGGCGCTAAGGTTCAGTTTGTAGAAACAACTGCAACAACAATGTATGCTCGACTATAACCTACAACAAAAGATAATACACAATGAAATCACCATTACTCAATATTAAAGACTTACCTGATTACAAGCAAATCAAGCCAGAGCATATAGAACCGGCGCTTGATCATTTATTAAAGCAAGGGCGCGCTTTAACTAAAAAATTACTGGCTGAGAATAGCCAATACAGTTGGGATAATTTAATTCATCCACTAGAAGAATTAGACAATGAAATGGAGCGCATGTGGTCGCCTATTAGCCATATGAACGGGGTGGTAAATACGCCAGAACTTCGCGATGCGTATACCGCTTGTTTGCCGAAGTTGAGTGAATACAGTACCGAGATGGGGCAAAACAAAGCATTGTTTGAAGCGCTGCAACAAATTCAGGACAAACAAGATACTTTAAATTTAGATAGCGCTCAGCGTAAATCGTTAGAAGATTCTTTAAAAGGTTTTCGTCTTTCGGGTGTCAATTTAGCAGATGATAAAAAGCAACGCTATGCAGAAATCAGCAAAGAACTTGCTACCTTAACATCCAAATACTCAGACAATGTATTAGATGCCAACAACGCATGGACTAAAGAAATAAGCCAAGTAGAAGCCTTAGAAGGTTTGCCAGAAACAGCGATAGAACAAGCCACCGAAGCCGCTAAACAACGTGATTTATCCGGCTGGTTACTGACTTTAGATTTCCCTTCTTATTATGCTGTGATGACTTACGCAAATGATAGTGAGTTGCGAGCCGAAGTCTACCGCGCTTACAGTACACGCGCTTCTGATCAAGGCGACCCTGCTTTTGATAACAGTGAAAATATGGCTAGAATCTTGCAATTACGCCAAGAAAAAGCCCAGTTATTAGGCTTTGATAGTTATGCCGATTTATCGCTGGATACCAAAATGGCAGAATCACCTCAGCAAGTGATTGGATTTTTAGACGAGCTTGCTGAAAAATCATTGCCCTTTGCGAAAAAAGAATTTACCGAACTCAAAGAATTTGCAAAAAAAGAACTTGGACTGCATGAACTGAATGCTTGGGATGTAGGCTATGCTAGCGAAAAGTTAAAACAGCAGCGCTACGCCATTAGTGACGAAGATTTAAAACCGTACTTCCCTGTTGATAAGGTATTAGAAGGCTTGTTTGAGCTAGTTCAAAAACTTTACAAGGTGACAATTAAGGGCAATACAGCAGTTTCAAGCTGGCACGATGATGTTCGTTTTTATGAAATTTATGATGACAAACAGCAGTTAAAAGCACGTTTTTACCTTGATCTTTACGCGCGCCAACACAAGCGTGGTGGCGCATGGATGGCTGATTTTTGTAGCCGGTTTAAAACCAATGACGGCGTGCAGACTCCGGTTGCGTTTATGACCTGTAATTCAGCACCACCAGCAGGTGGCAAGCCTGCGTTATTCACCCATGATGAAGTCATTACTTTATTCCATGAGTTTGGGCACGGACTTCATCATATGATGACGCAGGTTGATTATTTAGATATTTCGGGCATTAGTGGCGTCGAGTGGGATGCGGTTGAACTACCCAGTCAGTTTATGGAAAACTGGTGCTGGCAGCGCGAATCACTCAATATGTTCGCAAAACACTTTGAAACCGGCGAAAATATTCCTGATGAGTTGTTTGATAAAATGCAAGCTGCACGTCATTTTCAAAGCGCGATGGGTATGGTGCGTCAACTTGAGTTCTCGATTTTTGATATGCGAATTTATCAAGATACTAGCATCAACTCAGCAGAGCAAATTCAAGCAGTACTGGATAAAACCCGTGAACAGATTGCGGTTGTTGTTCCGCCCGCATTTAACCGCTTCCAACATGGCTTCTCACATATTTTTGCCGGTGGTTATTCAGCTGGTTACTACAGTTACAAATGGGCAGAAGTGCTTTCAGCGGATGCTTTTGCACGCTTTGAAGAGGAAGGTTTATTTAATCAGCAGGTCGGCGAAGACTTTTTAAAAGAGATATTAGAAGTCGGTGGCTCTCGCCCAGCAATTGAATCTTTCAAGGCTTTCCGAGGTAGAGAGCCAAGTGTTGACGCCTTACTCAAGCACAGCGGGTTAGCAGCATGACATCGGAATCAACTACAGAGCGTGAACTAACCAC
>Ga0256839_1003579_pt1 | contig 15920 bp, 11 predicted proteins | sample 354166metaG_FD_185968 | JGI IMG/M metagenome (GOLD analysis project Ga0256839, IMG submission 185968) | Hydrothermal vent microbial communities from Mid Atlantic Ridge, Atlantic Ocean - 354-166 | ecosystem: Environmental > Aquatic > Marine > Hydrothermal vents | place: Atlantic Ocean: Mid... | reverse complement strand
GCCCCCTACAGTCACGCCGCCGCCCATGAGGCCCAGGTGGTGCTCAAGCAGGCCCTGCTGCGCATCCCGGCGCGGCCGCGCCACTGCGCCATCCCCCGGGTGGTCTACACCGACCCCGAACTCGCCCAGGTGGGAGAGAGCGAAGCGGAGGCGCGGGCGCGGGGCGAGACGGTGGAGGTGATCCGCATCCCCTTCGCGGAAAGCGATCGGGCCCGCTGCGAGGGCCGGGAGGAGGGGCTCGTCAAACTCGTGGTGGGCCGCAGGCGGCGGCTGCTCGGCGCGGGCGTGGTGGGGCCGCAGGCGGGGGAGCTGATCGCGCCGTTGGTGCTGGCGGTGGACGGACGGCTTCCCCTGCACGCGCTGGCGGCGGCCCCCTTCCCCTACCCCACCCGCATGGAGGCGGTGAAGCGGGCCGCGGGGCGCGCTCTCGAGCCCCTGGTGTTCGGGACCTGGACCCGCCGGCTGGTGCGCGCGCTGGCCGCCTTGGGATAGATCATGACCCCGAACCCCTCCCGCCCGCGCATCCGCATGTGGCCGCTGGTCGTGTTGGCGCTGGCGGCCCTCGCCGCCTATCTCGCGGGCGTATCCGAACTGCTCACCCTGGACGGCCTGCGCAGCCGCGCGCTCGAACTCCACCGGCTGGTGGCGGACCAACCCTGGCTTGCGGCTCTGGCCTATGTGGCCCTCTACGCCTGTACGGTGGCCCTGTCGCTGCCCGGTGCGTCGGCGCTCACCATCGCCGGCGGTTTCCTGTTCGGGCTGCTGCCCGGCGCGCTGCTCGCGGTGATCGGGGCCACTCTCGGTGCCGTGGGGTTGTTCACCATCGCTAAAAGCAGCCTCGGCGAACCGCTCCGGGCACGGGCCGGTCCCTGGCTGAAGAAGGCGAGCGAGGCCTTCAACCGCAACGCGGTCGGCTATCTGTTGACCCTGCGGCTGCTGCCGCTCGTTCCCTTCTGGCTCGTGAACATCCTGCCCGCCTTCCTGGGCATGCGGCTGCTCCCATACACCCTCGCCACCTTCATCGGCATCATGCCGGGCGCGTTCCTGTATGCGAGCCTCGGCGAGGGATTGCTCGGGGCGGCGGCGGCGGCGGATCCCAGACGCCTGTGGGACTGGCGCGTCCTCCTACCGCTGGTCGCCCTGGCGCTGCTCACGGCGCTGGTGCCGCTCTATCGAAACCGCCAAGAGCGGCGTGCGGCCGCAAGGCGCCGCGGCCGTTGACGGGATCCGGGACGGAGGCCATGGTAGCGCCCGGAGGGAGGCAGTTACGCGGGCGGATCCCCTGCGGCGTGCTCCGGGGATTCGGCCGGGGTTGATCTTGCAACCTCTGGGAGGAGCAGCGTGTTGGGGAGTCGGACCAGGCCGCGGGGGAGCTTGCGCACCCGCAGGCTTGCCCGTCTGACCGTGCTCTCGGCGGCGGCGGTCGGGTTGCTGTTGTCGGTGCGTCTCTTCACCCCTTCCCTGCCGGAGCTGGAGCGGCCGGCTGCCGAGGAGACGCGCGCCACCGTCCCGGCCCGAGACGACGGCGCCCCGGAGCCGGGTGTGGCGCTCGCCGCCCTGCCGCCGGAGCCGGAGACGGCGGTGCCGGAGCCGGAGGTTTCGGAGCCGCCGGCCGTGCTCCGGAGCGTGGACGTCAAACGGGGCGACACCCTGTTCGAGATCCTGCTGCGCCAGGGGGTGGTGCCGGGCGAGGCGGAGGCGGCGATCGAGACCCTCAAGTCGGCCTTCGATCCGAGGCGGCTCAAGGTGGGCCAGACCATCTCCCTGGAGCTCCTTCCCGAGACCGATTCCGGCGACCGCCTGCAGCTCGCCGCGCTCGCCATCGAACTCGACTGGGACGAACAGCTCCGCCTCAGCCGTGAGCCGGGCCAGGGGTTTTCGGTGGAGCGGATCCGGCTGCCGGTGGAGGTGGAGCACGTCTTGGTGTCGGGCGAGATCGCGGCGAGCCTCTACGAGGCGGCGGCAGAGGAGGGGCTTCCCCTCGAGACCCTGTTCGCCATGGTGCGGCTGTTCAGCTGGGATGTGGATTTCCAGCGTGACATCCAACCGGGCGACCGCTTCCAGGTGCTGTTCACACGGCTGCGGCCCAAAGGCGGCGGCGAGCCGCGCGCGGGGGAGATCCTCTACGCCGCCCTCGAGGTCGGAGGCAGGCAGCTGGACGCCTATCGCTTCCGGCGCTCCGAGGATGTGGAGTATTTCGACCGGGAGGGGCGCTCGCTGCGCAAGTCCCTCATGCGCACCCCCATCAACGGCGCCCGCCTGTCCTCGCCGTTCGGCAAACGCAAGCACCCGATCCTCGGCTTCACCCGCCTCCACAAGGGGGTCGATTTCGCGGCGCCGCGCGGCACGCCGATCTTCGCCGCCGGCGACGGGGTGGTGACCTTCGCGGGGCGCAACGGCAACCTCGGCATCTACGTGCGCATCCGACACAACGCCGAGTATGTCACCGCCTACGCCCACATGCAGGGCATCGCCAAGGGCATCCGGCGCGGGGTGCGGGTCAAACAGGGCCAGGTGATCGGCTACGTCGGCAGCACCGGCATGGTCACGGGCCCGCATCTGCACTACGAGGTGCGCTACCGCGGCCGGGTGATCGATCCCCTCTCGCTGCGCCAGGCGGAGGCGGTCAAACTCGAAGGGGCCGAACTGAGCCGCTTCCTCGAGGAGGTCGCCCGCATCGACGCCCTGCGCGAGAATCTCTCGGACGAGGTGCTGGTGGCCCAGAACCGCATCCACAGGGCGGGCGAACGGAAACCGTCTTCGGGCGAATCGCTGCGTTGAGGCGAAGCCCTGCCAGCCCGTGGATCAACCGGGCGCGGCGCACGGCGGCCGCAGCCGTCCGGATGTGAGCGCGAGCGAAGAGGGGGGATCGGGCGTTCCTGTTCTCAGGGCTCCCCGAGCCAGTCCGGATCCAAGGCCGCGACCCCCGCCCGGATGGCGCCCGCAAGCGCAGCCGCCTGCGGCAGCAGCTGCTCGAGATAGAAGCGGGCTGCGCCGATCAGCCTGGGGCCGAGAGCGGTCTCGGCTGCACTTCGGGCGAGCCGCGCCAACAAGACCGCCCCCACGCTCCAGCCGAACAGTTCGAGATAGGGCATGGCGGCGGCCTCCCTGTCGTCGGCATCCGCCTGCTGCAGCTCCTTCGTGGCCTGTTCGAGAACGGAGAGCGCCTGCATGAGCGCGCCGCTCGCAGCGGCGAGGGGGCTTGTGCGCAACCGCTCGCCCTCCTCCCACAGCTCCCGCAGCAGCGCCCAGGGCGCTTCGCCCTCCTCGAGGAAGAGCTTGCGCTGCACCAGATCGATGGCCTGGATGCCGTTCGTGCCCTCGTAGATGGGGGTGATGCGCACATCCCGGTACAGACGCGCGATGCCGGTCTCCTCGATGTAACCGGCGCCGCCGTGCACCTGGAGGGCGAGCGAGACCACCTCGACCGCCCGGTTGGTGCACCAGGCCTTGCACACCGGGGTCAGAAGGGCCACCCGCGCGCGCGCCCGCTCCCGCTCCTCCGGCCGGGGCGCCCGCTCGCTGCGGTCGAGCCAGGCGGCGGTCTCGTAGCACAAACAGCGCATGGCGGCGGTCACGGCGCGCATGGTCAGCAGCATGCGGCGCACGTCGGGATGGGCGAGGATGGGGACGGGACGGCCCCCGCGCCGGCCCTGGACGCGCTCGCGGGCGTAGGCGAGCGCCTTCTGGAAGGCCGCCTCGGCCACGCCGAGCCCCTCGTTGCCGACCGCGATCCGGGCCTGGTTCATCATCGTGAACATGCAGCGCAGACCCCGATGCTCCTCGCCGATCAGATAGCCGACCGCGCCGCCCTCCTCGCCGTAGGCCATCACGCAGGTGGGACTGCCGTGGATGCCGAGCTTGTCCTCGAGCTTGAGACAGCGCATGTCGTTGCGGCGCACCGGCCGCCCCGCCTCGTCCGGCAGCCACTTGGGGACCAGGAACAGGGAGATCCCCCGTGTTCCCGCCGGCGCGTCGGGCAGACGGGCGAGCACGAAGTGTATGATGTTGTCGGCGAGATCGTGATCGCCGAAGGTGATGAAGATCTTCTGGCCGAACAGCCGGTAGCCGTCCTCCGACCGCTCGGCCCGACAGCGCAGCGCCCCCAGGTCGGAACCGGCCTGGGGCTCGGTGAGACACATGGCGGCGGTCCAGCGGCCGCTCACAAGCGGCGGCAGATAGCGACGGCAGAGCTCGTCGCCGCCGTGGGCGAGCAGGGCCTCGATCCCCGCCTGGGTGAGCAGCGGACAGAGGGCGAACGTCATGTTGGCGGCGTTCCACATCTCATCGGTCGCCGCCTGCAGAAGCCGCGGCAGCCCCTGGCCGCCCCAGCGTTCCGGAAACACGAGGCCGTTCCATCCCGCCTCGATGAAACGGGCGTAGGCCTCCTTCACGCCCGGCGTGGTCACCACCTCGCCGTCGGCCAGCCGCGGCGGCTCGCGGTCCATGCGCGGTGCGAGCGGAGCCAACACCTCGGCGGCGAACCGGGCCGCCTCCTCGAGCAGCAGCCGGCAGGTCTCGAGATCCACCTCCGGCCGCTCCGCCGAGGGCGGCAGGGTTTCGATTCCGCCGATCGCCCGCAGCACCAGCAACATCTCCTCCACGGGCGCCCGATATCCGTCGCTCATCTGCGGCTCTCCCCTGCTTCCGGCACCGCCTGCCCGCCCCACGCTCTTGACAGCCCCCGCGATCGGCGCCATGTGTGGCGCGCAATGAGGACCACTTTGGTCCGATTTTAAAAGGGTTCTGCCCGTGATCCGCCTGAGCCGGCTTTGCGACTACGGCATCGCGATGATGACGCATCTCGCGCGGGATGCGCAAGGGCCGCGCAGCGCCGCCGACATCGCCGAGGCCACCGGGGTGCCGCCCGCCACCGCGAGCAAAATCCTCAAGCTGCTCGGCCGGGCCGGTCTGCTCGCCTCGCACCGCGGGGCGTATGGCGGTTACGGTCTCGCCCGGCCGGCCCGGGCGATCACCGTGGCCGAGATCATCGAGGCGCTGGACGGCCCGATCGCGCTCACCGCCTGCATCGAGGAGGGCAGCGGCGACTGCGAGATCGAACGCCTGTGCCCGGCGCGCGCCAACTGGCAGCGCATCAACGAGGCGATCCGGCGCGCCTTGTCCGAGATCACGCTGGCCGAGATGGCCACCACCGTCCCGGACGCCTTTCTCCTCCCCGAGGAGCGGGCGCTCAGGCGGGATTCCGAATCGTTGGCTGCAGGGTGAGGGTACGACATGTCTTCGGCCATCGAGACCGTCCGCGAGGTCACCGGCGGCGAGTACAAATGGGGGTTCACCACTCCGGTGGAGGAGGAGACCGCGCCGCCGGGGCTCAACGAAGACATCATCCGCATGATCTCCAAGAAGAAGGGCGAGCCCGACTGGCTCACCGCATGGCGGCTTGAGGCCTACCGGCGCTGGCAGGCGATGGAGGAGCCGAAGTGGGCCAAGGTCCACTATCCGCCCATCGACTTCCAGGCCATCTCCTATTTCGCAGCACCCAAACAGAAGGAACGGCCGAAGTCGCTCGACGACATCGATCCCGAGATCCGGCGCACCTACGAGAAGCTCGGCATCCCGATCCGGGAGCAGGAGATCCTGGCCGGGGTGGCGGTGGACTATGTGTTCGACTCGGTTTCGGTGGCCACCACCTTCAAACAGAAGCTCGAGGAGCTCGGCATCATCTTCTGCTCCATCTCCGAGGCGGTGCGGGACCATCCCGAGCTGGTGCGCAAGTATCTGGGAACCGTCGTGCCGCCGGGGGACAATTTCTACGCCGCCCTCAACTCGGCGGTCTTCACCGACGGCAGCTTCGTCTACGTGCCCAAGGGCGTACGCTGCCCGATGGAGCTTTCCACCTATTTCCGCATCAACGCCGCCGGCACCGGCCAGTTCGAGCGCACCCTCATCATCGCCGACGAGGGCAGCTATGTGAGCTATCTGGAAGGCTGCACCGCGCCCATGCGGGACGAGAACCAGCTGCATGCGGCGGTGGTGGAGCTGATCGCCCTGGACGAGGCCGAGATCAAATATTCCACCGTCCAGAACTGGTATCCGGGAGACAAGGACGGCAAGGGCGGCATCTACAACTTCGTCACCAAACGCGGGCTGTGCAAGGGCCGGCGCTCCAAGATCTCCTGGACCCAGGTCGAGACCGGCTCCGCCATCACCTGGAAGTATCCTTCCTGCATCCTGCAGGGGGAGGAGTCGGTCGGGGAGTTCTACTCGGTGGCGGTGACCAACAACCACCAGCAGGCGGACACCGGCACCAAGATGGTCCACATCGGCAAGCGCACGCGCTCCCGCATCGTCTCCAAGGGCATCGCCGCCGGCCGCTCCAACAACACCTATCGGGGTCTCGTGAAGATCATGCGCGGGGCGGAGGGGGCGCGCAACTACACCCAGTGCGACAGCCTGCTGATCGGGGACCGCTGCGGGGCGCACACGGTGCCGTATATCGAGGTGCGCAACCGCAGCGCGGTGGCCGAACACGAGGCCACCACCAGCAAGATCAGCGACGACCAGCTGTTCTACTGTCGCTCCCGGGGAATCTCCGAGGAGGATGCGGTGGCGCTGATCGTCAACGGTTTCTGCCGCGAGGTCATGGACGAGCTGCCGATGGAATTCGCCGTGGAAGCGCGCAAGCTGCTCGGCATCTCCCTCGAGGGCTCGGTGGGCTGAAGCGACCGGAGGACCAAAGCATCATGGCGCTGTTGGAGATCGAGGACCTGCGCGCCCGGGTGGAGGGCAAGGAGATCCTCAAGGGGGTGTCGCTGTCGCTGGAGGCCGGCGAGGTGCACGCCATCATGGGGCCCAACGGCTCCGGCAAGAGCACCCTGGCCTATGTGCTGGCGGGCCGCGACGGCTACGAGGTGACCGGTGGCGCGGTGCGGTTCCTGGGCGAGGACCTGCTCGCCATGGAGCCCGAGGAGCGGGCCGCCGCCGGGCTGTTCCTGGCCATGCAGTACCCGGTGGAGATCCCCGGGGTGAGCAACATGTACTTCCTCCGGCAGGCCCTCAACGCCCTGCGCAAGGCGCGCGGCGAGGAGGAGGTCAAGCCCGGGGAGTTCCTCAAGCAAGTGCGGGCGGCGGCGGAGCTGCTCGGCATGCCCCAGGAGCTCCTCAAGCGCGACATCAACGTCGGCTTTTCCGGGGGCGAGAAAAAGCGCAACGAAATCCTCCAGCTGGCGGTGCTGGAGCCCAGGCTGGCGGTGCTCGACGAGACCGACTCGGGTCTCGACATCGACGCCCTCAAGACCGTCGCCCAGGGCGTCAACCGCCTGCGCGGCGGCGAGCGGGCCTTTCTCATCATCACCCACTACCAGCGCCTGCTCAACCACATCGTGCCGGACCGGGTGCACGTCATGGTGGACGGGCGCATCCTGCGATCGGGCGGCAAGGAGCTCGCGCTCGAGCTGGAGGAGCGGGGCTATGAGGGCTTCGCCGGCAAGGCGGCATGAGGCGGACCATGGCACGCGCGCGCACGGTGCTTCCCGATCCCTCCTATGAAGAGCTGTTCACACGCGCCCGCAACCGGCTGCCGGGCTCCCAGCTCCCGGAGCTCGCCGAGCTGCGGCGGCAGGCGTGGCGGCGGGTGTGCGAGATCGGCCTTCCCACCTCGCGGGTGGAGGAGTGGAAATACACCTCCATCCTCGGCCGCGTGCAGAAGGCGCTGCCGCTCCTTGAGGCGACAGCGCCGCCGCTCGAACAGCTCAAGGCGGCGTTTGCCGGCGGCGTCGAGGCCCGGCGCCTGATTTTCGTCAACGGTCGCCTGGTTCCCGAACTCAGCCATACCGGCGGGCTCCCCGACGGCATGGCGATTACGAGCCTCGAGCGGCTTGCGGCCCGACAGCCGGAGCGGCTCGCGGCGCTCACACGCCCGGCCGAGGAGGAGGGCTCGGCCTTCGCCTGGCTCAATGCCGCCTTCTGGACCTCGGGCGCGGTCGTCGAGCTGGCGGCAGGGGTGCGGCCGCAAGCGCCCCTGCAGCTGTTGTTCTTCCAGGACGCCCGCGAACAGGCGGGCATGACCCATCCCCGCCTGGTGGTGCGGCTCGGCCCCGGCGCCCGGCTCCACCTCATCGAAAGCCACCTCGGCGAGGGCGAGGCGGGCCAGTGGGTGAACCTGGTGGGCGCGGTGGAGCTCGGCGAGGGGGCGGAGCTCGTCCATGAGGTGATGCAGGCGCCGCCCCAATCCGCCACCCTGCTCGCCCGCAGCCGCATCCAGCTCGCCGCGGGGGCGCGGCTCGTGCGCAACATCGCAAGCCTGGGCGGCGGGCTCGTGCGCAACGAAACCGAGGTGCATCTCTGCGGCTCCGGCGCGGAGGCGTTGCTCAACGGGCTCTACATGCCCATGGAGCGGGAGCATGTGGACCAGTTCGTGCGGGTCCACCACGAACAGCCGGGCTGCCATTCCGACCAGTTCTTCAAGGGCATCGTCGGCGGCAAGGCGCGGGCGGTGTTCGCCGGCCGCATCATGGTCTACCGCGACGCCCAGAAGACCAACGCCTATCAGGCCAACAACAACCTGCTTCTGTCCGACGAGGCGGAGGTCGACACCAAACCGGAGCTCGAGATCTTCGCCGACGACGTCAAATGCAGCCACGGCGCCACGGTGGGGGCGTTGGACCCGTCGGCGCTGTTCTACCTGCGCGCGCGCGGCCTGCCGCAGGCGGTGGCGGAATCGCTGCTCACCTACGCCTTCGCGGGCGAGGTGCTGGAGCGGGTGGTGGATCCCCACCTGCGCGGCCAGATGGCCCGGCGGGTGCTGGACCGGGTGCCGGGCGGCGGGGCGCTGGAAGCCGAGGGGCTGGTATGAACGAGATCGGCGCAGGCTTGCGGCCGGCGGCGGTTCCGGACCTGGAGTCGATCCGGGCCCAGTTTCCCATCCTGGGGCGGCCCATGCAGGGCAAGCCGCTGATCTACCTCGATTCCGCCGCTTCGGCCCAGAAGCCGCGGCGGGTGGTGGAGGAGCTGCGGCGCTTCTACTACGAGGACTACGCCAACATCCACCGCGGCATCTACGAGCTCAGCCAGCGCGCTTCCGAACGCCACGACCGGAGCCGCCGGCGCGTGCAGGCCTTCCTCGGGGCGCGGGACTGGCGGGAGATCGTGTTCACCCGCAACGCCACCGAAGCCATCAACCTGGTCGCCTACAGCTTCCTCAGGCCCATGCTCGAGCCCGGGGACGAGATCCTGCTCACCGAGATGGAGCATCACGCCAACATCGTCCCCTGGCAGCTGGTGGCGGCGGAGCGGGGTGCCAAGGTGGTGGCGGCCCCCATCACCCCCGAGGGGGAGCTGGACCTCGCGCAGCTGCGCGCGCGCATCACCTCCCGCACCCGCATGATCGCCGTGAGCTGGGTGTCCAACGTGCTGGGCACCGTCAATCCGGTCGAGGAGGTGGTGGACCTCGCCCGCCGGGCCGGGGTGCCGGTGCTCATCGACGCCGCCCAGGCGGTGCAGCATCTGCCCGTGCGGGCGGCGGAGCTGGGATGCGACTTCCTGGTGTTCTCGGCCCACAAACTCTACGGGCCGAGCGGCGTGGGGGTGCTTTATGGTCGCGCCGAACGGCTCGAGCGCATGCCGCCCTGGCAGGGGGGCGGCGACATGATCGAACGGGTGTCGTTCGAGGGCACCACCTTCAACGACATCCCCTTCCGCTTCGAGGCCGGAACCCCGGACATCGCCGGCATCTGCGCCCTTCCCGAGGCCTTGGATTTCGTGGAGGAGGTCGGTCTTCAGGCCATCCACGACCACGAGCGGCAGCTGCTCGCGGCCGCCGAGGAAGGGCTGCGGCGGATTCCCGGAGTCCACATCCTCGGCCGCCCCCGGAGGCGCGCGAGCGTGCTGGCCTTCACCGTCGACGGTGCCCACCCCCAGGACATCGGCATGATGCTCGACCTCGAGGGCATCGCCATCCGCACCGGCCACCACTGCGCCATGCCGCTGCATGCCCGCCTCGGCCTTGCGGCGAGCGCGCGCATGTCGGTGGCGGTCTACAACACGCGGGAGGAGATCGAGACCTTCTGCGCCGCGCTCGAACGCATCGCGGCGCTGGTGCGCGGAAGCGGAACGGAGCCATGAGCGAGGACCGGATCGAACGAGCCGCCCAGATGCTGGAACAGCCGTCCGAACAGGTGGACGCGGAGCGCCTGAATGCGGTCCGGGAACTGGGCCAGCGGGTCATCGAGGCGCTCAAGACCGTCTACGATCCCGAGATCCCGGTCGACATCTACGAGCTCGGCCTCGTCTACAAGATCGACGTCGAGGACGACAACAGCGTGGTGATCGACATGACCCTCACCTCGCCCCACTGCCCGGTGGCGGAAACCCTTCCCCTCGAGGTGGAAGCCAAGGTCAAGGCGGTGGAGGGCGTCAAGGACTGCCGGGTCAACATCGTCTGGGATCCGCCCTGGCACCCCGGCATGATGAGCGAAGAGGCCCGGCTCGAACTCGGCATGCTCTACTGATCGGCCCGCGCAGGCGGCGGACGCAGCCCGCCCGCCCGCATTCCACCGCACCATCGGAAGGGAAGACCGCACCATCCCGCGCACCGTCCGCCGCATGCGGCGGAGGGAACCGTGGTCCTGGATCAGGGCGGCCGGCGGCGATGCCCCTCAGCGCTCCTCCTGCCCGCCCGCGGAGAACGGCTTGGCAACCGCAGGGCTCGGGGCCAATCCCGACAGCCGGGGCGCCTCCTGGCGGCTCAGCAGGCGGGTCTCGCGCAGCTCGCCGGTCTCCTCGAGCAGGGGATAGGCGACCGCGGTGAGATGGCTGTTGATGCGCTTGAGGTCGCGGATGACGTCGAGATGGAGGCCCGTGGTCTGGATGGTGTCGGGCACCCCCTGGGCGAGCCGCTTGAGGTGGTTCTCATAGGCGCGCCGCTCGAGTTCGCGCACCGTCGCCTTGCCGGCCACCAGCTGGCGGGCGAGGCGCACGTCCCGGGTCATGAACACGCTGAGGGCCAGCTGCAGATGCTCCATGATTTTCTCGTGGATGTTGCTGAGTTCCCCGAATCCCTGGGCTGAGAATTTCACATTTTCCATCGCCTTCTTCTCGGCGATCTCCATGAGATTGAGATCGACGATGTCGCCGATGTGTTCCATGTTGGTGACGAAGGAGAGGATCTCCTGGTAGCGTCGGCTTTCCGACTGGTCGAGCTCGTTCTTGGAGATTTCGGTGAGGTAGAATTTGATGGCCTCGTGGAGGCGGTCGAGGATGTCGTCCTCGGCTTTGATTTCGTTGATCAAATGCATGTCGTTGGTGCGCAGGGCGTCGATGCTGCGGCCGAGCATGTCCTGCACCACGTCGCCCATGCGCAGCGCCTCCCGGGCGGCGGCGGCGAGAGCGACGCTCGGACTGTCGAGGGCTTCGCGGTCCAGGTAGCGGGGTGCTGCGGGATCCTCGCTGGGCGGCGGCTCGGGCAGCAGCCATTCGAGCAGGCCGCGCAACGTGCCGAGAAACGGCATGGCGGAAAGCGCCAGGGCGAGATTGAAGGCGGTGTGGAAGTTGACCACCTGGCGGGCGACATCGGCTTCGAGCAGCGCCACATATGGGGTGATCCAGGGGAGCAGGGGCAGCAGCAGCAAGGCGCCTGCGGTGCGCAGGACGAGGTTGCCGATCGGGGCGCGGCGGCCGGGTGCTTCGCTGCGCAGGGTCATCACCACGGGGGCGATGCCGCCGCCCACATTGGCGCCGAGCACGAAGGCGAAGGCGGTCTCGGGCCCGATCACCCCGTGTTCGGCCAGCGACATGATGAGCAGCACCGTGGCGAGGCTGGAGTGGGCGAGCCAGGTGAGCAGGGCCGCCACCACCAGCGCGATCATCGGTTCGCCGCCGATCGCGGCGATCACCGCGACCAGGGCCGGGCTTTCGCGAAGCGGGGCGGTGGTCTCCAACATCAGCCGCAGGGCCAACAGGAGCAGCCCGAGGCCCACCAGGATGCGCCCGATGTGCCGCTGCGGCCCGCTTTCGTAGGTGACATAAAGCGCCACCCCGACCAGCAGCAGCGCCGGGGCGAGGATGTGGGGCTTGAAGGACAGGATCTGGGCGGCGACGGTGGTGCCGACGTCGGCGCCCAGCATGACCGCCAGCGCGGTGAGGGTGGGCAGCACCTGACGGCTCGCCAGGGAGGCGACGATGAGGGCGGTGGCGGTGCTGCTCTGGAGGGCCACCGTGACCAGGAAGCCGGCGGCGAAGCCGCGGCTGCGGTTGTTGGCGGCGCGCGCCACCAGGCTGCGCAGCCGGGGCCCGAAGGCGCGGGTGATGCCGGTGCGCACCAGCCGGACCGCCCACAGCAGCAGGGCGACGATGCCCAGAAGTTCCACCAGCACCGCTGTGGCGGTCATCGGCGCGCCGGGCCTCCCTTCGCGGATCCGTCCAGCTCCTTCTGGCGGGTCTAGGGCAGCGGCGGCCAAAAATCCACACCCCCACCCCTTCCCGCGCCGACCCGGGACGCTTGTGCCCAATTCTACTTTTGGTTAATCCTGGGGATGGCCATACGCCGGAAAAGCGAAGAGCCGCGGTGCCGGACAGCAGACAGGACGCGGCGGCGGGCCGGGGGCCGGAGCTGGACCTGGTGGGCTGGCTGCGGTTGCTCTGGCGGCGCGCCCTATTGATCCTCGGCGTGGTGGTGCTGGGAACCGCCGGCGCCGCCATCGCCATCGCCTATCTGCCGCGTCAGTATGTGGCCGAGGCGCTCTTGTTGATCGAACCCCGCCCCGCCCTGGGCGGGCGCGATGGGGCGGTGAACGCCGGTCTCGACCGCGACAGCGCCACCATCGACAGTCAGGTGCAGGTGTTGCGCTCCCGGAGCCTCGCGCGGCGGGTGATCGTGCGGCTCGGTCTGGATGCGGATCCGGAGCTCCGCGGCGGCAAAGGCGAGGCCGTTGTCCCGCCGGCCGGCGAGGATGAGGTGGAACCCGCCCTGGTGGAGGCCTTCCTCGGCCGGCTGGACGTGGTCCGTCGGGGCAAGACCCGGGTCATCGCCGTCGCCTATCGCAGCGCCGATCCCAACAAGGCGGCGCGGGTGGCCAATGCGGTGGCCGAGCTCTATGTGGCGGATCAGCTCTCCAGCAAGTTCGAGCTCAGCCGCCGGGCGGCGAGCTGGCTGGCCTCGCGGCTCAAGGAGCTGGAGGACCAGGTCGCCCAGGCGGAACGGGAGCTGCTGGCCTTTCGCACCCGCGCTCGGGAGCGGGAGCAGGGCTTTCTCGCCCGCGCCCGGAACGAGCTCGCGGGGCTGGAGCGGGCGCATGTGCTGGCCCGCAGCGAGCGCCTCGCCCTGGAGGCCCGTCTCGAGCGCATCAAACGCAACGGGGCGCAGGGCTTGCGGGGCGTGTTGGTGGGCGAGGCGAGCCCGTTGTTGGCGAGCCTCGAGAGCCTGCGGGCGGAGCTGGTGCGGCGCGAGGCAGAACTGCTCGGGCGCTATGGGGAGCGCCATCCGGCGGTGCAGAATCTGCGGCGGGAGAAGGCGGAGCTCGACCGCCAGATCCGGGCCGAGCGGGCGGCGCTGCTGGTGCGGGTGGAGGCGGAGGTGGAACAGGCCCGGGTGCGCGAACAGGCGCTCGCCCGGGAGCTCGAGCGCCTCAAGCGGGCGGCCCAGCTGGCCCTCGAGGCCGAGGTGCGCGAACAGGAGCTGGCGCGACGGGTGGAGGTGGCGCGCGGCCTTTACGAGGCCTTTTTGCGCAGGCTGCAGGACGCAGCCGGGCGCGAGGAAATCGAACTCGCCGATGTGCGCGTGATCTCCGAGGCCCAGCCGCCCACCGCACCGGAGTTTCCCGATCCCTTGGTGTGGCTCTCCTTCTCCGGCGCCGGATCCTTCCTGCTCGCCCTCTTCGCCGCCTATCTGCTCGAGCAGAGCGGCCGCGGATTCCGCTCGGCCGAAGCCCTGGCGCGTTTTCTCGGCGGGGTCGAGACGGTGGTGCTGCCCCGCCTGCGGCGGCGTCAGCTGGCCGGGCGCGATCCCGCCGACTATGCCATCGAGCGGCCGCGCTCGCGCTACAGCGAGGGGTTGCGCGAACTGTTGGCGCTGGCCCTGCGCAAACCCCGGGCCGAGGAAGGCGGGGTGGTGTGGCTGGTGGCCTCCGCCCTGCCCGCCGAGGGCAAGAGCAGCCTCGCCCTGGCCCTGGGCCGCCTCGCGGCCGCCGAGGGGTTCCGCGCCGCCGTGCTGGATCTCGATCTCAGGCGCGCCGAGCTGCAAAGCCGTCTCGGCCTGCAGGGAGGGCCCGGGATCGCGGAACTTCTCGAGGGACGCGCGCGACTGGAGGAGGTGATGCGGCAGGATCCCCGCACCCCGCTCGTGTTGCTGCCCGCGGCCCCGGCCCTGGCCCAACCGACGCGGCTGCTCACCCGCCAGGCTTTCGCCGATCTCCTGAAAGAGCTTCGTCGTCGCTTCGATTTCATCGTCATGGATTCGCCGCCGCTCGCCGCGGTGGCCGACGCCCGGCTGCTCGCCGCCCACGCCGACGGGCTGGTGATGCTGGTACAGTGGGCTGCCACCGGGCGCACCGTGCTGCGGCGCGCGCTGGCCCGGCTCGGGGGCGAACGCCGCCGTCTCGAGGCGGCGGTGCTGACCATGGCCGAGACCCCCGAGCTCGCCTATTACGGTTACGGCGAGGCGTCCAGGGCGCGGCGCCGGCTGGCGGCCTATTACGGCGATTGAGCCGAGGCCGGGGCGGCGGCAAGGAAGGGCTCGAGGCGCAGTTCGGCGGGTATGCGCGCGCCCGCCACCTCCACCTCGAAGCCGGCTTCGGCAAGCCGATTGGCCTCCACCCCCTCATCGAGGAAGACGTAGCCGAGGCCGAGGGATGCCCCGAGCCGGTGGCCGAAGGCTCCGGAGGTGACCCGCCCCACCCGCCTGGCACCCTGCCAGATCGGTTCCTCGCCATAAAGCGGAACCCTGCCATCGGCGATGCGGATAAAGACCAGCCGCCGTCGCGGCGGGCCGCTTCGACGCCGGGCAAGCAGGGCGTCTGCGCCGGGAAAGCCCGTGTTTTTATCCCAGGCCACGAGCGCCTCGAGCCCGGCTTCGAGAGGGGTGACCTCCGGTCCGACATCGCGCCCGAACAGCACCTCGCCGCGCTCCACGGCGAGGCTCCGCTCCGCCCGCGCACCCGCGAGGCGGAGACCGCATGCCTTTCCCTCCTCGAGGATGTGCTCCAACAGATCAGGCGCGCGATCGGCGGGAACCAGCAGCTGCCAGCGCGGGTCCACCGTATCGTCCAGAAACCCGAGCCAGAGCTCGGTGCAACCCATCTCCACCCGCCGCACCCCGCCCGCAGGAACGTCCCGGGCGCGCTCTCCGGCGATGCGGGCCAACAGCTCGGGCGCCCGCGGCCCCACCAGGGTCAGGATGCCGTAGCCGGCGTCCGCGTCGACCAGCACGGCGCGGGCTTCCTTCGGAAGGTTGCGGCGAAGCCAGGTGTGGTTTCGGACGTGCCAACGGGCGTCCGCGGTGAGCAGGAACCGATCCTCCTCCAGACGCCACACGATGAGATCCGCAGCGATGCCGCCATCACGCTCGAGCAGCAGGGTGCGAAGGATCGATCCCGCCGCCACATCCATCCGCGCCGTGCACAACCGGTCCAGCACCGAGGCGGCATCGGGCCCGCAAAGCAGAAGTTTGGAGCGGTGCGACGCCTCGAACAGCGCCGCCTCCTCGGCGGCCGCCCGGCACTCGCGCGCGACACACCGCCGCAAGACCTCCTCTCCGGATTCGATCCCCCGCTCGCAGCCGGCCTCCCTGAACCAGTCCGGATGTTCGAACCCGGCCTCCTCCGCCATCACCGCCCCCGCCGCGCACAGCCTGGCGTGGAAGGGCGAACGGCGCACGCCGCGGGCGGTGACAAAGGGCCGCTCGCCCATATGCAGCGCATAAAGGCGCCCCAGGCTCTCGCGCACCCGGGCGCGCAGATAGGCGGAGG
>Ga0256839_1003578_pt1 | contig 15920 bp, 8 predicted proteins | sample 354166metaG_FD_185968 | JGI IMG/M metagenome (GOLD analysis project Ga0256839, IMG submission 185968) | Hydrothermal vent microbial communities from Mid Atlantic Ridge, Atlantic Ocean - 354-166 | ecosystem: Environmental > Aquatic > Marine > Hydrothermal vents | place: Atlantic Ocean: Mid... | reverse complement strand
CTCATTTTCGTTAAATATGAACAACTATTTGCCTTAAATGACGAAAAAATGGACTCAAAACGGCTTCCCCTCGCTACGGCTTCTATTCTCGGACAGGCTCCTAGTAGGCTATGCTCGGGCAGCCTCCTAGGGAGGCTCTGATCAAGTCATGAATGTTTTATGCTGGCTGAAATCGCCCTCATTTATCCCGAAAATTGCACCAATAGAACAACGATTACTGCGCATTTCGGAACAAATGAGAACAATTTCCTCTCAGCCTAAATTCATCCAGACTTAATCAGAGATTCCCTAGGGATTAAACTCTTCTGGTCGTTGTATTACGGTGCTGGAGAGCTGGTAGATGTTTTTCCCTCGTAATACTTTCAGCGTAACTTCACTGTTAGGGGTGAGTTGAATCACTTCTCTATAGAGTTGGCGGCTCTCTCTGACTGGTTTTCCATCAAGCTCTATCAGTACATCTCCGGGTCTGATTCCTGCGGCATGTGCCGGGCTGTTACGGTAGACGCGATTGATCAATACACCATTTAAGTTCGCTTGGTTGAATGTTTCGAGTAGCTGGGGTGTCAGGTTTTGGGTATCAAAACCCAGCCAGCCACGGGGAATATAGCCTTGGGCTATGATCTGTTCCATTGTGGCACGGGCAACATGGATCGGTATTGCAAATCCAATCCCTTGAGATCCACCCGAGCGGGAGAAAATGGCGGTGTTGATACCGATCAGCTCGCCATAAGCATTGATCAGCCCTCCGCCTGAATTTCCGGGGTTGATTGCCGCATCGGTCTGAATGAAGTTTTCGAAGGTGGTGATGCCGAGGTCGCTACGCCCGGTGGCGCTGATAATTCCGAGGGTGACGGTTTGGCCCACACCGAAGGGGTTGCCAATCGCCATGGCGATGTCACCCACCCGGAGCTTTTCTGAGTGGCCAAGTGTAATGGCCGGTAGCTGATCCAGTGTTATTTTGAGCACGGCCAAGTCGGTGTCAGGGTCGCCACCCACCAGCTGCGCTTCGGTGGTTCTGCCATCTTGCAGTGCCACTAAAATTTCATCGGCATTTTCGACCACGTGGTAATTACTGAGCAGATAACCCTCTTGGCTGATAATAACGCCGGAGCCGAGGCTTCGCTCCAGTCGATGGCGTGGCACCAGTAGGTTGCCAAAAAAACGCTTCAGCAGCTGGTCGTCAAAATAGGGGTTCTTTTCGGTGACTACTTTAGTCGTGTAGATATTAACAATTGCCGGTGCGGCCACTTGCACCGCATCCGCATAAGAGGCGGGTGCAGTGGTGTGTGGTGTTGCCTCAATGATCGCTATCTTCTGTTCACCCCGAAAAAGCTCGGGGTAGAGGTAAAACAGGATGAGCAGGGTCAGAAACGCGACGGCAAGCCCCAGCACCACGTAGCGATAGATAAATGATAAAAAACCTTCTTGATGCATGTTATTTTGATCGTGAGTAGATGTGATTGAACGACAGGGAATTATAGGCGAAAAAATGATTGAATTGCGGAATTTAGAAAAATATATTGATGAACTGTTAATGGTTAAGCAGTTTGATGATTATGCACCCAATGGCTTGCAGATTGAGGGGCGCAAGCGGATTGGTAAAATTGTCACCGCCGTCACCGCAAGTCAGGCGGTGCTCGACCAGGCCATTATTGAAGGGGCGGATGCCATATTGGTACACCATGGCTACTTCTGGAAGGGCGAGGCTCAAGCTATTGTCGGCATTAAGCAGCGAAGGGTGAAAACACTACTACAGGCCGATGTTAGTCTGCTGGGTTACCACTTGCCACTGGATGCGCACCCGATGCTGGGTAATAACGCTGAATTGGCAAAGGTATTAAACCTGAAAGTAGAGAGCAGCTTTGCCAATGGTATCGCTTTCATGGGGGTGATGAATCAGCCTTGTGCCGGAGAGATTTTTGCACAACGGATAACGGAGGCGCTGGGCCGAAAGCCGCTTCATATTGCTGGGAATAATCGTCTCATCAAAAAAATCGCTTGGTGCAGCGGTGGCGCGCAAGGCTATCTTGAAGGGGCGGCAATGTTGGGTGCCGATGCTTACCTAACCGGTGAGGCATCTGAACAGAGCTTTCATAATGCCCTTGAGCTTGGGGTTCACTTTTACGCCGCAGGGCACCACGCAACAGAGCGATACGGCATTAAAGCGCTGGGTGAACACCTCGCTGAACGGTTTGGTTTGCAGCACCACTTTATTGATCAAGATAATCCCGTTTAAGGACGCTCTGATCAAGTCACGAATGCTTTATGCTGGCTGAAATCGCCCTCATTTTCGTGGGGTCAGAGTAAAACAAGAGCCAGTACCGGCTCTTGTTTTACTCTGACCCCACGAAAATAACCCCAGGGCGATGAAAATAAAAAACGCCGATCAGATTTCTCTAGATCAGCGTTTTTTAAACTGTTTTGGTAGTCGCGAGTGGATTCGAACCACCGACCCCCACCATGTCAAGGTGGTGCTCTAACCAACTGAGCTACGCGACTAAATTACGATGGCGGGAATACTACCAAGCCGCTGTTTAAACTACAACCCTAATCCTTATTCAAAATAAAATAGCCGCATCTTAGCGATGCTGAATAGTGACAAGAAACGTTGCGTCAGGCGGCTTAATATAGGTTATTTATCTCTTGGTGGCCCGCCTTTGAATATTACGAACAGTATGCAACCGATCCCGATAAGAATCGCCAGTGCCATCGACACCCCCATATAACTAGCCATGACACTCTCCCAATTTAAAATCAACGTTTGGCGATTCTATCCTAAGCCAAGCGATTTTCTCAATTATTCCGGCATAATATGTCTGAGTTAGCGGTTGATCGCACTCCCCCAGAGGTCGTGCTCGCTGGAGTGGGTGATCTCAACATCGATAAAATCGCCCACTTCTGCTCCGTTGGTCTGTTCAATCAGTACTTCACCGTCAATTTCGGGGGCATCCGCATAGGAGCGGGCGATCAGCATGCCATCAGCATCAATATTGTCGACTAACACGGTCATCTGCGCGCCCACTTTGGCGGCGAGTTTCTCTGCGCTAATGGCGGCTTGCAGATCCATTAAACGCTCTGCGCGTTCGATTTTTTGCTCCTCATCGATTTGCAGTGCCAACTCATTCGCTTTGGCACCTTCAATGGCTGAGTAGGGGAAACAGCCAACTCGGTCGAGTTTTGCAGCACTTAAAAATTGCAACAACATCTCAAAGTCTTGCTCGGTTTCACCTGGAAAGCCGGTGATGAAGGTTGAGCGAATTGCGATATCCGGGCAGATGCTGCGCCACCGCTGAATACGCTCAAAGGTGTTTTCAATGTTTCCAGGGCGACGCATCTGCTTTAAAATCGCAGGGCTTGCGTGTTGGAAGGGGATGTCTAGGTAGGGGAGGACCTTTCCTTCTGCCATGAGCGGGATTAGATTATCGACGCTAGGGTAGGGGTAAACATAGTGCATACGAATCCAAATCCCTAGCTCACCCAGTGCTTCAGCTAACGCTTGAATGTGGGTTTTTACCGGGCGACCACCCCAAAATCCGGTGCGATATTTCACATCAACACCGTAAGCGCTGGTGTCTTGAGAGATCACTAGCAGCTCTTTCACACCGGCCTTGGCAAGGTTTTCAGCCTCTTCCAATACATCGCCAATTGGACGGCTCACCAACTCTCCACGCAGGTCGGGAATGATGCAGAAGCTACAGCTGTGATTGCACCCTTCGGATATTTTCAAATAAGCATAATGACTGGGTGTCAGCTTAAGGCCAGCAGGCGGAACCAGGTCCATATAGGGGTCGTGGGGTTTAGGGAGATGTTGATGAACAAGGGCCATCACCTCCTGCAAAGCGTGCGGGCCGGTGACCGCTAATACTTGCGGGTGGTGGGTCTCAACAACACCCTCTTTAGCCCCTAGGCAGCCGGTGACAATCACTTTGCCATTTTCACGGAGTGCCTCGCCAATGGCATCCAGTGATTCATCCACAGCGCTATCGATAAAACCGCAGGTGTTAACAATTACCAATTCAGAGTCATCATACTGCGCGGTTAACTCATAGCCTTCGGCGCGAAGCTGGGTAAGAATCTGTTCTGTATCAACCGTCGCTTTGGGGCAGCCAAGACTGATGAAACCTATTTTTGGGGCAGTGGGCATGGTAATGACTCATAAATTATAAGCGTACATGGGTGGTGGATAATAGCTTAAGCCTTATTGATTCACTAGCCCGGAAATTTCACTAATGTGTAGTAATATGGCGCAGGGTATTGGTTTTACAGGGAAAGCTCTTATTTTTACGGGTTGCGGACGACAGATGAAATCGCTTAGTAATTGAATGTATTGGCTTGCGAATGTATAATCTCGAACCCTTTTATCGTGTGGATGGTTTGCCTCTCGTTGGCTTCTGTCTGGACGTAGACCAAGAAAAACAGCACGGTGCAGAGAATTCCATATTATGAATAGGCAGCCAAACGAAAACGGCCTTTACCGCAGTCAATTTGAAAAAGATAACTGTGGTTTTGGCCTGATTGCGCAAATGGACAACAAACCAAGCCACTGGGTGGTTAAAACCTCGATTGAAGCGTTGGCACGTTTGACCCACCGTGGAGCCGTTGCTGCGGATGGTAAGTCAGGTGATGGTTGTGGTCTTTTACTGCGTAAGCCCGATGGGTTTCTGCGTGCGGCGGCGGCTGAGCTGGGTTATGAATTGACCGAGCTTTATGCCGTGGGCATGGTATTTATGAGCCAAGAGAGTAGCTTGGCGAATGCGGCACGGCTGCGGCTGGAGAGTGAACTCTCTAAGGAAGGCTTGATTGTTGCGGGTTGGCGTGTGGTGCCAACGGATTCGAGTGCCTGTGGCGAAGAGTCACTGCAAAGCATGCCGCAGATTGAACAGATTTTTGTGAATGCGCCCGTCGGCATGACCGACGCCGAGTTTGAGCGTCACCTCTATATTGCACGCCGCAGAACGGAAAAAGCGCTTGAGGCGAATGATCCGGTTTTTTATATTCCAACCCTCTCATCACGGGTTATCTCATTCAAGGGTCTGGTGCTGCCAGAAAACCTGCCGGTTTTTTATAAAGACCTGAATGATCAGAGTCTGGCCTCTTCAACGGCTGTCTTTCATCAACGTTTTTCGACCAACACCTGGCCGCAGTGGCGTTTGGCTCAGCCTTTTCGTTATCTGGCGCACAATGGTGAGATCAATACCGTGCAAGGGAATCGCTTCTGGTCACTGGCTCGAGGGCATAAATTTGAGACACCACTGCTGCCGATGGAGGATATTCGTCCGCTGGTTAGCCTGAGTGGCTCCGATTCAAACAGCATGGATAACATGCTCGAGGCGTTGTTGGCCGGGGGGATGGATATTTTCCGTGCCATGCGTCTGTTGGTGCCACCAGCATGGCAAAATGTGGCCAATATGGATCCTGATCTGCGTGCTTTTTATGAGTACAGCTCAATGCACATGGAGCCGTGGGATGGCCCGGCGGGCATTGTGTTAACCGATGGCCGTTATGCCGCCTGCACACTGGATCGAAATGGACTGCGCCCAGCCCGTTATGTGATTACCAAAGATCGCCATATTACCCTGGCATCTGAAATCGGTGTTTATGACTATGCCCCTGAGGATGTGGTTGCCAAAGGGCGCTTGAAACCGGGTGAGATGCTGGCGGTTGATACCGAGACCGGCGAGCTTCTGCTGCCGCAAGATGTTGATAATATGCTGAAGTCTCGCCACCCTTACAAGGCGTGGATGTCAGAGAACTCAAAACACCTTAAATCAAAGTTGAGCGGTGAAAATGCCGGAGTCAACTCGCTGAGTGATGATGAGCTAAGTGTTTATGAGAAACAGTTCCAAGTCAGTTATGAAGAGCGCGAGCAGGTGTTGCGGGTACTGGCTGAAAATGGGCAGGAAGCGGTCGGCTCCATGGGAGATGACACGCCGTTGGCGGTGTTGTCGCGCCAAGTGCGCTCACCCTACGACTACTTCCGCCAGCAGTTTGCCCAGGTGACCAATCCACCCATCGACCCGATTCGAGAGGCGGTGGTGATGTCGCTGGAGACCTGCCTTGGCCGTGAACTGAATATGTTTGAGGAGACCGCAGAGCATGCCGATCGCCTATTGGTTGACTCCCCGGTGTTATCCCATAACAAATATCAGCAGCTGCTCAATATGCGTGAAGAGAACTACGCACATGTTCGTATCGATCTGAATCGCCAGGGTGAACTGAAACAGGTCGTCACCGATATTTGCGATGAAGCGGTAGCCGCCGTCAAAGCGGGCAAGGTTGTGGTGGTGCTCTCTGACCGGGGTATTAGTAAAGACAAAATGCCGGTTCATGCGGCACTGGCCACCGGGGCGGTGCACCACCGTTTGATTGATGAAGGTCTGCGTTGCGACGCCAATATTGTTGTTGAGACCGCATCCGCCCGCGACCCCCACGGTTTTGCCGTTCTAATCGGCTACGGTGCAACGGCTGTTTACCCCTATCTTGCTTACGAAACACTGTGCGACATGGTTAAACAGGGGGCGATTACCGGTTTCGATCCGGCGGTTGTTGAGCGCAATTACCGCAAGGGTATTGGTAAGGGACTCTACAAAATCATCTCTAAAATGGGTATCTCAACCATCGGCTCCTATCGTGGCGCGCAGCTCTTCGAAGCGGTTGGCCTGAGTCGTGAAGTGGTTGATCTCTGCTTTAAAGGAACTGTTGCGCGTATTCAAGGTTCAAACTTTGCAGACCTTGATGGCGATAATGCCATACAGCACAAGCTGGCCTGGAATCCGCGCAAGGCGATGTCTCAGGGTGGCCTGTTGAAGTATGTGCACGGCGGCGAAGACCACGCCTATAACCCTGATGTGGTTAAGACCTTGCAGAGTGCAGTGGAAAGTGGCGATTATGCTGATTGGAAAAAGCACTCGGCGTTAGTGAATGATCGCGCACCTATCTCACTGCGTGACATGCTGCAACTGAAAGAGGGGAGTGCGATTCCGGTTGAAGAGGTTGAGGTGGCTGAAGAGATCTTTAAACGCTTTGATTCGGCGGCCATGTCGCTGGGTGCACTCTCGCCAGAGTCGCATGAGACACTGGCTGAGGCGATGAACCGCCTGGGTGCCCGCTCAAATTCTGGTGAAGGTGGCGAGGATCCTGTTCGTTACGGCACCATCAAACGCTCTAAAATCAAACAGATTGCATCGGGTCGATTTGGCGTAACCCCCGCCTACTTGCGCAGTGCTGAGGTGTTGCAGATCAAGGTGGCACAAGGTGCCAAGCCGGGTGAGGGTGGCCAGTTGCCGGGTCATAAGGTAAATGACCTGATCGCAACGCTGCGCTATTGTAAACCGGGCGTTGGCCTGATCTCTCCGCCCCCGCACCATGACATCTACTCAATTGAAGATTTGTCACAGCTTATTTATGACTTGAAGCAGATTAACCCCGAGGCATTGATCTCAGTAAAATTGGTCGCCGAGGCGGGTGTGGGCACCATTGCTGCCGGTGTTGCCAAAGCTTATGCCGATCTGATCACCATCTCCGGTTTTGATGGCGGTACCGGTGCATCACCTCTGACATCTGTTAAATATTGTGGTGGGCCGTGGGAGCTGGGGCTGGCAGAGACCCATCAGACTTTGCGCGCTAACAACCTACGCGAGAAGGTTAGAGTGCAGACAGATGGCGGACTGAAAACGGGTCTGGATGTGATTAAAGCGGCTATTTTGGGTGCCGAGAGCTTCGGTTTTGGTACCGGCCCCATGGTGGCGATGGGTTGTAAATATCTGCGTATCTGTCACCTCAATAATTGTGCCACCGGTATCGCAACACAGGACAATATTCTGCGTAAAGAGTACTACACCGGAACGGTAGAGAAGGTGATGAACTACTTCCGTTTTATCGCAGAAGATGTGCGCCAGATTATGGCTTCGTTGGGTGTTCGGGAGCTATCAGAACTGATTGGTCGCGTGGATCTGCTGGAGGTTATCAAAGGCGAAACCGCAAAACAGGCGCGTTTGGATTTGACCCCGCTGTTGGTCACGGTTGATGACGATAAGCCGCAATATTGTGTAGAACCCAAAAATGAGCCTTTCGATAAGGGTGAAACCGCAGAGAAAATGGTTGCCGATGCGCTAGCGGCGATTGAAAACAAGTGTGGTGGGGAGTTTAGCTACCGCGTGAAAAATACCGACCGCTCCATCGGTGCACGCCTTTCAGGTGAGATTGCCATCAGGCATAGCAACTTGGGCATGTCGGATGCACCGATCACACTCCGTCTTACCGGTACCGCAGGACAGTCGTTTGGGGTGTGGAATGCGGGTGGCCTGGAGATGTACCTTGAGGGCGATGCCAACGACTATGTGGGTAAGGGGATGGCCGGTGGCAAGCTAGTTGTCTATCCACCTAAAGAGAGCAGTTTTAATAGCCACGAGACAACGATTATTGGCAACACCTGCCTGTACGGTGCCACCGGTGGTAAGTTGCTGGCGGCGGGCCTTGCCGGTGAGCGTTTTGCGGTGCGAAACTCAGGTGCCTCTGCGGTTGTTGAGGGAATTGGCGACCACGGTGCGGAGTATATGACGGGCGGTATGTTAACCATCCTAGGGCAGAGCGGAGTTAATTTTGGTGCGGGAATGACGGGTGGCTTTGCCTATGTTCTTGATGAAGATAACAGCTTTGTTGATCGTTATAACCATGAACTCATCGAAATACACCGCGTGGGTACCGAGTCGATGGAGGCTTATCGTAACCACCTGTACACCGTGATTGAAGAGTTTGTGCAAGAGACCGGCAGTGCTCGGGGTCAATCTATTCTGGATAACTTTTCGGGCATGGTGGGCAAGTTCTGGCTGGTTAAGCCAAAAGCGGCGGAGCTGGCATCTTTGCTGGAAGATCTGCAAAAAGCAGCGGCCTGAAGCGCCGCCCTCAACAAGATTAATGAGAAGTGTTGACAATTATGGGTAACAACTTTCAGTTTCTGCAACTCAAGAGAGAGAATCCGGCTAAAAAGCCGGCGACGATACGGATTAAAGAGTACCGTGAAATCTATGGTTGCTTTGATCAGACCAGCGCCGCGAACCAGTCGGATCGATGCCTCGCCTGTGGTAACCCCTACTGTGAATGGAAATGTCCAGTACACAACTACATTCCAGATTGGTTGAAGCTGGTGGCCGAAGGTAAATTGGAGCAAGCGGCGGAGCTATCCAATCAAACCAACTCACTGCCGGAAATTACGGGTCGCGTCTGCCCACAGGAGCGCCTGTGCGAAGGTGCCTGTACACTGAATCAGGTGGATGCCGGGGCAGTCACTATCGGTTCAGTTGAGCGATATATTTCAGATACAGCCTTCGCAAAAGGGTGGAAGCCTGATCTGTCGCACGTTGAGCCCACCGGTAAAAAAGTGGCTATTATCGGCGCAGGCCCTGCCGGGCTGGGTTGTGCCGATATTCTGGCGCGAAACGGTGTTAAAGCGGTTGTCTATGACCTTAACCCGGAAGTGGGTGGTCTACTGACATTTGGCATTCCAGAGTTCAAACTGGAAAAAGAGGTGGTTAAACGTCGCCGTGCCATTATGGAAGAGATGGGGGTTGAGTTTGTATTGAATACCCAGGTGGGTCGCGATGTGGCGTTTCAAACGCTGATCGATGAATACGATGCAGTCTTTCTGGGTATGGGAACCTACAACTCCATGAAGGGTGGCTTCCCGGGTGAGGGTCTTCCCGGTGTTTATGAAGCACTGCCCTTTCTGATCTCCAATGTAAATAATTGCTACGATTATCCGCAGGATGAGGCGGGTTTCATCGATATGAACGGTAAAACTGTCGTGGTGCTGGGTGGTGGTGATACCGCGATGGATTGTAACCGCACCGCCATCCGGCAGGGAGCCGATCGTGTTATCTGTGCCTACCGTCGCGATGAAGCGAATATGCCAGGGTCTACCAAAGAGGTGGGGAATGCCCGGGAAGAGGGGGTTGAGTTTCTATTCAATCACCAGCCGGTTGAAATTGTCGGCGAGGGTAAGGTTGAAGGCATTAAACTGCTCACCACTAAAATGGGTGAGCCAGATGCCTTTGGTCGTCGCCGTGCAGAGCCAGTGGGCGGTTCAGAAAGGGTGGTTCCCTGTGACCATGTGATCGTCGCTTTTGGTTTTCAACCCAGCCCAGCCCCTTGGTTTGCCGACTACGGTATCGAAACAGATGACCGAGGCCGGGTGGTGGCCAGTGAGCAGGGTAAATACCAGACTACAAATGATAAGGTCTTCGCCGGGGGTGACATGGTGCGGGGATCCGACCTAGTGGTAACCGCCATCTTTGAAGGGCGAAATGCAGCGGAAGGGATTCTTGATTACCTGGAAGTTTGAGGAGTTAGAAAATCCTCTAAAAGTATTACATGACCGACTCTCGCATAATCGCCTGGGCCATAAAAAAACTATATTGGGGAAAGGAAGTTAGATGTCAGAATTGAAGAATGATCGTTTTTTACGCGCCTTGCTGAAAGAGCCTGTTGATGTCACACCGGTTTGGATGATGCGTCAGGCGGGCCGTTATTTGCCAGAGTACAAAGCAACACGTGCTCAAGCAGGCAGCTTTATGGATCTTTGTAAAAATGCAGAGCTGGCGTGTGAAGTGACCCTGCAGCCGCTTGAGCGTTATCCGTTGGATGCGGCTATTCTCTTCTCAGATATTCTGACCATACCTGATGCCATGGGGCTTGGGCTGCGTTTTGAGGCAGGTGAAGGCCCCGTTTTTGATAATCCGGTACGCAGTGAGGCGGATGTTAATAAGCTGTTTGTGCCTGACCCTGAAGGTGAGTTGCAGTACGTGATGAACGCGGTACGCACCATCCGCCGTGAATTGAATGGCCGGGTACCGTTGATCGGTTTCTCCGGTAGCCCGTGGACGTTGGCCGTCTATATGGTTGAGGGTGGCGGCACCAAAGATTATGCCAAAGTGAAGGGGATGATGTTTGATCGCCCGGACCTTATGCATAAGCTACTGGAGACTACTGCAAAATCGGTCACCTCATACCTGAATGCCCAGATCGAAGCGGGTGCGCAAGCGGTGCAAATTTTTGATACCTGGGGTGGCTGCTTGACACCACGAGACTATAAAGAGTTCTCACTGCGTTACATGCAGCAGATTGTGGATGGATTGATTCGAGAGAAAGATGGCCGCAAAGTGCCGGTTATCCTGTTCACCAAAGGGGGTGGTCAGTGGCTTGAGGCGATGGCAGAAACCGGTTGTGATGCACTGGGGCTAGATTGGACAATTGATATTGCAGATGCCCGTGCGCGGGTGGGTGACAAGGTTGCACTGCAGGGTAATATGGATCCATCCACACTCTACGCATCACCGGAGCGTATTCGTCAAGAGGTCGCGACGATCTTAGAGGGTTATGGTAACGGCACAGGCCATATTTTCAACCTAGGACATGGCATTCACCAGCATGTAGATCCTGAACATGCGGGTGCCTTTATTAATGCAGTTCATGAGTTGAGTGCCAAATACCACAAGTAAAGTAGGTAGCGGTATTTGCAAATGAAAAAGGCCATGGATCTCCATGGCCTTTTTTTGTTTATGGGCGGTGACCCTACTCAAACATCGCCATCTAAAGATGGCTCCCACAATGGGTTGAGTGTTGGTGTCAGTGATTATCCACCCCTCGTAGGAGCTATCTTTAGATGGCGAAAATCTTATGCATTACCCTCTAACATAGCACTCACAGCCGCTTTATTTCACGAATAAATTCACTGTTTATAGCTCAAAAAACAGGCTCTAATCATCGATGGAGAGCCCGCCAGCGGGCATTTTGGGTCTCGACGGTGTTACTGTTTGTGGCGTGTCGTCCTCGCTCTTCATTTTCAGGGCGCTGTCGTCGGCAAGTGTCGACACATCACCCTCAGAGAGTGAAATACGCAGGCGAAGATTGTTCTCTGAATCAGCATTCTTTAACGCTTCATTCAGGGTGATTCTGCCCGCCTTGTAGAGGTGGTAGAGGGCTGAGTCAAAGGTACGCATACCGAGGTTTTCTGACTTCTCCATCACCTCTTTGATCTCCTTAACTTGCCCTTTCAATATCATATCTTGAATCAGCGGTGTACCCAGTAAAATCTCGATCGCCGCGCAGCGTTTGCCATCTATGGTCGGTATCAGCCGTTGAGAGACAAAGGCGCGTATATTGAGGGAGAGATCCATCAATAGCTGGTTATGTCGATCTTCGGGGAAAAAGTTGATAATTCGGTCCAGCGCCTGGTTTGCGTTGTTGGCGTGCAGGGTGGAGATGGCCAGGTGGCCCGTCTCCGCAAAAGAGAGCGCATGTTCCATGGTCTCCCGGTCGCGAATCTCACCAATCAGGATGACATCAGGTGCTTGGCGAAGGGTGTTTTTAAGTGCGTCGGCATAACTGGCGGTATCAACACCGACTTCACGCTGATTGACGATCGATTTTTTATGGCGATGGACAAATTCAATCGGATCTTCAATGGTGATGATGTGGCCTGAGCTATTAGTGTTACGGTAGTCGATAAGTGACGCGAGGGAGGTGGATTTTCCCGAGCCAGTGCCGCCTACAAAGAGAACCAGCCCGTGCTTCTGCATAATGATATCTTTTAGGGTGTCGGGCAGTCCCAGGGTCGCCATTTCAGGAATATCAATTTTGATGTTACGAATCACCATGGCAACCTGATTGCGCTGCTGGAAGATGTTGACACGGAAGCGGCCAACGCCCGGTTCGGAGATGGCCAGATTCATCTCAGGTGTTACTTTAAACTCGGCGATCTGTTCCTCACTCATTATTTTGTAAGCAGACTCTTTAACCGAACCGGGGGGTATTGTATCTTTACTGAGTGGTTTAATTTCACCTTGAATCTTTGCACTGGGTGGCGCACCCGTGGTGAGATAGAGGTCGGAGGCATCATATTTCACCATGATGCGCAGGTAATCCTTTATATCCATAAGTTGCAGCCCTTTTTTGCCCGTTGTTGCAGTGAGTTGTCTGAAATATTTATCGGTGTGCCCTTAAAGAGCTTTAATGAATTGGCTGACACAGCTTGCTACACTGACCCTCAACAAAAAATCAATTAAGGTCGCTTAATGTCCCATCCTCTACTCCCTTCATCATGGCGCGAAAGTCTGGATGCACAATGGGCGCTTTATTGCGAAAAATTACAGCAGGCGGGGCGACAAAGCTCCCTCTTTAGTTCACCAGAACTTAAACAACAACTGCTTTTTGTGTGGGGGTGTAGCGAATTTGTGCTGAATGCAGCATTGCGCTACCCGCTGATGATGGAGTCGCTGCTTGAGAGTGGTGATCTTCACGGAGCCTATGATGAAGGGCGAATGCTTGAACTACTGCGAGTACAGCAGCCGCTGATGAGCGATGAGGCGGATTTAAATCGTCTGCTGAGAACGCAGCGGCGGCGTGAGATGGTACGCATTGCGTGGCGTGATCTGGTCGGTGAAGCAGACCTGGTTGAGACGACACACGACCTCTCTGATCTGGCGGATAGCTCACTTCAGTTGGCCCTCGAGCTTCATTATGGCTGGCTTGCTGAGAACCATGGTATCCCGCGCAACCCTCAAGGAGAGCCACAGCAGTTGGTGATTTTGGGAATGGGTAAGCTGGGTGCCCGTGAACTAAACTACTCATCCGATGTAGATCTGGTTTTTGCTTATCCTGAGCAGGGCGAAACCGGTGGTAACGAACGCGTAATCAGTAATGAGGAGTTTTTCCGCCGGTTAGGGCAAAAAGTCGTGCAAGCGTTGGATAACACTACCGAGGATGGTCAAGTTTTTCGTGTGGATATGCGCCTGCGACCCTTTGGTGAAAGTGGGCCGCTGGTGAGCTCATTCAACGGCATGGAGCAGTATTATCAGATACATGGCCGCGAGTGGGAGCGCTACGCGATGATTAAAGCGCGGGTTTGCGCCGGGGATAAAGCAGCAGGCGAAACCTTAATGGGGTTGTTGAGGCCTTTCGTCTACCGTCGTTACATCGATTATGGCGTATTCGATGCGCTGCGTGAAATGAAGCGCATGATCATGCAGGAGGTGAAACGCAAGGGGAGGCAAGACAATGTCAAGCTTGGCCCTGGTGGGATTCGTGAGGTGGAGTTCATCGGTCAGGTGTTTCAGCTGATTCGTGGTGGGCGGTGTAGTGAACTACAGCGCCGTGAAATTCTCTACATCCTAGAGCAGCTGGTGGAGCAGAACTGTCTGCCAGATTTTGTGGTGAATGAACTCAGGGAGGCGTATCTGTTTTTGCGTAACAGCGAGCACCGCCTCCAGCAGTGGCGAGACCAGCAAACCCACGATCTGCCCACTGATGACGAAGGGAAGCTGCGGCTGGCTATCGGTATGGGCTTTCCAAATTGGGATAGCTACCAAGAGGTCTTGCAGCAACACCGGGACAGCGTGCAAGGCCACTTTGAACACATTATTAGCGCGCCACAAAAAGAGAGTGATGATGATGACGGCTTGGCCGCTTTGTGGTTGTCTGATGAGCTTGATGATGAGGCGGTGGCATCGCTTAAAAAGGCAGGTTTTGATGATCCGGCCACTGTTTGGGGGCTGCTGAAAGGGTTGCGCCACTCAAGATCGATGCAGACCTTGAGCCATATCGCTCGCGATCGCATGGATCAACTGATGCCACGGTTACTGGCGGCTATCGCCACACTGGATAATTGTAGCGTAACCCTAGAGCGGGTGATGGGCTTGATGGAGACGATAGCACGTCGCTCCGCCTACGTTGCGCTGCTGATTGAAAACCCACTGGCACTCTCGCAACTGGTCTACCTCTTCTCAGGAAGTCGTTGGATTGGCCAGTTATTGCAAAAATACCCGATGTTGCTGGATGAGCTGCTAGACCCCAGAAGCCTCTACTCACCACCGGATAGAGCCGGTTTAAAAGATGAGCTGGAACAGCGCCTTGCCACGATTGATGAGGGTGACCTGGAGGCGGTGATGGAGCAACTCCGTCACTTCAAGCAGATCAATGTGTTGCGAGTGGCCGCAGCCGATCTTAGTAATGCCCTGCCGCTGATGAAAGTGAGTGACCACCTGACCTGGATTGCCGAGTTACTGCTGGAACAGATTGCAGCGGTGGCCTGGTCCTATATGGTGGCTCGCCACGGCAGTCCGGTCTGCTCTATTGATGACAAAACGTGTGACCTTGCCTTTGCGATTGTGGCTTATGGAAAGTTGGGTGGGCATGAGTTGGGCTATAGCTCTGACCTGGATCTAGTCTTTCTGCACGCGGGGTCAACCGGTGAAACCAGTGGTGAAAAGCCCATCGATAACAGCATCTTTTTTGCACGGCTGGGGCAACGCATTATCCATATGATGACCGCCCATACCCCTTCTGGAGTACTTTATGATGCCGACATGCGGCTGCGTCCCAGCGGTGCTTCGGGGCTGTTAGTGAGTAGTGTTAAAGCCTTTGCCGAATATCAAAAAAGTAGAGCGTGGACCTGGGAGCACCAGGCGCTGGCGCGTGCCCGCGTGGTGGTAGGTGATGAAGTTGTACAGGCCAAATTTGAAGCGATTCGAGCCGCTATTCTCTGTCAGCCCCGGGAAACCGATCTATTGCAGCGAGAAGTGCGGGAGATGCGTCGTAAGATGCGTGAGGCACTGGCAAAGAAAATAGTCGGTAAATTTGACCTGAAACAGGGGCAAGGAGGTATCGCTGACATCGAATTTATGGTGCAATACGGGGTTCTGGCTTGGTCGGCTGAATATCCTGAACTGTGTCGTTTTACCGACAACATCCGAATTTTGAAAATGTTTGCAAAATTGGGGCTGTTACCCACCGATGATGCGACGTTGTTGTGTGATGCTTATCGCTGCTATCGTGCAGAAGGGCACCGCCTCTCGCTGCAAGAGCAGCCAGCACTTGCCGATGAAAATGAACACCTAGTGTATCGGCAACAAGTTTACCGAATCTGG
>Ga0256839_1003577_pt1 | contig 15921 bp, 7 predicted proteins | sample 354166metaG_FD_185968 | JGI IMG/M metagenome (GOLD analysis project Ga0256839, IMG submission 185968) | Hydrothermal vent microbial communities from Mid Atlantic Ridge, Atlantic Ocean - 354-166 | ecosystem: Environmental > Aquatic > Marine > Hydrothermal vents | place: Atlantic Ocean: Mid... | reverse complement strand
CGCTTTGGGGACGGCACGTCGCTGACGTTCCCTGTTGCTTTCACCTTCTTTGCGGAACAAGAGGAGCGGTCTTTTCAGGCCGAAGCAGATCGGCCCATCCAGCTGACCTACCGCATTCGCCCGACTATGCCTCTGCGAGCGCAACTGCTCACTCCAATTATTCGGCTGACGCCGGAAGCCCCCCGGCAACTGGTCGAGCTGCGACTGGAAAACCTGAGTGATCAACCAGTTACGGTTACCCGCTTTCGCACCACCTGGTACCCGCCAGTCGATCGGCCACCGGAATCACCGGAAGGCGAAGACGGAGATCCGCTGCCCGAAGGGGACGTTACGCTGGCGCCGGGCGCCACCCACACAGCGCGCTTCTATCTCAACTTTTCGGATTCTCCCTTTGAACGGCTGGTGCGCGAGCTGGGGGATGGACGGTCCATGTCTTTCCAGATCGATTTTCTGTTCTTTGCGCGACGGCCCGACGGGAGTCTCTTAGAAGCTCCGGCCACCCCCCGCCTGAACGCTGAACTGACCCTGGGCGAACCCCTCCGCATCCTGGCCATCCATCCGGCCCATCAGGATACGCTCCCCTGGCGTCCACAACTACTGGTGATTCGATGGGTGCCCTTCGACAATAGCTACCGGGGCGTTACGTTCGAGGTAACCGTGCAGGAAGAGGGTACCGGTCGCTTCTGGACCAACACGCGCCGGCTGAACTGGCCGCGCGGTCCGCTGGCCATCACACCCGGTAGAGAAATCTATCGGGCCAGCATGCATATTGTGAACGCAACCGGACGTCCGCCTGAACTCGTGGACTGGGCCAACGAATTCCGGCCGGGACGTCGCTACCAGTGGACTGTCAGCGCTACCTTCCGTAATCCGGACGGCAGCACCGAGTCGGTCCGCTCCGAGCCGTTCACGTTTGTCCATGGCATGATCGCGCCCGAGCTGGGCGTCCCGGCCAATAACGCGACGTTTGCCGCAGGCGAAACCATTGCCTTTACCTGGACCCCCCGCCTTTCTCCCCGAGCCCTTTCACCCGACGTGCTGGCCATTGCCCGGGGCGAGGCCGCCATGTTCTTCGAAGGCACGACCACCCATCGCGCCCGACTCCAGGTAGCCACCAACCCGGACTTCTCCGCGGAAAGTCTGGTACTGGAACACCCCTTTGAATTTGCCTTCACAGAAACCAACTACGCCGATGTACTGACCGAGCAGAGCTGGCGTCCCGAGCATCGCTGGCGCCCCGGCACTTACTACTGGCGGGTCGTCTGGCTCGATGAGGACGACCGCCCCTATAGCGCCTCTCCAGTGCGTCGGTTTACCATCGGCGAGACGGCGTTTGCCGTCCAGAACTATCTGCCGGCCGACGGTGCCGTGATCAATGAGCTGAGCACCCCCTTCTACATCCACACGACGCGTCCACTGGATCCGGCTCGTCTGCGTTCTGGCTGGCTGGAAATTCGCCGCCTCACCCGCGACGATGAGGCGCTCCGGGATGTTTTCTCCAATCCGGACCGGCTGGTCGCCCGCGTGAATATCACCCGGCTGGAACCCCATCCGGAGGAGCCGAATGTCTTTCAGGTGTACACAGGGACACCGCCTGCACCCTATGTGCTCACTTCCACAGAAGCGGCCCAGTTCGTATGGGTTGTCTCTCTGAACCTGAACAACGAGGGAGCCCCTGAGCTGCCCGCCCTGGCTGAAAGCACCCCCACCCGTTTCCGCCTGCGCGAGCCTTCGGCGGCCTGTCTGGCAGCCTGCGAAGAACCGCTCCCCACCAACCGCACGCTTTCTACCGAACCCGCCTCGGCCTTTGTCAATCGGCAGGTACAGATCGGCAAGTTCTTCCTCCGTATCACCGAGGCCGAAGGAACCGGCAGCAACCTCTCCGGCCGCGGTATCATCCGGGTTACGCTGGGAAGCACGTTCAACCTGCGCGTGCGCTTCGAAAACCTGCAGATCAACACCGACAATCAGGTCATCGCCGGCGAGGCGTTTGCCGAGGCCGACGAGGCGGTTCCGGACGAGTGGGCCACCCGATTTGAACGCTTTGTGCCCGACACGGCCCGGGCCCGACGCATCCGCGACGTCATCCGAACCGGCCGCAAACTGGCCAGTCTGCTCGGACTTTCCACCGAACCGGTCACGTTACCCATTGGCCTGGACCAGGTGATCGAGGGGACGCAGTGGGTGGTGGCCATCGTGGGCATTCGCTTTCAACCCACCCGGGCCAGCCTGAACGCTCTCCTGGACGTACCCATACCTTTCCTGGAAACCGGCCGGCTGGCCCTGGGCGCACGTGACGTGTGCATCAATCCACGCGGACTGGCGGGGGCCTTCCGGCTCGCCCTGGAGCGCTCGCTGCAGTTCACGCTCCGGCGCAGTCCGGATCTGATCCTCCGCGTGCTGGGCGAAGCCGACACCGAGGCGGGCGAAACCGGCACCGGGGCCGCCTGGGACTGCACCGGATTCCAGGAGCTGCAACTGGCCCTGCAGTTCGAATTCCCGCGGGATTGGTTCATCCCCATCAATGGAGCCGGCACCGACCGCGGCGACCGCGCCCGCGCTACCTTCCGCTTTGCAACCCGGAGCCTCGATGGATGGCTGGTGTCGGGCACCATGGATCGGGCTCGCATCACCGGGACCGACTTCATCTTCGAAGCGTCTGATATTGTTTACGACAATGCCATCCATCGCAATCCGCCCGATATCGTCTTCCCCGAAGGCTATGAAGGTCCCCGCGACAACTCGTGGACCGGCTGGTACATCCGAAATGCTACCTTCTTCCTGCCCTCGCAGTTTGGCTCTTTCGAAGACCCCTCGGCCCGCCTGTCCTTTGGCGTGCAGAACGTCCTGATTGATGGCACCGGATTTACGCTGGTCGCGCAGGCCAACAACCTGCTTAACCTGGACACCAACCCGGGCAGCCTGGACGGCTGGGCCTTTTCGATTGAACAAATCCGGGCTGAATGGGTGAGCAGTTCCTTCCGAGAGGGCCGGATGCAGGGCCAGATCCGTATTCCCATTGGGGAACCCGCCCTGCAATACACTGCCCTGCTGCAATCGGCCGAGGCTTTTGAAGCCGAGCGACGGGCCGAAGCGGGCACGCCGGACGAACCAGCGCGGCGCGATGACCAGCCGTCGCTTTACTATACGTTCCGGATCGAGCCCCCGGAAACCTTCCGGGCGACCCTGTTCGAAGCAGCCCAGCTTCAACTGGAGCCTACTTCCCGCATCGAAATCACCAACCGCCCCCTTGAAAACTGCTTCGGTCGCACCCGGCGCGCTGAATTCCAGGCCTATGCCTGTCTGAACGGCACGTTGACGCTGGCAGGTGACCTGGGCGGTATTCCGCTCTCATTCCGGGGGGTACAATTTGAAAACTTCGGCGTCAGCTCCCGCAGCCCTTACTTCAATGCAGGTAGCTGGAGCTGGGCCAGTCCGCCGCATTATCTGGGAGGATATGGATCGGCCGCAGAAGCCCCTCTCCAGGAAAGCTCTTCAATGGGCTTCCCGGTTACGATTGACGATCTCGGACTGGAGGTGGGTACGCGAGATGGTAATCCGGCCGCTGGCCTGCGCTTCGAACTGGCCGTTCACCTGGGCAGCGACGAAGCTTCACTATCGGCTCGTACGACCCTGACTGTCTGGGGGCGGCTGGAACGACCGCCACGCGCTCCCATGCGTCCGGCCTTTGCCGGCGTGGAGCTGGCTGCCCTGTGCCTTGGCGGCAGCATCAGCGGCGTGATATCGGTCGGTGAAGATAGCTGTCTGGAATTTTATCGAGACGATCCGACCTATGGCAATGGCTTCGCCGGGACGTTGAACGCCTCCTTCCTGGAAAGCGTGGCGGTCAGCGCCTCTGCGCGTTTTGGCGAAGTCCGGGGCTTTAACTACTGGTACATCGACGGTCTCGTCACGCTTGGCGCCAGCGGTGGTATCCCTATCGGCGCCACCGGCATGGCCTTCTATGGCTTTGGCGGGGGCATTTATTATCGCATGCGACAGGAAAACCTGCCTGATCCTCAGGCGCTGACCGGCAGCACGCGTACCGTCCGCTACGTGCCCGACCGCAGCGTTGCGCTGGGACTGCGCGCGGCCACCGTGATCGGGACAGCCAGCCGGCCTGAACCCTTCAATGCCGACGTCACGCTGGAGGTTACCTTTAATCGCGGCGGCGGCCTCAATCGCATTCTCCTCCGCGGGGACGCCTACATGCTGGTTTCGGCAACGGATCGCCCCGAAAATCCGCCCATCACGGGCAGCGTCACCATCGACATGAACTTTGCCGAACGCACCTTCGATGCTACCTTCCAGGCACGCGTCCTGTTACGTGCTGGTAGGGTAACGGCTGTAGAGGGAAGGGGCGAGGTGCAACTCCATTTTGCCCCACGCGGGTGGTTCCTGCGCGTGGGGCGCCCCACGCCTGAAGCCGACCGCATGCGCCTACGGGTCATTGCGCTGGCCCAGGTAAACGGCTACCTCTGGGTGGGCAACTGGCCAGAGGTACCCCGCATGCCCGATCCACCCCACCCGGCTCCTTCAATCAGACGGGCAGACTTTACCGCCGACCCGACGGGTCGCGCCTTCCTCTTTGGCGCTTCAACCGGGTTCGAGTTATCCGGACAGTTCCTCATCTTCTACGGCGAACTGCGCGCCGTCATGGGATTCGATCTGGCCCTGATCGACTACGGCCGTGATGCGATGTGTACGCTGGAAGACGGGCGCACCATGACGGGCATTGGCATCAACGGCTGGTACGCCCAGGGGCAACTCTATGCCGGCATCACGGCACGCCTGAGTATTGAGGTGGATCTCTTCTTGGTGAGTGGACGCTTTGATATTTTTAATGCAGCGGTGGGCGCTACGCTCGGCGGCGGCCTGCCCAATCCGACCTATGCCAGCGGAGCTATTTCGGGACGCTATAGCATCCTGGGTGGCGCTATCAAAGGCACCTTCCGGTATGATTTCGATATTGGCGACGTTTGTAAACCGCTCCCGCCCTCTCCGCTTGAGGGCATCGAGCTGATCACCGACCTGCGTCCTCGTGATGGAGAAAGGGACGTCGATGTTTTTACCGAGCCAGCCGCTGCCTTCAGTGCCGATCTGGATCGCCCCTTTGTGATGAAAGACGTAGAGGGCCGGCCTCACATTTACCGGCTGCGTACAGAAGGCATCGTGCTACGCAAAGATAATGAACGCGGGCCTGTTGTCCGAGGCCGCAACGTGGTAACGCCCGAAGGCGATGGGGTCTATTTCCAACCGGATGAGCCGCTGGAATCTTACGCGTGGTACTGGGCACAGGTGAACGTCTACGCCGAAGAGTTGATCGGCGGACGCGTGGTTGGCCAGCAGCGGATCGGCGATGAGATCGTCTATGAAGTGGCCGGCGGTCGCTGGGAGCCTGTGCGCAACGCCCGGGGTGAGCTCATTCAGGAAACCCGAAGCGTCCGGTTTCAGGCAGGGATGCGGCCTGAACAGATTCTCCCGGAACATGTCCTCTACAGCTATCCACGCAACCGACAGCGCTACTTCCTGCAGGACATGTGCGATCCCGGAGTTATTTACCTGTCGGAAAACTACCAGTACCTGGCTGAAGACGCCGTTATCCTGGTTCGATTCACGCCCATAGAGGGGGGTAGCACGCCCATCACCGTCGAGGGACGGATCACCCGGTATGCCATTACGTTCCCGATTCCGGATCTGCAGCCGGCCACCTCCTACGTGTTGCAGGTGATTCGGCGCGAGCCCCTATCGGTCGTCCCGACCGGTTTTGTGGCCACCTATGTGGCAGAAGCAGCCCGAACAGAGTCGCCTCGAACGGGCGTCGAAACCGCTACAGAACTTGATGTACAACTGAGTCCGTCGGTGGCTGCCCAGGCCCAACAAGTGGCGCAGGCCAGCCAGAGCCTCGGACTTGCGCTGCAGTGGCGGCAGCTACGCGGTACGCTGGCACAACTGCGGGTGCGCACGCTCCCCCGTCCCCGCGTGCGTTCCGGTGAAACGCAGTTGTACCTGTACTATTTCCGCACGAGCCGTTACCGGACGCTGCAGGAAAAAATCGCGCAACTGTCCACCACCAGCACCTACCAGTTCGAACGCGGCCGCCTCTTTGGATCGCCTGTGGAGGTGCACGACTTCCAGGTAACGGTAACGTGGGCGGACGAAGGCTTTGAGCGCTACGACTTCGAGCGCCGTCGCCTTCAGGGACGCCGGTGGCGCGAAGCATTGTTAACTTATGAAATTAGCTGGTCAGACGACTGGATGCGTCGTTTTGCCCTGCCTTACATCTATGAACCATTAAATATCCTGCGTCGCCGGGGCATTTCGGCCATTTCGTTCTATAATCTGGCCCCGAGCATGGCCCTTGAACTGATCCGTCGGCAGAGCCTGCTGGAAAGCCCGCTCCGGGACAGCGAGCTCATGCCTCCTCCCTCCATTGTGGAGCGCGTGGCCCGTGCAAGCCTTCCCAAAGGCATCCTGTTCTGGTACTCCGGGCAGTCCCTGATCCGCATTCCGCCCCCACCTCCTCCGCAACTGGTCTTCCGGTACCGATTCCCCACGCTGGCCTATCTGGATCATCGGATTGTGCAGAATCAGGTGGCCGCCCTGGTCAGTACCGATCGCTGGTGGTCGCTTTCTGACGAGGACCGTCGGCGTCTCTGGCTGGCAGGCTTCTCTTCCTTCGTGCGCCCCTATGGCCGGCTGTCCATCCGGTTTGACTATCCCACCTGCGCAAGGCCAACCACCTACTACCTCTTCACACCCGGCGTGAACCTGTTTTTTGAGACCGGCAACCGGCCACCCCGAAACTTCCGTTAACCGTACCGGCTATGCGTGCACGACGCTTCTGCATGGAATATCTGCTGCTGGGCCTGTGGAGCATCGCCGGCCTGCAGGCGCGGTCCCAGCAGCCTGACACCCTGGCTGCCGATACCCTTCGGGTTCCTTCGCTGGCCGTGCAGGCCTGGTCCGACGGGGCCCGCGTGGTACTCCGATGGGCGCCGGCTTCGTTTCTCGCCTGGGACCATGGCAATGCAGTTGGCTACCACGTGGAACGCGTGCGCATCAATCCTCAGGAGCCTCCCTCTGCTCCGCTCACCTACGACCGACTGACGTCCCAGCCCCTCCGCCCCTGGCCCCTGGAAACCTGGCGCCAGCGCCTTCCGAACCCCGAGGCACGTCCGCAGGCCGCCATCGCCGCCCAGATGCTCTATGGGGCTCCCGCGCCCATTCAGGCCCGCAACCCCTTCGAAGCGGCCCAGCTGCGCGCTGCCGAGCAGGAAAATCGCTTTAGCTTCGCCCTATTTGCGGCCGATCTCGACTCCCTGGCTGCCGAAGGCCTGGGCCTGCGCTACGAAGATGCCGCCGTCGAACCTGGCGCCACGTACATCTATCGGGTTTTTGCCGCGGAACCCCATCCCTCGCTGCGTCTCGACACGGCCTACGTGGTCGTAACCGTGAACCCGACGCCACCCGCTACGCTTGATTTTGAAGTTGAAGTAGAAGCAGGCGATGGTCAGCTACGCCTTTGCTGGGATCCCCGGCTGGCTGCCTATGCCTTCACCGCCTACGTGGTCGAGCGATCCGAGGATGGCCAGCAGTATCGTCTCATGACAGAAACACCCCTGGTCCAGCTCGAAACAAACGCCACCCTGGTCGAAGACCGGACGCTCTGCTTTACCGACTCTACCACCGTCAACTACCAGCAGTACTACTATCGCGTCTATGGCATTGATGCCTTTGCACACCGCTCTCGCCCGCTGGAGGTAACGGGCATGTCGCGCGATCTCACGCCGCCTCCTGCTCCGGTCATCGAGACCGCCGAACACGTCCGCGAAAGTACGGTGCGGCTGCGCTGGCGCCTCGATAATCCCTCGCCCGATCTGGCAGGCTTCTTTATCGGCATCTCCAACAGTCCGGACGGTCCCTTTGAGATCGGCGAGCAGCTTCCCCCTTCGACCCGTGAAGCGACCGACAGCCGCGCCCTCTCCGGCGTCAACAATTACTACATTGTGCTGGCCGTCGATACCGCCGGCAACCTGTCCTCTTCCATGCCCCAGTACGTCCACCTGATCGACTCCATCCCCCCTGCTCCTCCAACCGGGTTGATTGCTCGGGTGGACACCACGGGAATCCTGACGCTGCGCTGGCACTCCAATCAAGAGCCCGACCTGCTGGGCTACCGCGTCTATCGCGCGAACCAGCTCGATCACACCTTCACGCTGGAGACCGGCTTTCCACTGGCCGACACGGTTTTCGTGGATACGCTCAACCTGAATACGCTGACCGAGGCTATCTATTACCGGGTAGTCGCCCTTGACCGCAATTACAATCCTTCGGCGCCTTCCGAACCGGTTCGTGTGCTTCTCCCTGATCGGGTACCGCCTGTTTCTCCCCTCTTTACCCGCGTCACACCGACCGACTCCAGCGTCATCCTGGAGTGGATTCCCAGCAGCAGCCCGGATGTGGTGCGCGTCTACCTTTACCGTAAACGTCCCAATGAAATCATCTGGCAGGAGATTGCTGTGCTGGACTCGACCGCCCGGCGCTACGAAGACACCACGGTGCAACCGGAGCGGCGCTATTTCTATACGCTACGCGCTGAAGACGACGTCGGCAACCTTTCCCGACCGGCCCCTCCGGTGCAGGCCCGTCCGTATGTCAAGACCTTACGTCCCCCTGTTACTCGCCTGCGGGCACGCTACGATGCCCGACAACGGGCTATCCAGCTTACCTGGTCTTACACCCATGCCCGGCCACACTGGTTCGTCGTCTTTCGCGCCGTGGAAGACCAACCCCTTCGTCGTTATCAATCGGCCGGTCGGTTTACGCAATTTCTGGATATGGACCTGATCGGGCCTGGCACCTATCGATATGCCGTACAGGTTTATTTTGAAGATGGAGGCATTTCTCCACTTAGCGAACCGGTCACTGTGGTTGTAGAAGAGTAGTCTCTACCGGATCCGGCTTCAGGTAACTCAGGATCGAGCCCGGGGTAGGGCCTGACCGGTTTCGGCATCGAACAGATGGATACGGTCCAGATCGATCCGCAAAGCTACCTCCTGCGCCAACGCCGGCCGCACACTTGCATCAACCTGCGCCACCACAGTGGCCTCTCCTATCCGCACATACAGGTGCGCAACGGCTCCCAGCACTTCCACCGTCTCCACCTGGCCACGCATCACGGCGGCCTCTTCGACGGTTGCCAATGCGACAGCTTCAGGACGTACGCCCAGCGTCACGGCCTGTCCGGGGCGGACTTTCGGCCAGTCGGCCGCGTTAAGCATAAGCTGCACCTGCCCACCTTTCCCCACGAATCGCAGACCGTCCCGGTGCTCCAACCGCCCTTCGATGAAGTTCATGGGAGGATTGCCAATAAATCCAGCTACGAAGCGGTTGGCTGGTTGGTGATAGACTTCCAGCGGTGTTCCGATCTGCTGCACCCGTCCCTTGTTGAGCACAACGATGCGCTGGCCCAGCGTCATAGCCTCCACCTGGTCGTGCGTTACATAGAGCACGGTACGTCCCAGCTCCCGATGCAGCCGGGCCAGCTCGGCCCGCATCTCCACCCGGAGCCGGGCATCCAGGTTCGATAGCGGCTCATCAAACAAAAACACGCGTGGCTCTCGCACAATGGCGCGTCCGACGGCCACACGCTGGCGCTGTCCGCCCGAAAGCTGGTGAGGGCGCCGATCCAGCAAATGCTCCAGCTCCAGCACACGGGCAGCCGCCCGCACCCGACGGTCGATCTCGGTTTTCGGCACGCGGCGCAGCTTCAACCCAAAGGCCATGTTTTCATAGACCGTCATGTGCGGATAGAGGGCATAGTTCTGAAAAACCATGGCAATGTCGCGGTCGCGGGGCGGTACGTCGTTGACTACCTGGTCTCCGATACGAATGGTGCCTCGCGAAGCCGTCTCCAGCCCCGCCACCAGTCGCAGCAATGTGGTCTTTCCACAGCCCGAAGGGCCAAGCAACACCATAAACTCGCCTTCGGCCACCTCGAACGTTACGTCCTCCACAGCTACGTAGCCATTGTCATAGATCTTCCAGACATGCTCCAGACGGACCCCTGTCTTTCGCGCTGTCTCACGCATACGCAAATGGGTTGCTGTGAAAAGGTAACTGCTGCACGCTACGGCATAAGCCCGAGGGTTCAGTGGAGCGTAGTTTCGGCGGTCACCTCCTGGAGAAATTGGGCCAGCGCTTCGCCTTCCAGCAGCATCAGCTCTTCCATACTCAGGTTAAGCACGACGGCCACCGAGCGCGTTGCGCCCTTTTCTTCCACACTGAAAACGCGATAGGCGTAACGCGTCCCTTCGTGAGTTACCTCTACAGGTGGAGTGCCCCGTGCATAGAGCCAGCGCCGGGCTGCTTCGTGCCGGCTCACTTCCAGCAGCGTGTAGAGCGCTTCGATGGTGGACTCAGCGCCGGCATTGTAGTTAACTACGTCCGGACCCTGGATACCGTCGTAGCCACGTCCCGTCTTCGGATCGTACATAGGCACGCCGGCTTCGTTATTGCCGGTCAGCCAGCTGGCAGCCAGCCCGGCCATCGTGGCATAACGCACATCGCCGGTCTGCTCATAGAGCCGGATGAGTCCCACCGCGACGCAACGTACGGCATAGGCAATTTGCTCATAACGTTGCACCTGCGTCGTGTCGTCCAGCGACATGGCATACATCCAGCCGTAGACGAGCAGCCGCGGATAAAAATGCTCGGCTTCGTAGCGGGCCGATGACAGATAGCCGGCCTCAGCCAGCGCCTGCGTCTGCGCATTGCCCCAGCCATGCCAGGTGTCGATCCAGGAAGCATGCGCTCCGTATGGATGGCGCGCCATCGATCCGTACTGCATGAGCATCATGCCCTCGGCCAATTGTCGGATCATGCGGGCCAGCATGGTATCGGGCGTGGCCCTGTGCAGCCGGACCAACCCCAGCAACAATTCGCTGGACGCGTCCGCTCCGTAGCGATACACCAGCCACTCCGGTACGGTACGGCCGTTCACCTGCTGCGTACGCGGGTAGCGGACCAGCCACGTGCGGTCCAGGTGCACCAGCGCCCGGCGCGCAGCCCTGGCAGCCTGCGCAGCCAGCTCCGGGTTGGCTTCCCGCAGCACATCCGCGGCCATTCCCAGCGCCCAGACCGCCCGACTGGCCCACCAGCCGAAGGGTTCGGCCCGGCTGTTCGGATGCGTTGTGTTGATGTCGAGCTGGCTGGAGTACACAAAGTTGTAAAAGAGCCCATCTTCGCGCTGCATGTAGTGCACAAAGCGCAGGAGCTTCTCGGCAGTATGCCGGAGCGTGTCGTTGCCGGTCAGCTCATAAAGCCGCAGATACAGCACGGCGGCCCGGGCCGCATCATCCACGCAGGCCGTGCCTTCGTCCGGCGCATCTACCCACCGGTAATCGGGTGCTTCCGCATAGATGTGCACGATGCGCAGCACCGAGTCGCCGCGCTCCACGTCCTCGCTCAGATGCTCCAGATGGGCCAGGTTGATCGGCAGCTCGGAAAGCGTGGTCGGGCGCGGCGGGTCGGTGCGGCAGCCGATGCTCAGCACCCAGCAACTCAGCCACAGTAAGCAAAGACGCGATCGGACCATATCCTCAGCCTTTCAGTCCACTGGTCGCAAAACTCTGGATGAAGTAGCGCTGGAAGAACAGGTAGGCCAGAACAATCGGCAATGCCAGCAGGAAGGCAGCGGCCAGTTGCGGACCAAGCTGCCCTTCGGCGCCGCCCCCCACTGCAAACAGGGCCACCAGTTGCGGTAGCGTCATCCACTGCACCTCGCGCACCACGATGATCGGCCACAGCACCTCGTTCCAGCTTCCGATAAAGGTGAGCAGCCCCACGGTTACCAGGGCCGGCACCGACAGCGGCCAGACGATCGTAAACAGAATGCGCAGCTCGCCACAGCCATCCATCCGCGCGGCGTCGATCAGATCACGTGGAATCGTCAGAAAGCTCTGGCGCAGGATGAGCACGCCCGTTGCATTCATCATGAACGGCACGATCAGCCCCAGCAGCGAGTCGGTCCAGCCCAACCGTACCACCAGCGTGTAGAGCGGAATGAGCAACAGCAAAAAGGGAATCATCAGGGTGAACAGGATGAGCGAAAAGACCGTTTCGCGGCCGCGCCAGTGCAACTTGGCCAGCGCATAGGCCGCCATCGAAGTGAAGACCAGTACCGAAGCCGTCACAGCCAGCGCCACCACCAGGCTATTCAACAGCCCGCGCCAGACCGGAATGCGCTCGAAGACGAGCCGGTAGTGCTCCAGCGTCCACCGGGAAGGGAGCAACGTCAGCTCGGGAATCTCTGCCTCCGGGGTAAACGTAGCGATGCCCATCCAGACGAACGGGTAGGCAAACCCCACCAGACCAATCCCGAGCAGCAGGTAAAGTCCCAGCCGGCGCATGATTCAGCTCCAGGTGTCGGTTTCTACAAAACGTCGTTGCAGCAGGACCACGAGGAAGATCACGATCGCAAAGCAGAAGCCTAAGGCGGCCGCATAGCCCATGTGGTTGAAGTAAAAGGCCTGGTTGTAGATGTAGAGCACGGCCGAGAGCGTGGCATTCAGCGGGCCGCCGCCGGTCAGAATGTAGGGTTCGATAAATAGCGAGAACCCGCCAATCGTCGAAAGCACCACCACCGTTACCATCGTTGGATTTAGCATGGGTAGCGTTACGTGCCACCAGCGCTGCCAGGCGTTGGCACCGTCCAGCTCGGCCGCCTCGTACAGATGCCTCGGGATGTGCTGCAATCCAGCCAGGAACAGCACAATGTACAGTCCCACGTTCTTCCAGGTGGCCATGATGGCAATGGAGGGCATCGCCAGGGCCGGTGACACCAGCCAGGGCACTGGTTCACCCCCCAGCGCCTGAAGCATTCGATTGATCAGCCCGGTGTCGAACGCAAACAGTTGCTGAAACAGAATCGTAATGACCACCCCGGAGACGACCACCGGCATGAAGTAAGCTGCCCGGAAAAAACCGCGTCCTTTGAGTGGCCGGTTCAGCAGCTCCGCAAAGAACAGGGCCACAACGATCTGCAGCGGAATGTGAATCGTCAGAAAGATCCCTGTGTTGAGCAGCGCCCGGAAAAACAGGTCATCGCGCATCAATCGCCAGAAGTTTTTCAGGCCCACAAATTCCATGGGCGTAACGATATCCCAGCGATGGAACATCAGCACGAAGGCAAACAGCAGCGGGTAGCCAAAAAACACGCTTAGGTGCAGCAGGTAGGGCGCCACCAGCACATACCCCTGCTGCGCTTCACGCAGCCGGACGCGCCACCGTCGGTTTTTTGTCACACGCTCAGGCATTCCAGTCCAGAATCATCTGAATGCGCCGCAGGGCGCGGCGGGTTGCTTCGGCTGGCGAACGTACGCCATAGACGGCGGCTGCCTCGAATTCCTGCGCCAGGGCATCCAGAATTTCCTTCAGATCGGGCACGCTGTCGACGCTTCGCGTATAGGCTGCCTGGGCGGCAAAATGTCGAAGGATCGGATACCGTTCAAACACCGGCGCAAAATACGGATCGTCCAACAACCCCCGACGCACAGGAATCTGACGCGTGCGCTCCAGCAATCGCCGATCGGCTTTGCGCGAAACCAGAAAGCGGGCCAGTCGCCAGGCCACTTCGGGATGTTGCGTGGTCGAAAAGATGACAATGTTTTTGTAATCGCCATACGTATAGACCGGTCCCTCGTGGTCGTCCGGCACAGGAATCGGTGCCACGTCGTAGGTCAGGTCCGGCGGTGCGTTCTTTTCCAGCCAGATCAGATGCCAGGGCCCGGTGAAATCGGTAGCGAGTTGTTCCTGGATGAACCGACTTCCGCCGCTGGTCCAGACGGCTTTTGGGAAAGCACCCATCGCGTAGAGACGGGCAAAAAAAGCAAATACGCGGTTAGAAGCCATTGTATCGATCGCCAAGTTTCCCTGTCGGTCAAACAGCGTGCGCCCGCCCGAAGCGGCAATGTAGAAGGCGTAGTAGTCGAAATAACGCTGCCACCAGATGGGACGGATATCGCGGTAGCCCATCCATCGATCGAGGAGACCGTCGCCGTCGGTGTCGGCCACGATACGGCGAGCCGCCTCCAGGTATTCGCCATAAGTACGTGGTGGCTGTTCAAGCCCTGCTTCCCGCAGGAGTTGTACGTTATAGAACATCATAACCGGATTTGTCTTCCAGGGAAGCTGGTAGAAGTGGCCGTCGCGCGATCGAAACGACGCGCGCACCGTCTCAGGAATACGTGCGTCAAGCAACGAATCAAAATCCGGAAATTGATCGAGCGGTACCAGCGCCCCGGCTTCCACAAAATCCTCGACAATGCCCGGCCAGATGTTCGAGCATAGATCGGGCGTCGTTCCCGCAGCCACGGCCGCCAGCAGCACTTCTTCGCTGGACTGGCCGGCCGGGATGGGCTGCACAACCACTTCGACGTCCGGGTTGGCTGCCATCCATTCGGCCACCAGCTCCCGGGCCAGTGCCAGCTCATCGGGATTCGGAGCCGTCCAGTAGACAAGCCGGGTTTTACCACTCTCTGCGATGGACATCGAAGCCGGTCGATGGCAGCCCATCAACAGAAGGACGCCCGCGAGCACACCCAGTAGCCCCCTGCTACCCATAGGCCGACGTAGCCTTCGCTCACGGTTCATTGTTGGCATGCATGATTGTACTTTTAGCGTATGGACGAGGCGCGAACCACCAGCTCACAGGGCACGACAATCATATGTTGTCCACGGGCATACGGGCGACGCGCCGGATCCGGCGTCATTCGCTCGACCAGATGACGCATGGCCAGCTCGCCCAGTTGCTCCTTAAAGACCCGCACGCTGGTGAGCGGTACCGGTGCCTGCGCGGCGCTCTGCACGTCGTCGAACCCCACCAGCGCTATATCGTCAGGCACACGCAGACCGTTCTGTAACAGCGTCTCCATCACCCCCAGCGCCAGCGCATCGTTGGCACAGAAAGCGGCTGTTGGACGCTCCGCCAGGGCCAGCAGGCGCTGTCCCAGTAGCTGCCCTGTGGCCCGCGTGGGTTCAGCTTCCGGTTCGATAAGCACCAGCGCCGGATCCATCGACCGCCCGATCCGTCCCAGCGCGATCCGATAGCCTTCTAACCGATGGGCAATGCTCGGATGCTGAAGGTCGGCCCCGATAAAAGCTATCCGCTGGTGTCCCTGTCGAATCAAATGCTCAACGGCCACACGAGCCCCACCCTGGTTGTCGATCACAACCGCCGGCAATCCTTCGGCCTCATAGTCGATGAGCACGGCCGGCAACTTCATGGCCCGCACCTCGTCCAGAAACGCATCACTGACCTTACCCGCAATCAGCAAACCGTCAACGCTCCGCTCCCGCAGAAAACGCGGCGTATGCTCCCCTTTGTGATAATCATCCGGAATCGTTGTCAGCAATACGTAGAGGTTATGGAGCCGCGCCTCAAATTCAGTCCCCAGAAAAATATACGTGTAAAACGGTTCGCTTCGGGTAAAATGATCTTCTCGGAGCACAAACCCCACATTGCCGGTGCGTTGCATCGACAGATCACGCGCCGCCCGCAAGGGCACATACCCCAGCTCCCTGGCAGCCTGCAACACACGCCGACGTGTCGCCTCGCTGACCTTTCCTTTGTTGTTGAGCACCAACGAGACGGTCGAGATGGATACCCCAGCCGCCCGGGCTACCTCTCGGATAGTACATCGTGAAGTACTCATGCAGACACAAGCCTCATTGTTCGCTAAATCGATTTATTTAAAATTTATCCAATTTTATGTAAATATGTCAAGTTTTCTTTCGTGCCTGGACGACCGAAGCCTCCCCCTTCCTTATCAACAAGCGCCGAACCCAAAACGCAAGGCGAATGCTCCTATCGATAAACGAAGGCAACGTTGTAAAAGCGGGGACAAGAAACGATAGATG
>Ga0256839_1003576_pt1 | contig 15925 bp, 17 predicted proteins | sample 354166metaG_FD_185968 | JGI IMG/M metagenome (GOLD analysis project Ga0256839, IMG submission 185968) | Hydrothermal vent microbial communities from Mid Atlantic Ridge, Atlantic Ocean - 354-166 | ecosystem: Environmental > Aquatic > Marine > Hydrothermal vents | place: Atlantic Ocean: Mid... | reverse complement strand
CTCCTGAAACAGCGGCACGCCGTTGGTTTTGCCCAGCACCGCGCGCAACTCCTCGGACGGGTATTCCACCGCCTCCAGCCCTTGGCGGCGGCGGATATAGGGGTGCACCATATCGCCCTGAATCGGCCCGGGCCGGATGATCGCCACCTCGATCACAAGGTCATAAAATTCGCGCGGCTGCATGCGCGGCAAAAAGTTGAGCTGGGCGCGGCTTTCCACCTGAAACACCCCGATGGCATCGGCCTTGCACAGCATGTCATAGGTTTTCGGGTCTTCTTTCGGCATGTTTTCCAGCGTGTAGCGCGGGCCGTTATGGGCTTTGATCAGGTCAAAGGCTTTGCGAATGCAGGTCAGCATCCCGAGGCTGAGAATGTCGATTTTGAGAATACCAAGCGCGTTAATATCGTCCTTATCCCACTCGATCACCGTGCGGTCCTCCATCGCGGCGTTTTCAATCGGGCACAGTTCATCAAGCCGCCCTTTGGTGACGATAAACCCGCCAACATGCTGGCTCAGGTGGCGCGGAAAGCCGTTAATCTCGTGGATCAGCCGGATGGTTTGCAGCAGCCGCGTATCATCAGGGTTCAGCCCTGCCGCGCGGATTTTCTCGGGTTCAATCGGCTTGTTGGACCAACCCCAAATCTCGCCGGAAAGCGCGGCGGTGGTATCAAGACTCAGCCCCATCACCTTGCCCACCTCGCGAATGGCGGCACGGTTGCGAAAGTGAATAACCGTCGCGCACAGCCCCGCGCGGTGGCGGCCATATTTGGCGTAAATATGCTGAATAACTTCCTCGCGGCGCTCATGCTCGAAATCCACATCAATATCGGGCGGCTCTCCGCGCGCTTCCGAAATGAAGCGCTCAAACACCATGGCGATGGTTTCAGGGCCAACCTCGGTAATGCCAAGCGCATAACAAATAACCGAATTCGCCGCCGACCCACGCCCTTGGCACAGGATGCTCTGCGAGCGGGCAAATTGCACAATATCATGCACGGTGAGGAAATAGGCGGCAAAGCCGAGGCGCTCGATCAGGCCTAGCTCCTTATCGACCTTGGCCCGCGTATCCACGCTCACCCCCGTAGGGTAGCGCCGCTTTAGCCCTTCCTTGGTGAGCCGCGCCAGCCGCGCTTGCGGCGGCTCATCCCCGCTGACCTCATCAGGGTATTCATAAGAAAGCTCCGAAAGGTCAAAGGTGCAACGGTTGGCGATCTCCACGCTGCGCGCCAGCGCCGCAGGATGGTCCCGAAACATTCGCCCCATGTCTTCCGGCGATTTCAACCGCCGCTCCGCGTTGGGCAAGGCATGGCGGCCGATTTCGTCAATGGTGCAGCCAAGGCGCATGCAGGTCAGCACATCGGCCAGCTGGCGGCGGCGCGCGTGGTGCATCAGCACATCCCCCACCGCCACCATCGGCACCCCCGCCCGCTGGGCCAGTTGTGCCAACGCCTGAAAACGCGCTTGGTCTTGGCCATCATAAACCGGCGCGGCCCCGAGAAAAACATTACCAGGGTAGCAGCGCGTCAACGCCTGCGCTTGCTGCAACACCTCATCCGCGCCGCGCTGGGGCGTATGCGCTTGTGGCAACCCGACCAAGATCAGCCCTTCCGCATGGGAAGCAACATCCTCCATGCGCAGGTGGCACTGGCCTTTCTCGGCGCGGCGTTTGCCAAGGGTGAGCAGGCGGGAAAGCCGTGCATAAGCCGGGCGGTTGGTGGGCAGCGCCAGCCAATGGGCCTCGCTATCTTGCAGAATAAGCCGGCACCCAGTGATCAGCTTAGGCAGGTCAGGCGTGCCGATACGCTTAAGTTCTTGCAACGCCGACCAGCCGCGCACCACGCCCGCCAAGCTGTTATGATCCGTGATCGCCACGGCAGGCAGGCCCAGTTTAGCGGCGCGGGTCACCAGCTCCTCAGGGTGGGAAGCCCCCGTGAGAAAGGTAAAATTGCTGGTGGTGCAAAGCTCGGCATAGGGCATGGTTAATGGAGGAGGCTCTGAGGCTTCTGGCTTCTATTTTTCAAAAATACTCTGGGCGCATTGGCATAACCAAGAGGGCAAAGCCCAGCAGGGCCACCCGTGTTTTCAATAACCTCACGTGGCTGGTCAACGCCGCTCCAAGCCTGTGCGCTTGCCCCAAGCCCCAACCGCCTATACCACCTGCCGGCGGGGTTTCCCCTGTGAGAAAAATGCATGTGCGATGCCGTGGCGGCGCGGGTGGGGCCTTGCCTCAGGCGCAATCGTTGCCATGCGGCCCCCGCGCCGGAGGCCCGATGCAGTTTGGTGCGCAGGCTCCAAACCCTGAGAGCAGGAAGAAAATGTGTGCCGCCGGTATGTTTGCACTGCGCTGATGCCTGTTTTATAGGCTTCCGGCTTGGCGCGAATGCGGTGCGTCTGGGCCGTTTAACAGGTTTTTTCTTACCTATACAAACAGCCATCACGCCACCTCAATCGGCGAGGCAAGACCATCGCCTTTCATGGCCCACCCCCGCAGGTCACAACCAGCCCACAAGCACAATCCTGCCGTGCTGCATTTGCCATATCGCACCTTCATGCAAAATCTCCGGCCACAAACCAGCCCGGGTTTTGCGGGGTGAAAAACAGCCACAGCCGTCGGCCCTCGCGGGTGAACACCTGCCAATAATCCCGCACACCGCTACGCCAATCGGGGTGGTCAAACCACCATTCAGGCGCAATCCGCTCTGGCCCAAGCGCATGGGCCACGCGAAACCAGAGGCGCCGCCAACAAAAGCGCATGGGCGGGCGGGGGCCGTGGCCCGCTATCGGCTCGGGCGTAAATATCACCATAGGGCGCGGGGCGGGGCGGGGCCAGCAGCCCTGCGCTACGCTATAGGCCGCAGGCACCACCGAAAAGCTTTTCTCTGGCAAGTGGCTGTCAGCGGGCAGAAACCGCGTGATGCTCTCTAGCCCAATACGGTTGCCAAGTTTGGTGATAACATCTGCCAAATCATCCTGCTGCGTGGCGCTATGAGTGGCAAGTTGGCGCAGAGGCAGCGCTTCCAGCTCCACCGCTTCCAGCCTTATCTGGTCAATCCCATAACCTGCATCCAGCCCTTCCAGCCCGCGGGAAAACAGCCGCGCTATGCGGGTCGCATCGCGCATGGGGCGCGCGAGGCGGACCTCCGCTTGCACACTCGCTTGGTCTACCCGCCGTGCCGTGAAACGCAGCCGCCTTGCGCCTTTTTCCGTGGTTGCCAGCCGGGCGCAGAGGCGCTCTAGCAGGCGGCCTAACCCCGCTTCTACATCCTTAAGCAGCCCAATTGGCTCAGGCAAGGTCATGCGAAAGGCAAAGGGAGCGGGTGGGGGGAGCGGGGTAATGGGCTCGGGGGTATCTCCGAACGCTTGGTCAAGCCGCAGCAGCACCTCGGCCCCAAAGCGGCGGGCGAGGCTGGCGCGAGGCAGGGCCATAAGGTCTTCCACCGTGCGAATGCCAAGGCGCTGCAAGCGGGTGCAGGTGGCAGGTGGCAGGCGCAGGGCGGCCACGGGGAGCGGGGCAAGGCAAGCGCGCACCTGCCCTGTTGGCGCAATGCTAAAGCGGGGGGGTGGGGCTTTTGCCTGCGGTTTGGCGCGCAAAGTGGTGCTATGCATGGCCTGCTCCTAATGTGAAGCCCGATGGGGCGGCACACCAGATTGAGGTGCGGCTTTGCGGCCAACTTGTGGCACCTTTAGGGCCGGCGGTGTGTGGCGCGGGTTTGCTGAGCTGTGTGTTATAGCCCACCGATACAATTTCGCATCCCAAGGTCTCCGGCGTTGATGCGCCGAACCGCGCCGCGCCTTCGGCGCGGTGGCGGCGCGACACCCATATCTCGTGTGGCAAGGTTTGGCCCACGCCGCCTGCAAGCCTCGGTGCTTGTTGCTCCCTTTGATGGGGCGCTAAACCAGAGGTTATGCCTCTGCCACAAGCGCAAGCGCTGCCACGCGGCGCGCGCGCAACATTGCCCAGCCATGCAGGGAGAGACGCGCCGCTTGCCGAGCCGGAGGCGCGGCGCGGTTCCGGTGCGCCGCACCGGAAAACGAGGGCTGAGGTAAAGCAACATTGAGTGAATTTTTGGCCCGTGGACTTGCAGCTTACGCGCAGAGCATGCACCCGATAGCGCGCATATGCCCGCTCAAAGCTGCGGACTGTGAACCAGATTGTGGCCCTTAGCCAATAAGGGCCATATCCGACCTTCACCGCGCTACAAATAGTTGGTTTGGGTACGGTATCAAACGTGAGTCGGCAGGCCATATAGCCTGACGGCATAACCTTATGCCTGTTTGCCATGCCTATCTTTCCGCCTGCCTCCATAGTGGCGTGCCTTCTCTTACGCCTGGAGGACCTGCCAAAGGGGGAGCATGGGTCTTCTAACGGTCTCACAGGCGCAAAGGGTGCCGCGCGGCGCGGGCGAGAGGGTGACACAAGCGCAAGGGATATCGCGCCGCGACTGCGCCGGAATCGCGGCACGGTCCGGCGCATGTGTGCCGGATACGGCGGTGGCTCGAAGCCGGGTGAAGGCGGGATGTTACAATAGAGGTGCCGCGTTGTGAGGGGTAGGTTTTCAGGGCGCATTGCCGCTTGTGGATGGCAGCGTGCCTGCCATATGGGCGAATGTGTTTTGAGGAAGAAGGCCGATCTGGGCTGCTTTGAGCCATGGGAGGCAGCGCGCGCGCCCGGGTTTTTTGCTAAAAGGCCGGTTTTTCCGCTCGTGTCTGCCGCTGGCATCGAGGCAATCTTTGCGCCCACAAAGGCGCGGCTTTGCCCAAACCGCGCCAAGGCCCAGGCTGCGCCATAGGTGTCGGCCAGCCCAAGGCGGTGGCTTAGCCCGGCGCGGGCAAGGCGGGCAGAGATATCTTCCAACAGCGGCCCTTCACCGCCGCGCAAATGCGCCGCGCCGGTGATATCGAGCGCCAGCCCGTCTGGCTCTATCGCCACCCATGGGCAATACTGCGTGGCCCAGCGGGCCAGCACCTGCATAAAGCGCGCATCAGCCTCGGGCGCGGCTTCGGCGGTTTGCAGGCCGGGGCACAGCACCCGCGCCTCGCCTAGCCCCATGCCCTTTTGCAGACCCTGCGCGCTGGCGGCGGCGTTCAGGCAATAAACCCGCTCGGTGTTGCCTTGGCGCTGGCTCAGGGCAAAGGGGGCCTCTGTCGGGCGGGCGCGCAAAACGCGCTCACTCGGAAGCCTCTGAAACCACACGGATACCACGCGCCTGCTCATCCCAATACGTTATCCACTCTGCTAATGTTCCTGATTTGTTCTTTATAAGTCGCCAGTGATGCAGAGTCGAGTCCTTTGCTGAAAAATGTGGGGCGCAGTGCCAGCGGGTTTCGGCAGCAGGGCTACCCGCGCCTTCCGGAATAAGAAACACCCCAAGGCTTTCCCCCGCTTGCGCCGCTAACAAAAGCCGACGGCCCGTAAACAGCGTGAGCGGCTCGGACAGCCGCGTGACCACCACGCCAAATGCCCCCGAGCGCAGGGCCTCCTCGGCGGAGGCAAGGCTTTCAAGCTGGTTGGGCGTATGGGCGAGTAGCAGGCGGGAAGGATCGAAGAATTCGGCCACACCGTAAGGGTTCAGCCCCTCCGCCTGCCAGCGCTCGCTGATCCATAGGCAAGGCTTGGGCTGCATCGCACAGGCCGCAATGGCGAAAAACGGCGCGCCGGGACCTTGGGCCTCATGGGCGCGGGCGGGCTTTAGGGGAAAGGGCAATGGCATGCAGGCACTATGACAAGCGCGCGGAGGGAGATCAAGAGGGCCACCATGTGCCGTAATTCTGCCCGCGCATTTCCACCGAACCACGCCGCGCGGGTAAAGCAATAATACATTGTTATTACAATCCACTCATTCCAATTCAACCCGCCTATAACCGAGTGGTTTTTGTGGGTTCTGTTTGCGCCCGGCCGCCCCCGTAAAAATATAATTTGCCCAAATCCGAATTTGCCCCGATACTCGAAATTTAGGAGGTGCATGATGCTTAAGCCTATTTTGGTTCTACTTTTGCTCGCCAATTCGGCATTGGCGCAGACGAATGCGGCGATCAACTGCTATCAGGGTGGGTTGCTGCCCGTCGCCTCAGACCGGTTAGCCACAATCCTTTTCACTAATAATTCTGACACGGAGGTTGATATCCTGTGGCTGAATTATGAGGGTGAAGAGGTGTATTACAACTCCCTTAAGCCCGGTGAAAGCTACGAGCAAGCCAGCTATTTCAGCCACCCTTGGGTGGTGTATCGCGCTGAAAGCAACGTCTGCAAAGGCATTATTGTGCCGTTTACAGACCGGGTTGAATTTAGCGTTAACTAAGGAGGCCACATGCGCCGACATCAGCAGTTTCAAGACCTTCACCAAGCCGGATGCTTTGTGATGCCCAACCCGTGGGATATCGGCAGTGCCAAAATAATGGCGGCAAAAGGCGCGGTGGCGCTGGCCACCACTTCGGCGGGCCACGCTTTTACCCTTGGCAAGCCCGATATGGGCCATGTGACCCGTGACGAGGCCTTGCTGCACGCAGCTGAAATTGTTGCGGCCACAAAGCTGCCGGTGAATGGCGACCTTGAAAACGGCTATGGCGATGCGCCCGAGACTGTGGCGGACACCATTTATTTGGCAGGAGAGGCAGGGCTTTCAGGGGCGTCCATTGAGGATACAACTATGCGGGCAGACGAGCTGTCTTACCCGTTTGAACTGGCCGTTGAGCGGGTCGCCGCCGGTGCCAAGGCCGCACGCGCCCTTGGCCGCCCTTTTGTGTTTACCGCTCGGGCTGACGGCGTTATGATCGGTGCGTATAGTATGGACGAGGCTATAAGGCGCGCGCACGCGTTTGTTGCCGCCGGAGCCGATGTAATTTACGTGCCGATTCCACAAAGTATGAGTGATTTATCGCAGCTATGTGCAGCGGTGGATAGGCCTGTCAACGGCCTGGCTGCCGGGCCATATTTGCAGCGTTCAGTGGCCGAGTTTGCCGCCGCTGGGGTGCGTCGCATAAGCCTTGGCTCGGCCATTGCCCGCGCCACGCACCGGCTGCTGGATGATGCGCTCGGCGCGATGCTGGAAGAGGGTAGCTTCGCCCCGCTGTGTCACTCGATTAGCGGGGGTGAAATTGACAGAATGTTAGGATAACACATGTTTAGACTCGGACTCATCTTTAGCTTTGTTGCCCAGCCGGCCCTTGCTTGCAAACTGGCGCTGATTTTGTCTATGGATGTGTCCTCCTCCATTGATTCTGGAGAATTTGCCTATCAGCGAGACGGCCTTGCCGATGCGCTACTGGATGCGGACATAATGAACGTGTTAACACGCGACCGCGTGGCGCTTATGGTGGTGCAATGGTCAGGTGTTAATGATCAGGTGGCGTCTATTCCTTGGCGCCGGATGCACAGCCAAGGAGATGTGCAAGCGTTTTCTAACTGGGTGCGCTCTATGCGGCGGGATTTTGTGAATTCCAAAACGGCGGTGGGCAGCGCGATTTCATTTTCCATTGAGCAGTTTAGCGATGTGGCAGATTGTGAGCGTAATGTTATAGATGTATCGGGGGACGGGGCCAGCAATTCAGGCGATGAAACCTCATACCAAAGCCGCCGCGCGGCTGACATGGGCATAGAGATAAACGGCATCGCCATTGATATTATTGGCACGGCTATAACAGAATATTATCGCCGATATGTCGCCACACCTGAGGGTTTTGTGCTAACGTCAACCGGATTTTCAGATTATCCCCGAACCATCCGCGCCAAGCTGTTACGAGAGCTGGTCAAACCGGGATCTTGAGGGTAGTTTACACCCTAATTCCGTGCGGCGCATACGCGTAACTATGAGGGCCTTATGAAAACGATTTCAAAAAATGTAGCATTTGGCGGCATGCAGGGCGTATATAGCCATGCCTCTGCCGCCTGTAACTGCGAGATGACCTTTGCGGTTTACCTCCCGCCCGCCGCCAAAGAAGGGCCGGTGCCGGTGCTTTGGTATTTGTCCGGCCTGACCTGCACCCATGAAAATGCGATGGTGAAGGCGGGGGCGCAGGCTTGGGCCGCCGAGGCTGGCATTGCGCTGGTCTTTCCCGATACCTCGCCGCGGGGCGAGGGTGTAGCGGATGACGAGGCTTATGACCTTGGGCAGGGGGCTGGGTTTTATGTGGATGCGACTGAAGCGCCATGGGCGGGCCATTTTAACATGTGGACCTATATTCGCGAGGAACTGCCAAAGCTGGTGTTTCAGAATTTTGACCTGATGCAAGAGGCGCAAGGGATTACCGGCCACTCTATGGGGGGCCACGGGGCGCTGACGCTGGCGCTGAATTTCCCTGAGCAATACAAATCGGTTTCGGCTTTTGCGCCGATTTGTAATCCGACAGGCTCTGACTGGGGCCGGATGCAACTGAGTGCTTACCTAGGTGAGGATGAGGCAGCGTGGCAGCGCCATGATGCCAGTAAGCTGATGGCCGCGCACGGCTTTCAGTCTCCTGTGTTGATCGACCAAGGCAATAGCGACCAGTTTTTAGGCCTGCTTAAGCCTGAATCGCTGGCGCAAGCAATGGCCGCCAAACGACAGGCCGGGGTGTTTCGGATGCAGCCAGGGTATGACCACTCGTATTTCTTTGTGGCCAGCTTTATGGAGGACCATATTATGCACCACGCCGAAATTTTACACAGCATATGACCATCATCTATATCGACGCCGATGCCTGCCCCGTGAAGGACGAGGTCCTGCGGGTGGCAGACCGCCATAAGCTGCAGGTTTATATCGTTTCTAACGGCGGGATGCGGCCCAACCCGCACCCTTTGGTAGATATTGTAGTGGTAGATGATGGCCCCGATGTGGCCGATATGTGGATATCGGACCGGATAAAGCGCGGTGATATTTGCATTACCGGAGACATTCCACTAGCCGCAAAATGCCTCGAAAATGGCGGGCGGGCGCTGCGCCATAACGGCGATGGGTTTACCAAGGCCAATATTGGCAACCAGCTGGCCATGCGGGATTTAATGAACGATATGCGCGCGGCAGACCCGTTTCACCAAGGGCGCGGCAAGCCTTTTTCCAAGGCCGACCGCAGCAACTTTCTCAATGCGCTGGAGCGTGAGGTGCAGGCGGCCAAGCGTGACAGGTGAACTGGAGATAGACTTTACCTCGGGCGCGGTGGCACACCGGTTACGCTTTGGCGGCGGGCGCGGGCAAGACCTTCCCAAAGCGATTGGGCTAAAAAAGGGCGCATGCCCGCATGTGGTGGATGCAACAGCAGGGCTAGGACGAGATGCCTTTTTGCTGGCTTCACTCGGGGCGCGGGTGACGCTGATTGAGAGATCAGGGCATATGCACGGCTTGCTAAAGGCCGCGCTGGACAAGGCGCGGATGGGCGAGATGGCTGCAATTGTGGCACGAATGGAATTGCTGCTAGGCGATGCAAAAGACCTCCTGCCAACGCTCGCGCCAAAGGTGGTTTTGGTGGACCCAATGCACCCGCCCCGGGGAAATTCGGCGCTGGTCAAACAAGATATGCGGCAATTACGCGCCGTTGTCGGGGAAGACCAAGATGCGGTTGCGCTCATAAACGTGGCGCTGGAAACCGCACAGAATCGAGTGGTTCTGAAGTGGCCGCGCAAAGTGGCTCTGCCCAATGGGGTGCCGGCACCTTCCCACCAAATATTAGGGAAATCAACCCGCTACGATGTTTGGATGCGTTGAGTATGCGCGAGCGCGGCAAAGCTCAGGATGCACCCTGCCAAACATAAAAACCCAACCGCGCTAGCAGGCTGAAATTCGATCGGTAATCTGCCGCAATTCCTGAGTCTATTATCCTAGGAGAATAGACACTGATAAATCTACGATAATGGTTTTATATCAACATCTTAAAGATCATTTTTTAGATTAGGTTTATTGAAATTCGCCACAGCATCGCGCTTTCAATATCACAGGCAAAAACCCCATTTTTTGGCTTTGGAGAGCATCCATAGTCCACCTATGTTGCCAATTTCCGAAAACAGTAAAAACCTCTCTCATACCCCCCAATGGGCCATTTTTTGGGGTCGTCAAGGAAATATCAAGGTTTAATGAGGACATTAGGGGAGAACTATAATGTGATTCGCGAGTCCAGCAAGGATACCGGAAATTGAGCACCCAAAAGCCCCCCGAAGACCTCGCCAAAGAGATTTTGCGCCTAAAAGAAATTATTCGGCAGAAGGATAGGTTTTTGGCCACTGTCAGCCATGAGGTGCGCTCGCCGATGAATGGTGTTTTTGGCATGGCCGATGCGCTTTCCCGCACACCATTGGATGAAAAGCAGCAGCGGTATCTTTCTGTGTTAAAAGACGCCTGCGATTCAATGCTGTCTATCGCCAACCAACTGCTGGAAAAGGGCAAGCTGGATTCGGGTCAAACCACGCTGGTGCCGGTGGACTTTGATATAGCCGCGTTTGTTGCCAGCCAAGTGGCGGAGTTTTCTGGGCGGGCAGAACAGCGCGGGTTGGTGCTAGAGCTTGATACAAAAATCCTGATCGAATCCCGCATTCGGTTTGACAAAATGCGCTTGGCGCAGGTGCTTGGCAACCTTATTTCCAACGCGTTGCGCTACACTGACGAGGGCCGCATTATGGTGCGGGTGATTTTGCAAATGGGCCACAACGGCCAGCGGCGGCTGGTGCTAAGTGTGGAAGATAGCGGCATCGGCATTGCCCCAGATAAACACCGCCAGATTTTTGACGCGTTTTCCTCAGCCGACCCTGTGCAATCTGCCAATCGTGGCGGCACCGGGCTGGGGCTAAACGTGGTGAGGGAACTGGTGGGGCTAATGGGCGGGCGCATTAAGGTGGAATCCAGCCCCGGTATTGGCTCCACATTTACTGTTGAACTGGTAGTAGAAGCCGCTGAAAGCGTGGCCGCCAAACCAGATGCACCGCGCCGCCCATTGCCCAAAAACCTCCACATTTTATTGGCTGAAGACAACGATTCCAACGCGTTTGTTTTTCAAGTTTTGTTGGAAAGCACGGGCTTAACCATAACGCGTGTGCGCAATGGGGAAGAAGCCGTAATTGCCTTTGAAAAAGGCCATTTTGATGTCATCTTTATGGATATACAAATGCCCGTATTGAGCGGCATTGAGGCCACGGCTGCAATTCGTAACGCCGAGGGGAACGTCAAAAACCCAGTGCCAATTTTTGCGCTATCAGCCGATACCGTGGCACCACAAAGCGCAACATATCAAGCGGCGGGCTTTACGGACGCAGTTGCCAAACCATTGCGCCAAAAAGACCTGCTCGATATGTTATCAATCTTTGATAAAGAATTGGGTTGAACCCCGCGCATAAATCCGTAATCGTTTGGGAACCTCCCTAATGATCGGTGACCCCATGGACCATTTCGCAAACCACCCCGCAACGGCGGATATGCAAGCGGCGGACGCTGCCCACCACCTGCACCCGTTTTCGGATACGTCCGAGCTAAACGAAAAAGGCGCGCGAATTATCACCTCGGCGAACGGGGTGATGCTGCGCGATAGCGAGGGCCACGAGATTTTGGATGCCATGGCAGGGTTATGGTGTGTGAATATCGGGTATGGCCGCCATGAGTTGGCCGATGTGGCCAGCCGCCAAATGCGCGAGCTGCCCTACTATAACACGTTTTTCCAAACCAGCCACCCGGCGGTGATTGCCTTGGCTGAAAAGATCGCCCAGCTCACCCCCGGAGACCTAAACCGCACGTTTTTTTCCTGCGGTGGCTCTGATGCCAATGATACCAATATCCGGTTGGTTCGGCACTATTGGGCCTCGCTTGGTAAGCCCAACAAAACCCATATCATTGCCCGCCAAAACGGCTATCACGGCTCTGCGGTTGGCTCTGCCAGCCTTGGCGGCATGGCCGCGATGCACGCTCAAGGCGGCTTGCCCATTCCTGGCATATCCCACATTGCGCAGCCTTATTGGTATGCCGAAGGCGGCGCGCTTTCCCCTGAGGAATTTGGCCTGAAAACGGCGCGGGCCTTGGCGGACGAAATAGAGCGCGTCGGCGAAGAAAATGTCGCCGCGTTTATTGCCGAGCCAGTGCAGGGTGCGGGCGGCGTGATTGTGCCACCTTCAACCTATTGGCCCGAAATCCAGCGGATTTGTGACGCACACGAGATTTTGCTAATTGCCGACGAAGTAATCACCGGCTTCGGGCGCACGGGCGCTTGGTTTGGCTCTGAAACCTACGGCATTCGGCCTGATATTATCACCATTGCCAAGGGGTTATCCTCTGGCTACCAACCAATTGGCGGCTCCGTGCTTTCAGAGAAAGTGGCCGCGGTTTTTGCAGAAAAAGGCGGCGAGTTTAACCACGGTTACACCTATTCCGGCCATCCGGTGGCCGCGGCTGTGGCGCTGGAAAACCTGCGGATTTTGGATGAGGAAGGCATTGTGGATACGGTTGCTTCTGAAACCGGTCCTTATCTGGCTCAGCGCTGGGCCGAACTTGGGGCGCATCCGCTCGTAGGAGAAGCGCGGATTTCCGGCATGATGGCCGCGCTGGAGCTATCCCCTGATGCGGCGGGCCGAAAGCCGTTTTCTGAAGCAGGCGCGGCAGGGCAAATTTGCCGCGATCATTGCTTTGGCAGCAACCTCGTTATGCGCCATGTGGGCGATAAAATGATCATCTCACCGCCCTTGATTATTAGCAAAGCCGAGATCGACATTGTGATTGAACGCGCGCATAAAGCGCTGGATTTAACAATGGCTGACCTTACGGCGCAGGGGCTTATGGGTTAAGTGTGGCGCAGGGGCGTTCACCGCCTTCGCGTTTTTTATGTTTGGCTCCGGGGCCTATTCCCATTCCATCTCTGAATACACCTGCTGCGCGTTGCGCTTGGCCAAGCCCGCAAAATTATCCAAATAGGAAAACGAGGCTTGGTCTACATTGACCGAGTCAATAATATCGCCGCCATTGTCGATAAAGGCCCCCATTTGCCTGCGCAGGTTCACGAGGTAGTCATACGTATCCGCCGTTGCCACCGCCAAAGGCACAGGGTTGCCATGCCCGGGCACCACAACATCTGGCGCCAGCGCCGCCATGGCCTCGAACACTTCGATCCATGTGCCAGAATGGGATTGGTCGCCAATGCCTGCAATCCGCTCCACATACACAATGTCACCACTAAAAACCACACCCGTTGAAGGCATCCAGATAAAGCTATCGCCTGGCGTATGCGCCTGCCCGGCATGGGTTATTTCCAGCTCCACCCCGCCAATGCTTAGGGTGTAATCAGTCGCAAAGGTCACATCAGCATATCTCAGCTCTGTGCCGGCCAGCCCCTCTGCCCCCACCAGCGCAGTTAACCCTGTCATCTGTAACGAGCCTCGGTCCTTGTGGTCTGCCACCGCGGCCTCCGAGGCAATCACCGTGGCCCCCTGCGCCTGCCAATAGTTGTTGCCAATCCAACGGTGGTCTTGCCCACCAGAATTGATCACATAGCGCACGGGTTGGTCGGTGAAGGTATCAATCACGGCGTCAATTTCAGCGGCGGCTTTCCAGCCTGCCCCTGCATCAATCAGCACCACACCCTCTTGGGTAACGACAACCCCGAAAGTCGCATTGTTGCCTAGGTTTTCAGGCGCGCGTTGGCTTAGGTCGCCGACCAGTGCATAAACGCCGTCTGCCACTGGCACCACGTCAAGTGCCGCCGCAGGGCTTGCGCCGACCAGCGCCGCCACCAAAACCAAATTCTTCATGTTTTATCTCCCATAATTCCAACCCGCCGGTAAGCCACCCGCCAAATCACCCAGCCCACTAAACCGCCAATGCCGGCAAGCATAATCGAGATGCTGCCCGGCCCGTTTCCTGTAGAGGCCCCGGTTCCTGTAAAGGCGTAGTAACTGAGCATGACCATAGACACCACGCCGATAAAGGTCATGCCATACCATTGTCGCAGGTTAGAAATATGCATAAGCACAAACGGAATGGCCGCAAAAATGAGTATACCGCCGAGCCAGTATCCCTGCATAATAAGCCATATTTGAAAGGTTTGGCCCGGTTCTGGCGCGCCAAAACCCGCAATAAGCAGCCCCATTGAAAGGTTGCCGCCAACCAAGGCACCCACCAGCATAGCCAATATGGCGCGCCCGGTTGTGGTATCATGTGTCATGTTTTTCCCTTGCCAAATCTTTATGAATAATCACATCCGCCTGCGGATAAGCTTGCAATATTTCCTGCTTTAAGGCTTTGCCTATATCATGCGCCGCATGCAAGCTTTGTGCGCCATCCAGCTCAATATGCACCTGCACAAACAGCGTGCTGCCAGCGGTGCGGGTTTTCAGGTCATGGTAGCCATGCAGCCCCGGATGAGCCGCAATGATGCCCCCCAACCGCACCATGGTTTCTGGGCTGGCGGCGCGGTCCATCAACGCGTCAAACGCTTTGCCGCCAATGCGAAACGCGCCATAAAGCAGGATGATAGCCGCCAAAATCGCTACGATAGAATCCAACTGCGGCAAGGCCCAATAAGACGACACTGCGAGCGCCACCATAGCGCCAATATTGGGAATAAGATCAGCCACATAATGCAAGCTATCGGCGGCCACCACTTTGGAACCCGTGCGCTTAACCACACGGCGCTGCCACAGCACAAGCGCCAGCGTAATCGCGATAGAAATCGCCATAACATATATGCCTGACGTTTCGTTTTTTAGCTGTGGTGGCACATCAGCAAACAGGCGCGCCACCGCGCCATATCCGATATAAACCGCCACCCCCGCCAGCAGCACGGCTTGGCCCAGCGCGGCAAGGTCTTCCGCCGAAGTATGCCCGAAGCGGTGGTCATCATCTGCGGGGCGGGCTGCATATATGATCGCCATAAGCCCGGTCATAGACACCAACAAATCCAGCGCACTATCGGCAAGCGAGGCCGCCACCGAGAGCGCGCCCGTTTCTTGCAACGCCCACATCTTAAGGCCTACCAGCAGCAATGCGACCACAACCGAAGCAATACCAGCCGATAGATTCAGCTTATGCCCGCCAGCGCTCATGGCAAGCTTCCGCCGAGAGGCGTGGCATTGGGTCGCTGCATGGGGTATATTGGGGCCATATTGCCGCATCTCCTGTTGAAATCTACAATCCGAAGTGTCATTTGACCAGTAAGAAAACATTTTCCTGATCTTAAGGATTTCCTGTTTACCATTTCTAGTTCGCAAGTAAAACCTGACCGAGCCAAAATAAGGCAAAAGACCATGACCGAAGAAAAGCACACCTCCGACCAGCCCGAGCAGATAGAATTGCTCAAAATGACAAGCACCATTGTGGCGGCCCATGTGGGCAATGCCACAACCCAGCCCGAAGATATAACCGCGCTGATTGATAGGGTGTTTGCAAAGCTGGCCAGCATATCCATGCCCGAGGGCAAGCCCGCCGAGCGCCCCAAGCCCGCCGTGCCCATTTGCGAATCCATCACCGATGATCACCTGATCTGCTTGGAGGATGGCCGCAAAATGAAGATGCTCAAACGCCATATCGGCACGGTTTACGACATGACGCCAGACCAATACCGCGAGAAATGGGGCCTGCCGGACCATTACCCGATGGTCGCCCCTAATTACGCGCTCAAACGGCAGGAGCTGGCCAAAAAGATCGGCCTTGGCCACCACCGAAAAGCCAAAGCCTCGTGAGCGAGCTTAAAAAATTGTTCATCAAAACCTATGGGTGCCAGATGAACGTGTATGATAGCGAGCGCATGGGCGATGCGCTGGGCGTAAGCGGATATGAACAGGTCGATAGCCCCGAGGGGGCCGATATGATCCTGCTCAATACCTGCCATATTCGTGAAAAAGCCGCCGAGAAGGTCTATTCCGAGCTGGGCCGGATGCGCCCGTTTAAGGATGCCAACCCTGACCTGAAAATCGGTGTGGCCGGCTGCGTGGCGCAAGCCGAGGGCGAGGAAATTATCCGCCGTCAGCCGATGGTGGACCTTGTGG
>Ga0256839_1003575_pt1 | contig 15926 bp, 13 predicted proteins | sample 354166metaG_FD_185968 | JGI IMG/M metagenome (GOLD analysis project Ga0256839, IMG submission 185968) | Hydrothermal vent microbial communities from Mid Atlantic Ridge, Atlantic Ocean - 354-166 | ecosystem: Environmental > Aquatic > Marine > Hydrothermal vents | place: Atlantic Ocean: Mid... | reverse complement strand
GATGCCGGTGGTAGAGCCCCCGGAGGGTTTTGCTGATCGTGTGCTGGCTAATGTTTACAAAAATGCGGCCAAACAGGATGTGCCGCAGCGACAGAGTCATCATTGCCAGGGTTTTGCGCTGGGTTTTGGCAGTGCCGCTGCCGCTGCGCTTGCTGTGTGGGTTGTCGTGGGCATGTCTCCGGGTGAGTTGTCAGATACGGACGGTGTTCCCGAACAGGTCGTTGCCAGTACAGGGGCAACAAACGGGACAGTGGTTGTGGAGGAGCAGCCTGTTACACAGGTGCCTGCGATGTCGATTGCCTTGAATACACAGGAAACCATCAGGTTGGCCTTTGCCTCCAGTGAGTCGCTACAGGGTGCCAAAATCACCATTCGTCTGCCGGAAAATGTGGCTTTGGTTGGGTATCCCGGTCGGCGTCAGTTGAGCTGGGAAACGAACCTCAAAAAAGGCGATAACCTGCTGAGTTTGCCGATAATCGCAACTCAGATAGCGCAGGGTGAATTGATTGCCGATATTGAGTATGAGGGCCGTGTGAAGACACTGACCCTGAATCTGGAAACCGGTGCGGAAGCTTTGCCTGCTACGTCGTCGGTAGATGGTAAATTTCATTTGTTGATTGGGTGACGAGTGAGCTAAAGGGCATCCGATGTGCGAACGGTTGCCCGAATGTGCGAATTGAAGTAGTTGTTGTAAAGAGGAGAGGAGTGGTTGTTATGAAAATTGTGCAAACAGGTATTATTGCTGGTCTTGCATTTTTTCTGTCCATCGGCATCAGTTTTGGCGCGGACCTGGATGATATTGATTTTACTATTCGGGTTGTTGAGTCAGATGATATGGACGAAATGCACAATGAGCTTTCATTGCCAGATATGGCTTTCGATGTAACACATGATGGGCATGCAGAGGGTGATGCTGATCGTGAAAATCAGGAAAGTGGTGCTGGTGAACATGAACATGAAGCCGACGCGCGTGATGAGCGCGAGGATGAGGCTGAAGATCATGATGAAGCTCGTGAAGATAACGATGATGTGAGTGATGAGCATGATGAAGCTCATGACGGTGAGCATGAGGATGAGCACAAAAACGAGCACGGAGAAGCCCACGAAGTGGAACATGACAAGGAAGACAACTAAGAAAAAGATCAGGAGCAGGATCTCACAGCATATGACGGTGTTTGATTGATGGCTTCAGGTTTTTTTTGATAAACTGGCGGTGTTACTGAAATCCTCTCCTTGTTTCAAGGAGGGGATTTTTTGTGGTTGATGTAAAAATCAGGCAGATTATCCTAAATTCCGCAGTTAACCGCTTCGAGGATGTATTAACATTTTGATAAATAGTTTGTTGGGTGGTTTTGGCGTATTCACGGGTTAAGTGAGTCGCTACGACCTGTATAGCACGTTGTCTTTTGCGTCTGGCCGTGTTGCGCATCGTCGCAATAGCGGGCTATTACTCCTCATCGCGCCTTGCCAGCCACAAAATTCAACGCACTCTACAGGCCGTTCAACTGCGGATTTTAGGATTATTGGATCAAATGATGTTGTATGATGTCCACACCGGTGGCGGCAGTCTCCCAGGTATAAGTTGAAGTGGGTTGCATGGCTGGTTTTTACAGAATATTGATTAAAAAATTATTCCGCAGGACTAACTTACATGGCGAATAAAGTTGTAACCAGATGCTTGGGATTGTGTGGATGTGTGATTCTGGGTTTATTGATAATGGCTAATGCAAATGCCGGGGTTGGGCAGGATTATTTTGATGCCGGGATACAGGCTTCCGGTAAGGAGGATCATTCTGTCGCATTGCGTTATTTCAAAAAGGCCAAACAGGCGGGCATGGATACAGCGGTACTCCAGTATAATATGGCGGTGAGTTATTACCGGCTCCGGCAGTATGAAAATGCACGCAGGATTTTTGTAGCGTTGACAGATGTGCGTGCTTTCGAGCAGCGCGCCTATTTTAATCTGGGTTTGGTGGCTAATAAACAAAAGGATAAGTCTGCGGCTGTTCGTTGGTTTCAACGTGCGCACCGCAATGCTGACAGCAAACAAATTCAGGCTTTGGCGAAAGAGGCTTTGCATCGTTTAGGCAGTTCGCCGCGTAAAGTCCGTCACGTTGACCCAGGCTGGACAGGTTTTATTTCCGGGTCGTTGGCATATGACAGCAATGTCACTCTGGTCAACAATGATCTGCTGGGTGTGACTAACCAGGATGATACCGCCATGGAAATTTCTGCGTCGGCTGCGCGCTGGTTAAAGGGCGGTATAAATAACGGTGTGCGTGTGTCATTGGGTGCGAGTCTGCAAAAATACAGCAAGCTGAGCCGGAATGATTATGACCAGCTAAATGCACGGGTGATGCGTTATGACCGGCTGGGTGACTGGAAAATGCGCATTGGGGGTAGCTGGAATGAAATTTATTTTGACGGTAGCGAGTATCAGCGTATTGTCGGTGCTGATGTGCGCAGCCGAAAGGCGTTGTCGGAGAATAATCAATTGCACTTGCGTTACAAGCTGAGCCGTATTCAGGCAACGGATGCGACGTTCGACTACCTTGATGGCTGGCGACATCAGTTGCGTGCAGGCATTCAGTTGCGCGAGGGTAAAGACCGGGTGCGTTATTATTACCAGTTGGAATTGAATGATAGAAAGGACTTTATTCAAAGAGTGCCAAACACTAATGCGGTTAGTTCATTGGTCAGTTATTCTCCGACACGACATACTTTTCGGGCTACGGGGTGGTGGGCGTTGAACAGTCATTGGCATGCGCGCCTGGATGCACGTTATCGCTATGGTGGCTACAATGATTCAAATATTCTGGGTGGTAGAGTGACTTCACGTCGTGAGGACAGCCAGATACGTTTGTCTGCGCGAATCAGCCGTAAATTTTTCCGGCGTTGGACAGTGGATGGACAGTACACCTATACAAACAATGATTCCAATATTGACCGAAGAAGTTATGATCGCTCCATTGTAAAGGTTGGAATCACCCGGTCGTTTTAAATCCGGCGGGTTGAGAGGAGGGTATACACCTGCTTACAGTGGAGAAAATGATGCCGACACGGCTTGATGCGCTAACAACCTGGTTGCATGAAGTGTTGCACAGTGCAGCCGACAACACTTCACCATCGACTGACTTTCAGCTTGCTCCTGCCTCGGAGGATGCCAGTTTTCGTCGTTATTTCCGGGTGACGGGTTCTGCTGTTGCCAGTTGTTTTGACGGGGCAGGTGAGAGCTTGATTGTGATGGATGCGCCGCCGGACAAGGAAGATTCCCATCCCTTTGTTACTATCTCCAGTCTGTTGGCCGACGCCGGTCTTAACGTGCCACAGGTGTTTGCGAAAGACCTCGCACAAGGCTTTTTACTGCTGAGTGATTTGGGCACACAAGCCTATCTTGATGCCTTGAATGAGCACACCGTTGAACCACTGTACGCAGCCGCGCTGGATGCGTTATTCAAAATGCAGCGTAATGCATCACAACATGTTGCTGAGTTGCCGGTTTATGATGAAACATTGTTATTGAACGAGATGGCATTGTTTATTGACTGGTACTGCCAGCAACATCGTGAATGGACTTTTACAGATGAGCAGCGGGGTCGGCTTGATCGTGTGTTTCAGCAATTGTGTGAGGCGGCGCTGGCTCAACCTCAGGTATTTGTGCATCGCGATTATCATTCGCGAAACCTGATGGTAACGGAAGGGCATAACGGCGGGCATGGTGCGCCTGGTATTCTGGATTTTCAGGATGCCGTGCTTGGTCCGGTAACCTATGATCTGGTTTCTTTGTTGCGGGACTGTTATATCGACTGGCCACGCTCACGGGTGGAACAATGGGCATTGAAGTATCTGTATCGTGCCGCCAGTGCGGGCCTGCTTCCCCCGGCAACTGATGTTGCATATTTGCGCTGGTTTGACTGGATGGGGGTACAGCGTCACCTTAAGGCTGCGGGTATTTTTGCCCGTTTGCACTTGCGGGATAACAAATCCACCTACCTGGCCGACATTCCGCGTACCTTGGCTTACGTGCGGGACGTTTCGGCACGTTATCCGGAATTGCGGGATTTGCACTCGCTGCTGGACGAGCTGGCATGATATACCCATCGTGACTGATACTTGGCACTTAATCGCTATGGGTATAGCTCTTTCCTGTTCCCCTTTTTCTCTTTACCCTGCATTGTCATGAAAGCAATGATCCTTGCCGCTGGTCGTGGTGAACGCATGCGCCCGTTAACCGACAGCATACCTAAACCGTTGCTGATGGTCGGAGGAAAGCCATTGATCCAGTGGCATATTGAAGCGCTGCAAGCCGCCGGTTTTACCGAGCTGGTGATTAACCATGCCTGGTTGGGTGAGCAGATCGAATCACGGTTGGGTGACGGTGCGCAATGGGGCGTGAATATTACCTATTCCCCGGAGGGTGAATATGCATTGGAAACCGGCGGTGGTATCTTTCGTGCGTTGCCGTTATTGCAGAAGGACGATGAAGCATTTTTGGTGGTCAATGCGGATGTGTTGACGGATATTGATTTCCGGCAGCTACCTGCTCGCATTGAAGGGTTGGCACATTTATTACTGGTGTCTAACCCGGCGCATCACCCGCAGGGCGATTTTGCATTGAAAGGCAAAAATGTGAGCAGTACCGGCGAGTCTTTATTAACATTCAGTGGTATCGGTATTTACCATTCTCAATTGTTTGCCGCTTGCCAGGAGGGTGCTTTTCCTCTGGCTCCATTGTTGCGCCAGGCTATGCAGCAGGGGCTGGTCAGCGGTCAGTGGTATCAGGGCATGTGGCTGGATGTGGGTACGAAGGAGCGTTTGCAATACGCAAATACTGTTTTATGATAAGGGTTAATGCCGTTGAGTAAGGGTATTTACTCGCTTTTTTCATCTCTTTTTTCTCAAACTTCCGAGGAAAATAATGCCCGAAATCAGTAGCCGACGGGCGCGTAATCACCTAGTGTAGGATACTGTGCGGCGTAGGTATTTTCCTACGCCATTGTAGGAAGTGCAGGATATGCCGTACAGTACGCTTTAGCGCGAATGGACCGGTTTACACAGGACGGGCTGGGCGAGAAATATGGGTTTCAGGGGGTAGTCGTTGTAATGATTAAAGTTATGGTAGTTGATGATCACGAGCTGGTGCGCACAGGAATTACACGTATTCTGAATGATGCACCGGGCATTCGTGTGATAGGCGAAGCCGCCAGTGGCGAAGAAGCGTTGACGCTGGTGCGTAAAAAATCGCCTGACGTGCTGTTGATGGATGTCAGCATGCCGGGCATTGGGGGTTTGGAAGCGACACGCAAGCTGTTGCAGTTAGACCCGGAGTTGAAAATTATTGTGGTCTCGGTGCATTCGGAGGAGCCCTTTCCCAGCCGTATGTTGCAGGCGGGTGCCAGCGGTTATCTCACCAAGGGCTGTGCGGTGGATGAAATTGTGGCGGCCATTAAGGCCGTTTCGGCGGGTGATCGTTATATTGGTGCTGATGTCGCACAGAAGCTAGCGCTGAAAATGACGCCGGGCGGAGAAGTAACCCCCTTTGACACGCTCTCGCCGCGGGAAATGCAGGTTATGTTGATGCTGACTCAGGGGCAGCGCCTGCAAGTGATTTCTGACAAACTGTGCCTGAGCCCGAAAACGGTGAGTACGTATCGTCATCGTTTGTACGAAAAGCTGGGTGTGGGCAGTGATGTAGACCTGGCCCGGTTGGCCATGAATTATGGCATCATCGATACGGCATCTGAGGTAAACAATACCTGACTCAGGCCATCGGCAGTATTTTTTCCGCGTAGCGCGTTGCCTTTTGCATCTGGCTGCGTCGTGTGTCGTCGCAATAGCGGGCTGTTCCACCCCATCGCGTTTCGTCAGTCACAACATTCAACGCACTCTGCCAGTCATTCAACGGCGGATTTTAGGTTGAATGTCCGGGGTAAATTGCTGTCCAAGGTTGTTATGGCCGTCATTGTCGGCAATAGACCAACCAGAAATGGTGGATTTCGTGGCAATCACATTCCAGTTCGCGGTATTATAGGCGACACGGAATAGTAATGTGACAACTGATGTGAAGGCCAAGGATGTTTGAGGAGTGTTCAACCCCGTGATTATTTACCCCCCCAGGTGCAGGACTCTATTGAGCTTTTGTTTTGCGGCATTTTTTGCGCTGAGCGCACAGGCAGAACCAGCTGAGTTCACGCTGTTGGACGTTCAGGGCGTGAAGCACAATCTGTCGGATTATCGTGGCAAATGGGTGGTGGTGAATTACTGGGCGACCTGGTGCCCCCCTTGTCTCACAGAAATTCCAGAATTAGTGGATTTTCACGAAGAGCGCAAAGACAAGGATGCTGTGGTATTGGGGGTCAACTTTGAAAACATCAGCCTCAACGCCTTGAAACAGTTTTCTGAAGAATATTTTATGAGTTTTCCGGTGTTGCGCAGCACACCTGGCCCTGATTCGGCGCTGGGCCCCATTCCCGGCCTGCCGACCACTTATCTGGTATCCCCCGAAGGAGAAGTGGTTGCCCGTCAGGTGGGTCCGGTTACCGCGGAGCTGATTGCAGCGTTTATCGCACAGCAAACCGTACAATAATTATTGAAGAGAGTGAATCGCATGGAAAGATTATTCACCCGCACAAATATCATCACCGCCTTATTGTTGTTACTTTTGTCTGCGGGGCAGGTACAGGGGGCGGTGGGCAAAGACCCCTATACCTATTTTTTCAATGAAACCTGGGGCGATTTTTCTGAAGAATTGAAAACGGCACGCGCCGAAGGCAAAAAAGGCATCCTGCTGTTTTTTGAAATGGATGAGTGTCCATTTTGCCATCGCATGAAAGAGACCGTACTCAATCAGCCGGATGTACAGGCATATTTTCGCAAGCACTTTCTGAGTTTCAGTGTGGACATTGAAGGTGATGTGGAAATGACGGATTTTCAGGGCAAGGTCATGCCGCAAAAAGACTTTGCTTTTAAGGTTAACCGGGTGCGAGTAACCCCGGTCTTCGCTTTTTATGATTTGGACGGCAAGCGGATAGTCCGTTACACAGGGGCGACATCGAGTGTTGAGGAGTTTATGTGGCTGGGGGAGTTTGTTGAAAAAGGAATTTACAAAGAAATGCGTTTCGCCAAATACAAACGACAAAAAGCCAAGGTTGCCCAGCAGGCAAAATGAACAGACTGTCGGTGCAGTATTTTCGTAGATCATTATTTCTGCTGTTGCTTTTTTCCATGCCGTGCCTGTTGTGGGCAAACGAAGCCGCCTTGCCGGTGCCGTTAACGCTTGAATTTGCGCTTGGTCTGGCGTCAGCGGATCATCCCGAACTGCAAATAGAGGTTGCGGAACTGGCGCGTGCCAAGGCAGAGCAGCGGCGGGTTGATGCAGAGACGGGGGTCAATGTGACGCTTTTTGGACGCCTGCGCTGGGTTGATCCGCCGTCAAGCCCTATCATCCAGGAGTCCCGGGATGATCACCTTATCAAGCTGTCCCTGGAAAAATCCTTGTACGACTTTGGTCGCAGTGCAGCAAAAGAGAATATAACGCTGGCGGAACGCAACCAGCGTGCCTTGATTTATTTCGATACCTTTGCCCGCCATCGCATTTCAATTATGGCTGCTTTTTTTGATGTGTTGCTGGCTGACCAGGCTTATGCGCGTGATACCGAAGAAATGTCCATGACCTTTGTGAACTCGGATCGTGCGCGTGAGCGTAATGAGCTGGGTCAGTTATCAGATATCAAACTTATGGAAACCCGCAGTTTATTTCAGGCATCACGGTTACGTCAGGCACGAAGTGAAGCCGCACAACGTACCACGCGGGCGCGCCTTGCCGATTTGCTGAATCGTCCGGGGCAGCTGTCTGAGGAGTTATCCATCCCTCGATTGAGTTTTTCGGCGCGAAAACCGCCGGAAGATGTACATGCCTGGTTTGCCGAGCTGGAGCAAAGTAATCCACAGCTACGTGCATTGATGGCGCAGCAGACAAGCGCAAAGGCACAATTGAGCCTGGCGCGGGCAGATAATAATCCGGTGTTATCGGGGCGGCTCGAAGTGTCTGAATTCACCCGCACATTTGGCGGCAATGATAACTGGCGGGCAGGCATTTCTCTGGATGTGCCACTGTTCGATGGTGGTCGCAGTGCTGCATTGCAGGCTCGGAGCCGGGCGGAGTTACGCAAGGCTGAGGCCAGCCTGGAGCAGCAACGGCGCGTATTGCGACAGGAATTACTGGATACCTGGACTGAGCTGCAAACCTTGCGGGTGGAAAAACAAAGTCTGGCATCCGACCAGGAATATCGCGATTTGTATCTTGATCTCCGTCGTGCTCAGTATGAGCTCGAAGTTGCGAGCGATCTGGGGGATGCCATGGTGAGTATGTCGGCGTTGCGTTATCGCGTTATGCGGGCAGAATTTGCCACAGCGCTGGCCTGGGCTCGCATCGATGCCTTGCTGGGGCGGGGAGATGGCGCTGACGAGAAACTCACTACTGAAAGAGTCATGGATGCCAGTGCGGACAGATGAGCATCGTCTGATAATTGTCGTGTGGACTTAAAGGAGAAACCATATGAATTCACCGGGCCGGGGTGTTGGTGTATTACCCATGCTGATTTTTGCACTTGTTTTTTCGCTGACGGTGTCTGCGGCGGAGGAAGAGGCAACCCTGCAATGGGTGCGTACTGTTACCCTGAGTACACCGGTCAACGGGGTCATTGCGGAAGTGACCGTTGACAAGGGGGATCGCGTGAGCACTGACCAGATATTGCTGCGACTGGTTAATGAAACATTTCGCGCAGATGTGTTTGCTGGCAGAGCCAGGCTTAAGCAGGCGAAAAATAATCGGGACGAAGCCCGGCGGGAGCTGGAGCGTACCCAGGAACTGTATGATCGCACTTTGTTATCTGACCACGATTTGCAATTGGCAAAAATTCAAAAAGATGCGGCGGACGCCGATGTGCTTTTAGCTCGCGCCAACCTGACAAAAGCAGAATATGATTTTGGCCACAGTATGATACGGGCACCCTTTGCCGCGTGGGTGTTACAGCGTAATGCACAACCGGGACAAACCGTAGTGAGCAGAATGCGAGCTGTGCCGCTCATCATATTGGCCGAAGCAGATCGTATGTTGGCGCGTAGTTTGGTGAGTGGAACGACTGTCGATAATATCAAGCGTAACGATAAAGCAAAGGTGACCGTGGCCGGAAAAAGTTATGCGGGCACCGTTAACTTTGTGGCCCTGGAACCGGAAAAAAGCAGCGGTGATCGTTATGTCGTTGACGTGGTTTTTGCCACGGACAAGCAGGCATTGCGTGTTGGCCAGCCAGCCAAGGTAAAGTTTTGAACCGGATTTGTGTGCGATGTTATGTGTCGGGCCGGGTGCAGGGTGTATTTTTCCGCGCCTCGGCACGTCACGAAGCGGAGCGTCTGGGGGTTAGCGGTTATGCACGAAATTTACCGGATGGTCGTGTTGAAGTGCTGGCCTGTGGCGCAAAGCCACTGATAGAAGAGTTATGTGCCTGGTTATCAAAAGGTCCGGCACAGGCGCAGGTTCATAATGTGAGCTGCGAACCGGCTGATGATGATCCGCCGTCATTATTTAGCATTGGGTAAATGCCGTGAGTACATGGAGCCTTGATGAATGGGAAGACAAAGCGAATGCTGATAATCATCTGGTGACATATCAACTCCATATCACACTCCAGCAGATGCGGCGGGTATGTGTTGGTCGTCTGGCTGAGTTTTTATTTCCGGCAGGACATTATCTTTATACCGGTAGCGCCCGGCGTCATTTATCGGCACGGGTTCAGCGTCATTTATCCCAACAAAAGAAACGGCGTTGGCATATCGACTATTTGTTGATGGCATCAGATGTACGAATAACAGCGGTTGGACTTTTTAGCGAAGCCGAATGTTATTGCAATCAGCAGGTTGGCGGCGAAATTTTACTGGCAGGGTTTGGTGCCAGTGATTGTCGGGCGCAATGCGGCAGCCATCTTAAGTATTTGGGGCGTTGATGAAAACAGAATATCACTCCATTACGGCTTACATCACTAAAGATGGTTCACTGGTGCGTGAATTGATGCATCCGGCAACGCATAAAAATGCGAAACAAAGTCTGGCACAAGCGATAATTCCCATGGGTACGCGAACCCGGCTGCACCGGCACATACACAGTGAAGAGTTATATCATATTACCTCGGGCCGGGGTCGTATGACGCTGGCTGATGAAGTGTTTAATGTATCAGCAGGCGATACGCTGTGTATTAAACCAGGTATTTCACACTGTATTGAAAATATGGGTGATCAGGATCTGGTGGTTTTATGTTGCTGCTCACCCGCCTATTCACATGATGACACGGAGCTGTTGGAATAAACCTGTGTTGTTTTCCCATGGTTCGACGATTTTTTCTGAGTGTGTTGAAGCTTGTTCTGAATATTCCGGTTTCAATTCCTGAATTCGTCGGTTTCAATAACGGCATGCACAAAGCTTGATTATGCTCCCGGGAAAAGTCGTTATTGTCTATAAATAATGCCGGTTTTTAGATTTTTTCCAATCTGTTAAATATATACTTTTTATGCTGTGGTGTAGGATATCGCCGCATTTATTCTTGTGCCGTTTATTTTTCGATGAAAGGTCAGAAAGGGTAACTTTTTAAGTTGCCATTTTATCTTGGAAAATGCATTAAGAAGTGGTGATTTTTCATCTTATTTTATGTTCATATGACCATAAAGTATTAGTAGTAAGAATATTGATTCTTACTATACTCTTTAAGCTGCCATTCCGAACGGTCGTTTTAAGAAATAAAATAATTCGATGCGTTTATTCATAATAAAAAGGAGATGTTATGAAAACCAGGCGTAATCACATTATTTTTTCAATGCACTGGATTATTGCGGTGTTTCTTTTCGCATCATTTATTACCCAAGAAGCCAAAGCCCTACCGGACAAGTCAGAAATTGTCAGTAAAATGGTATTGGTGAATGATTACTGGATCAATGGAAACCCTGATCTGGGCGATAACAAATGGGCGCGTGCGGTCTATTTTATTGGCAATATGGCCATGTACGATATGTATCCAGACAGTAAATACTATAACTACGCAGAGTCCTGGGCCATAAAATGGGACTGGAAACTTAGTGGCTATATTTGGTTACCTCATGCTGATACTCAGGCCGCAGGACAAACCTATATTGAATTGTATAAATACGACCCTCAGCCGTATAAAATCGCGCATATCCAGACCTCCATAAACAATATGGTCAATAGTAGTTCCAATGTTGAAGACTGGTGGTGGGTAGATGCGATGTTTATGGCGATGCCCAATTTTGTTGAGCTTGGCAATATTAATGGTGACACCGGGCTTCATGACAAGATGTGGGATTTATATGCATGGACAAAGTATTCAGAAGGTGGCAGCGGCCTGTATTCTGATAATGGCAACAATGCCGAAAATGATTTTTTATGGTGGAGAGATAAAAACCAAACCCCGCCCAATTTAACCTCTGCTGGAAAAAACGTATATTGGTCGAGGGGTAATGGATGGGTTATTGCTGCCATGGTCAAGGTATTAAAGGCATTACCCAGCTCTGACAGTCATTATGCGGAATACCAGCAGACATTGATTTCCATGGCAGGTTCTTTGAAAGATCGTCAGAGACCTGATGGTTTTTGGAACGTCAATCTGGATGATCCTGCTCATTTTGGTGGAAAAGAAACCAGTGGAACCGCTTTTTTCACCTATGCGCTTGCTTATGGGATTAATGTTGGCATTTTAGACGACGCAATTTATCGGCCAGTTGTAGAGAAAGCATGGAATGGGATGGTGAATGACGCAATCAAAGATTGCGGATTTCTTGGTTATATTCAAGGGCCAGGGCACAGGCCGGAATCCAGCCAGCCTGTTACCGAAAATTCTACAAGAGACTTTGGCGTCGGTGCTTTTTTATTGGCGGGCTCTGAAGTTGTAAAGATGGCCCCCGGTCTAATGCCTGACCCTGGGAATCCCCCCCCTTCATCCTGTCCTCCTCCTTCTTCGGAGCCTGGCGTTACGCTGAATATTAATTCCTCATCAATGGGCGAAGCCACAGGCACAGCTGATTTGACGGTCACATTAAGCGAGGTCGCAGCACTTCCGGTCACGGTCGATCTGATTTATACCGGTACAGCGACCGCCGGTGTTGATTATTCCAAATCTGATGTTGTCACCATTCCTGCCGGAGATACCTTTGCTCAGGTAACGCTAACCGCAATTGACGACACCCTGAATGAAGGTAATGAAACTATCGTCGTCACTTTAAACAACCCGGTTAATGCTGCATTGGGTGCCATCATTACTGACAGTATGACGATCACTGATGATGACAATTCCGGGGCTGCCCCATCAGTCATTGCTCAAAGCGCAGAACAAGCTGGCAACGAGGCTGTTAAAGTGCTTGATGGAAACACTTCCAACGATTTCAGGTGGTCTGCAAACGGGTTTCCTCAGTGGGTGATTATTGATATGGGAGTGACTCCTGCCCCTTATAACACTATTAATCTTTGGACTTATCAGAACAGAGCCTATCAATACGTTATCTGGGCTTCTGATGACCTGTCTTTAGTGCAAAATGAAGATAATTCGGTGCTTGTCATTGATCGAAGTGCAAACACTTCATCCACTCAGCCTATTTCCGATACTGTCAGTGGATCTCCCAGGCGTTACATCAAGTTGAAAGTGCTGGGGGCATCTGGATATGGTGGTAATTGGGTGAGTATCAATGAGATTGAAATGGTGCAAACGTCCAGCATTCCCAATGTCACACTGAGTATCAATACCGCATCATTCGTTGAAGCCACAGGTGCCGCTGATTTGACGGTCACATTAAGCGAGGCGGCAGCACTTCCGGTCACGGTCGATCTGATTTATACCGGCACAGCGACCGCAGGTGTTGATTATTCCAAGCCGGATGTTGTCACCATTCCTGCCGGAGATACCTTTGCTCAAGTAACGTTAACCGCAATTGACGACACCCTGAATGAAGGTAATGAAACTATTGTTGTTACTTTAAACAACCCGGTTAATGCCACGCTGGGTAGCATTATTACCGATACCATTACTATCACGGATGACGACAATTCCGGGGCTGCCCCATCAGTCATTGCTCAAAGCGCAGAACAAGCTGGCAATGAAGCTGTTAAAGTGATTGATGGAAACACTTCCAATGATTTCAGATGGTCTGCAAGTGGGTTTCCACAATGGGTGATTATTGATTACGGCGAAAACAAGTCTATTGAAGGAACTGAATTATGGACCTACCAGAATAGAGCGTATCAGTATTATGTTTATGCAAGCACAAATCTGACAGATGTTGAAAATGAAGTGGCTGGTTCTCTCATTGTGGATCACAGTAATAATACGTCGACATCACAACCTATCTCATCTTCATTCGCTACCCGGGAAGCCAGATACGTTAAATTAAAAATTGTTGGGGCATCAGGGTATTCAGGTTCATGGTCAAGTATCAATGAATTTAAGATTGTGGAGGGAAGTTCTCCCGGCCTGAATGCAGCAGTGCTTTCGCTTGATTTCGGCATCAAGCAATTGCAATTCAGCTGGCCGGCGGTGCAAAACGCCACTTATTACCGGTTGATGGAAAACCCTGATGGTGTCTCGGGCTTTACCCAGCGAGGTGCAGATATCACCACTACCTCACACACGCTGGATATTGCCGTACATCGTCAGGACTGGGCTAATGCCCGGTATTTATTGCAGGCCTGTAATAGCCATCTTTGTAGCGACTCCAATGAAGTGAGCACGCTGGGGGGTGTGTTGTCTGCTATCGGGTATGTGAAAGCCTCAAACACTGAGGGAGGGGGTGTTGTAATACCTACAGGGGATGTGTTTGGTTACTCAGTGGCTTTGAGTGCTGACGGTAACACCCTGGCTGTAGGGGCGCGTATGGAAAGCAGTAATGCTAAGGGTATCAGCATCGATGGAACTGGTGAGGACAATAATTCAGCATTCGAATCTGGAGCAGTGTACGTGTTTGTCCATAATGACGGTAGCTGGGTTCAACAAGCTTATGTCAAGGCTTCTAACACCGAAAGAGGGGATTGGTTTGGCACATCAGTTGCCTTGAGTAACGATGGCAATACTCTGGCGGTGGGGGCTTCTCTCAGGTTTTTTGGTACTGGAGCGGTATATATGTTTAGCCGTAACGGTGGTAGTTGGTCAGAGCAGGCTTATATTTACGCCTCGAATGCTCTGACGGTTAGTTTTTTTGGTACTTCAATGGCTTTGAGTGGTGATGGGAATACTCTGGTGGTGGGGGCTTATGGTGAAGATAGTAGTGCCACAGGCATCAGTACTGATGGAACTGGTGAGGATGATTATTCGGCAGAATATTCTGGGGCAGTGTATGTGTTCGCCCGCAACGGAGGCAGCTGGTCTCAGCATGCTTATATCAAAGCCTCTAATACTGGGGCTTTTGATTTGTTTGGTGCCTCCGTTGCTTTGAGCAACGATGGCAATACTCTGGTGGTAGGGGCTAAAGGTGAAGACAGTAATGCCACGGGCATCAGCACTGGTGGAAATGGTGAGGGAGATAATTCAGCAAACAATGCTGGAGCGGTGTATGTGTTTGACCGCACTGGCGGTAGCTGGTCCCAGCAGGCTTATATTAAGGCCTCTAATACTGAGGCTCTTGATTTTTTTGGCACCTCCCTTGCCTTGAGCAACGGTGGTAATACTCTGGTGATAGGGGCTAGAGGTGAAGACAGTGATGCCACAGGCATCAGCACTGACGGGTCTGGTGAAGGGGATAATTCAGCGGAACGTGCCGGGGCGGTGTATGTGTTTAGCCGTGATGGTGGTAGCTGGTTCCAGCAAGCCTATGTTAAAGCTTCCAACACTGAGACTGACGACTGGTTCGGTACCTCAGTGGCTTTGAGTAGCGATGGTAATACCTTGGTGGTGGGGGCTTTGGGTGAGGATAGCACAGCCGCGGGCATCAGTACTGATGGAACTGGTGAGGGGGACAATTCAGTAAGCAACGCTGGAGTGGTGTATGTGTTTGGTCACAGTGGTGGTAGTTGGCTCCAGCAAACCTATGTCAAGGCTCCTAATGTTGGGGAATCTGATCTGTTTGGTTTTTCTGTGTCTGTGAGTGGTGATGGCAATACTTTGGCTGTGGGGGCGTTGAGTGAGGACAGTAATGCTATTGGCGTTACTCATGGTGCAGATGTCGCAGGCGCGGACAACAGTGAAGCCGATGCCGGAGCAGTGTATTTGTATTAATCGTTGAGGGAAGCCTCAAACTGGTCGCCCACACACGAGGATAGAGCTGAGAGTGATAAATAAAATCCGCAGTTGAATGGTCAGTAGAGTGCGGTGAATGTTGTGACTGGCGAGGCGTGATGAGAAGTAATAGCCTGCTATTGCGACGATTCGCAACGAGGCCAGACGTAAAAGGCAGTGTGTTATTGCACTGCTCTAAGCAGTCAACAGCGGAGTTTAGGTTAAACTGGTTGGGTTTCCAGTATGCTGAGCAATGGGTAAGGTGATGTCGTTGAGTTTATCAAAGCATATTTTATAATTTAATGAATTGAACCTGGGTCGAAATTTAACGTGATCTGAACCAGCGTTTGTTTAATGCAGCGAATACACGGTTGGGATACCAGACTTTGCCCAGGCTGCCGTTGTAACGTGCCAGGGCGCGTTGATAATCGCCTTTTTCCCGTTTGAGATAGTGTTTGAGAATGGTGCAGCCGAAACGCAGATTCGTGCGGATATCGAACAGGTTGTCACCTGCCTGGGGGATTTCTTTCAACCAGAAGGGCATGACTTGCATCAGTCCCTGTGCGCCCGCATGAGAAATGGCCCAGCGGTCAAAGTTGCTTTCCACATGAATAACTGCCAGCACCATTTCCGGAGGCAGGTCGGCTTTGGTGGCTTCGT
>Ga0256839_1003574_pt1 | contig 15931 bp, 12 predicted proteins | sample 354166metaG_FD_185968 | JGI IMG/M metagenome (GOLD analysis project Ga0256839, IMG submission 185968) | Hydrothermal vent microbial communities from Mid Atlantic Ridge, Atlantic Ocean - 354-166 | ecosystem: Environmental > Aquatic > Marine > Hydrothermal vents | place: Atlantic Ocean: Mid... | reverse complement strand
CGATATGGGAGTACGGCTTCGCCCTCGACAATGCCTATGCCGATGGCGGTGTCGGTACGCTCTACGCCCTCAACTCCGGCGACAACGCCACCAGTGCCTGGTTGTCTCAGGATGCCGTGCAGCCCGGAGAGAATCCCTCCCGGCGTGACAACCAGGAGATCCTGGTGAAGGATACCAGCGAGGAAGTGAACAGTAATGGCGAGTGGTGGGTGACCCCTGACCCGGACATCAGCGATGCGGTAGGTGACTCGCTGTATCCCGACAAGGCCCAGGGGATGATCTCCTTCGCCATCGACATCGCCGGGACCACTTTGCTGGACGAGCTCACCAGCGGTGACGGTTCCATCGCCATCCACTGGACCATGTTCTGTGCCAACGACGTCATCGAGGGTGAGGTGACCACCTACGTGCCAGCGCCGGGCAGTCTGTTGCTGCTGGGGCTGGGGCTGGCAGCTTTGGGTGCCGGTCAGTGGCGCCGCCGCCGCGAGGCGGAGGGTGTCGCCGCCTGACCGTCTCTGTGTCGGTCGGATCGACGAGCAGACCCCTGGGGTATTCGCCCCGGGGGTTTTTGTTTTCAGGCCCTGCTGGTTCACTGGCGGAATGGAGTGAGGTCGCCGGGGGCAAGAGGCGGCGGCCTGTGGCCGCCAGCGCTTTCAGGCGAAGATCTGCGGGTAGAAGAACTCCGGGGCGGCGAGGGCGCCGCGATGGGTGGCGGCGTTGTAATAGCGGGTGGTGAAGGGGCGGTCGTCGGCGTCCTGCTCACGGAAGCGGTCGATGACGTTGTCCTTGCAGGCCATGGTTACGGTCCACCAGCCGCTGGGATAGACCGGCTGGGGGAAGAACAGGGTGGCGGTGTCCATGAAACCGGCGCCGCGCATGGCATGGTGCATGTCTTTGAGGATGTTCATGTGCAACAGCGGCGATTCGCTCTGCTGGACCAGGATGCCGTTCTCGCCCAGGGCCCGGCGGCAGTCGCTGTAGAAGGCCTGGGTGAACAGGCCCTCGGCGGGGCCGATGGGGTCGGTGCTGTCGACGATGATGACGTCGTAATAGCCATGGGGGGTCTCGGCGACCCATTGGATGCCATCCTTGAAATGTAGGTGGGCGCGGGGGTCGTCGTTGGCTTCGGTGAGTTCGGGGAAGAATTGTTCCGCCAGCCGGGTGACTCGTTCGTCGATCTCCACCTGATCGGCTTTTTCCACTCCGGGGTGTTTCAAGACCTCTTTCAGGGTGCCGCAGTCGCCGCCGCCGACGATGAGTACCCGCTTGGGGGCGGGGTGGGTGAACAGCGCGGGGTGGCTGATCATCTCGTGGTAGAGGAAGTTGTCCCGCTGACTGAGCATGATGAAGCCATCGATGACCATCAGATTCCCGAAGTGGGTGGTCTCGTAGATCTCGATCTTCTGGAACGGGGTCTGTTCTTCGTGCAGCTTGGCACGGATGGCCAGAGAGAAGGCGCTGCCGCCTTCTTCGCAGATCTCGGTGAACCACCGGCCCTCGGGGAGGACTTCGCTCATCGTTCGCTCCTGTGGCTTGAGTGCTCGTACAATAGGCGCCCGATTATAACGTCCTTTATGAGGAGCGCATGACAGCGGAGGGCTGGACGCCGGCACAGGCGGAAGCGACCTATAACATCCCCCATTGGGGAGACGGTTATTTCTTCGTGGATCGGCGGGGGCGCTTGTGTGTCCGTCCGGCGCTGGGGGATCCCCGTTCGGTGGATCTGTGGTCACTCACCGAGGAGGTGCGCCGCGGGGGGCTGGAGTTGCCGGTGCTGATCCGTGTGCCGGACATCCTCCGTGACCGGGTGGGGCGGTTGCATCGCGCCTTTGCCGCGGCCATGACCGACGAGGGGTACCACGGTGGCTATACCGCGGTCTATCCCATCAAAGTGAATCAGCAGCGCAGTGTGGTGGAGCATATCCTCGACGCCGATTCCGGGGCGGTGGGTCTGGAGGCGGGGAGCAAGCCCGAGTTGATGGTGGTGCTGGCCCGCTCCCGTCCCGGCGGGGTGGTGATCTGCAATGGCTACAAGGACCGGGAGTACGTCCGCTTGGCTTTGACCGGCCTGCGTCTGGGACTGCGGGTGTTCATCGTCATCGAGAAGTCGGCCGAGCTGGAGTTGGTGTTGCGGGAGGCCGAGGCGCTGGGGGTGGTGCCGCTGCTGGGGGTGCGGGTGCGGCTGGCCTCCATCGGTAAGGGGAAGTGGCAGAACACCGGCGGGGAGAAGTCCAAGTTCGGGCTCTCCGCGGCCCAGGTGTTGGCGATGGTGAAGCGGCTGCGCCGGGCCGGTCGCCTGCAGGCCTTGCAGCTGGTGCATTGCCATCTGGGCTCGCAGATCCCCAACATTCGCGATATCCAGAAGGGCATGGGGGAGTTTGCCCGTTTCTATGCCCAACTGCGGGCCTTGGGGGCGCCGGTGGCCTATGCCGACGTGGGCGGTGGCCTGGGAGTGGACTACGAAGGCACCCGCTCGCGTTCGGAGTGCTCGATGAATTACACCGTGGAGGAGTATGCCCGCGATGTGGTCCATGCCCTCTGGGCCATCTGCAGCGAGCACGATCTGCCCCATCCCCACATCATCACTGAATCCGGGCGGGCGATGAGTGCCCATCACGCCTTGTTGGTCACCCGGGTGATCGAGGTGGAGCGGCCGGCGGAGGGGGAGCCGGTGGATCCCGGGCCGCAGGCGCCGTTGATTCTGCGCAATCTGTGGGAGACTTTGCGCGCCGATCCCTTCCCGCCGCCGCTGGAGGCCTATCACGATGCCGCCTATTGGCTGGCCGAGGCCCAGGGGATGTTCACCCACGGGGTGTTGGACCTGGAGCAGCGGGCGATGGCGGAGCGGCTCTATTTCGCCATCTGCCGCGAGGTGTTGAGCCGCCTGCGGCCGGACCGTCTGGCCCACCGGACCTTGCGGGACGAGCTGCAGGAGAAGCTGGCGGACAAGTATTTCTGCAATTTTTCCCTGTTCCAGTCCCTGCCTGATGTCTGGGCCATCCGGCAGGTGTTTCCCATCGTGCCGCTGCATCGTTTGGATGAGCCGCCGCTGTGTCGCGGCACCATCCAGGACCTCACTTGCGACTCCGACGGCCGCATCGATGACTACGTGGAGGGGGATTCGGTGGAGCGCACCTTGCCGCTCCATCCGCTGCGCCCGGGGGAGGATTACCGCCTGGGGTTCTTTCTGGTGGGGGCCTATCAGGAGATCCTGGGGGATCTGCACAATCTCTTCGGGGATACCCATTCGGTGAATCTGGTGTTCACCGAGGACGGCTATCGCCTGGAGGAGTGGGAGCAGGGAGACCGGGTGGAGGAGATCCTGAGTTACATCCATTACCGGCCTGAGGAGCTGATGGCCTGTTACCGCCAGCGGGTACGCGAGGCGGGGCTGGATGCCGAAGAGGCCAAGGCGGCGTTGAATCGCTTGGCGGCGGGTTTGTCCGCTTATACCTATCTGGAGAGGTGATGACGATGGCGATCGAGCTGGAACGGGATCCGTCCCCCGAGCGCCTGCAGGCCTTGGGGGTGTACGACTGGCCCATCTGGACCAAGGAGGCGAGTGTCTTTCCTTGGCACTATGACGGTGATGAGCTGTGCTATCTGCTGGAGGGGGAGGTGGTGGTGACGCCTGAGGGTGGGGAGCCGGTGTTGATCCAGGCTGGGGATCTGGTGCGTTTCCCGGCGGGGATGAGTTGCACCTGGGAGATCCGCCGCGCGGTGCGCAAGCACTATCACTTCCCCGAGTGATTCAACCCGGGAGGCGGCCGCTGATCAACAGATGACGGTCGCTGACGATCTCGCAGCCGAGGCCCGCAAGACCGGCCTGGCGCAGTTGGGATTGGATTTCTTCCGGCCGGTAGGCGGCCAGCAGGGAGTGGTAGAAGTCGTGTTTGAGGAGCTCGGGTTCGCCCCGGGCGTAGGTCGCCACCAGGGCGCGGGCGGCCTCGGGGCTGTCCGGGCGCATCAGGTCGCTCACCAGGACGATGGCTCCTGGGCGGGCGATGTGGATAAGGGTCCGCCACAGGGTCATGGGGTCTCGGAGATGGTGGAGCAGGCTGTTGCTCACTACCAAGTGGTAGTGGTGGCGGGGCAGTCTGGGGTCGGGCAGCCGACGGTGGTGGAAGTGGAGCCGTTGCCACAGGCCGGGTTCGTCGGCGGCCACCAGGGCGGCGCGGGCCAGGTGGATCATGGGCATGGCGCCGTCGTAGCCGTCGACGTGGGCCTGGGGGAAGGCGCGGGCCAGGCGCAGGGTGATGTCTCCAGGGCCGCAGCCGAGGTCGGCGATGCGGGGGGCGGCGGGCAGGCCGCCCAGTCGCTCGATGTGGCTCAGGTAGAGTGCGGTCAGTCGGCCGTGGGCCTCGTCGAAGTCGGCGCGGGCGTAGGCCAGGGCCTGGGCGGGGTCGTCCATGAGCTCGGGTTCGGGGCGGCGCTCCATGGGGCCACTCTCACCAGGGGGGGATCCGTTCCCCGCGGATGAGGTCTTCGAAGGTCTCCCGTTCGCGGACGATGTGGTAGTCACTTCCGTCCACCAGGACCTCGGCCGCCCGCGGCCGGCTGTTGTAGTTGGAGCTCATGGTGAAGCCATAGGCGCCGGCGGAGCGTACCGCGAGCAGGTCTCCGGCGGCGATGTTCAGCTCGCGGTCCTTGCCGAGGAAGTCGCCGGTCTCGCATACCGGGCCGACGATGTCGTAGCGATGGGGCTCGCCTTCCTCGCGGGGGGCGACGGGGACGATCTCCTGCCAGGCCTGATAGAGGGCCGGGCGGAGCAGGTCGTTCATGGCGGCGTCGACGATGGCGAAGCGGCGGTCGGCGCCGGTCTTGAGGTAGAGCACCCGGGTTATGAGGATGCCGGCATTGCCGGCGATGGCCCGGCCGGGTTCGACGTGCAGTGCCAGCGGGCGCCCGGCCAGGCGGGCCTTGATTGCCCGGGCGTATTCCCTCGGCTCGGGGGGGTGTTCGTCGTGGTAGCGGATGCCCAGGCCACCGCCGATGTCCAGGTGTTCCAAGGGGATGCCGGCGTCTTGCAGGCGGTCGACGAGGGCCAGGACCCGGTCCAGGGCCTCGAGGAAGGGGGAGATCTCCAGGATCTGGGAGCCGATGTGACAGGCCACCCCGCGCAGGCGGATGCCGGGGAGCTCGGCGGCCTGGCGGTAGAGGGCCTCGGCCCGGTGGATGTCGATGCCGAACTTGTTTTCCTTCAGCCCGGTGGAGATGTAGGGGTGGGTCTGGGGGTCGATGTCGGGATTGACCCGCAGGGCCACCGGGGCGGTCTTGCCTTGTTCGCGGGCGATGGCGTCCAGGCGGTGGAGTTCGGCCTCGGATTCGACGTTGAAACAATGAATGCCGTGGTCCAGGGCCAGGCGCAGTTCGTCGTCGCCTTTGCCGACGCCGGAGAATACCACGGTGTCGGCCCGTCCGCCGGCGGCCAGTACCCGCAGCAGTTCGCCGCCGGAGACGATGTCGAAGCCCGATCCCAGTCGGGCGAGCAGGGCGAGGACGGCCAGGTTGGAGTTGGCCTTCACCGCGTAACACACCCGGTGGGGGTGCTCGCCCAGGGCATCGTCGAAGGCGTGCCAGTGGCGTTCCAGGGTGGCGCGGGAGTAGATGTAACACGGGGTGCCCACGGCCTGGGCGACGGCGTCCACGGGGACGTCTTCGGCGTGCAGCCGGCCGTTACGATAGTGAAAGTGGTCCATGGTGTCCGTTCTCGGGCAGTCGTAGCGGGCCCTTCTGCCCACAGCCGCCAAGGGCGAGGAGCAGGGTGAGGGTCACTGCGACGATGATCATGCGGCTGGCCGTCACGGTGGTGGGGCCCTAAACTGGTCGGCCGGTCATTGTAACAGGATCGAGCGATGCTGGAGTTCGTGGAGATCAATCCCTCGGGACCGTTGCGGGCAGTGATGGTGTGGCTGCATGGCCTGGGGGCCGACGGCCATGATCTGGTGCCGCTGGCGCGGGAGCTCGGGGTGGCAGGGGTGCGGCATGTGTTGCCACATGCGCCGCACCGGCCGGTGTCGGTCAACGGCGGCGCGATGATGCCGGCCTGGTATGACATCGTCTCACCCGATCTGGAGCGGGCGGTGGACGTGACCGGGATCCTGGCCTCGGTGGGGGCGGTGGAGGTGTTGTTACGGGCGGAGCGGGCCCGTTGGGGGCCGCGGGTGGGGGTGGTGTTGGCGGGTTTCTCCCAGGGGGGTGTCATCGCCCTGCATACCGCTTTCCGCCATCGGCCCGCTCCCTTGGGGGTGGCCGCCCTGTCCAGCTATTTTCCCTTGGCCGGCGCCCTGGGGGAGGGGGTGGGGCCCTGTGGTTTTCCGGTGTTCATGGGGCATGGCGAGGCCGATCCCATCGTGCCCCTGGCCCTGGCCGAGCAGGCCCGGGAGCAGTTGGCGTTGCGGGGCTGTCCGCCGGAGTTTCATCTCTATCCCACGGTACATGCGGTCCATCCCGAGGAGGTGGCTCATTTGCGTGACTGGCTGCGGGGGGTGTTGCCGTCGTCGGATTGAAGACGGCTGAGTTCCTCGCTGAGACGGGCCTCGATGCGGCGTTTGTAGTGCAGGAAGTGGATGGTCTGGATGGGTTGGTAGTGCTCCAGTCCGAGCAGCGAAGGGGCGAGGTCGAGGTCGGTGATGTAGGCGGGATAGGTCTCGCCGCTGCGACGGCGTTGCTGGATGGCTCGGGCGGCGGCGCGGAAGACCCCTTCTCCCAGTTCGCTGGAGGAGAATTCCTCGCCGTCGCAGATGAGGGTGAAGTCCAGCCGGCCATTGTCGTCGCTGCCGATCACCCGGATCTCCAGATAGTCCTTGTCCCTCTCTTCCCGCTCCTCTTCGGCGTGGACGTGAAACTCCTTGCCCCGTTGCTGGATGCCGTAGTGGCGCAGCGGTGGGGCTTGGTAGTCGGGCTCGGGACAGAGCAGGCTCTGGCGCCGGGTGACGGTGGTGAGGAAGTCGCCCAGGTGTTCGGCCACCCGGCGGCTGTCGGGGTCGGGCAGGGTGTGGACGAACAGCGAGCCGCGTTCGTCGAGCACGAACAGCCGGGTGCCGTGTTCGAGGCGTTGCCGGAAGATCTGGATGACTCCGGCCTCGTTGTGGCGCAGGATCACGGGCAGGGGGGTGTCCCGCAGGGCGTGTTCGTCCACCAGGATGGGGCTGAAGCTCAGTTGCGGTCGCTCCAGGCGTGACAGCAGGGCCTTGAGGTGGGGCAGGCGTTCGTGGCGCAGGCTGCCCATGTCCACGGTGACCAAGTGGTAGCCACCTTCGGCTTCGATGATGTAGCGGGGGTCTGCCTCGGCGGGGGCACCATAGAAGGCGGCCACCAGGGAGGCCAGCAGGCGTTCCAGCCGCTGGGTGACGATGTGGTCGAAGTGGGAGGAGAAGCTGTATACCGGTAGCGGTGGCGGTGGGGTGCGCTGGGCCAGGGGGGCCCATTGCAGGTAACGGCACAGGCAGTCGAGCAGGCCGCTCATGCCTTGGTAGTGGTGGACGAAGATCTCCCCCCAGCTGGTGACGATGAGGTGGTCGAAGTGTTGGGCGAGGTTTTCCCGTCGGGAGCCGAAGCGGAAGATGTCGGCGTGGCCGGAGACCAGTTGCTTGTCCAGCCCGGAGCGCATGGCACGTGGCAGGACGCCGGTGTTGACGAACAAGGCCGAGCGGATCACTTTCGGGGCGCTGCGCAGGGCCTGGTCGCGGTCTTTGTGGATCAGTTCGGGGGGCAGGAGTTTGTGCAGTAGGTCGAGGATGGATTTGACGGCCAGATTGTTGAGCTGGCTGCCGGGGGTGTGGAGGATGACCAGGGTGCCGCGGTCGATGATGCCGTTGACGTGGGCCCACACCAGCAGCTCCAGGGGGTGATCGGCTTGTTTCAACGGCCTGGCCTGAGCGACTTCTCCGGGTTCCACCTTGCCGGCGTAGAGCCGCCATTGGGCGCCGTTTTCCCGCGGGATGCGGTGGAGGCTCACTTGGGTCTCGGAGAGATCGGGGGCGATGCCGGGGTTGACGCGTTCGATCTTGCCGGGTTTGCGTTCGAAGGCGACGTAGATCTTGCGTCCCAAGAGGTCGAGATCGGCGGCGGAGATGGTGCGATCCTCACCGTGGCGGCGGGCGAAACGTGACAGGAACAGGTAGGTGCGACTGAGGTGGTCCATGAGCAGCCGCCGCTCACGTTTCACTTGGGGGTATTTCCAGCGGATACGGGCGTCGAGGTGGGCCAGGGTATCTCGGTCCCAGCGCCAGCGGGCCACGGTTTGTCGCAGCAGGGTGTGGCGCCAGTCTTCCTCGCCTTCGGGCTGGGTCAGGGGCAGATCGACCTTGAAATAGAAACAGCGGCGCAGCAGTTCCAGCAGCTCCGGGCGTTGGGCGGCGTGGCGTTCCAGACGGTTCAGCAGTTGCAGGTAGGGGTCGAGGGCGTCGGGGTCGCTCTCGCCTTGGTAGAGACGGGCCTTGAAGTCGCAGGCGAGCAGGCGGGTGTCGGGATATTCGCGAGCGTAGGCTTCCAGCAGGGTGATCTTGAGGAAGGATTTGTAGGGAGCGGAGAGCCCTTTGTAGAGCTGCCACAGGGCGGCACCGAAGAATTCGCCGGCGGGTATGCGGGACAGCCCGCCGAGGTCGATGACCTGGTGCCGCGAGAGGTTGCCGGTGCTGATGAGGCGGGGGGCATAGTCGTCGTAGTCGTCTTCGTGTTCCGGGGGGACGTACCACCACAGGGGGTGGGCGCCGGCCATCCATACCCCTGTGCGATAGAACTCGTCCAGCAGCAGGAAGTGTTGGCTGCTGCCGCTGTTTTCTGTACTCACCGAATCGCTGATGCCTTGGCGGAATCGCGCCGTTTCCATGACGAAGACGTGCAGCTCGAGGCCGTATTCCCGCGCCCAGCGTTCCACGGCGCGGGCCTTGTCGCTCAGGGCCTCCACCTGGGATGCTTCCAGGCCGGAACGCAGGCACAACCACACGTCGAGGTCGCTGCGCGGGGAGAAGGCGATGCTGCCAGCGCTGCCCATGAGGAACATCGCCTCGATGTCTTGACGTTTCGCCGGACGGATCTTTTCTCCGATACCGCCGAGCAGGCGTTGGGTCGCGGCCCGGGCCTCGTCGTCGGGCTGGTAACCATAGATGCCGCAAGGAACCCGGGCCGGGGTGTCGAGGTGGCCGGGGAGGCGGGGTTGGTGCAGATGGAACAGCAGTGGTAGCAGGGTGAGGGCATCTCGCTGGCGCGGGCGCAGGGCGGATTTGGTCCGTTCCAGGCGGGCGTGGTTGAGGGCCACGAAGCGTTGGCGGATGTCTTCGATGTGCCCGTAGGGGTTGATGCGGGAACGGGTGACGTAGCTCACCTTGCCTCCTGGCTCAGCGGGATGTTGGGGAGGGCGCCTTGTCAGGGATGGGGCGCGCCGGGTGTAATATCGGCCGAATCGACGAATTCTGTTGCCCGAGTGGGGGATCGATGAGGATGACCGGTGAGATCACGCCCGAGGGTCTGGAGGCCTTGTGCCATCAGGCGCCGATGGCGTTGTTGTTGGCCGATGCCGAGGGGCGCCTATTGTGGGCCAACGCCCAGGCCGAGCGTTGGTTGGAGGCGCAGGGACAGCCTGGGGAACCGTTGGAGGGACTGTTGGAGCGTGGTTTGCGGCCGGTGCTGGGGGAGGCGGATCTCTACCAGGGACGCGATGGCCGTTGGCTGCGCCATTTCGCGGTGACCTTGCCGGATGGGCGCTATGCGGTGTATCTGCTCGATGCCGAGGGGGAGCGGCAGGCGGCGATGGATCGCCATGAGCTGCTGCGCGCCCTGGAGGCGCAACAGACGCGTGACCCGCTCACCGGCTTGTACAACCGGCCCATGCTGATGCAATTGCTGGATTCGCAGGTCTCCCGCAGCCGTCGCTATGGCAATCCGTTGTCGGTGATTTTGTTGGAACTGGGGGAGGTGCGTCTGCTGGAAGGAGTGGAGGCTGGGGTGGATGAGGTGGTGCTGGCCGCCGGTCAGGCCTTGCGTGAGCAGCTGCGCTGGGTGGATCAGGTGGGGCGTTTCGCCGAACGCCTGTTTTTGCTGGTGTTGCCGGAGACCCCGGCGGAGGCGGCCTTGGAGCTGGCGCGGAAACTGGTGCGGCGCTTGGCGTTGCTGGAGCCGGAGGGACGCAGCCGGTTGCAGCTACAGGTCTTCGCCGGGGCCTCGGGGTGGCATCGGGGCGATGACCTGCGCCGCTTGTTGAGTCGGGCCGAGGAGGCCCTGGCGCAGGCGCGCCAGGGGGAGGGTGCGGTGTTGCTGTGACTCAGGGGTGCCTGTCTAGCCGTTCCCGGGCCCGGGCCACTTGGCGGCGGACCTGTTCGGGGGCGGTGCCGCCGCGGTGGTTGCGTGCGGCCACCGAGCCTTCCAGGGTGAGGATCTCGAAGACGTCCTCGTCGATCACCGCGGAGAACCGCCGCAGTTCTTCCAGACTCATCTCGGAGAGGTCCTTGCCCTCGGTGAGGCCATAGTGCACCGCCTTGCCCACCACTTCATGGGCGTCGCGGAAGGGCAGGCCCTTGCGCACCAGATAGTCGGCCAGATCGGTGGCGGTGGAGAATCCGGCGCGGGCAGCCTCGCGGCAGCGCTCCCGTTTCACCGTCATCGCGCCCATCATGTCGGCGTAGACCTTGAGCGCCCCTTTCAGGGTGTCCACAGTGTCGAACAGCGGTTCTTTGTCTTCTTGGTTGTCTTTGTTGTAGGCCAGCGGTTGGGCCTTCATCAGGGTCAGCAGGCCCATCAGGTGGCCGAAGACCCGGGCGCTCTTGCCGCGCACCAGTTCGGGGACGTCGGGGTTTTTCTTCTGCGGCATGATGGAGGAGCCGGTGCAGAAACTGTCGGCCAGCTCGATGAAGTCGAATTGCTGCGAGGACCAGAGGATCAATTCCTCGGAGAAGCGGGAGAGGTGCATCATCAGCAGGCTGGCGGCGGCGAGGAATTCGATCACGAAATCCCGGTCGGAGACGGCGTCCAGTGAGTTCTCGCACAGCCCCTCGAAGCCCAGCAGGCCGGCGGTGTACTCCCGGTCGATGGGGAAGCTGGTGCCGGCCAGCGCGGCGGCCCCCAGGGGCATGACGTTCACCCGGCTCCGGCATTCCTTCAGGCGTTGGCGGTCGCGTTCCAGCATCTCGAACCAAGCCAGCATGTGGTGGCCGAAGGTCACCGGCTGGGCGACTTGCAGGTGGGTGAAGCCAGGCATGATGGTGTCGGCCTCGCGTTCGGCCAGGTCCACCAGCGTCCCTTGTAAGCGCTCCAGCTCGGCGCGGATGGCATCGATCTCGTCGCGCAGATAGAGCCGTAGGTCGGTGGCTACCTGGTCGTTGCGGGAACGGCCGGTGTGCAGTTTCTTGCCGCTCTCGCCGATGCGTTCGGTGAGCCGGGCCTCGATGTTCATGTGCACGTCTTCCAGGGCCACCGACCAGGGGAAGTCGCCAGCCTCGATCTCGGCCTCGATGGCCTCCAACCCTTCGATGATGGCGCGACCCTCTGCCTCGGTGAGGACGCCGACATGGGCCAGCATGCGGGCATGGGCGATGGAGCCCTGGATGTCGTAGTGGTAGAGACGGCGATCGAACGTCACCGAGGCGGTGAAGGCCTCGACGAAGGCATCGGTGGGCTGGGTGAAACGCCCGCCCCACGGTTTGTGGCTGTGTTGCTCGCTCATGGGTGTCCTCGGTGCTGAAGCCGGCGAAAAGGGAAAGATTATAAAGTAAGGCGGTGCCGAGAGGGATTTGCCAGCGCTGGGAGCGCGGCTTAGCATTGACCTTTTTCCCGGGGAATGTCATGGCCGTCGAGAAGATCCGCATCGCCACTCGTAAGAGCCCCTTGGCCCTGTGGCAGGCCGAGTTCGTCGCCGAGCGCCTGCGTGCCGCCCATCCCGGCCTGGAGGTGGAACTGGTGAAAATGGTCACCCAGGGGGACAAGATCCTCGATACGCCGTTGGCCAAGGTGGGGGGCAAGGGCTTGTTCGTCAAGGAACTGGAGCAAGGGATGTTGGACGGCCGCGCCGACATCGCCGTGCACTCCATGAAGGACGTCCCCATGGATTTCCCACCCGGCCTCACTTTGGCGGTGGTCTGTGAGCGGGAGGATCCCCGGGATGCCTTCGTCTCCAACCGTTATCCCGCTCTGGATGCCTTGCCCGAGGGGGCGGTGGTGGGCACCTCCAGCCTGCGTCGCCAGTGCCAGTTGCGTGCCGCCCGTCCCGATCTGGAGATACGCGATCTGCGTGGCAACGTGGGGACCCGCTTGGGGAAACTGGATGCCGGGGAGTACGACGCCATCGTGCTCGCCTGTGCCGGGCTCAAACGCCTGGGGCTCGCCGACCGCATCACCGAGGCCCTCTCCCCCGAGGAGAGTCTGCCGGCGGTGGGCCAGGGGGCGGTGGGTATCGAGTGTCGCGCCGACGATCAGGCGATCTTGGATTTGCTGGCACCGTTGAATCACCCCGAGACGGCCCAGCGAGTGGCCGCCGAGCGGGCGATGAATCATCGTCTGGAGGGGGGGTGCCAGGTGCCCATCGCCGGTTTCTCCGTCATCGAGCGGGGGGTGTTGTTGCTGCGGGCGCTGGTGGGGACACCGGATGGCCGCGAGGTGATCCGTGGGGACATCGCCGGCACCCCGGACGATGCCGAGCTGCTGGGGCGGGCCCTGGCCGAGGATCTGCTCGGGCGGGGGGCGGGGCGGATCCTGGAGGCGGTGTATGGCAGCGGGTGAGGCGGTGGGCCTCAGGGGCTTGGGGGTGGTGGTGACCCGCCCGGCGCATCAGGCGCACGGCCTGATCGAGGCCCTGGCCGCCCGCGGTGCCCGCCCCATCGCCTTTCCTGCCTTGGAGATCGTCCCCCCGCGCGATCTCGCCGCTTTGGACCACATCATTGATCGTTTGGAGCATTTCCACCTCGCCATTTTCATCAGCCCCAACGCCGTGGAGCACGCCCTGGGACGGATCCGGCTGCGTCGCGGCGGGCTGCCCGTCGGCTTGCAGGTGGCGGCGGTGGGGCGCGGCAGTGCCCGTGAACTGCGTCGCCTGGGGGTGACGGTGGATGTGGTGCCGCCGCATCGGGCCGATAGCGAGGCATTGTTGGCCTTGCCCGAACTCCAGGAGGCGGCGGTCGGTGGCAAGCGGGTGGTGATCTTCCGCGGCGAAGGCGGGCGGGAGTTGCTCGCTGAGACCTTGCGTCGGCGCGGAGCGGAAGTGACATACGGGGAGGCCTATCGTCGTGCCCGCCCCCAGGCCGATGTGGGGCGGCTGCTGCGACATTGGGCACGCCACGAGATCGATCTGGTGACCATTACCAGTGGGGAGGCGCTGTCCAATCTGTTCGAGATGGTCGGGCAGCTGGGGCGGCGTTGGTTGCGGCAGACGCCGTTGGTGGTGGTGGGGAAGCGTCAGGCCGCCTTGGCCCGTGACTTGGGTATGCGGGGTGAGGTGGTGACGGCGCGGGGTGCCGATGATGCGGCCCTCCTCGAGGCCGTCGAGGCGTGGGCCGGGAAACGAGAAAGGGCAGGCCGAGTATGAGTGAAAAACGAAAAAACGACGAGGGGCGGAAAAGCGAGGACACCGCGCCGATGACTGCGGAGGCGGAACAGGTGGAGGACGTGGTTGGACAGCCACCTGAACAGGGAGAAGAGGTGGCGCGGACGGCCCAACCAACAGGGTCGGCTGCCGAAGGCGAGAACACGAAGGGGAAGAAAAAAGGGGGGGGACAATCCAAGAAACAGTCCCCCGACGAGGGACGCGAGGAGGCCGTGACGGGTGCGGCCCCGCCTCCGCCCTCGGAGTCCACCCGTCCCCGGGGCGGACGCGGGGCTTGGTTCGTGGCCGTGCTGGCCTTGTTGCTGACCGTGGTATTGGGCGGCGCTGGCGGTTGGTTCTGGTTGCAGGATCAACAGCGCGCTCAGCGGCTGGAGAGCCGCTTGGTGGAGCTGGAGCGTGGATTGGAGCAACGCCTCGCGGCCTTCGCTGCCCGTGACGAACTGCAGGCCTTGGCCCAGCGCCTGGAGGGGCTGACGGAGCTGGAGGGGCGGGTGGAACAGCGGCTGAACGACATCGCCTCGCGTCAGCAGGCCAGCGAGGCGCGGCTGAAGGCGGCGATGGATCGCCTCTATCAGCGGATGGGCCGTTCCAGCGTGGATTGGATCCTGGCCGAGGCGGAATATCTGCTGCGTCTGGCCAATGAGCGTTTGCAGTTGGCCCATGACCCCGATACCGCGTTGGCGGCGTTGCGGGCGGCGGATTCGCGTCTGGCCGCCATCGATGATCCGGCATTGCAGCCGGTGCGCCAGGCCATTGCCCGTGAGGTGGCCGCTTTGGAAGGGATGCCGCGTCTGGATCTGGCCGGTCTGGCGGCCCGTTTGGAGGCGCTGGCGGGGCGGATGCAGGATCTGCCCCTGGCACGGCGTTACCTGCCCCCGGAGCCATTGACGGCGCCGGCCGCCGGCCTGGAGGAGCGCCCGGTGGGTGAGGGGCCGTGGTGGGAGCAGGCCTGGAGCCGGATCAAGGAGACACTGCAGAGCTTGGTGGTGGTGCGTTACAACGAACAACCGGTGGCGCCGTTGCTGGCCCCGGATCGAGTGGCCGCGTTGCGTCAGGCCCTGATGCTGGAGTTGGAGGTGGCTCGGGCCGCGCTGGTGCGCGGTGATCAGGCACTCTACCGCGCCGCCCTGGAGCGCAGCGCCCGTTTGGTGGGGCAATATTTCGAGGCCCAGTCGTCCGCCACCCAGGCGGTGGTGACGGCCTTGCAAGAGCTGGCCGCCATGGAGATCACGGTGAGCTACCCCGACCTCTCTGAGTCGCTGCGTCTGTTACGGACGGCGAAGGCAGAGGTGGGGGGGGGCGCCGTTGGTGAGGAGGCGGGGCCGTGAAACGCATCCTCGGAATCGCCCTGATCCTGCTGGTGGGCGTGGCCGTGGCCTTGGGGCTGCGCTACGACCGCGGTTACGTCCTCATCGGTTACGGCCACTGGACGGTGGAGATGCCCCTGGCAGTATTCGGGCTGTTGTTCATGGCCGCCTTCGCCCTGTTGTATTTCCTGTTGCGTTTGTGGCACGGCGTGAGGGTGTCGCCCCGCCTGATGGCCAAGCACCGTGAACGGAGTCGGGAGAAGAAGGCCGAGCGGGCCCTGGAGCAGGGCTTGGTGGCCGAAGTGGAGGGGGATTTCCGCCGTGCCGAGCGGGCCCTGGCTTCCCGTGCCGAGGACAGCGCCACCCCGGTGGTGTTTTATCTCGCCGCCGCCTGGGCCGCCCAGGAACAGGGTGCCTTGGACCGGCGTGACGACTATCTGCGTCGGGCCTTGGCGCGGGCCCCCAAGGCGGCGGTGGCCATCGCGCTGGTGCAGGCGCGTCTGCAGATGGCCGCCGGCCAGGGGGAGGCTGCTTTGGCCACGCTGCGCCATTTGCGCGACAAGGCCCCAAAAAATACCCAGGTGTTGCGCCTGTTGGCCGAGTTGCTCCAACAACTGGAGGACTGGGAGGCCCTGGTTCGCCTGTTGCCTGAACTTCGTCGGCGCAAGGTGTTGGATGAGGAGGCATTGGAGCAGTTGGAGCAGCGGGTCTTTTCCGTGCTCATCGAACGGTATGCCGAACGGGGGGATTTGGATCGTCTCCACCGGGTGTGGGCACAGATGCCGCGGGAGCTGCGTTACCAGGAAGCAGTGCTGGGGCGTTATGCCAGCGCCCTCATCGAAGGGGGCGAAGGGATGGTGGTGGCCGCGTTGCTGGGGGACGCCCTGGAACGGGCCTGGTCGGCCCGGCTAGTCTATCTCTACGGCTTGGTGAACGGACCGGATGTCAAACAGCGCCTCAAACGGGCCGAGGGGTGGCGCAAGGCCCATGAGCACGACCCGGTGCTGCATCTCACCCTGGGGCGTTTGTGCATGGCCTTGCAGCTGTGGGGCAAGGCGCGGGGGTACCTCCAGGCCGCGTGCGAACGGAG
>Ga0256839_1003573_pt1 | contig 15931 bp, 11 predicted proteins | sample 354166metaG_FD_185968 | JGI IMG/M metagenome (GOLD analysis project Ga0256839, IMG submission 185968) | Hydrothermal vent microbial communities from Mid Atlantic Ridge, Atlantic Ocean - 354-166 | ecosystem: Environmental > Aquatic > Marine > Hydrothermal vents | place: Atlantic Ocean: Mid... | reverse complement strand
GATTCAACGCGGGATTGCAGTGTAGGGTTTACCTCGATATAGCCTTCGGCATTGGCCAACCCTGTTTGGGCCAGCCAGCTATGGGGCTGCGGCGCGGCGGCGGCGACCGTGAAGGCGGACGGAATATTGCGCCCATCGGCAAGGCGAACGGCGTGCGCTGCTATCTCAACCACCGAAACGCCGGTTTCCAGCTTCACGCCAAGCCGCTGCATGTGTTGCCAAAGCGCCGTCTGCGCCCCCTTGCCGATGCCGCCAAGCGCTGCTGCCTGCGCTTCCAGCACCGTAATTTTAGCGGGCTTGGCACCCTCGGTTTTTAGCCGATGCATCATCGCCAAAGCCAGTTCAATGCCAGCCACCCCGCCGCCGATAACGACGACCTCGGGGGCGTGCTTGCCTGCGCGAACATCGCGCAAAAAATGCTGCCAAGCCACCGTGTAGCGCGGCAAGGGCTTGGCCCCCAGCGCATGCGCGGCAAAGCCCTTAATGGTGGGAATTTCGGTGGTGATCCCGATGTCAATCGAGGCGAAATCATATGAGATTTCTGCCTGCCCTGCCACCTGAATGCGCTGGTTTACGCGGTCTATCGCTGTCGCCGGAGCCAGCACCAGCCGGGCATTGGCAAAGCGCGCCAGTTTTACGAGGTCAATCTCAAGATCAGAGCGCGTGTAGTGGCCGGCAATATGGCCCGGCAGCATGCCTGAATAGGGCGCGGTGGGGCTTGGGTTGATCAGCGTCAAGCGCGCGCCTGCCACGGGTGCCATAGCCCATTTTCGCAAAACAAGTGCGTGGGTGTGGCCGCCGCCGATCAGAACGATATCGCGGGTAAGAGGGAGGGGGCTGTGCATGGCTGGCTCAGGTTAGGGGCGTTTAAAAAGCACTAGGCCAATAGGGCAAAAACTTCAACCCAAGGCGCGGGGGTGGCGAGAATCAGGCGTATTAATTCGATAGGCGAATGGCTCGTTTGTTACGACCAATAGGCACGGTTAAAGTGCCTGTTTTATTGAAGGCACTGGCAGGGGCTAAGAGACTCGAACTCTTGACCTACGGTTTTGGAGACCGTCGCTCTACCAACTGAGCTAAACCCCTTTAGTGCAGCGGATGGATAGCGCGTGTGGTGCGCTGATGCAAGCGGGGAAATGGGCTAAAGCAGGGATTTGATGAACGCCGCGGCATTTTGCTGCCAGCGGTCGGGCTTGCCGGAGGCGTTTTGGGCGATGCGGGCCAGCAGGGTGCGGTCTTTATCCAGCAGCTTGAGGGCAGCAATGGCGCGCGGCACCACTTGTGTCGGTTCAAGCAAAATGCCGGTTTCTCCATCGGTAATGGCCTCGCTCACCGCGCCTACATCGGTGGCCAGCACCACTACGCCCGCGCGCTGGGCTTCCAGAATGGTCAGCGGCAGGCCTTCATCGCGCGAGGGCATTATAAGCACGTCAATCGAGGCATAAAACGCGTCCAGCCCTGCGCGTGATTTAATCGGCGGTTGCGGCGTAAGCCACGCTGGCAGGCGCACGGGCTTGCCAAGCACCTCGCCACCACAAATGCTGAATTCGAGAGACCCCCGCAGAGCTTCGGCCACTTCCACAAAACGTTCCACCTGTTTTTGCGGGTCAAAGCGGCCAAGAAACCCAACGCGAAGCAGGCCAGCACGGGGCGCGCGCTTGGGCGTAGCCCCTTCATAGCCCGGCCCGTTGGGCAGGGGCAGAAGCTTGGCTTCCGGCACACCAAGCGCGGCCAAGCGGGTTGCGAGCTGCTGCGAGCAGGTGATCACCCTGTCAAACAGCCCCTCGTATCCGAGCGTGATATAAGGCGTGCCACGGCTGCGGCCATAGGGTGTGCTGTCGGTGATATGCTCCCACGCGCACAGCTTGATTCCCCGCGCACGCAGCTCCACCAGCTCATGGTTCAGCACGCCCGCGCCGCAATTCACAACCACGTCCATCTGGGTTAGAGGGCCGAGCATATCGCCCATCAGCATTTCGCCGGGGTGTTCGGCATCATTGGTGCCCATATAGCGGTTGCCGCCCCATTCGCGCAGGGCGGAATTTTTTAGTATCCAGATTTTCTCAAATGGCTCAAACATCCATTCGGCGGCGTCTATATCATCAACTCCATAGACAAACAGGTGGCAGGTAATGCCCTGAGCTTGCAAGGCCGTGGCCAATGCCACAAGGCATTTTTCCACCCCGCCAAACTGAAACACCTGTATGGCAAAGCCCACATGCGGCCCCTGCCGCAGCGGTGCAAGGGCTGGCCGCCCGCCGGCATTACAGGTGGCTACATCTTTGGCGATGGGCGCAAAAACAGGGCTGCGCCAGTTGGCGTATTGCCGGAACGGCACCGAGGCCATGGGCGAGAGCAAAAGCGCGCCCACCGCTTCCATCATGGCATCTATCGGCTTATCGCCAAGTGCCGGGGCATCAAACTGCACCTCTAGCGGTAGCACGGTCACGCTCTCCATCAGGTAGCTGATAATCGGGGACATGTCTTCTTTATCCAGCGCCGCATTGAGGTGGTGCATGGAAAGCGCTATTATATCGGCTTCCAGCAAGCGCGTGCCCTCGTCAGCCACCTTGCCATGGGCGCGGATAGACCGCGCGCCTTCCGAAATATCCACCACCGCGATCGGGGCATGGCGAAGCGCGCCCTCAAGCTGGTAAAACAGGCTGTCGAGGATTTTGGCCTCGGTCAGCCCTGCCAGCGCTTCGGGGGCGCAAAACACAAGCACGGGCGGAAAGCGGCTTTCGGCGGGGTTGGCGCGCTGGTGGAAAACCTCGGCGACAAACGCGTCCACCGTCACCTCCACCGCTGTATCGGGGTGAGAGCCAATGCGGATGCGCCCGTCAGTGGTTGCAATGCAAAAGCGCGGATATTCGGCATTCCACGCATCGGGCAAGCGGTTGGCGCTATAAAGCCACGCATGCTTGGCCCGAAGCTGGCCACGCAGCAGCACATCTTTGCGGTTGGCCCCCGAAACCATGCTTTCCGGCCGCTTGCGATAGCGGAAAAAGCTCTCGATCACTGGGAAACCGATAAAGCCGTTTTTCACAGCGCCCAGCCAGAAATCCCAATCCTCAAAGCCCTGCTTAAAGGCAGTGTCAAAGCGCAAGCCACTTTCAAACACCTCCCGGCGCACAAGGCTGCCAGCATCGGAACAGTTGATCGAGGCCAGCCTTGAGAGCGCCCATGAATTGCCGTTGGAATAGTTCACCTCCATGCCAAACATATCAACCTGCGGATAAAACCAGCCGTAATCCGGCTCCGAATCCAGCAGCTTTTCAAACAGCTCAAAGGCGTGCGGGTCCAGCATATTGTCGGCATCAAGGAAAAAAACTCCACGGCAAGCGGGGTTTTTCAGCGCCTGTTCGATGCCGGTATTGCGCGCCGCGCTCAGGCCTTGGTTGGTTTGCGTCAGCAGCGTGATTTCAGGGTGCGCCGCCGCCCAGCCCTCAAGGCTCGCCCGCGTTTGCGGCAGGTCACAACCATCATTCACCAGAATGATCTCGGCCTCTGGCCCGCCCACCTGCTTAAGGCAGGACAGCACCGCCTCGTCTACCAGCACAGGGTGATGCCAGACAGGGATAACCACCGCGATCATCGTCTATTCCGCCAAGGGGATGATCTCGATCCCCCGTATAAACACACTGACCAAAGGCGAGGCCGCTCGCAGCTTGAAGTGCAGGTCCACCTTGCCCGCCTCGGCCACAAACAGGTCGCACTGCACATGGGATTCGGGCGGTAGCATATTGCGCCGCGCCACTTCGCCATCTGTTGCTGCGAGCGAGAGCGTCACATGCTCCGGCCCGAAATTCTGGGTGTAAGCGGCGATATTGGCCGCGCTTGGCACCTCGATACCGCGAAACACAAAATCCATTTTGCCGTCATGCCCGGGGTGCAGCGAATAGGCGTCGCGCCCGCTCATCAGCTTGGCGGTGCCGCCTTGCACCTCTGGCGCGGGCAGGGCGGAGGCGGGCAGCACAAAGCGCGTGCCGCGTGGCTCCATTTCAGGAATGCGGCAGCCCGGCAGGCCTTTCCACACCCGCAGCGCCAAGGGGGCGCTGGCATTGGTGGCATGCATATAATCCAGCGGGATTGGCAGGCTCAGACCCAGTTCAAAATCCGCCTCTATACGGACCACCACATCTTCGGCCAGCCCTGAAAGCGGCGTGGGCAGCATGGCCCGCACCCAGCCTTCGCCTGTGGATTCAAGTAGGATTTCCTCAGCAAAATCAGGCCCTGTGAGGCGGCCAAAGCGCAGGGTGCCTTTGCCCGCGCCCATGGCCCAAATGTCCACCGCCACCAAACCGATAGAGCCAACCGGCAGGCGTTGTTCAACGATACCCGAAACCGCGCCCTCAGTAGGCTCCCATGCCCGCGCGCAGGTGAAAGTTGGCGCAAAAGCCGCATTTAAGAAATCTTCGGTTGTGGCAAAGCTTTGCTGAAGCCGCATATAATCTTGCCGCAGCGCCGCCTGCTCGGTGCGCAAATGCGCGGCGGCCTGCTTTTCGGCCAGCAACGCGGCCGTTAACGCCGCCTCCACGTTCGTCACCACGGCTACCCCGTTGGCCGCCAGAAAGCGCGCCAAGGGGCTGGTTTTAAATGCCGCCGCATCTGCTGCACCTACCACGGCGCATATCGGCAAAGGCCCTTCCCAGAGGATGTCGCTTTGCGCTAGCCATGGCCGCAGCGAAATCACCTCGACCCCGTCAAGTGCGGTCCCTTCGCTTGCCAGTACGCGAATCACATTTTTTTGCGCCATATCTGGCCGCCTCCATTTGCCCAAAGCCCTGATTTTTGGCCACTTTAAGGCGGCCCTTGAAAAACGCAATCTTTCAAGAGTATTCCGGCGCTTATAAACTGCCCTGCATTCAGTGTAATTTAGCTATCACGTTAACTTACCAGCTAAATAAGTGGTTGAAAATCTTTATGCGGCCTCCTATTAGGTTAACCGAATATTTTAACCGGGATAAAAAAATGGCATCATTGGCAATCGAAATTATGGACAGCGCGTCTGGTAAAATGGCCGAGGATGTGGCGGTTCGGGTTCGCAAAGTTGTCAATGATGAATGGCAAGAGCTTGCCGAGGTTAAGACCAACGAAAAAGGCCAGGCTGTATTGGTGGAAAAGGCCGACATTAAAGACGGTGGCTATTTTGAGGTTTTGGTCTTTCTCGGGGCCTATTTTGACCAAACCGGCCACAGCCTGCCGCAATTCAAAATGGTAGATATCGTGCCGCTGCGCTTTGGTGTCGAGGCTGCGCAAAGAAGCATTACCCTGCGTGTGACCGCAACGCCCCATAGTTACAGTGCCGATTTTTCCACTGAAATCAAACGCCTGAACCTCGTTTAAGCCTTTTTTGAAAGTATACCGATGGCCAAGCTTACCCTGAATTTTTTTGACGTCACCCGCGGCGTAGCGATTGCGAATATTGACGTAGAGATCCAGAAAATCCATGACGGAAACTGGAAAACCATCGCCGAGATGGTCAGTGACCTGAAGGGTGATGTTGCCGTTGACGCTGGAGATGTTGCCGGTGATTTGAGTGGTTATTATGAAGCCACGGCCCATATAGGAAGCTATTTTCTGAGCGCCGGATATGACCTGCCAACACTCAAGTTTGTTGATGTTATCCCGGTCCGGTTTGGCATAGCGGAAGCGGAAGCCGACACCACGATCAACATTTCTGTCACCCCTTATGGCTATTCCTTTTTGGCGAAATAAACGGTGGGCGTGCTCGCCCGCAAACCAGCTTGAAACCTTTGCCATATAAAAGGCCATATAAAAGGCCATATAAAAGGATTGCAACCGCGGGCATTATTGGTCAATTTAGGGGCAATACCCGTAACGAAAGCCCGCGCCTTGATTGAAGCCTCTGCCATTATCAATATTCACGGCGAGGGCGCTTTGCTGGTGCCGACGCTGCGCTCGCTGGCGCTTGCCAAAAAACGCGCGGTAGAGGCAGGGTATACGCTGGAAGTGCTGGTGGTGGCCGATAACGCCAACGCCGAAACCGTGGCCATTGCCGAAGGCTTTGGCGAGCTGATCGACCGGATTATTCCGGTAACCTTCGCTGACCTCGGGGCCTCTCGCGAGTTTGGCATTGCCGCCGCCGCGCATGATTGGGTTTTTCTGCATGATGGCGACGATCTGTTTTCCTCCAACTGGTATTTGCAGTTTTTCGAAATGGCCAAACGTGGCGAAATAGATGCACGCACGGTTTACCACACCGCGCTGTTTTCGCGCTTTGGCAACGAGCAAAACATCCGCCAAATGATCGACTCGTGGGATACCCGCTTTCACCCGCTGTTTCTTGCTTCCGAGTGGTATTACTCCAATAAATGCGTGCTTAACCGTAAGCTGTTTGCCGAAACCCCGATGCCCTACAATAATAAATTCACAGGTATCGGCAATGAGGATTGGACATGGTCGTGCCATACTATCCACAAGGAAATCCGCCATAGTTACCTGCCGGAAACTATCTGCTTTTATCGCGTAAAGCCCGCGCTCACAAGCATGGGCCTGATTCCGGGGATGATCCATGGCCCCTCACCCTTGTTCACTCCCGATAGCCTGCTCGAAATCGAAATTCGCCGCGCCGAGCGCGCCGATAAACCGCTGGCGTTTTGTGATACCCTGACCAATAAGGGCGAACCTGTGCAGGGCGACGGCCCGCCGGCCGATTGGTTTTGGAACGAGGTTGATATTCAGGGCGAATTTGAATCCATCATCACCGATTACCGCGCGGCGCCCCACGGCCAGTTGCGCGCCGAGCTGCCCAACCTGCATTATAATGTCGTTGCGGCCACCCAATATATGATGCGCGATATGGATGAGCGCCCGAAAATATTTATTTTTGCCTCGGCGCTAAATCTGCGGGCGAATGATAAAGCAATCGAGCTTATGCTGTCTGCTGCGCGGGACTATAACGACCAGTCGCACCAGCCGGTTCTGGTGTTGGACGAGGGCGACCTTGTGGTCTCGGATTTTGGCCTGATGGGCCGGTTTGGTGCCAAAGTGATAGGGGCCGGGCATGTTTCGCAGTTTTTCAAAGCCGAAGACTGGTATTATAATCGGCTGATGATGCGGCCCATGGTGCAGTATCACGGGTCGATTCTTGTCGACCTTGGCTCCAATATTTTCCACAAGCTCTTCTCCGAGTTCCACCGCGTGTTGCTTGAAAATTTCGAGCATACCATCAGCATATTGCCCGATACAGCGCTGGACCCGCTCTCGCCAACGCTCAATAATATCGCTCGCAACGCGGCGTTTGCTGCGGCCCACGCAGGCAAGCCATATCGCATTTTTGCCCGCAATGCACTTTTGCCCCGTCTTGGCAAAACCACGGCTTGGCATCTGGCCGCCTTCCCCGAGGATATGGACAGCGCCTTTACCGCCATGACCCGCCACCGCTTTCGCGCGCTTAACGGCGCGGCCAGCTTTAACCTTGCGGACATGCTTAAAGCTCCGCGTGTGATGCATCGGCATCGGCTCCCGATGCACCACATGGTAGCCGAGCGGCTGAATACACGGGTTATCAGCGACCATGAGGTTACCCTCACCGCTATTACCCATGATAAAATCAGGTTTTTCGTCTATCAAACCGCCAATACATGGGTGTCGCCCGACTGGTATAAAGTTGCGCACGAGTTTTTGAGCAAAAACAGCCATATCTGGCTGGTGCCGCCGCAGATTTCGATGTCCTTACGCGAGAACGCGGGCTATCGCAGCCGCTGGAACAATTATTCGGCCCCCGAGCAGGTGTTTTCATCGTGGTATGACCAGCTTTTAAGCGACGAAACCCCGCCGATGGTGGTGCTGACCCGCGAGCGTATTTCGGAACAGCCCCCCGAAACGCCCGCAGCCCTCGCCGAGGCGCTTTTTACCTATTGCCAGCAGCCAGGCAAGCTCGCCAGCGCCTGCAATGAAACCGTAGCCATCGCCATGCCCGCAGGAGGCCCCGCATGACACCGGACGAGATTTCTGCCTATTGGCAAGCCTACCCCGACCTCACCGAACTATGGGCCAAAGGCGTGTGGGATGATGCCGGTTTTGCCGCCCATTATAAAGAGCACGGCAAGCCCGAGGGCCGCAGCATTCCACAAACCGCGCTTGCGCCGCAAAACTGGTCGGACTGGCTGTATTTCAGCGAAGACAAAGGTGAACCCGGCTGGTGGTGGAAAAAGGGAATTCTTGATACCGGCCTCTATCATGCGCTGATCTACGGTCCGGATTTCCTTAACAAAGGCAATATCGAGCATAGCGAAAAGCTCCAGAAAACGGGGGCGATGTCGCAGTTTGCCTTGGCGCAAATCGCGCAAAACGCGCGAGACTACCCCGGCGAAGGCCCGCTTGGCGATATTCTTGCCGATAACCTGCAATGGGCGGCGCCCAAGGCCATCGGGGTTTTGCAAATGCGCGCCGCCATCAAAGCAGCCTTTCCCGAGCAATACGGCTATGTGATTATTCTGCCATGGCTGGAAAGTGGCGGGGCCGAGCTGGTGGGCAGCTGGCACTATCTGGCCGCCAAAAAACTGGGCCTCAACCCGCTGATAATTCTGGGCGACAAGCCCAATGTAACCGCACGCTTTGCCGCGCAGGGCTTTAATATCCTCAACTTGCCAGAGCTGTTCGAGGCCATCATGGCCAAGCCTTACTCCGACCTTTCCCTGGACGAGCGCATAGAGGTGCTAGCCTCGGTTGTTGAGGGATTGCAGCCCGATGTGATGCAGCTCATCCACTCCTATATCGGCTATAGCGCCCTGACCGCGCCTAGCACCAAAAAGCGCATTCGTGCGGCATGCAAAACCATTTTTGTGTCGGCCTTCTGCCCGCATATCCACCCCGAGGGCAATTATGACGGCTATTTCCGCTATATCCCCGACTTGATGGATGTGGTGGACCGTTTTGTGTTTGATAATGACTGGTATATGGGCGAAATGGCCAACACCTATGCCGTGACCTCCGCGCAGGCCAAGGCGATTAAATATCCGGTCGAGAGCCTGCCTGCGACAAAGCCCGCCAAGAAAGCCCGCAAAAAAGTGCTGTGGGCCAGCCGGTTTGACAGCCAGAAAAACCCGAAAATTGTGGGCGAAATTGCGGCGCTAATGCCGGACACCGAATTTTTAATGTATGGCCGGCAAGTGATGGGCGACGACCAGATTATCTGGGCCGACATGCCGGATAATGTGACCCATGGCGGCGAGTTTTTCAACATTGACGAGCTGCCGATAAAGGAGTGCTTCGCCTTTCTTTATACCTCGAAATTTGATGGCACGCCGAATATCCTGCTCGAAATCGGCTCGCGTGGCCTGCCGATTATCACTCCCAATATCGGCGGTATTGCCGGGTATCTGGGCGACCGTTGGCAGCTATATGTCGAGCACCCCGAAGATATAGACGGCTATGTGCGCCACCTGAAAAAACTGCGCGCCAGCGCCAAGCTCGGGCAAGCGCTGGCCAAGAAACAGCGCGCAATTCTTAAGAGCGAGCGTAGTTTTGCAGCGTTTACAGCGTCTGTCGAGGCGCTTTTAGCCCCCTTTAGAGGTGCATAAACGCGCTCACATCCGCTTTGAAATCACGAAACTTATCCTGATCGGAAATGTTTGTGTTTTTGGGCTTGGCGGCCCAGAATGTCGCCTCAAGCTCCTCGGCATACTTCTCAATCCCGAGCGCTTTCATATCTTCATATTCCGGTGCCAAGGTCTCGCGCACGCGGGCAATCAACCATTGGTCAAAGCCGAAATACTTACCGTCAAACCCGTATTTCTTGCAAAACTTGTTGCTGGCCTCCCAGTGGCTTACCTCTGATTTTTCCATCAAATGCCCGAGTTGGCGATAAAGCGCAATTTCTTCCGGCGCGGGGGCCGGGTTGGTATGCAGAAAATCGTCTGCCGTGGCGGCAAAGCCATAGCTCTCGCACATTTCAGCAAAAATATGGTTGAGCTTCCGGCCGATGAAGGGCAAAAACCGCACCTTCACCCCGATCTTTTCCAGCGGCTCTTGCACAATGCTGCGGAGATGAAGCTTGTCTTCGCGCTGCGCCCGCACGGCAAAATCGGCAAACGTGCTATTTTCGACAAAGGTTTTTATTTGCTGGGTGTACATCGAATTAATGCGTGCTATCGGGTCACGCACAAAAAACAGCAGCTCCAGCTCATAGCCAGCGGCATCGCATAGGGTTTTTACCTTTTGCACCAAAGGGGCGTGAATCGGAAAATCCTCGGATGATAAAAACAGGCTTCGCCCCGTCTCCATATCTTGCTTTAGTTGAGTCAGCCCGCCCAGCTCGGGGTTGAACCGCGCATCGCCCCGCATTTCATAGGCCAAATTATGGTGGCCGGCATCAGGGCGGGTCCAGCCCCAGCGCGGATACAGGTATTCGGCGCTCCCCTTATATTCTGACAAGTATTTCTGTATTGTTGTGCTTGCCGTTTTTGACGGTCCGACATGTAAAACAACTTTTTTCATCATTGGGGCTTTCAAAGGCAAAAAAGGACGGGCAGCTAAATAGGCTTGGAGGGTATATCACAGATACTTCGAGTTCAACCGGACAAAATTGCAAAAGCAGTCTGCCCAACCTATAATCGACCTTTGCAGTTCTACTTTTTCTGTGTAGATTGCGAAGAAACAGCCCTCATGAGAGTTAAATTTTTATGGCCCCTGTAAAATCAACAAGCGTTATTTTGCCCAGTTGGCGACAGGGGCGATTGCTCTTTTTTACAAGCGTGATGGATAATTACACCACGCGGCTTGATTACCGTGTCGCGGCGGCGACCAATGCCCATGAAACCACGGTTTTTCGGACCTTCAAAGCCGGTATCAGCAATGAAAATCTGGCGATGTGCCAAAAGACAGCCGATAATGGTGTAGAGCTGCAACGGTTTTTTCATGTGGCAGGCCAAGGAAATCTTGATGATTTGGCAGGGATAGCCAGCCAAAACCTGCCGCCGTGCGCCGGTGGGGCGAACGCGCTGATTTATATCTGCTCGTATTTCAACTTTTTGCGCAAATATACTGTCGATCAAACCTTGGTGAGGCAATATGAGGCCCGAGACCCAAAGGACCGTTTTGATAGCGAAAACTCGTTGGCTATCTACAAAATTCTGTCAGCCCATTTGCAGCCGGAGCGTGCGCTTGCCCTGATAAATGCCGATCTTCCGGATATCACCAAAGTGAGCGGTGCGATCAATTTGTCGGCGAATCTTCTGCGTGAGGTCGCCGTAATCCAGCATGATACAAACGCGCATGATGCTGCGATAGAAACCATGTTGTATGCTGTAAAGCTCCATAATTCGGAGGATAAATGGCGGCGCTTGGCAGATTTTGCAACGGCGGGTAAAAAGCCGGATCAGGCCATCGAGTATTTTTTAAAAGCTGAAAATATGGTGCCTTTGGCCCCGCCGCAAGCATTGCGCCTGGCCGGGCTTTTGATTGATTCAGGTCGTGCCGAGGAGGCTATGCCCTTAATGGCGCGCGCCGAGCCCCAGTTTGCAAAACAGGTCGAGCACCTGCGTGCAAAACTGGCAAAGCGCACGGCGGCAAAGTAGCCCCTTTCTATTCAACGAGAGACCAGCATGAAGCTCTTTATCGGCCTCGGAAATCCGGGGGCAAAATATAGCCAAAACCGGCACAATATCGGCTTTATGGTTATGGACCGTATTGCCGAAACCGGCTTCGGCCCATGGAAACCTAAATTCCAAGGGCTGGTTTCAGAAGGCCGGATTGGTGGTGAAAAGGTGATTCTGCTCAAGCCTGCCACCTTCATGAATCTCTCGGGCCAATCGGTTGGTGAGGCCATGCGGTTTTATAAGTTAAGCCCTGATGACATCACGGTTTTTCATGACGAGCTAGACCTCGCGCCCGGCAAAGTGCGGCTTAAAACCGGCGGCGGGCATGCAGGGCATAATGGTCTGCGCTCGTTGCACCAGCATATCGGGCCTGAATATCACCGCGTTCGCCTTGGCATCGGCCACCCCGGGCATAAAGACAAAGTGGCGCGCTATGTGTTGCATGATTTTGCCAAGTCCGATCTTGGCTGGCTAGATGACCTTTTGCGCGGCATAGAAGATGGCATTGCCCACTTGGCGGCGGGTGAGGGGCCAAAGCTCCTCAATGCCATCGCCTTACGGCTTAATCCGCCGCGGCCGTCCACTGGCAAGCAAGCGCCAAAACCCGCCGCCATGCCGCGCCCGACAGCCAAAGAAGAGCCGCGCTCATCGCTTCAGCGGCTTAAAGACAAGTTTTCGTAAGGGTCTTGCGGCTCAGTTCGGTCGCCATCAATCGCGCCGCATATCAGGTATATGTCGGCGCGGCAGGGCGCTTAAAGCAGGCCGGCAAATGCCATCGCCGCTTTGATCTGCGCTTTGGTTTCATCCAGAAGCGTGGTCAGCGGGCGGCGCACGTCCTCATTGCATTTGCCCAAAAGCGACAGCGCATATTTCGCGCCCGCAACCCCCGGCTCAACAAACAGCGCGGTGTGCAGTGGCAAAAGCTTGCCTTGAATGGCCAGCGCCGCAGGGTAATCGCCAGCCAGCGTGGCGGCTTGGAACTGGGCGCAGAGCTTGGGGGCCACATTGGCCGTAACTGAAATGCAGCCCACACCACCGTGAGCGTTAAAGCCCAGCGCCGAGGCATCTTCGCCCGAAAGCTGGCAGAAATCCTCGCCGCAGGTGGCGCGCTGGTGCGACACGCGAGACACATCCCCCGTGGCATCTTTAACGCCGACAATGTTTTTATGCTTGGCCAGCGCACCCATGGTTTGGGGGGTCATATCCACAATTGAGCGCCCGGGGATATTATAAATGATGATCGGAATATCGGTGTTTTCCAGTATCGCCTCATAATGCGCTAGTAAGCCGCGCTGGGTGGGCTTGTTATAATACGGCGTCACCACAAGCGCCGCCGCTGCGCCTATATCTTGGGCAAATTGCGTTAGGCTCGTGGCCTCGCGGGTGGAGTTGCTGCCCGCACCGGCAATCACCGGAATGCGCCCTGCCGCTGTTTCCACACAAATCCGCACCACATCGCGGTGTTCCTCATGGGAAAGCGTCGGGGTTTCGCCCGTGGTGCCCACCGGCACTACGCCCGAGCTGCCCTCGGCAATATGCCATTCCACCAATTCCTTAAGCGCTTTTTTATCTACCTCGCCATTGGTGAATGGTGTTACGAGCGCGGGAATGGACCCTGTAAACATAAGTGCCTCCATGGAATTGGGATCAAGCCAACGCACCATGCGAAAGCGGCACGACCTTAGCCGAGAAAGCGCATTTTCGCAAGCGGCAAGCTTGCGAAAAACATGGGTGCAGGGTAGCGTATAGCTAGAAAAAAGGACCCCGCGTGACAAAGATAATCCTCCACCTTGGCGCACACCGCACGGCCAGCACCCATGTGCAGGGCGTGCTTGGAAAAAACGTGGCGCTTTTGGCCGGGGCGGGCATTGTTGCGCCCTGCCAAGACGATGTAAAAACCGCGCTGACCAAGCCCTTGGGCACGCGCATACCCTCCATCCGCACAGGGTTTGCCGCCCTGCTTAAAGGGGCAACGCCAGAAACGGTTGTGATCTCCGACGAAAACCTGCTTGGCTATCTCAACAGTATTTTTGCCCACGGAAAGTTCTACCCCGACACCGCCCGCCGCCTTGCCAAATTGCGCCATATGCTGCCGATTGACCCCGCAAAAATCGTGGTTGCTATCCGCCCCTATGACAGCTTTTTCGCCTCGGCCTATGGCCGCTGGCTGGCCCCCGGGCGCATGGTGCTGCCGCATGAAGCCGTGGCCGAATTGGCGCTGGGGCTAACGCGCGGCTGGGGCGACATGCTGGAGGATATTGCAAGCGTTTTTCCTGAGTCCACGCTTGTGATCAGCGAATATTCACCCGACCCGAGCTTTGGCCCCGCGCAGCTTAGCACCATCTTAGGCCCGCTGGCCGACGAGCTGTTTTACAACCCCGATTATCGCTGGAACCGCTCGATGTCAGCCCGTCAAACCATGCTCTACGAGCAGGCGGTGGCGGAAGGGGACGCTGAAAAGGCTGACGATATCCGGACATGGAAGCGGTTTAAACAGCCAGAATTGCTCGACGGGTTTTGGGATGATAGCCCCCGAAAAGCCTTGCAAGCCCGCTATGCCTTTGACCGCGCCGCCATTATTGAGCGGTTTCCCGCATTTGTGACCGCCGAAAATTTCGCGGAGCAAGACGCGGGCTGATTTTTGTGCTATAAGCGCAAAAAAAGAACAGGCAGTTTGATGAAATTATTGATTTTGGCAGCATTTTTGCTGGCGCTCTCCCCTGTGCGCGCGCAAACCCCGCAAGAAGATGGCACGCAGTTTGCCGCCGCGATTGAAGCCGTGGTGACAAGCGATTGGGAGACCGCACGAGCGCGGGCGGCCAAGGTGTCAGACCCAATAGCGCTTGAAATCATTGACTGGTATCGCCTTCGCGCGGGCGATGGCACCTATGTGGAATACGAATATTTTCTAACCGAAAACGCCGATTGGCCGGGGCTGGCCAAAATAGCCCGTAAGGGCGAGGAGGTGATTCCGGATAACCTTTCCAATCGCCGCGTGCAGGCCTATTTCTCTGTGCGCGCACCACAAACCGGCTTTGGCGTGCTGCGCTTGGCGGGGGCCTTGCCGCGCGCTGAAGGGCAGGCTTTGGTGGCCAAAGCATGGCGGGATATGGAGCTGACGAGCGAGGAACGCAGCGCATTTTTGCAAACCTACCGCCGCGTGCTGGCGGATGAGCACGAAGCGCGGCTGGAAAACTTGCTCTGGTCCGGCAAGCGGGGGGCGGCGCGTGAAATGCTGCCCTTGGTGAGCGCCGGCCTGCGCGCGCTCGCCAATGCGCGGCTGGCCTTGCAAGAAGACCGCAACGGGGTGGATGCCCTGATTGCCGCTATTCCGCGTGGCCTGCAAAATGATCCGGGCCTTGCCTATGACCGCTTCGTGTGGCGGGCCAAAAAGGGCTATAATGAAAGCGCGATAGAGCTGCTGCTGGCGCGCTCGGTGAGCGAAGCCAGCCTCGGGCGGCCTGATAAATGGGCCAGTCGCCGCCGCACATTCGCCCGCCGCGCCATGCGCGAGGGCGATGCCGCATTGGCTTACCGCATCGCCAGCCAGCATTTCTTGACCCAGGGCAGCAATTATGCCGACCTCGAATGGCTGTCAGGCTATCTGAGCCTTCGCAAGCTTGGCAATGCCAGCCGCGCGGTGCAGCACTTCCAGCGGTTTCAGGCGGCGGTCGGCTCGCCCATTTCCAAAGGCCGTGCGGGCTATTGGCTGGGCGAGGCCTATGTGGCAGCGGGGGATGAAAACCGCGGCTATTTGGCCTTTTCAGAAGGGGCGCGCTACCAAACCAGCTTTTACGGCCAGCTTGCCGCCAGCCGTGCGGGGCTGGCACCGGATGCATCGCTGGTTGGGGCAGAGTTCCCGCCCGATTGGACCCGCGCGCCGTTTCTGGCGGAAGAAACCGTGCGCGCTGGCATTCTGTTTTATTTTGCCGGAGAGCCCGCGCGGGCCAAGATGTTTATCACCCTCGCCGCCAGCCGGTTGGATGTGCGCGAGCGCGCCGCCATGGCGCAACTGATGCTGGACCTTGACCAGCCCCACATTGCGCTGCGCATTGCCAAAGGCGCGGCCACGCGGGGTGATGTGCTGCCCACGCCTTATTATCCGCTGCATGGTTTGGCCGAATTTGCCGAGGCCGTGCCGCCCGAGCTGGCCATGGCGATTGCACGGCAGGAAAGCGAGCTGAACGCCGCCGCCCGCAGCCCTGTAGGGGCGCTGGGGCTGATGCAGGTCATGCCCGCCACCGCCAAAAAGGTCGCGCGCGGGCTGGATATCGGCTTTTCCGAAGCGCGGCTGGGGGCGGACTGGCAGTATAACGCGCGCATTGGCACGGCCTATCTGGCGCAAATGCTGGACAGGTTTAACGGCT
>Ga0256839_1003572_pt1 | contig 15931 bp, 13 predicted proteins | sample 354166metaG_FD_185968 | JGI IMG/M metagenome (GOLD analysis project Ga0256839, IMG submission 185968) | Hydrothermal vent microbial communities from Mid Atlantic Ridge, Atlantic Ocean - 354-166 | ecosystem: Environmental > Aquatic > Marine > Hydrothermal vents | place: Atlantic Ocean: Mid... | reverse complement strand
GGCGTATACCGAATCATGTGCAAACCTTTTGAAGGATTTTAACGTTTTTCCTTGCGTTTTATTATAGCATGAATCCTTATTGTTGTATTAAATCAAAGTGTTATAGTTTCTGAGGAGACTCTATCTAGTTTTAGGAAAATATTAAGGTAATTGCCTGTCGTCTTGATGCCATTATGTGTTCGTTGAGGGTGAACATACAAGAAGGAGGTTTTATAAAAACAGATTATTTGTCACTTTTAAAGGCACTCAATACTACAAATTTCTTATTTGAAGTTATTGTCTTGCAGTTTCCAAAGAGTTTTTTTAGTTTTACATGATAACCAAGGTGGCGATTGCCTATAACCCAAATTTCGCCATTATTTACTAGTTGTTCGTGGCTTTGCTTAAGCATTTGCCAGGCAATCTGATCTCCAACGCTGTGATTTTGGTGAAAAGGAGGATTGCATAAAATTAAATCTACGCCATCGGTGGTATCAGTCGTTTCGGCTTTAAATTGATTAAAACAATCGTTAGTATAAAAATTAGCGTTGATAGTTTTATCGTTGTTATTGAGTTTGTAACTTTGTTCAGAAGATTTAACAGCGCCATAAGACTCATCAATAAAACTAAGCCGTGCTTGTGGTTGTAGTCGGCTTGCAATAATGCCTAATGCGCCATTTCCGCAACCTAAATCGACAATGTGTTTAGAGCTAGGGCACTGTCCCAATTGTTCAATTAAGAAACGTGAACCAATATCGAGTCTATCTTTAGCAAATACATTGGCGTGATTGACCAACGTTAGACCGTGCGCATCATCTCTGAAAGTTTTAGGGTAAGGTGAAGGATGAGATTTTTCATTATCATTGTTTGAAAAAATCAGACGTGCTTTTTTAGTTGCTCGTGAAGTTGTTGTTGTGCCGATAATTTTTTCAAAGGTATTAAGTGTTGATGTATGAATATGCTTGCTCATAGCAGATGCAATGATGGTGGTATCTGCATTGATATATGCTTTTAACCGGCTCAGTTGATCTTCAAGTAATCCTAGTGTTTTGGGTATTTTGATAATGACTAGACTGTAGTGTTGGCTCAAATTTTCACTCGATGGAATAGCTCGATAGTCATTGCTATCAAGCTGATTAAGTTTGAAATTATTAAAAGCCGCAATATGAGCTAAATAAGAATCTGACCAACTATGTATAGGATATTGATGCAAAGCAGTGGCTAATGCGCCAAAACTATCGTTGATTATAAGAATGGTTTGATCAGTTTTTTTTAGCTGTTTTTCAAAAACATGGCTCAGCAATAATTCGTCTGCGGCATCCCATGCGCGCAAGTCTCCCTTAGTTGTTTTTGGGATTCGTTCTAGGGTGAATTTTCCTGATGGTTGTTGCAGTTTTGCCACGGTGTTATCAGTCGTACTATTTTCAGCCACGGTATTCTCAGTTAAGATATTATTCTTCACGATAGTCTCTAATTATTTTTTCAAAGCTCTCTGACGATACGGAAACCGAGGTTGGTATCCATTTCATCAAAGAGGCGTTTTTTACGTGCCGCGCTACGTGAATGTACAGCAGCATCAAACCATGAGCCACCTTTTGTGACAACCCAAGAACTAATTACATCAGAGCTACCGTCACGGTTGCTGTTTAAGTGGGATTCTTGCCAAGGTGAGTCTGTCATCTCCCAGACATTACCATGCATATCATGTAACCCCCAGTCATTCGCAGGTTTTGTGCCGACTTCCAAAGCTTGTGCCATTGGTGCACACTTGGGTAAATACCAGCGTCTTTTTTCTTTTGCTTCGTTATATGGAAAGAGTGAATGAAAGTGAACTTCTTTGCAGGTGACCTCATCACCAAAATGAAAAGCGCTAGTCGTACCCGCACGGGCAGCATATTCCCACTCAGACTCTGTAGGCAAGCGATAACGATTCCCCGTTTGTTTGCTAAGCCAATCTAAATATAAGTAGGCATCTGACATGCGAATATTTATGACTGGTTCTTTACCTTTTGCCCAAATTAACTCAGGACGTAGAAACCACTCAGTCTCTTTTTGAAAGATGGAAAAGTCGTCTGCAGTAATGGTAAAACGTCCTATAGAAAATGGCTTATAAATATGTGAGTAGTGCTGTGGGTACTCTTCTTTACCATGACCAAATTCGTTGTTACTTGAGCCCATTTCATATTTTCCTGCAGGGATGATGGCAAGCTCAGGTGCGCTATTTCCATTTTTTAAAGTATCAGAAAAATAGGGCGATAAATCAAAACTGTCTGCTGTTTCTTTTTGGAGTTGTTTGATTTCTGTAGAGGCTAAATCAGGAAGAAAATGTGTAGTTTTAGTATTTCTTGTATGTGTGGGAGTTTGCATGATGATGTCTTAATATTGATGAATACTAATATTATCTCTTTAGTATGTTTAATGTTTCAAGTAGATTCATCAATTAAAAGACAATCAATATCGATAAATATGTACGATTTTATTTAACTTTTATTTAACTAGGGTACAATTGCTCTGTTTGACTTGATAGTTTTTATTAAGTCCATATAGTGTAATTTATATAATTTTTTGGAGTAAAACCATGCCTTGGAATGAACCAGGTGGAAGTGATAAAGATCCTTGGGGTAAAGGGAATAAAGGTAAATCAGGAGAAGGCTCAAAAGGCACTGCTGATATAGAAGATATTACCCGTAAGATGAACGAGAAGCTTGGTGGGATTTTTGGCAAGAAAAAATCTGGCAAAGGTAGTGAAGGACCTAGTGGAACAGCATTGGCTTTAATTGGACTAGCTTTGTTTGCAGCTTGGTTGGCAACAGGTTTTTACACGGTTGATTCAGCTCAGCGTGGTGTGGAGTTTCGCTTTGGCGCCTATACAGAAACAACTAAACCTGGTTTACATTGGAACGTACCATATCCTGTAGAAAGCGTTGAACTTGTGGATATAGATCGAAGCCGTACGGCAGAAGATCGCACACACATGTTAACTAAAGATGAAAATATTGTTGATATTGGTGTAGCAGCGCAATACAGAATTAAGAACCCAGAAGATTATCTTTTTAATGTCTACCTTGCTGATTACGAACGTAATCAATCTATTGGAACGTTATTCCAGGTTATGCGAAGTGCGGTAAGAGAAGTTGTTGGTCGTAATACGATGGATTCTATTTTAAAAGAGAATCGTGGCACTATCGCACCTGATACACAGCAAGTCATGCAAAAGGTATTAGACTTTTACAAAACAGGGCTTGAAGTCATAAAAGTGAACGTAACTTATGCAGAAGCACCGACGGCTGTTAAAGACGCATTTGATGATGCCAATAGAGCGCGTGAGGATAAAGATAGATACAAAAACCAAGCCGAAACCTACGCAAAAAAGGTTGTACCTGTGGCTGAAGGTAAGGCATCACGTTTAAGTGAAGCTGCATTGGCTTATACAGGTCGTATCGTTTCTCGCGCAGAGGGTGATGCGTCACGCTTCAATCAGTTGGTTGCAGAATATCAAAAAGCACCAGCAGTTACGCGTAAACGTCTTTACTTGGAAACTATGGAAGAAGTATATGAAAACACCAATAAGATCATGGTAGATACGAAATCAGGTAATAATGTGATGTATTTACCACTAGATAAAATGTCAGGTGGTTCGAATAGGTCATCAAATTCATCACAAGCATTTGATCCAGCGATAGCAACATCTGTTGAGCAACTAAGACGACAAAATCAAAGTATGAGGTCTGGTGGTAGAGATGCTACGAGACAGGGGCGCTAACATGAAAAATATAATTATTATTGTACTAGCTTTAATTGTTTTCATATTTTCAACAGCAACTTATACGGTTGATGAACGTGAAACAGCGATTAAGTTTCGCTTTAAAGAAATTGTAGAAACAGATATCCAGCCAGGTTTACATTTCAAAATGCCGTTTGTGAATACGGTAGAAAAGTTTTCTAAGTTAATATTAACGCTTGATGCTGCTCCAGATCGTTTTCTAACGGGCGAGAAAAAATACGTTAAAGTAGATTTTTTCGTAAAGTGGAAAATTGATAATGTTGATACATTCTATCGTGCAACTCGTGGTGATTTAGCGCGTGCACAAAACCGTCTTGAAAGCATTATGAAAGATGGTTTAAGAAATGAATTTAGTACACGCACAATCCAAGAAGCTATAACGGGTGAACGTGGTGAAATTATGGTTGAACTTCAAAAGAAGGCAGCTGCTTCGGTTAAAGAACTGGGTATTATCATTGTAGATGCACGAGTAAGTCAGATTGACTTTCCTGAATCGGTGAGTGAGTCTGTTTATGAAAGAATGCGTTCTGAACGTCAACGTGTTGCACAGGATTTTCGTTCACGTGGTAAAGCCGAAGGTGAAAGCATAAGAGCGATTGCGGATCGCCAAGCTGTTATTATTGAAGCTGAAGCCTACAGAAAAGCAGAAAAAATTCGTGGTGAAGGCGATGCAAAATCAGCTGAAATATATGCGAATGCTTACGGAAAGGATGAAGAGTTCTATGCATTTTACCGCAGTTTAGGTGCTTATAGGAAATCTATGGGTAAAGCTGGTGACATTATGGTTATTGAACCTGACGCTGAATTCTTTAAATATTTTAAAGGTCAAAGTGGGCAATAAGCCTGTACTGATTTTTTAAGTTTTTCATAGTTTTCTAAACACTTTTATATTGTGAACTGGCATGATCTACTAACAGCGCTCGCTTTATTATTGATCTTTGAAGGCTTAATGCCTTTTGCCAGCCCTGAAAGTCTCAAAAAAGTCTATAAAAGTATGGTTGAAACCCCAGAAAGCACCTTGCGCAAAATTGGCTTGGCAAGTATTGTTGCGGGTCTTGTTTTACTTTATCTTACTTAAAATCATTTAAATCGAAACTTTGTTATGAATACGTGGCTACTCCCTGATGGAATCAATGAATCTCTACCTGACGAAGCTGAAAAGCTTGAGGCTTTACGTCGACATTTAATTGATTTGTACGCAACATGGGGCTATCGCTTAGTCATGCCGCCCATGGTCGAGTATTTAGAGTCTCTTCGTGCTGGCATGGGTACACAACTTGATTTACAAACTTTTAAAATCACGGATCAATTAAATGGACGTATGATGGGGGTGCGCGCAGATATTACGCCACAAGTTGCACGAATTGATGCGCATCGCTTATCAAAGGGCGACAAGAACGCAGGTGTAAATCGTCTTTGTTATATGGGTACGGTTTTACGCACACGTTCTGACGAGCAGGGCGGTTCGCGCTCTCCTATTCAAGTGGGTGCAGAGTTATTTGGTCATGCAGGCATCGAGAGTGATTTTGAAATTATCACGCTAATGCTCGAAACTTTACACAGTCTTGATGTAAATGACTTGGTGCTAGATTTGGGCCACGTTGGTATCGCCAGTGGTCTTGCTGATCATGCTGAATTAAGCGATCAACAAAAAAATGATTATTTTGATATGTTGGCGCGCAAGTCTATTCCTGAAATAGATAAGTGGGTTTCAGAGCAAAATTTCTCGCCATCTATTAGTGATATGTTACTAGCATTACCTCTGTTAAGTGGTTCTGTAGATGTTATAACAACGGCAAAAGCTAAATTGAAAGATGCAGGAAAATCAGTGTTAGATGCTTTAGATCATTTGCAAAATATCAGCAAATTGTTAGGCGCAACCTTTCCAGATTTGACCTTGCATATCGACCTTGCTGAAATGCGTGGTTATGCATACCACACAGGGATTATGTACACGGTTTACTTGCCTGGTCGTGGTGCTTGTATTGCACAAGGTGGTCGCTACGATGGTATTGGCGAAGCATTTGGTAATAATCGTCCAGCTATTGGCTTTAGTACTGATTTACGCACTTTGGCGAATTTATCATTTGAGACTACAGCGTTGGTAAATTCTTTAAGTATTAATGGTATTCTTGCTCCTTATGAAATGGATGATGCATTGGATGTAGTGATCGATGATTTGCGCGCGCAAGGTGAACAAGTAATCCGTCAGTTAAATAAAGTGATAACGTTTACTCCAACACAGCAAGGTTGTAATAGAATTATAGAAAAGCAGGGCGATGACTGGGTCGTTGTATCTTTATAAGTTAGTTTTACTTAAGTAGAAAACTGAAGGAAGAGAGAAGGAAAATGGGAAAGAATGTCGTAGTGCTAGGAACCCAATGGGGTGACGAAGGAAAAGGAAAGATCGTTGATCTTTTAACTGAAGAAGCCTCAGCGGTTGTACGCTTTCAAGGTGGTCATAATGCGGGTCATACCTTAGTGATTGATGGCAAAAAGACTGTTTTACACCTTATTCCCTCTGGAGTTTTACGTGAAGGTGTTGATTGTATTATCGGCAATGGCGTAGTGCTGGCACCTGATGCTTTGCTAGAAGAGCTAGAAATGCTCGAGAAAGAAGGTGTGCCTGCGAGCGAACGTTTAATGCTTTCAGAAGCTTGTCAGCTTATTCTTCCTTATCATGTGGCATTAGATATGGCACGCGAAGTCGCGCGGGGTAACAAGGCTATTGGCACAACAGGTCGTGGTATTGGTCCAGCTTACGAAGATAAAATATCTCGTCGTGGTTTACGTTTGGGTGATTTACTTGATACGACACGTTTCACTGAAAAACTAAAAGAGGTTATGGAATACCATAATTTCATGCTTAAAAACTACTTCAAAGCTGAAGAAGTTAGTTACGAAAAAGTATTAGAAGAAAGCCTCGTTATGGCAGAAAAGCTACGCCCAATGGTGGTAGACGTGCCAAATATGCTGCACAAGCTACGCAAGGCTGGCAAAAACATTATGTTTGAAGGCGCACAAGGTACGCTTCTTGATATTGATCACGGAACCTACCCGTATGTAACTTCATCAAACACCACGGCTGGTGGCGCGTGTACCGGTTCTGGCGTTGGTCCAAAGAACCTAGATTATGTTTTGGGCATCACTAAAGCTTACACAACACGTGTAGGTTCGGGGCCATTCCCTACAGAATTATTTGATGATATTGGTGAGCACATCGCCGAAGTCGGGCATGAGCAAGGCGCAACAACAGGTCGCGACAGACGTTGTGGCTGGTTGGATGCTGTAGCACTTCGCCGTGCTATGCAAATCAACAGCATTACGGGCATCTGTGTAACCAAGATGGACGTGTTGGATGAAGTTGAAACCATAAAAATCTGTGTGGCTTACGAGCTAGACGGTGAACGTATGGAAGTACCACCAATCAATACAACAGATTTTGCACGTTGTACGCCAATCTATGAAGAACACGAAGGCTGGATGAGCAAGACGTTTGGAATTACTGAATATGATGATCTGCCTGAGAAAGCAAAGGCATACTTAAAGCGTATGGAAGAGTTGCTTGAAGTGCCTGCTGATATTATTTCAACAGGGCCTGATCGTGATCATACGATGATCGTCAGAAACCCTTACGAAGTTTAAAATGAATTAGTTCTAATGCCCTCGTCAGAGGGTATTTTTATTTGGATAACTAAAAACGTGCGCCTAGATAAACTACTATCAAACTCCACCTCCTTCACTCGCTCTCAAGCAAAATTTGCCATCCGCGGTGGTAAAGTAAAAATTGATGGCATAGTAGCTAAAAATGCCGCTCAACAAGTTACTGAAGAGTCTAATGTGGAATACATGGGTGTCGCTGTCAACAAGGCTCAGCCGCGTTACATTATGTTCAATAAACCCACAGGTGTTGTGTGCGCGAATAAAGATAAAGATCATACCACTGTCTTTGATTCATTGTTTTTGCCACGAATAGACACATTGCACATCGCAGGGCGTTTAGATATTGATACCACAGGCTTGGTGTTAATCACTGATGATGGACAATGGCTACACCGTATTACATCACCTAAGCATGATCACAAAAAAGTATATTTAGTAGCGTTAGATTCACCCATTACAGAAAAACAGATCAGAATTTTGGAAGAAGGCGTGCAACTAAAGAAAGAAAAGAAACGCTCATTACCCGCTGAGATAGAAGTCATCGAAGATCAAAAGATTAAAATGACAATATCAGAAGGTAAATACCACCAAGTTAAACGAATGTTAGCGGCAGTAGGTAATCACGTAGTAAGTTTGCACCGTGAAAGCATTGCTAATATTCAATTGGATGAAAAGCTTGAAGAAGGTCAGTGGCGTGAGCTTACAGACGCTGAAATTCAGTTTGATTAAGGAAGCACTGATCCAGCAGAATTTTATTGGACCTAATCAGTGTTTCCTTGATATTTGTGGGGCTTAATTTGTACTGGTGGCGTTCTTTTAGTGAGTAAATAACCTCTATTCCAAACACAAATCATCGAAAAAGAGGGGGGGTGGTGGGATAATAAAAACATTATTTTTAAGCCCACCTCCCTTCTTTTTCGATGATTTGTACTTTATCTCATCATTTTTACCCCCATACAGTAATGTATTATGATTGCCGAATAATAATTATAGAGAAAATCCATGCGTTTTTTATTTGCAGTAATATTTTTGGTCGGATCTATTTTTATATCCTTTGAGTTTCGGCATGATATCGAAATTGTAATGATTGGGATTGCCACAGTACTTGGTTTTGTATTGGGGAAAGTCTTTGATTTACAAAAAGATTTGAATTCTTTGCGCGAAACCATGGCTAAAGATTGGCAAGAACGTAATTCTGCCAAGGTGCCACAGGCATCACGTGAAACAGCAACTGTTATACACGGTGAATCACCTGCACCAGTGACTGTCGCTGAAACTCTACAAGTCGAAAACAGCACTGTTGATAGCGAATCTGATTTTCTGGATAAGTCACCTGCCCAGTTTGGTGAAACTGCTTTTGCGCAAGATTCCTTAGTTGCTGATATTTCTTCACCTACTGATGAAGCATCAGAATCTCAGGCGCAATCTTTTGTGACTGATAAATCATTCCCAATCGAAGAAACAGTCGCGAGCAAGATAGGCGATACCATAAAAGGCTATTTCACCGGCGGAAATCTATTTGTCCGTATCGGTATTATCATCCTATTCTTTGGTGTTTCATTCTTGCTTAAATATGTGTCTGATCAAGGGCTATTCCCGATTGAATATCGCCTGACTGGGGTCGTGATTGGAGCAATTGCATTACTTGGTTTAGGCTGGCGTTTGCGCCACAAAAATGAAACCTATGCGTTGCTGTTACAAGGCGCTGGTATTGGTGTTTTATATTTAGATATTTTTGCCGCATTTAGTCTTTATCAACTGATCCCATCCACCGCTGCCTTTGCTTTGCTGTTTGTAGTGAGCATGTTTAGTGCGGCATTGGCAGTGTTGCAAGACTCTAAATCACTTGCAGTGCTTGGTTTTAGTGGTGGTTTTCTTGCGCCAATATTGGTCTCAAGTGGTTCGAATAACTACGTGGGTTTGTTTAGCTATTATGCAATTTTGAATGTAGCAATAGTTGCAGTAGCATGGTTTAAAGCATGGCGACCTCTTAATTTATTAGGCTTTGCATTTACCTTTATTATTGGCACAGCTTGGGGCGTGCAAAACTACCAAAGTGAAAACTTTGCGACCGTTGAACCCTTTTTAATTCTGTTCTTTTTACTTTATGTGTTGGTTGCGGTGTTGTTTGCACTTAGACAGCCACCTAAGTTACGTGGCTATGTTGATGGCTCATTGCTATTTGGTGTACCACTGGCGGCATCGGGTTTACAATATTCATTGCTTAAAGATGTTGAATACGGCGTGTCGATTTCATCATTTTTGATGGGTGCATTCTATCTAGTCCTTTCGTGGTTTATTTGGAAGCGTAAGGGCGATGGTTTAAAGCTTTTGGCAGAGGCTTTCCTAGCGTTGGGCGTTATATTTGCATCAATGGCGATACCGTTTGCATTAGCGCCAACTCAAACGGCGGCGGCTTGGGCGCTTGAAGGAGCTGGCCTTCTGTGGCTTGGGTCACGTCAGAATCGTTTGTCAGTGCGTGCCTTTGGTTTGCTATTGCAGTTTGGTGCAGGCATAGCATTCTTCTTTAACTTTAACCTACTATTTTATGGCACAAATATTATTGCTGATGGTGTTGAACAGCTCAGAGATAAGCCATTTATTAACGGTCAGTTTTTAAGTTCAATGATGATTGCGATTGCAGGCATTATTACAGCGCGCTTATTAATTAAACCATTTGAAGGGCGTAGAGCATGGGAGAGGGGAATAAGCTCTGCGGTACTCATCTGGGGGCTATTATGGTTGTTTGGCGGGTTTATTTATCAATTAATGGCTCATTATCATTGGGATTATTTGCTAACTAATCTATTGATATTTACCGCGGTAATAAGTTTGATATTTACCTTCACAGCGATGCGTACTAAACCAGAGTGGAAACACGCTTGGCTGGTTGCCAGTAGCCTATTCGGTTTGGTATTAGTGTTAGCGTTTATGCAATTTGGATTTAATGAGCACAACTATCATCCACTTCAAGAAAATGGCTGGATAGCTTGGCCTATTGTCTTAGTAGTGTATTACTTCTTGCTCAAACAATTAGAAAAGTATCAAGCATTGGAGCGTTTTCAGCCTATCTTACACAGCTTGTTATTATTGTTAGTAGTCGTATTGGTAACGTTTGAAGGCACTTGGCAATTACGCAAAACAATTTCTAGCTCATCTGATTGGATGGGAATTTGGTACATTGTGCCAAGTATTATTGCCTTGTGGTTAATTATCAAATCGAAGTTTTGGCCGTTCTCAATCCATAAAGAAACCTATCGCCAACAAACTGGTATTGCCTTAGCGTCGGTGATGTCGATTTGGTCATTTATTGCATTAGGCTCGAAGGGCACGTCAGACCCATTGCCGTGGATTCCAGTACTCAATCCTTTGGATATTGTATCCGTAATCATCTTTATTACTCTGTTTAAATGGTGGCAAACGATTAGTGATAATTTCATTTTGATCAAAAATCAAAATAAACAGCGTAAATCATTTAATCAACGTGCCTTTGCAATCACTATCGCGGGCTTGGTGTTCTTATGGCTGAATGTCACACTGTTTAGAATTGCACACCACTGGTTTGGCGTTAATTTCAACCCAGATGCGCTTTATGATTCTAACCTTGTACAATCATCAGTTTCGATTCTTTGGGCGTTATCTGGCGTGCTCTTAACCGTATATGCAAGCCGTAAAAAGAGTCGTTTCTTGTGGTTGGCAGGTGCATTTATACTCGGTTTAGTGGTGTTAAAACTGTTTATTATCGACTTATCAACGCTTGGGAAACTAGCACGAATAGTGTCATTCTTGGTGGTGGGTGTGTTATTAACCAGTATTGGTTATTTTGCACCATTACCCGATAAAACAGATGATGAATTGATGGTAGAGGCGGACTCAAAAAATGATTAAAAAACTCTTAACATTAACGGCTGTAATATCAAGTCTATTGTTCTCACTAGCATCAGCAGAGCCTTATAGCGTTGATGATTTTACACAATCAGCAACGATTAGTGATGCAAAAACCTCACTACGTCAGATTCAAATACCTAAAAAATTGTATCAAAAAATATTACGCAAAGATTATGGTGATTTGCGTGTGTTTAGTGCAGATGGGCAGATTGTTCCGCATCAGTTTAGCCGAACTTCAAGCCGCTTAGATTCAAAACAAAAAGTACCGTTGGTTTTTTATCCATTCAATAAAGAGCAGGCGAAAAATCCTGGCAATATTCGAGTGATAATCAACCAAAAAGCAGGGGAGCAGAGCCTTAGTATTAATCAGGGCTTGGCTAATGGTGCTGATAAAAGTGATTCAAAGATACATGAATACCAATACATTATTGTAAATAGCACTAGCAATATTAATAAAAACACTAAGAGTAAAAAGCCAAGCCCCGCACTGTGTAAGCTACAACTTGATTGGCAACAGTCAAAGACAAGCTCTATTCTTAACTTTAAATTAGAATCTAGCAATCAATTACAAAATTGGCGAACTTTGAGTCGTAAGCTCACTGTATCAAAACTAGATTATGCAGGCTCACAACTTAAACAAGATACGGTGAGTTTTTCGTGTACCTCTCAAAAATACCTCCGTCTAACATGGTTGCAACCTGAGCAACAAACGCATCTTTCTCAAGTCAAAGGCATTTATACCAAAAAAGGCGCGCAACAAATCCAATGGGAAAGTTTTGGTAAGCCTCGTTATAGCAAAAAAGAGGGCAGTTGGTTATTTGAAAGCAATGTGATTGCCTCAATCTCAAAATTAGAATTTGTAGCACCACAAGATGGTTTGCTCTATCAAGGCACGCTGTATTCCCGTGCAAATGACAAACAAAAGTGGCGATACCGCAAAAGCATTAGCCAATATCGTTTAAATTTAGGTGATACAACGTTGCAGAGTAGCCCCGTATCATTCTCACCAATAAGTGATCGTTATTGGAAATTGGTATTAAAAACAGAAGGTCAGTTAAGCGAAAGCCAGTTACCCGAAATTCGTGCAGGATGGATACCCAAACAACTCTACTTTTTAGCGCAAGGTAAAGCGCCATTTACCCTAGCCTTTGGTAATCCAAATATAAAACTCGCACAAAATAATAGCCTGAGCAGCTTGATAGACAGCATTAAAGAGTCCGGTGCAAATATTGATAGCGTGAGCCTTGGCGAGTTTGTAAGCAATGATAATGTGAAACAAGCTCAATCAGAAACACCGTGGAAGCTAATATTGTTTTGGTTGTTTTTGATACTAGGCACGGCGTTAATGGGCTTTATGGCTTATAAATTGTTTAAGCAGATGAGTGAGGACAAATAAAAAGGGTGAGAAGTTAGTTATTAAGTATCTACGTTCTTAGAACGTGGTTTTAATCTCACCCTAGAAGGGTGTTTATTATTAATAACTCACATCACTTAGCATACAAATAACGTCATACCTGCGAAGGCAGGTATCCATAGTTGTACAAAGTGCCATTCTGATAGATAGATTCCCGCCTACGCGAGAATGACAGTTTCTGTTGGCTCTATATGTTGCTTTCATGTTCCTCAGCATCACAACCTACAGTTAATAAAACTATTCTCCAGATAGTGTGACCACAAGCGTGCGACAACCACCGTTACCAGCGTTACGATGCTCACCTAAATAAATCCCTTGCCAAATTCCCATGTTTAAACGACCGTTTGAGATAGGAATATTCAAACTACAGCCCAGCATACTTGACTTAAAATGCGCGGGTAAATCATCAGGGCCTTCAAGTGTGTGTATGTAATATGGCTCATTCTCTGGTGCGACACGGTTAAAGTAATTCTCAAAATCTTCTCGAACCGTAGGGTCGGCATTCTCATTAATAGTGAGTGATGCAGAGGTGTGTTTGATAAAAATATTCAGCATTCCAACCTTAAAATCTTCAAGCTCAGGAAGCTGGTTGAGAATTTCATCGGTAATAATATGAAAGCCACGAGATCTAGCTTGAAGTTGTATCTCTTTTTGAATCCACATAGGTAGTTTGACTGTATAAAGGAATATATTTCTAATTATAACGCGTACAAATCATCGAAAAACAGGGGGGGTGGGTTATAAAAATACTCTATTTTTAGTGACTCATATGCCCATCATGTGGATTTGACCCACTAGCCATCATCCAATGGTGTACTTGGTGATGATCACCCAACGCCATTACACCGATATAACCTAATGCGCGTAATCTAGCCACTTCTTCTGGCTTTTGAGTTTCAATAGTTAGTGTAAAACGTTCTTTATTTTGCTTAACATCCATCGTCCATCCCGTTTCTGCTTGCATCATGCTTGGGTGAGCTTTTAATGCACGTAGTAAAGACTCATGAGCAGCTCTTGATTTAGCACGAATAACAATCTTAGAACCTTTTTCGATCTTTTCATTTGAAAGAATATCAACACCAGAGGTAAAGTTTTCCATATCAATCAAGTGCTGGCGTAAACCTTCAAGATCAACTTTTGTCCAATCAGTATTCGGGTCAGCATCAAGCATTTTAATCGCCTCTTGAATGGTTCCAAAAATTGCATTACCTGCCTCTTTTAAAGGAGTAGAGCTTGCTGTTGATGCAACAGAAGCTTTGCTAGGGAACTTAGCCGTGGCAGCAGTAGGTATAACCGCTTGCTTTGCTTCTCCCTCCATTTGCATCATATGCTTGGCATGATCCATGTTGGCATGATTCATCTCATCAGCTTTTAAGTTTGTAATGGTTAAAACGCTTATAGATATTATTAAGAGAGGGGCTAATTTGTTATTCATTGTTTAATTCTCATTTAAAGTTGAAAAATAATTTTACAGTGAAAAGTAGAAAATCCTGTATGATTTAAATCATATTGAATTGATTTCATAGTAGTGTAATCCATTCATCCTCGCGAAGGATGATATTAGATTTTTCGAGCTTTTTAAGTTCTCTATAAAATGTTTCATGTGTTAAGCCAATTCTGTAAGCAATATCTTTTAAAGAAGTGTTAACAGGGAATTTTCTACCATTTTTGTTATTGTCACTAACAGCCTTACTCCTGAAATACGTTAGTATGCGCTCATTAGTAGATTTGATATTTTTTATCTCGTTTAATGCACGTAGGTCTCTAACTTGATTAGCAAAGAGTGATAAAAGTGTTTTCATTTCTTGCGGGTTTTCTTCAATAAATAATAAAAACTCCTTTTTACTAATGGATTTAATATCACTGGCTTGATCAGCAATAGCGGTACAATGGTAATACTCTGAAAAAAGAGAAGCCTCAGCAATAAACTCACCCATCTGACCTACGTGTAAAATAATAGGGCTTCCATCAATACTGTGTCGTGTTAGTTTAACTCGCCCTGATTTGATGAAGAAAATTCTAGAGACAACATTATTTTGTTCAAACAGTGCATTATTCTTTTCAAGAGAATGGTGTTGAATTTTAATTTTGTTTTTAAGTTTTTCAAAAAATGATACTGTCATGTTAATAGTTTAGCAATAATCTGCTATCTCGTAATCGTATGGAGAAGGATAATGCTTAAAGTAATACTAAAACAATTATTTATCATCTTGGTCGCTGTATTTTTATCCTCCTGTGGGCCTGTCTATAAAATAGGGCATGATCTAACACCGCCAACATCAACCAGCGGTCTAGCTTGTGTGAGTACTTGTCAGTCTAAATTACAACAATGTAATACTGGGTGTGCACGCCAGTTTAAGCAATGCGGTTTTGAGGCAGAGTTAAAAGCCAAGAGGTTATTACCAGAATTATTAAAAGAATATCCGCAACAACTTGAAGTTTGGTTGAATGAAAGAGAAGCCTATCGACGTGATTTAGATTTTTACGAGTCCCGCCGAGATTTGGCAGAATCACATAGAGACTTGTATTTTGCTAATTGCAAAAAATCAGGTAAGAAAAAGAGCTCATGCGCCAATAGCTACGTGGGTCATCGTTTTAGTGGTCTTAATCGCCCATACTTTAATAAAGCTAGACCTATAAAACCTACTGTTGAACGTGAAGCTGCAAGAATTAAAAAAGCGACTTGTAGCAATAATTGCGCTTGTGATTCTCATTATCGTGCCTGTTTTTCGAGCTGTGGTGGGGTGGTGAAAAGTAAGAAGATTTGTATACGAAATTGTGGTGAAAATTAGTATTTCTTGTGATAGCTTGAAAACAGCAAATGAAATATTTATCGCATAGAAGCTTACCTCGCTAAAGTTAGAGGTAGCGTGAGTTTTTTTCGTCCTTGTCTAAGTATGCTTATTTTAATGGTGTCATTTATTTTATGTTTTTCAATGATATTTAAGAAATCATTCATATTCTCTACTTTTTTGCCATCTACGGATTGAATTACATCACCTAAAATCAAATCACCATTGATAAGCTCTGATCCCATTAATCCCGCTTTTTGGGCAGGTGAATTGGGAGTAACTTGTAAAATTAACACACCTGTTATGCCAAGCTCTTTTACAATTAATCTATTGGCGGTGTCATTCGCTGAAATCCCAACAATGGGTTGAATGAAGCGCCCATTTGCAATTAAATTTGGTACAACCCTATTA